>OJBE01000008.1_pt1 | contig 190117 bp, 189 predicted proteins | sample 1590521 | NCBI WGS metagenome assembly OJBE01 (sample SAMN05416807, study PRJEB24817) | seawater metagenome | isolation source: Sea water | place: Canada:Atlantic | collected 2013-07
CTACACGTAAGGAGTCGTCGGCAGCGTCAGATGTGTATAAGAGACAGGCTCTACCAACTGAGCTAACGACCCGGAAGAGGCGCATATAATACTTAATTTTTAGAAACCCGCAAGACTTTTTTTAAAAAAAGTTTCACTATCAGGGACTTAGGTAAGGAATTACGGGGAATTCAAAGGGGCGATCGTCGAATAAATCGCCCAAAAACACTGGGATTTATGGCGCTTTCTGGCCAATTTTACCTAAATAAGACTTAGCTAACGACACAGTACCATCAGCTTTTCCAGCATAACGATCAATCACTTGCTGTAGCCACATACGGGCCTGCTGATCATCACCTTTACGATGCATCGTTACCCCAAGCTTATAAGCCGCATCAGCCGCCTTGGCACTATCAGGAAAATCACCAATCACGGTGCGAAAACGCTCTGCCGCACGATCAAGTTGGCCATCCACCAGATTCACCTCACCCGACCAATATCGAGCGTTTGGCACTAAAGGATCGCTAGGATACTGACTGACGAAGGTATCAAACGCAGCACCAGCCTCTGAGAACTTCTTTTCACGCACCAGTGTCATCGCAGCCTTGTAAGCATCACCAGGCGCGACGCTTGGCGTTGAGGACGCGACATTTGAGCCACTAGTGGCGACGACTTTAGGCACATCGTCAATAACGGGTTCTGCAACCATCAGGGCAGCAATACGACGATCAAGATCTAAATAACGATCTTGCTGCTCTTGCTGAATGGTTTGAATTTGATTGTCTTGCTCTTCTACTCGACCACGCAACATCGCGATCTCCTCCTGCATTTGCTCTATTTGAGTCAGCAGTTCGGAAACGAGAGTGTTATCTGCTGCTGGAGCGGCAACGGATTGAGTTATGGAAGGAGAAAAGTTTCTTTGAGTAGTATCGACAGGGGTTGAACTAGCAGGTGCTACCACACGGGTAGCACCAACTGAAACCCAGTCGTCATCAGCGCTTGCGGCGGCCGCAACAGCGACCAGCGCCAGTGTGAGGACTGTTTTATTCATTAACGGCTCTGGTATTTCACTTCAACGCGACGGTTTTTAGACCAGCTCTTGTCGTCATGACCCATCATTGCTGGGCGCTCTTCTCCAAAGCTAACAACTTCTAATTGACCAGCAGCAGCGCCATTAGCCAATAAATAACGACGTACAGCCATTGCACGACGCTCGCCAAGAGCTAGGTTGTATTCAACAGTACCGCGCTCATCAGCGTGACCTTCTAATACAACGCGAGCTGACTTATTAGCGGCTAAATACGCTGCGTGTGCAGACAATGCTGCTTTGCTATCGCTTTTGATCGTGGTTTGATCGAAATCGAAGTAGAAAACAGTCATTTCCATTAACTTAGCTTGTGCAGCATTTGCTTCTGCTTGCAAAGCTTCGCCACTGAGAGAAGCTGTTTCAACACCACGAGTTGCTGCGTCATCAGCCGCTTCGTTCGCTTGTTGTTCAGTCGCAGTCATTGAAGAACCCGCGCCTTCTTCCATGTCACCTTTGCTTGCGCAAGCAGTAACCAAAAGAGCGCCAAAGGCCAAACCCAAAGCTTTATATAGTGCTGTTGTTTGCATAACAGTTTTCCCAATCGAGTAGTTAAGAGGAGATTATTTTAAAATGGGTGACCACGCTGGTTCCCGAACGTCACCATATTTTGACGGAAGGCGAAATTTAACTTCTCCATCCACGGATACAGCGGCCAGAATACTGCGGTCTGATTCACTTGCGGCATAAATTACCATACTTCCGTTAGGTGCAACACTAGGTGATTCATCCAAATTTGTATCTGTCGTTAATATTCTTACCGTTCCCGTTTCTAAATCTTGGGAAGCGATATGAAATGAGTCGCCATTACCATGCACAAATACCATTTTACGACCGTCTGCAGTCACTCGTGCACGTGCATTGTAACTGCCTTCGAAGGTAATCCGTTCAACCGACTGGTCTTTAGTGTCCAGTTTGTAAATCTGTGGACCTCCCGCTCGACTGGACGTGAATACAATATGGCGTCCATCGGCTAACCATTGTGGCTCAGTATCAATACCGTAATGGCTCGTCATACGAGTTGCCTTACGGGTGTTCAAATCCATGACGTAAATATCCGGATTACCAAGCTTCGACTGAACAAAGGCTAATTTAGTTCCATCAGGTGAAAATGATGGCGCACTATTCGATCCGCTGAAAGCGACGACTTTTTCGCGCTTACCTGTCGCTAACTCTTGGAAGTAAATTTCACTACGCCCATTTTCAAACGAGACATACGCCACTTTTTTACCATCAGGTGACCAAGCAGGAGAAATAATCGGCTGCTTAGATTTAAAAATTAGCTGTTCGCGCGCCCCGTCAGCATCAGCAAAGTTCAAATTAAAGGCGGTACGCTCACGATTGGTCGTGACATAAACTAATTTCGTAGAGAAAACGCCCGGCACACCCGTTAAGCGCTTGAAAATATAATCACTGATGTAATGGCCTAAATCGCGTAGCTGACCAGCCGTAGCCTTCACACGGTGACGCAGCAATTCAATTTTCTGATGAACATCAAGTACATGGAATTCGATAGCGTACCCGCCTTCGGCTGCCGTCACACGTCCAATCACCACAAAATCTTGTTTCAAACGCGACCAATCTGCATAGATAACATCAGCAACTTCTGTTGGCTGACTAATCATGTAGGCACTAGATAAGGTTTTAAAATAGCCCGAGCTGGCCAAATCATTGGTGACGATTTGACTAATATTTTCGGGTAATGCAATCGCACCGGTCCATTCAAAAGGCACAACAGCAATCGGAATTGCACTTTGCTTACCTTGAGTTACTTCAATCACTAACTCAGCTCGTGCCGTGCTCATCACAAATAAAAACAACAACCAACTATAGCGCTTTACCACGATGCATTCTCCGGTCTAAATTTCATTGTAAATGTACGGAAGTTCTGTTCAAAAACTCGAATATCTTGCGGCACAGGTAGTGGCGACGCTTTATATATCGCCTGCTCTACCGAACGATCCAGCGCCGCATTACCACTGCCCTTAACCACTTGCGCTTGTATAACCTGCCCAGTTGGTACTAGAACTAACTTCATAACCACTTCTTGATCAGGCTGAACCGCTGGAGGGTATTGCCAGACAGATTCGATTTTTAAACGAATCTGAGTTTGGCTGTCCGCAGCAATTTGTTTCGATCTTTCAATATCGGCAGCCTTTTTAGCAGCGGCTTCTTGCCGAGCCATTTCTGCTGAGGCTTCTTCTAGCGCCATTTGCTCTAGTAAAGCCTGCTCGGCTGCTGCCTGAGCTGCTTTTTCGCGCTGCGCTTGCTCTTTTGCGGATTTTTCTTTCGCCGCCTTCTCTTTAAGCGCTGCTTCTTTTGCTAGCTTTTCTTTATTTGCTTTGTCTTTCGCAGCTTTATCGGCTTTCTCTTTGTTGGCCTTTTCTTTTGCGGCCTTTTCCTTAGCTGCTTTTTCTTGAGCTGCTTTCGCCGCTTTTTCTTTTGCAGCTTTCTCTCGGGCTAATTTTTCGCGCTTAGCCTTATCATCCCTTTTCTTCTGCTGTTCTTTCTCACGCTGCTTTACTGCCTGATTTTCGGTCTGTACGACATTGGCAATAAGATGCTGAGGAACAGGCTCTGGCATATGCGGCTCGCTGCGTCGCCATTCAGCCACCAGCAAGAATGCTGCAAAAGCATGAATCAATACGGCGGCAACAACGGGCAGATGATAGCTGTTCGGACTTTTCCAGCTCATACTATGGGCGCGCCTGTGGATCTGGCGCTTCAGTAATTAGACCAACGTTATTAATACCCGCCGCTTGCAGCCCTCCCATAAGCGACACGACACGCCCATAGGGTACTTTTTCGTCGCCGCGAATTAATACTCGAGTCGCTGGCGTCGCTTTATGAACTTTGTCGGCATAGCTTGTTACATCAGCCAATGTCATCGCTTTCGGCGTTGCCTCATCGCGCTCAATAAAATACAAACCACGGTCATTTACCGAAATAATAATGGTGCTGTCGTCTGGATCAATTTCTGTTGGCGTCGAGTCTACGTCCGGCAAATCAACGGGCACGCTTTGCACCAGCATAGGTGCCGTCACCATAAAAATAATGAGCAACACCAACATGACATCGATATAAGGAACAACATTAATCTCCGCCATTGGGCGGCGTTTTTGTGCAGGCTGCATAGTTTCCATTACGACTTCTCCGCTGCCCCTGCGCGTGCTGATTGCTGAATCTTATGCAAACGATGGAACAACAATGAAGAAAATTCGTCGCCGAAGGTGTGCAAGTTACTCACCATTTTGTCGACCTGAGATACAAAACGGTTGTAAAAAATAACGGCTGGAATAGCCGCCAGAAGACCCATAGCGGTTGCTACCAAGGCCTCTGAAATACCAGGAGCAACCGTTGCAATCGTTGCCTGCTTAACGCTAGCCAAGCCTTGAAACGAGTGCATAATCCCCCACACAGTGCCGAATAAACCAACATATGGGCTGGTTGAACCAACCGTCGCTAAGAACGACAGATTGTTGTCTAAGTTTTCGCTTTCACGAGTAATAGCAACACGCATCGCACGCTGCACTCCCGCCATAACAGTCTCTGGATCGCTATTGTTTTGCTTGTGCATTTTGCCGAATTCTTTTAAACCCACCATAAACACGCTTTCCATCGGACTCGGCACTTCACTTTGCTGACACTCACGATATAACTCGTTGAAATCAACACCCGACCAAAAACGCTCTTCAAACTCAAGATTTTGTTGACGGTTAGCAGATAGCAAGCGCGTACGCTGTACAATTACGACCCAGCTAACAACGGAGGCAACCACCAGCATTAACATAACGAGCTGGACGACAAAACTTGCGTTCATCACCAGATTAAAAATAGACATCGATTCGTTCACGACGACTCCTGAGTTGTCACTGTCATTGAAATTTGTTGGGCGACATCCTTAGGAATTACCCTAGGACGTCCGTTTTCATCTATACAGGCAATACTGACCGAACCTTCGGCTAACATCTGCTCACTAGAGGATAACTGGCTCTGGTTATCCGACCGGCGAACAATGCGCTGGTTCAATGTCATACTCGCTTTTCCCAGCGCGGCGACTTCAACCGTCGCGATGATTTCATCATCCAGCAAAGCTGGCTGACGATATTTCACATTCACTTCGCGCACCACGAAACGAATAGCGTCTCGCATTAATACCTGTTGATCAAATCCGATATTACGCAACCACTCGCTACGAGCACGCTCAAAAAACTTAAGGTAATTGGCGTAATAAACAATACCGCCGGCATCTGTATCTTCGATATATACCCGTAACGGCCATTCAAACATCGTTAGATTCCGAATTGAAACGGCTAGGTAAATCGAGACCAAAATGCAAATACGCAAGCTTAGTGGCGATACGACCACGTGGCGTGCGCGTGATGTATCCCTGCTGCATTAAATACGGCTCAAGTACATCTTCGATGGTATCGCGTTCTTCGCCAATGGATGCTGCAAGGCTATCTACACCGGCAGGGCCACCATCGTATTTTTCCATCAAAGTCAGCAATAAGCGTCTGTCCATGTGATCGAAACCTTGAGCATCGACATTGAGCATATTTAACGCGGCATTGGCGATGTCTTGATCAACAATTCCCGTGCCTTTTACTTGGGCATAATCCCGCACTCGACGCAGCAAGCGATTAGCGATACGCGGAGTACCACGGGCACGACGAGCAATTTCGCGCGCACCTGCGTTATCGAGTTCTAGCTCCATTAAACGCCCCGACCGCGCAACAATATGGCTCAAGTCATCAACGTTATAAAACTCTAAACGCTGCACAATGCCGAAGCGATCACGCAGAGGAGATGTTAATAAGCCCGCGCGCGTTGTCGCTCCCACAAGGGTAAATGCCGGTAAATCGATTTTTATCGAACGTGCCGATGGACCTTCGCCAACCATAATATCCAGTTGATAGTCTTCCATCGCTGGGTATAAAACTTCTTCAACCGCTGGATTTAAGCGATGAATTTCGTCGATAAATAAAACATCGCCCTCTTCTAAATTGGTCAGCATGGCAGCAAGGTCACCTGCTTTCTCCATCACTGGGCCAGAAGTCGATTTAATTTGTACGCCCATTTCCTCGGCAATAATGTTAGCCAAGGTGGTTTTGCCTAACCCAGGAGGACCAAAAACCAAAGTGTGGTCAAGCGCTTCACCACGGGCGCGAGCGGCTCCGATGAAGATCTCCATCTGTTCACGCACAATGGGCTGACCGATATAGTCGGCGAGCATACGCGGACGAATAGCGCGATCTTGACGCTCTTCTACGCGCTCTTCACCTGATAATGGTGTTGCGGCAATAAAGCGATCATTCTCTATCATGCGCCACCTAAGGTGTTGCGCAGAGCTTGGCGAATCATATCTTCAGCACTGGTGCAGGTATCCGCCACTTTCATCAGCATCTTGCTCGCATCTTGAGGCTTGTAGCCCAAAGCAACCAAGGCACCTTCTGCTTCTTGCAGTAGTTGGTTTTTACCCGCTTGCTCATTTTGCTCAACCGCCGCCCATAGCGGCGCTGGCGCTTGCCATTCGATTAAACGATCTCGCATTTCAACAATTAACCGTTCAGCGGTTTTTTTGCCAACACCGGGCAATTTGGTCAAACCCGAAATGTCTTCTTGATGGACGCAGCGCGCAAACGCATTGACGTCCATTCCTGACAAAATGGCTAACGCCAGCTTTGGACCAACACCGCTCACCTTGATCAAGGTACGAAAGAGACTACGTTGGCTCTTATCGCTAAAGCCATACAACTGGTGAGCATCTTCGCGAATTGCGAGGTGGGTATATAAAGTGACGGGATCACCGAGCTTTCCCAGTACTGCGAAAGTAGATAGCGGCGCTTGGACTTCGTAGCCCACGCCATGAACATCAATAAGCAGCTCTGGCGCTTGCTTCTCAATGATAAAACCTTGTAAACGACCGATCATGATGACGACACAACGAAGGGATGACTGAAAGCGGCTAGCCTATCAGCAAAAGACGCTGAGACTCAACGCATCATTGAGTTTTGCGCTCGATTAACGCGACCGACCACGACGAAATTGGGTAAGCCCAGCTTGGCTGATTAAACTGGCAGTGGTATGCGCATGACAGATCGCAATGGCTAGGGCATCGGCGGCATCGGCTTGAGGAATGCCAGGAAGTTTTAACAACCGTTGAACCATATGTTGCACTTGTTCTTTGTCAGCGGCACCAGTCCCCACTACCGCCTGCTTAATCGTGCGCGGTGCGTATTCGTGTACTGGCAAATTTTGCATACTAGCCGCCACAATAGCGACCCCCCGTGCTTGCCCTAGCTTAAGAGCAGACGAGGCATTACTCCCCATAAACACCTGCTCGATGGCAAATTGCTGCGGGCAATGTAATTCGATCAATTGAGTGACGCTTTCAAATATGACTTTCAAACGATCGGCAAGATCGCCGGTCCCAGTACGAATGCATCCGCTGGCAATATATTCTATTCGTTGTCCAACCGTATTAATCACACCAAATCCGGTTAAACGTGAACCTGGATCAATACCGAGAATAATCGCCATAAGGCTGCCTTTTATCGCTGTGCTTAGGGATGTTCAAACACCCATTGCTGACTCGTATCGCGATTAACCACCGTAACACTATGCCAGTCGCGCGGTAATTCGATACGACGACAAGGACTTGTCATCATCTGCGGCAACATGCGCCCAGATGGTGGCGTCGCAATAAAGTACTCAACCATGAGATCCCCATCTTCATGCTGTTGCTTACTCAACTCGACACTATAGCCAGGTGTTGGTTTTTCTCCTGCTGCGATAGTCAGCTTGCCATCAACCACCACAACGCTTTCCATGACGACACAATTCAAAGCAGCATTACTTGGCAGATTAATATGCTCCGGCTGTCCCGCGCACCCTGCCATCACTGCCGTCGCGACAAAAACTATCCCTGACACTAGACCCATGAGTCTTGTCATACTGCCTTCCCCCAAATAAAAACGGCAACTTCACTATTTAATTGTGAAGTTGCCGCAGTATATCGGGCTTAGGGCTAGCGTCCAAATCAAGCCTTAACCAATGTTAACGACTAGTGAATACCAATTCTCCATCTTTTACTTCAGCGACGATGGTGCTGCCCGGCATAAACCGCCCTGCGAGAATATCCTGCGCCAGTGGATTCTCAATCGAACGCTGTATCGCGCGCTTGAGTGGTCGAGCACCAAATATAGGGTCGTAACCAACCTCAACCAAACGTTCAATCGCACCATCCGACATTTCAAAACCGAGATCACGATCTTTTAAGCGATCACGCAGCAACTGCAACTGAATATCAGCAATACCACGAATTTGCGATTTTTCTAGTGGATGGAAAACCACAGCCTCATCGATACGGTTAATAAACTCTGGGCGGAAGTGCGCACCCACAATTTCCATAACAGCATCGCGCATGGCTTCGTACGATTCATTGGCAAACATGCTTTGAATAACGTCCGAACCTAAGTTAGAGGTCATGACTAAGACGGTATTTTTAAAATCGACCTTACGACCTTGCCCATCGGTTAACTGACCGTCATCCAATACTTGCAGCAAGATGTTAAATACATCCGGATGCGCCTTTTCTACTTCATCTAATAAAATCACTGAATACGGCTTACGGCGTACCGCTTCGGTTAAATGCCCGCCCTCTTCATAACCAACGTAACCAGGAGGCGCTCCGATTAAACGCGCCACCGAGTGTTTCTCCATAAACTCCGACATGTCGATACGGATCATGGCATCGCGACTATCGAACATAAAATTCGCTAACGCTTTGCACAATTCTGTTTTACCGACGCCAGTTGGTCCTAAAAACAAGAAAGAACCGTTAGGACGATTAGGATCTGACAAGCCTGCCCGCGAGCGCCTTACCGCATTCGATACCGCGGCAATGGCTTGATCTTGGCCGACAACCGAGTCATGCAACACAGACTCCATGCGCAATAATTTTTCACGCTCACCTTCGAGCATTTTACTAACGGGTACGCCGGTCCATTTAGACACGATTTCGGCGATCTCATCTTCCGTGACCTTGTTACGTAACAAGGTGAACTCTTGCGAACCAGAAGCTTCCGCTTCGCTCGCTGCCGCCAACTGCTTTTCTAACTCTGGAATGGTGCCATATTGCAGCTCCGACATGCGCTGCAAATCACCTGCGCGACGCGCAGCATCCATTTCAATACGCGCTTGTTCGAGCAATTCTTTTGATTTACTAGCGCCTTCGAGCAAGGCCTTTTCTTTCTTCCAAACGTCTTCTAATTCGACGTAGGCACGGCCAGCTTTATTGATTTCTTCATTAAGATCCGACAAGCGTTGCTTAGCCGCATCGTCTTTTTCTTTGCGCAGTGCTTCGCGCTCAATTTTAAGCTGAATCAAACGACGTTCGAGCTTATCCATATCGTGTGGTTTTGAGTCGATTTCCATCCGAATCAGCGATGCTGCTTCATCGATCAAATCAATGGCTTTATCCGGCAATTGACGATCAGCGATATAACGAGTCGATAATTTCGCCGCTGCAATAATCGCGCTATCGGTAATCTGTACACCATGATGCACTTCGTAACGCTCTTTTAAGCCCCGTAAAATGGCAATGGTATCTTCTACGCTCGGTTCATCCACCAGCACTTTTTGGAAACGACGCTCTAGAGCCGCATCTTTTTCAATAAAAGTACGGTATTCGTCCAGCGTAGTCGCGCCAACGCAATGCAACTCACCGCGCGCTAACGCAGGCTTAAGCATGTTACCCGCGTCCATTGCACCGTCACTCTTACCAGCGCCAACCATGGTATGTAATTCATCGATAAAGAGAATGATGCGCCCTTCTTCTTTCTGCACATCTTTAAGTACTGACTTTAAGCGCTCTTCAAATTCGCCACGGTATTTAGCACCGGCCAGTAAAGACCCCATATCCAGCGACAAAATGCGCTTATTTTTAAGGTTCTCTGGTACTTCGCCATTCACGATGCGTTGCGCCAAACCTTCCACCACGGCTGTTTTACCAACGCCGGGCTGACCAATTAAGACAGGGTTGTTTTTAGTACGACGTTGCAATACCTGAATGGTGCGACGAATTTCATCGTCACGGCCAATGACAGGATCGAGCTTTCCGGCTTCTGCGCGCTCGGTGAGATCAATGCAGTACTTGCCCAGAGCCTGACGATTGTCTTCGGCATTGGCATCATTCACGGCTTCGCCTCCTCGCATTTCAGTAATGGCTTTATCAATCGCGTCCGATGTTAATTTAACCTCAGCTAAGGCTCGCCCAGTGGCACCTTTATCCCCCAAAGCGACCAATAAGAAGAGTTCGCTCGATACAAACTGATCACCGCGCTTTTGCGCTTCTTTATCAGCCAAATTTAACAATCGACCTAACTCAGGGGCGATTTGAATATTGCCATCAGGGCTGCTGACGCGGGGCTGATCTTTCAAAACGCCACGTAAGGTTTTTTCAAGCTCTGGCACGTTGACGCTACAGCGACGTAAAACATCTTTAATAGAACTACTTGGCTGCTCTAACAATGCCAATAGTACGTGCACAGTATCGATTTGATTATGGTCTTGGCCCAGCGCCAAGCTTTGACTCTCAGCTAAGGCGTTTTGCAAACTGGTCGTTAAACGATCCATACGCATAGTGTGTCTCCTGCTCCCCATTCTTGGGATTCAATTCTGTTAACGCTAAGATGCGGTCACTTTAATAAAATTCAAGTTACCAATGCTAAAAGTTTAGAATTTCTAATGATTATCTGTATTGATCCAGAGCAAGTTGCATAACCACTGACGTATAATGCACAACCCGACCTGCTGGCTAGTCAGGCATATATGGTGACTTGGGCTTGATTTCACAAGTGCAGCATAGGTCAAATTTCTCGGTATTAAGGACACGACGTGCATCAACATCAACTCCGTCAGGGCGCCCTGTTTCTATTGATGGGCGAAGCATTACTGGCGGTTATGGGCGGCATGATCAAGTATCTATCAGATACGCTTTCCACAGAGCAAATCGTGTTTTTTCGCAATGCCGCTGGATTAGTCATACTTGCGCCACTCGTGCTGCAACAAGGAAGAAAGCTTCTGCACACCCAAGTGTGGCATTGGCATCTCATGCGCGGACTAGTCGGTGTTTCCGCCATGTATTGCTACTTCTGGGCTTTGGGCCATATGCCATTAACAGAAGCCTTTTTGGTGAAGCTATCAAGCCCATTCTTTATGCCACTCATCGGCCTGCTTTGGCTAGGTGAGCGTGCCGGGCGTTACAGCCTACTAGCCGTCGCTGTTGGATTTGCTGGGGTCGCGTGCATATTGCGCCCTGATGACAGTACCTTCACATTTATTGCGTTAGTCGCTTTACTAGGCGCCTTTCTCGCCGCTTTAGCAAAGGTCACGATACGCCGTATGTCGGCCACTGAATCAAGCCAGACCATTGTTTTTTACTTTGGACTGATCGCCGCTATTGTTTCGGCTCCGGGCGCGGCACTGAATTGGCAACCAGTGCCCAATGATATGTGGGGCTGGATCTTATTATTGGGCCTAGTGGCGACGGTTGGGCAACTATTACTCACCCGTGCCTATCGAATTGCCCCTACCGGCAAGGTTGGAGTTTATGCCTACAGCGCTGTGCTCTATGGCGCCGTCATGGGGTGGTACTTCTGGGATGAACTCCCGCTATGGACCACATGGTTGGGAGCTACCCTGATTGTTAGCGCAGGATTACTAAATCTCTACCAACCTAAATCGAAGCACTAGGACCCCATAACATAACAAGAATATAAGTCTCGTTAGCTATTGGTCTCACCTAGGACAATTTGAGCTATTTATTTCCATTAACTTAATTATAATGACATTATGTTTTAGTTTATGGAGTTTAATTCACTTATGTCTCGTATCGATCCGCTTCAGACCTTCGTCGCCGTCGTTCGTACTCGCAACTTTACTTCCGCTGCAGAGGCGCTAGGGGTAACTCCATCGGCTGTCAGTAAGCAGATCAGCACTCTTGAAGAACGGCTAGGTGTACGCCTACTTAACAGAACAACACGTTCGGTTAGCCCGACAGAAGCTGGACAGATGTTCTATCAGCACTGTGAAAATATACTGGATTCCATTAGCGAAGCCGAAAAGCTTGTCACCGACTTCGATGATACCCCTAAGGGGCGATTGCGCATCACCGCCATGTCGAATTTCGGTCGCCGTGAACTCGCTCGAATATTTAACGACTTTTCCAATAAATACCCAGACATCAGTTTTGACCTGCACATATCCGACCGTCCCGTAGACATTGTTAAAGAGGGATTCGACTTCGCGTTACGCATCGGTTCGTTGGAAGATTCACGTCTTATTGCAAAGCCGGTCGCCGAACAACGCATCGTCATCTGTGCTTCACCTGAATATCTAGAAAAATGGGGGACTCCAACCTCCCTCGAAGATCTAGCTAACCACCGTATCTTAGTCGTTGCGAATGCCGAGTATGCGCGGATCAATTGGTTACGGCAGTTTGAAAAAGATCATGGTTTCAGTTTAGCGAGCATAGAGCGCAAGCTCACCGTAAACGATATTGATCTGGTCTATGAAGCCTGTATTACAGGAATGGGGATTACAGCTTTACCGACGTACATCGCCGAGCGGCATTTAAATAGTGGGGAGTTAGTTAGATTATTTAGCGAGATGGACATCCCTGTTCGAACGATCAAGGTGGTATTCCCACAGAATCGCTACCTTGCCAATAAAAGCCGTGCGTTTTTAGATTTCATCACGGCTTATTTCAGTCACTCGTAACAGGTTTACGAGTGCCTTATTCTTCCATGGCCAATACTTGATCTGGTGCACAACGCTCATAAAACACTGGTGGAACGGGTGTTATTTTGCACTCGTCATAGTCATAAAACACAACACCGGTTTTCGCGGTAGCGATAACTCGATCCTGTGACTCATTGGTAACCATGTAGATAAAGTCGCAGCCATATTTGTTGAAATCCGTAATACCGACCTGAAAAGTCAGATCATCACCGACAAACGACTGTTGCAAAAAGCTAACCGCGATATCAGTAACCATGATACCGACACCACCAACGTTGAACTCACCAAAATCGTATTTACGCAAATAGCGCAAACGCGCCTCGTGTAACAACGACACCATACGGTCATTGCCAAGATGGTTGCCATAGTTAATATCAGATACTCGTACGGCCATGCGAGTAATGAATGTGAACTTATCCGGTAAATCGAGAGTAACGCGTGCCAAAATAGACTCCTTTCCTAGTAGAACTTAGGAATTCCCTACGCTTCTTCACAAAAGTGCGGGAATTATAGTGGTAACAACCAATCCAATAGGTTCTACTAGTATGTAGTTGGGCAGTTATTGAATTAGACGTCTATGTTTTTGATATAACAAATAGGTCCAAATCATCTCAGTGTTTGCTATACATAAGCAACACAATGTTGAATGACAATTAATTGATGCTGGACATACAGCACAAATGGACAACAAAAAGGAATACAATTCAGCCTATGTTTTCCCAAAAACAATACATTTTGCGCCCTCTTTGTACTGGCCTATTGGCTATGTTCTCAATGGCGTCGGTTGCAACAATTCCAGATATCGCTCCCGGTACACCATTTACACCGCTTCAACCGGCACAGGAACATGCAGTCACAACACAACAGATTATGAGTAATCTGTTACGGGGACATTACGAGCGCAAACGCTTAGACAACGCGATGTCATCGCAAGTTCTTGATACGTTACTCGATGATATCGACAGTACTCGCAGCTACATGCTGGCCAGCGACATTGCAGAATTTGAGCAATATCGTACGTCGTTAGACGAAGCCCTCAGTCGCGGCAACATGGCTCCAGCCTTCTCTATCTACAATCGCTTCGAGCAACGCGTGGCAGAGCGCCTATCGTTTTTATTGAACGAACTGAGCAACCACGTCAAAGACTACAACTACAAACAAGACGAAACCTTAGAGCTTGATCGTGAAGATGCCCCATGGGCAACAACCGCAGCAGAGCTCGATGAGTTGTGGCGCAAACGCTTAAAGAACTCGATTCTGAATCTTAAACTGGCAGGCAAAGAGCAAGATGACATCATCAAGCTGCTAACCCGCCGTTATCAAAATCAGCTCAATCGCGTTTATCTATCCAAGCCGGAAGACGCTTACCAAACATTCATGAACGCGGTGACTCGGACATTCGATCCACACACGCAATATTTTTCTCCGCGCAATTCAGAAAACTTCAATATCAATATGAGCCTATCCTTGCAAGGGATTGGCGCGGTGCTTCAAACCGAAGATGAACACACTAAGGTCGTGCGTCTTGTGCCTGGTGGACCGGCAGCCAAAGCCAACAACTTGTCGCCAGCGGATAAAATCGTCGGCGTTGGACAAGATGCCGATGGTGAGATTGTTGATGTGATCGGCTGGCGTTTGGATGAAGTGGTCGATTTAATTCGTGGCGCTAGCGGCACCACAGTTCGCTTAGAAATCCTACCGGCAGATAGCAGCGGTAGTGATAGCAAAGTCATTTCTATCGTGCGTGACGAAGTTAAGTTGGAAGAACAGTCAGCCCAGAAAGAAATCATTGAGCTAAAAGATGGCGACAAAACCCGTCGCATTGGCGTGATTGATATCCCAACCTTCTACATCGACTTCCAAGGTCGTATGGAAAACCGTCCAGATTATAAAAGCACAACTCGCGATGTTCGTAAGCTTATTACAGAGTTGAAAGAAGAAGGCATTGATGGCCTGATTATTGATCTGCGCAACAACGGTGGTGGTTCTTTAGAAGAAGCCATCGACTTAACCGGGCTATTTATTCCTACAGGTCCTGTCGTGCAGGTGCGTGGGATTCGTGACCGCGTTGAAGTACTACAAGATCAAGACCCAGAAGTGCTTTACGATGGCCCTATGACTGTTTTAGTTAACCGCTTAAGCGCTTCTGCTTCTGAAATTTTCGCTGGAGCTATTCAAGATTACGGTCGCGGCTTAATTGTCGGCGGTCAGACCTTTGGTAAGGGCACGGTGCAATCGCTGCGTCCGCTGACTCAGGGCCAATTGAAGATCACTCAAGCTAAGTTCTATCGTGTGTCGGGTGATAGTACGCAGCATCAAGGTGTTATTCCTGATGTGTTGTTCCCTTCTCTGTTTGATAAAGAGAAGATCGGTGAAAGCGCTCTTAAAGCCGCCTTACCATGGGATACCATCCAACCTGCGCGCAAAGCAGGCATTAACACGATTACACCGACTCTGCCGCATTTGCGTGAATTACACGATGCCCGCATTGAACACAATCCAGACTTCTTATTCCTACGTGAACAAAAAGAAATGATTACGGAAATGCGCGACAAAACAGAAGTATCACTGAACGAAGAAGTGCGTAAAAAAGAACGTGAAGCCAATGACGAGCGCCGCTTATCGCTAGAAAACAAGCGCCGTAAAGCGAAAGGTATGGAACTTCTAACAGCACTTGATGATGCTGCAAGTAATGGCGAAGAGACACCCGCCAAAGCTGATGCAGATAAGTCAGACGAGACTAAGAAACCAGAAGAAGAGGATGCTATTTTAGAAGAAGCCGGTTATATCTTGCTCGACTATGAGCATATGACCCAAGGCGCGATGACAGCTCAGCGCTTAGATAACTAAACGTACATCCAACGGTTAAAAAATCGTAACCATAAAAAAACCGGCGTCACGCCGGTTTTTTTATATCTTATAAAGCTACAACCTATGGTTATTGAACACCAAGGGCTGCACGTAACTCATCGTCATTAAACATGTACTGCCATAAACGATCGAGCACTTCGTTAACCCACTTTTCGTTGTATTCTTTAACTGGCGCGGTGGCCACTCGACGACTTTCATTAGCGCCATAAGGCTTGGTAAAAGTCGTTGCGCCATCAATAACTGTCAGCTCAAAGCGCATACGCACGCTGCAATCATTAACCATCATGCCGTCATTACAACCGTAACTAAATTCTTTTACGCTTAACTGTAATTTCAATGGTTCTAGAGGACTTGCGGCACCAAAACCTAGCTGAGTAAGTGAGTTTTGCATGCGAGTCGTCAGTACATCTTTTAAGCTATTCTCGCTATTAAGTGGAGAGTTTTCAGCCAATCGACCACCACGACTTCCCAATTCATTGGGCTCAGGTTGACGACCATCCACCATACGATCATCGACAACACGGACGAGCGCATCGCGACTCAAACTTAGTTGTCCGGCAGTCACTGTCGCTTCTTGATTGAGTTGAATCACTTGTGGCGCGAGTACACACCCACTCAAACTCAGCGTCAGTGCTGCGCATACTGCTAACTTACGCATTCGGTATGTCCTTCTCTGCTCGTTTAAACACCCAGGTCGTCGCCGAAGATTCTTCATCATTGAAACGATAACCTGCTACATCGAACGCTTTGAGATCATGCGCTCGATCAATTCGTTCCCGAATTTGAAACGCAGCCATCATGCCACGCGCTTTCTTAGCGTAAAAGCTGATGATCTTGAATTTTCCGTTCTTCTCATCTTTAAATACGGGTGTGATCAATTCGCCAGCCAATTGCTTAGTTTTAACCGACTTAAAGTACTCGTTAGAGGCTAGATTCACGATCGTTGGCGTTTTCTGTTCTGCCAGCAAGCCATTCAATGTTTCTGTAATGCTTGCTCCCCAAAAACCGTACAAGTCCCCTGCTCGATCATTCTTAAAGCGCGTCCCCATTTCTAAGCGATACGGTTGAATCAAATCTAACGGGCGTAATAAACCGTACAGCCCACTAAGAATGCGAACATGCTGCTGGGCAAATGTTAGATCCTCTTCACTAAGCGCATTCGCATCCAAACCAGTATAAACATCACCTTTAAAAGCCAATAACGCCGCCTTAGCGTTATCGGGCGTAAACGGCAATTGCCAATCGTGATAGCGTTGTACGTTCAACTCTGACAAGGCTGGGCTTAGCTTCATTAATGACCCCAACTCGTCTGGTGAGTAATGACGTAAACCGTCAATTAACAGGGCTGATTCTTCTAAAAAATCCGGTTGTGTAAAACGATCAGTCGTCGGTGGCGTATCGAAGTCGAGTGTTTTGGCTGGAGAAAGCAAAGTCAGCATAGGTGATACACGTCCTGATAAAACAAGTAAGCCGAACATCATACCCATACAAAAGGGTTAGCCCAAGATAAGGTGCTATATCGAGTCAATAGAAATCATCAATCTCGACGACAACCAAGGTAGACTGACATTTCGGACCAAGCTCGCCAGTCACCCATGCCAATGAGTCGCAAGCTAAATCTGTCAAACTGTATGACAATATTGCGTTACATCGACAGCGATGAAACGCTCAGAGTTTATGGTTAACGTACACCCCAAATAACAAAGGCAATTTCTATGTCAAAAGATATTCAGGGACTCGGTTTAGGCTTAGCCAGTCGCTTCGCTGGCAGTGAACTAGCGAAAAAATACGGCCTACGTAAACCGGCCGAACGTATTGCGTACCTATGGACTAAAAAAGGCTTTCAATTTGTAGGCAAGCTACAAGCCGATAAAGCCAAGAAGAAAGCTGCTGATCCGTTACTTCTAGCAGCTCCTGCCGCTCATGGGTTGTTTGATCTAACCCTGACCGACGAACAGCAAATGATCAAAGACACTGTTCGTTCGTATGCTGAAGAAGTCGTTCGCGGTTTAGCACATGATGCTAACGAAGCGATGACCCTACCTGAAAATTACCTTGAAGACATTCAAGCACTGGGTCTTAACTTTTTCTCAGTACCTGAAGTTCTTGGTGGTGCAGCACAAAGCTACAGCCCTACCACCAGTGCCATTATTGCCGAAGAACTCGCTTGGGGTGATATGAGCCTAGCATTCGCAACTCTAGCACCGGTTGGTGTAGCCAATGCAATTGTACGCTGGGGAACGCCCAAGCAAAAAGATACCTACCTGCCTAACTACTTGGGCGAAAAACCCGTTAAAGCTGCAATTGCAGTACAAGAACCTAATGCCTTGTTTGACCCTAAAATATTGGCAACTAAGGCAAAGAAAACCAAACGGGGTTTTGAAATTAGTGGGGTTAAAACCCTTTTGCCGTTTGGTGGTGAAGCCGACCTTTATTTAGTTGCTGCTCGCTACAAAAAACAGCCTCGTTTGTTCTTTGTACGCGGAGACAGTGAAGGCGTTAGCTGGAAAGCTGCTCCAGCAATGGGCTTACGCGCCACCGCGACCGGTACTCTTAAACTTGATAGCGTTCATGTTGATTCCGATGCCATGCTTGGGGACGACACCTTTAACTACCAAGCCTTTATCGACCTTGGTCAGTTGCACTGGTGCGCCCTAGCAATTGGCGCTTGTCAGGCGGCGCTAGACTATCTGATTCCTTATGTGAATGAGCGTGAGGCATTTGGCGAACCTATCAGTCATCGTCAATCGGTGGCATTTATGGTGGCGAATATTGGCATTGAAATGGAATCTATGCGCCTGATGACTTGGCGCGCGGCGGCCTTGGCCGAGATGGGTAAACCTTTCCATCGTGAAGCTTATTTAGCTCATGTTCTATGTGCTGATAAAGCCATGGAGATTGGTACAAATGCCGTACAGCTGTTAGGTGGCCATGGTTTTACCAAAGAGCACCCAGCTGAACGTTGGTATCGTGATTTACGTGTATTGGCATGCGTTAACAGCGGTTTACACCTGTAAGGAGTTGGCAAGATGATTAATTTAGAGAATCCAAAAAAATTCCGTGGCCTAGTACATCAGGCACGTCAGGTTGCTGAAAACGTATTCCGTCCGGTATCACGAAAATATGATCGTTCGGAGCATGCCTATCCGGTAGAACTGGATATGCTGGCTGCCATCATGGATGGTATGAACGATGGCACCACAGGTGAAGGCGCCGGTGCAGGCAAACTAAAGCAAGATAACAAGCATAAAGGCGAAGGTGTTCAGAACGGCACCAACCTATCAACCGTTCTAAGCTTGGCAGAGCTGTGCTGGGGCGACGTTGGTTTGTCGTTGACTCTGCCACGCCAAGGCTTAGGTAACGCGGCCATTGCAGCCGTTGCCGACGACGAACAGTTCAAGCGCTTTGGTGGTAAATGGGCGGCGATGGCTATTACTGAGCCTGGTTTTGGTTCAGATTCTGCAGCTGTTCGTACCACTGCGATCAAAGACGGTGATGAATACATCATTAACGGTGAAAAGATCTACGTGACTTCTGGTGAACGCGCCGACTGCGTTGTGGTTTGGGCCAGCGTCGATCGTTCATTGGGTCGTGCCGCGATCAAATCCTTTATCGTTGAAAAAGGCACACCCGGTATGGAAGTTGTGCGCTTAGAGAAGAAGCTAGGTATTAAAGCTTCCGATACGGCCGCAATTACCTTTACCGACTGCCGAATTCCTGCAAGTAATTTGCTCGGTGACCCAGAAGTAAACGTCGAGAAAGGCTTTGCTGGGGTAATGCAAACGTTCGACAACACTCGCCCTGTGGTTGCTGCAATGGCCATTGGTGTGGCGAAGGCGTCGCTTGATCGCACCCGCGAAATTTTAAAATCACTCAAAATTGATGCGGCCTACAATCGTCCGTTAAAAACCAGTGCTCAGTTAGAAGCCCAGCTTTATCGTTACGAAGCCGAATGGGAAGCCGCTCGTCTGCTCACATTACGTGCAGCTTGGATGGCCGATAATGGTCAACCAAACTCGATGGAAGCTTCTATGGCGAAGGCAAAAGCTGGACGTGCCGCCAATGCCATTACCCTTGGATGTGTCGAAATGCTCGGTAGCTTAGGGTACAGTGAAGACGAACTGCTGGAAAAATGGGCGCGCGATTCGAAGATCCTAGATATCTTCGAAGGCACGCAGCAAATTCAGCAATTGATTGTTGCCCGTCGTTTATTGGGCAAATCATCTGCTCAGCTGAAATAAGTTCGATTGAGGGCTAGTGTTAACACTAGCCCTCAACGATCCTATAAAAAATATAAAAAACTAACCCCATGACCGTTTCCGACGTCAACCAATCAGAGGCTAACAGTAAGAACACCATGGCTAGTACACCAGAAAAAAACGTATCTCTCGTTAATATTGCGACCCAACTGATTGGTCAAATTCCCGACATCCCTGTTATGTTAAAGGGTGTGTTCGAACTCGTGACTTCGAAACCAGAGAAGAAAAAATCGATCGGTTTATTGCTGGAAAAACACGCTCGCCAACAGCCCGATCACATTGCTGTTCGCTACCAAGATATCACCCTAACTTACGCACAGGTCAATGAACGTGCGAACCAAATGGCGCACTTTTTTGTATCGAAAGGTATCTCTTCAGGCGATACCATTGCGGTGGTACTAGAAAATCGCCCAGAAACATTAGTGTGCGTTTTTGCTGCCGTTAAACTTGGTGCTATTTGCTCTATGATCAACACCTCCCAACGCGGTGAAGTGTTGTTACATAGTTTAAATTTGGTACAGCCAAAACTCATCGTTGTTGGCGAAGAAATGCTAGACAACGTTGGCACCGTCGAAGCCGACTTAAGCGATGACGTCCGCTCTGCGCTTTATTACCTCAGCGACAAAGGCAGCGTTGGTTGTCCTAAACACTATAAAGATCTCGATGCCGCCTGCGCCAACCAAGCACGTTCAAACCCGGCAAGCACAGGTGAAGTACGTATGCATCAACCGTGTTATTACATCTTTACTTCAGGTACAACAGGCTTGCCAAAAGCCTCGGTAATGAGTCATTACCGCTGGTTTAAGTCGATGGCAGGCATGGGCTTAGCGTCCATGAAATTGCGCAAGTCCGACATCATGTATGTCAGTCTGCCGCTTTATCACAACAACGCCCTAACAGTATCACTTGCCGCCGTTCTCGGTGCCGGTGCCTGTATCGCGATTTCGCGTAAATTCAGCGTATCGCGTTTTTGGGATGAAGTTCGCATGCACAACGCCACTGCGTTTTGCTACATCGGTGAGCTTTGCCGCTACCTATTAAATACGCCGCCCAAAAATACCGATCGTCATCACGATATTCGGGTCGTCGTTGGTAATGGCTTACGCCCTGATATCTGGATGGAATTTAAAAATCGCTTTGGCATTCATCACATTAATGAATTCTATGGAGCGAGTGAGTGCAATTTGGTCTTCACCAACAGTTTTAATCTGGATAAAACGGCCGGTTTCTGTCCTCTTTCATACAATATTGTTGATTACGATATTGAAGAAGATAAACCACGTCGTGATGCCGCCGGTTATATGATTCCAATCAAAGCTGGTAAAACTGGATTATTGATTACTGAAGTTAACGACAAACAGCCGTTTGAAGGCTACACCGACGAAGAAGCATCCAATAAGAAGCTTTTCCGCGATGTATTCAAACAAGGTGATTGTTGGTTTAACACCGGTGACTTAGTCAATAATCAAGGCTGGAAGCACGTATCCTTCGCGGATCGCTTAGGTGATACCTTCCGTTGGAAAGGCGAAAACGTTGCCACTACCGAAATTGAATCGGTATTAATGGAACATGCCGACATTCAACATGCGGTCGTTTACGGTGTTGAAATTCCGCACACGGATGGTCGTGCCGGCATGGCAACCATCACTCCACGAATTCCGCTTGATCAAATGGATTGGGACAGCGTAACACGTCATGTACGCGACAAATTACCCGCCTATGCCATTCCTTTATTTCTTCGCATTCGTGAAGAAGAAGAAGTCACAGGAACATTTAAATACCGCAAGGTAGAGTTAAAAGAAGAGGCTTATCATTTAGATAAGGTTGATGAACCTCTACTGGTCTTAACCTCGAAAAATAGTATTTATGAGGTATTAACCAGCGAGATTGAAACGAAAATTAATAACGCTGAAATCAGCTTGTAGTTAAGCGCAGCTTAGATTCAATGTTGAACCTAAGCTGCATTTATTTTTTAGATGTATCTCTCACCGGTGGCGATACTGGAATCTCAATCCAAAACGTCGTGCTCGCGCCAGGTTCACTGACGTAACCGATACGCCCGCCCAACAATTTCGCCATCTCCTGACAAATCGACAATCCCAAACCTAAACCACTGGCTTGCATTTTAGATTGCTCAAGGCGTACGAAAGGTTCAAATACGGCATCATCGCTGCCGTTTTCAATACCAAATCCTGTGTCTCTTACTGCCAACCGGAACCAAGGCTGTCCAGCTTCTTGCAACATCATGCCGCGCACATGGACATGCCCGTTAGCACGATTGTATTTAATAGCATTCGATAAAAAGTTAATTAGAACTTGCTGCATTCTTAAACGCGACTGCCGAATCACCGGCCAACGGCTATTAGGCTCGATATGCAGACTAATTCCCCTAGCTCGTGCTTGGTGCGTCATTAAGCGCACACAGTCTTTCGCTAAGGTTTCAGTTGAAAACGCTTCATTCTCTTCGGGCGCTGCATTAGGTTGCAGCATTGCCAATAGTTGATCGGTTAACGCCAACAAATGCTGCCCTGCAAACTCAATCATCTCAACCGATTCAGCCTGCTCGCCAGACAACTCTGTGCGCAATATTTGGCTAAAACCAAGTACGCTATTCAGTGGCGTGCGCAACTCATGACTGAGGGCCGCCAAGAAAGTGCGATTGTTCAGTAATTCACCTGTGCTAATGGCTTCAACCAAAACCGCATAACCTTGCGGAATGACCGACGAGGTTAACGGGCTGATTGTCACTTTCACAGGAATGGGATTACTACCCGTCAACTTAGTGCTGATGGTATCTGCAGTGTTGCCTAAAGCGATGGGAGTTTGGAAAAAAACTGAAACATGTTGCCCGTTACGACAAATATCGCCGTACAAATGCTGCATAGCCACATTTGAGGACTCTACATACCCACTCGCGTCTAAGGTTAAGATTCCCGCGAGTCGGCGATCATCCCCATTGGCACCACTAGGCTTGCGCTTAGGCGGTGATACTTCAGTTTGAGATTTCATCGGTTTGTCCGATTCTATAATCATGATGACAGATCCTTTGTCAAAGCGGGCCATGAGGCAGCTATTGCCTAGCTTTTATCGCTATTGAGTAGTTGTTCAATAGTACGGTGGATGACCAAAATGTTCAAATGGGTATATAACGCCAGCATACAAAAAAAATAGCAAATAGTACGCATTTTCAATCACTAATTCGCAATCGCTGTCTTGCCGCCAGCCTTGTGCTAGAATGCGCCGCTTTCTGGATCGACGAGGATAGCCTCAAATGACTGTATTAGTTGGAATCATCATGGGCTCTAAAAGCGATTGGCCCACAATGCAACATACCGCCGACATGCTCGACAAACTCGGCGTAAGCTATGAAGTCAAAGTCGTGTCTGCTCATCGCACCCCAGACTTATTATTCGACTACGCTAAAACCGCGCAATCTCGTGGCATCAAAGTAATTGTCGCTGGCGCTGGCGGTGCTGCCCACCTACCGGGTATGGCGGCCTCTCAAACCTCGCTACCCGTATTAGGTGTTCCAGTTAAATCTCGCGCACTGAATGGCATCGACTCTTTGTTATCAATCGTTCAAATGCCAGGTGGCGTCGCCGTCGGCACGTTGGCCATTGGTGATGCTGGAGCCAAAAATGCGGGTTTACTCGCGGCGCAGATATTAGCCACTAGCGATGATACTTTGTTAGCACGTATTGACGCCTTCCGCGCAGAACAAACCGACAGCGTTTTGGCTCAGCCAGATCCGCGAATCGAGTCGTAATTAAACGGCCACCCTGTGGCAGTTAGATGAATACAGGATAAAGAATGAAAGTAGGTATCTTAGGTAACGGCCAGCTTGGCCAAATGCTATCTGACAGCATCAAAGATCTGGCGGACATTGAGGTTTCTTTATATGACCTGCGCGCGCACAACGATGCCGATCTGGCCGCGTTTGTTGCCAATGTAGATGTGGTTTCCTACGAGACTGAGAACATTCCTGCGGCGATTGTTGATCAGCTTGAAGGCATTGCCGATAAGCTTTATCCAAGTTTGACGGCGCTCAAAACATTTCAGAATCGCCTGCTGGAAAAGAATGCTCTGCGAGCTGCCGGCATTGATACTGCCGATTTCTGCGCAGTAAATTCGCTTGATGATTTAAAACAAGCCATTAATACGCTTGGTCTTCCGATTGTGTTGAAAACCACGACCGAAGGCTATGATGGCAAAGGTCAATATGTTCTACGTGTGCCAACCGATGCAGAACCCGCTTGGGCAAGCATTGGTAATCGCGAACTGATTGCTGAAGCCTTTGTACCTTTCTTGCGTGAGACCTCTGTTATTGCCAGCCGTGATTGCAAAGGCAACATGGTCGTTTGGCCGATGACAGAAAATATTCACCACGAAGGTATCCTGCGTTACAGCCTCTACCCAGCCGTCGGTTTAAGCGCCGAAAAAGCGGCTCAAGCTGAACGCTATATTCGTCAGCTGGCCGATAGCTTGGATTATGTTGGAACCATCACCTTAGAATTGTTCGAGACTGAAAAAGGCTTAGTCGCTAACGAAGTGGCTCCTCGCGTCCACAATTCTGGCCACTGGTCGATAGAAGGCGCAGATACCAGCCAATTCCGTAATCACATGCTGGCAATTACTGGCCGAGATTTAGGCGCAACACGCGCGCGTCACAACGCTATTGCTATGCTCAACGTGATCAGCGATGAAGAACCGGCCGTTGCGGCAGAAAATATCGCCAATGCATTCCGTCACTCTTATGGCAAAGAAGCGCGCCCTGCCCGCAAACTTGGCCATGTGACAGTAGTGGCCGATGATGAAGCTCAACGCGACGCCACCATCACGCAACTCGGTGCTCTTATCCCTGCTGGCGTTTGGCCACCAAAACACTAAGCGAGCGAACTATGGCAAAGTCTTTACAAGAACAATTGCTCGCAGCGGGTTTGGCCGATAAACAAAAAGCCAAAAAAGCTGCGAAAGAAATGAAAAAGCAGGAACACCTGCAACGCACTGGTCAAGACAATCAATTGGATGATGTTAAAGCTAAGGCAGAAGCTGTTCGCAAAGAAAAAGCTGAACGCGATCGCGAATTAAACCGCCAACGCGAAGAAGAAGCCCGCTTAAAAGCCATTGCCGCACAAGTGCGCCAACTAGTGACCAATAATGCCATTGCTGCACAATATGGTGATATTAAATATCAATTTGTTGATGGCACGAAGGTTAAGCATATTTATGTCGATCAAGCGGTGTGGGATCGCCTCTCGCGCGGACAACTGGCGATCATTGCCCACGGCAACAGCTACGCGGTTATTCCCGTGCCCGTCGCGGATAAAATCCGTGAGCGCGCCGACAACCTCTTCATCTTAGTTGCAGACAAAAAAGCCGACGTATTGGCGGAGGATGATCCTTACGCCGCGTATCAAATTCCAGATGATTTGATGTGGTAACTCGTCCGTTAGCGTACTTTTGCGGAGAACAAAGCGACGCAGCCTTGTACTTCTAATGTGACCTTATCGAAGCGCTGTTCCAGAGCGTGTTTTAACTCAAAAAGGGTGTCTTCTGAATTCGAGAAGATGCCCTTTTTGTTATAAAAACCCATCAGCTTTTTCGCCATCCAATTTCTCGGCACATCACCCTGTAAAATCGTAGAACCAAATACGGTTGCACCTGAATTCATCAATGGAATGAGATGATCAAATGCGATGGCTTTTTCACTAATTTTTCCGGGCACGCAGTGAAACAAATAATTAATACCCAACGAATCAAACGGTTTAATCACTGCCGTCACAGGTTCGAGAACATTTTGGCGATAAGTTTCGGGCGAATAACGCGCGATACGTTCAGATGCATAAACTAACGTGCTGTCATTCATATCCATCAAAGCGACGCGAGGAATCGCTGTCGGAAATTGGCAATGATCGGGAAAATAACCACTGCCAACCCCTACATCTAAATGGTTCGCCGTTACGTGCGCATTGTAGTGCGCTTCAATCCGTGGCGTCGGACACTTCCAGATGTAACGATTCGATATCCCCAAAACAATAAAATCATAAAGCGATAATGTTTTAGATGTATAAACCGCTTGCCCTGCGAGCACTTGGTCTTGAGTAGGAGTCATAGATACTGTCCCTGTTTCTAGATAGAAAGATTTTTATTCTGGAAGTAAGCATAAACATTACACGCTCAGCAAGGCAAGGCGTCACTTAAGAAATGCGCCTCCATCTAGCGGATTCGTTTTATAACAGCTCATCCACTGGCTATGGAAAGTGCATTAATGGCGCAAGTGAAGGTTTAAATTGTTCGATCTCCTCACGACTCAATCCCTTAAGTTCATACGGAAATACTAACCAATCATTTGTCTCGTATAGATAAAAGTCTGGGGATAAATTCGTGCGATTCAAACTGGGGCGTCGATATAAGGTCGCGATTCTCACCTGCTCTGGCATATTCAGTTTCAACTTACTTTCTAACCGTTGAATAACAGCATTAACGTTATAGCCGGTGCTAAAAACGTCATCGACAATGAGCAAGTTGTCTTCAGCATTTAACCGCTCGATTAAATACTGAGTGCCGTGAACTCGAATTTCTTGCGGCGCATTCACCATGCTTTGATACGCCGGCTGGCCTCGATATGACGTTCGTAAGGCAATATGATCGGTCTTAACTCCCAATGTTTGCAGGCACTCTTGCACATAAATACCAACTGAACTGCCACCACGCCAAAGTCCGACAATGCAGGTGGGGCGAAAATCACTACGGAAAATTTCTACCCCTAAGCGGAAAGCGTCCTCAATGACGGCTTGTTCCGCGATAAATTGCTTCTGCATCACCTTTCCTCTTGTTAACCAAACCAGGTACAGGCTATGTTAACACTTGACCGATTGGTCAGATAATAACTTTGGCAGCTCTGCTTGGTAAACAGGAGATCGACATGAGTGACAAGCAATACCTCAGCGCGCAAGGGCTGCTCGAAGACTCATGGAAACTAGCTGAGCAAATACTTAAATCTGACTTTCGGCCAACCTTTATGATCGCCGTATGGCGTGGCGGCGTACCCATCGGCATCGCGGTACAGGAATATCTCAGCTATCACGGTATCGATACCGATAACATCGCCATTCGCACCTCGTCCTATCAAGGGATAGATCAACAAGCGCGACAAGTGGCTGTGCATGGCCTCGGCTATTTAGTAAAAAATATTCAGCACTCTGATAGCTTGCTGATCGTCGACGATGTATTCGACAGTGGTCGTTCCATCGAAGCCATAGTCAATGAGCTAACCCGCCTAGCACGCCGCAATACACCACACGATATTCGCATTGCCGTTCCTTACTTCAAGCCAGCGCGAAATCGCACCAACCGAGTGCCCGACTATTACCTTTACGAAACTGACGCTTGGCTTAAATACCCTCATTCATTAGAGGGGTTAAGCACAGAGGAAATTCGTGATAACCGGCCAGAGCTTTACAACATTATCAAAGATTGCTTACCGCCAACGCCGTCGTAACAAGATGCGCCATCGTCAAAATTGATAACGTAGCTTCCTTAGCAAAATTATGTTTTTGTGAAATGACGATATCAAACTGACCTGTATCATTCCTATTTTTGTGTAAACACCGTAAGGTGAAATACCCAAATTAGGAGGCTCATCATGAAATCGGCATTGATCATTGGCAGCACTGTTGTTGCCATCATTGCGGCGATAAGCCTCTGGCCTGAAACCCCGGTTGCTGTTACCACCACCCCTGTTCAGGTTGGAAAGGTAGAGTCGCTGGTCTCCAACACTCGTTCCGGAACCGTGCAAGCCTGTTTACGCTCGCATTTATCCCTCACCCAAGGTGGGCAGGTGAATCAGTTATTAGTGCAGCAAGGCGATACCGTCGTCGCTGGGCAATTACTCATGACCTTATGGAACGACGACATTAAAGCGGGCATCGCTCAAGCTCAGGCCCAAGTAGCCATCGCACAATCAAACAAAGCATCGCGCTGCCGCCAAGCTGAAGCCGATTTACGCGACGCCAAACGCCTGCGCGACTTACGCAAAAAGAACATGGCATCGGAAGAACAGCTAGATCGCTCCAATACCGTTGCCGACATCAGCCGTTTCGCCTGCGAGCAGCAAGATGCACAAATTCAGCAAGTACAAGCCGCCCTCGATTTACAACAAGCTCGTCTAGCGCAAACTGAATTACGCGCTCCGTTCGCCGGAATTATTGCTGAGGTTAACGGCGAAGTTGGCGAATATGCCACGCCCTCGCCTCCGGGCGTTGCCACCCCACCAGCCATTGATCTGATCAATCAAGAATGCCTGTATGTACGTGCGCCGATTGATGAAGTCGATGCTGCACAAGTCAAAATCGGCATGGAAACTCGGGTTACCTTAGATGCCTTCCAAGATCAAACATTCACAGGGCTTGTTAGCCGGATTGCTCCTTACGTTCAGGATCTTGAAAAACAAGCACGCACCGTCGATGTCGACGTCACACTCAGTAGCTTGCCGCAAGGTATCGACTTACTTATTGGTTACAGCGCCGATATCGAAGTCATTACCGCATCGCGTGATAACGTTGTGCGCATTCCTACCGAATTATTGCTGGAAGGCAACAAAGTACTAACGGTACAAAACGACGCCATTGCAGAAGTGCCATTAACGCTGGGTTTAACCAACTGGACATGGAGCGAAGTGACGGCCGGACTCAAGGCTGGTGATGCTGTGATTAATAGTTTGGATATTCCCGATTTAAACCCAGGAATCAAAGTAAAAATTACACCAGCAAGCGACTCTGGAATAACAAAAGATGATTGATGTTAAAGGTGTTCATCGCACTTTTATTCTTGGCGATCAACCCGTTCACGCGCTCAATGATATTCACCTGCATATTGATAAAGGCGAGTACATCTCCGTGATGGGGCCGTCTGGCTCAGGGAAATCGACGCTACTCAATATGCTGGGGTTACTCGATGTACCAGACGATGGCGAATATTGGTTAGCCGGTAAAAATACCGTACCTATGAGCGAAGAACAGCGTGCCGCTTTTCGCCGCGATCACATTGGTTTTGTTTTTCAGTCGTATCATTTAATTCCACGCTTAAGCGCCCGCGAAAATATCGAACTTCCACTCATGCTCGCCGGCATCGCGCCTAGTGAGCGCCGTCGTCGTATCGACCCTGTACTCAAGCGTTTAGGGCTAATTGATCGCGCAGGCCACAAACCCGAACAGTTATCTGGCGGCCAACGCCAACGAGTTGCCATCGGACGCGCAACAATTATGAACGCCCCACTGCTGCTCGCCGACGAACCAACAGGTAACCTTGATAGCCAAGCCGGTGAAGAAGTGGTGAATTTATTAGAAGAATTAAATCACAACGGCACCACCCTAATCGTCGTCACCCACGATACCGATCTCGGTTTGCGTGCCGGCCGCCGAATTCGCATGGTCGATGGTCGTATTGTTGAGGACAATCGCGCGTGATGACCCTGCGTGATCAAATCGGCTTTAGCCTTATCGCCATCACGCGACAACGCTTTCGCACCATAATGCAATTGGTGGCGATGGCCATCGGTGTATTAGCAGTCGTGCTATTAACTGGCCTAGGAGAAGGCGGTCGCCAATACGTATTGACCGAATTTTCATCCCTCGGCAAAGACACCATTCTTTTGCTGCCAGGACGCAAAGAAACCAGCGGCGGCATGCCACCACTCAGCGGCGAAGGCACACGGGATATCACCCTTGATGATGCCACCAGTTTGCTACGCTTGCGCAATGTCGAGCGCATCGCACCTTTAGTCGTCGGTAATACCAGTATCAGTGCCGGTAACCGCAGCCGTGAATCGTTAATTATTGGCACCAATGCCGCCTTCTTTGCGGTACGAAAACTCGAAGTTCGCCAAGGAAAAATATTAGCGGACATTCCTTTAAATCAAACCCAACCAGACTGCGTAATCGGCGCGCAATTAAAGCACGAATTATTTGGCCCACGCATAGCGATTGGCCAGTGGCTAAAGCTTTCGCAATACCGCTGTCGGGTGATCGGTATTCTTGCCGACACAGGTACAGGGCTTGGCATTAATATGAGCGACGCATTAATTATTCCTGTTGCTAATGCCATGCAATTATTTAATACCGAAGGCTTATTTCGCGTAATGATTGATGTGCGCTCAGTGCAAGCAATACCCGCATTAATTTCTAACATTGAACAACAAATGACAATGCTGCATGACGGCCAACTCGACGTTACCGTGACAACACCCGACTCTCTTCTCGCCGCCTTCGACAATATTCTACTGGTACTTACCCTCGCCATCGCCGGTATCGGCGGCATCAGCCTTATCGTTGCCGGTGTTCTGATTATGAATATGACCGTCATTAGCGTATCGCAACGCAGCGCAGAAATTGGCTTATTAAAAGCACTGGGGGCATCGAGTCACGAAGTGAAAATACTATTTATTACTGAAGCCTCAATGCTCTCTGTTTTCGGTGCCGCGCTTGGACTAGTCACTGCCGAAGCCTGCCTCTGGCTAGCGCGCCAACAATTCCCCGACGTGCCCTTTCATGCCCCATGGTGGGCAAGCGTAACCGCCGTAGGTGTTGCCGCCGGCACAGGACTCTTATTTGCGTGGCTGCCAGCACGACGCGCTGCCGCTCAAGCACCTGTACTGGCATTGCAAAAACGCGGGGGTAAATAGCGATGCGCTGGCTTGATTGGCTGCGACTGGTACTTTCATCCGTATTAGCGAGCCCACTTAAAAGCTTATTAACCGCTCTAGGGATTGCCATAGGCATAGCCGCCGTTACGCTGCTGACCTCACTCGGCGAAGGCGTACGCCACTATGTGCTTGATAACTTCTCGCAATTTGGCACCCGCATCATTGCCATTAGCCCAGGTAAAACCGAAACCTCAGGGATGGGTAGCCTTATTAGCTCGGTGCGCTTACTCACCATGGACGACCTTCGCCTGCTGGAAAATCTACCGGGGGCCGAGCATGTAGTGGCCAACGTTCAAGGCTCTGGCCCTATTCGCCATGGAGAAAAAGTCCGCAACACCACAATCTATGGAACCACCCCAAGCATGGTAAAAGCATGGGATTTTAAAGTGGCCAGCGGACGCTTTTTACCCGATAACCACCGCCAAAACTCCCCCGCTTACGCCGTGCTAGGCCACAAAGTAAAAAGCGAATTATTTGCCACCAGTAATCCGCTAGGCGAGATTATTCGCGTAGGCGGACAACGCTATCGAGTGATCGGTGTAATGCAAGAAAAAGGCTCAATGCTAGGATTTGATCTCGACGACATGGTCTATATCCCCGCCGATAGAGCACTTAGCTTATTTGATCGTGAAGGCCTAATGGAAATTGATGTCGTGTTTTCAGCCGCCACCACCTCAGACCGAATGGCCAGCTTAATAAAACAACGCTTGATTGCCCGTCACGGCCAAGAAGACTTTACCTTAGTCACCCAAGACGAAATGCTCGCCAGCTTAAACCGCATTTTATCTATGCTCACATTAGGCATTGCCGCACTCGGATCTATCTCACTCATCGTTGGTGGCGTTGGTATATTTACCGTCATGACCACCAATCTAGCCGAGCGCATTCCCGAAATAGGCTTACTACGCGCCATTGGCACATCACGACGCCAATTACTGGGAATATTTGTTGGTGAAGCAATCGCGCTATCGCTATTAGGTGGTTTAGCCGGAATGGGCTTTGCCCTACTCGTGCTTGGCATACTCAGCATCGCCCTACCCGAGTTTCCCATGACACCCAATGTCATCTACCTTTTCAGCGCCTTAATTAGTTCGGTGATCATTGGATTAATTGCAGGGATAAGGCCGGCTTGGCAAGCCTCAAAGCTTAGCCCAGTAGTAGCGCTAAGGGATGAATAAAGCTTGAGCGTTTTTTGAACTCATTTATAGATTCTCCGAACCTCCACAGTAAGAGCTTCCTTTGCACCAGACTCAAGAAGTCGGCCATGAGCAGCGACAATAGCGTCAAAATCGAGAGCTAATAATTTTTCAAAGTCAGACTTGAGTGATCCGCCTTTAGGTGTCACGCCTTTAAGCCACGGCGGACCAATATTCACTCCGATTTTAAAGCCAAGCAGTTTAAAGGCAATTTTAGTAAACCAAGTAAAATAGCTCCAATCCGCATGATATTGCACGCTGTCGGTTGTGATCAGAAGCTTATTATCTTTAAGAAATAAAGCCGCTTCAGGGTTTTTAGCAGACTCAAAAATAAAAAATTCTGAATTTGGAAATGGGCTAACTGAGTTTGTCGTTATCAATTGAGTTGCTTTCGGCTGAGGGTAAGTAACCTGCCCTGCTTGCGCCCAGAATTCGCACTGATACCGATCTAAATAAAATGCATCATCAAGCCCATGGAAGTCGCCAAGTCTCATTATGTGTTTGACGTCGCCAAGCTCATCTAAACTAGAAAGCCCTTCTTCACTCATACGAACAGGATTAATTAACGTTAGCTCCTGCCCGCTTTTAAGAATGACCATATTTCGATTCATTCGCATCCCGGGCCCCATTTTTATACTGCCGTGTAAAAAATAGACTCCTGGATACAAGCTAACTATTTCATCGTGAGGGTAAGATTGTGGATACATCACTCTTCCTTAAGTTTTGGTATTGCAGTATTTAATGATTGATTACAGAGCAGAATTTCACTCATTTTAAAATCAATTTTGTAAATAATGACGTTACAGTCTTTTGAAACTTCGAGTTTATTTACTATAGGTGACACTTACAAGAAATCTATCACTGAATTTCGCATGGTTATTCAATTGTATGCCACATCTTCGTTTACCACTTAAGTTTTTACCGCCACCAAAAACAACCAAACGCCAAAAACGATCACCGCGCTCGCTATTACTGCAATAAACGTCAGTACCTCGCCCAATACTAGGCTACCCATAACGGTTGCTATTACAGGCACCAATAACTGCAACTGCGCGGCTTTTTGTACGCCAATTAACGGTAACACTCGATACCACAGATAATAACCAACACCAGACGTTAATGCGCCAGAAGTAACAGCCAAAAAGAAAGCGTTAGAAAACCAGTCGATATCGAATGACTGCCCGTATGGAATACTTAATACAAAAAACAAACCCAACATCAACAGAGTTGCAGCAACAAACGCAGAGCTAACATCCACAAGTGGTGCGACCGAGCCCTTGCCTAACAACACAAACATGGCCCAGCCCATTGCTGCTAACAGCATCAGACCCGCGTAGCCGATATAAGTGCCATCGGCATTCGGTAACAGCAGTAATGCCAATCCAGCAATCGCAATCAAAGCGCCGAGCACCTGTTGTTTATTGAGTCGTTGACCGGTAAACCGTGCAACTAATAACAGCATTAATTGCACAGCAACAAACAAAATAAAGGCACCAACGCCGGTATCGAGTTGAACGTAAGCCAACGAAAACATGAGCGCATACAACAGCAAGCTCGCACCCAACAACCAAAACCGGCGCGAACTAAAAGGTAGCAACCGCAAACGGGGCTTCGACGGTAACCAATACAACAAACCAACCAGAGTCACTGCCCCACTGAATAAACGCAACACAGTAAACACGATAGGATCGTAATGAAATACCAGCAATGCCCAACGGCACAGCAGCGAATTAGCCGCAAAAGCGATTAACACCACGGCGACCAAACCAAGCGACTGCACTGACTTATTCATTGATTACCTTAAAATATCTGATCACCGTTTGGCACCGAAAGTACTTCCTCAAAGCGCAGCCCTGCTCGACCTAGCCTATCGCGAATGATACCCAGCACTGGGGCAACCAGCACCGCATCTTTGCCAACAAGGTGATATTCGGTAAATTCATACAGAGAATTCATAGACCGATAGATTAGATGCAATTCCTCATGCAAGGATAAAACGTCACCCAACTCTACCGGACGCTGTGGTAAATCGACATTCGTCATTTTCCATGCTCCAGTAGTGGAAGTAATTAATTGATCCCTACCCTCTACGCCCTAATATCTGAATTCTGAGCTTTCGTGCTAGGATGCTTGATTAAGTCATTCATTAGCGGCTAGTCACGTAGCCGACCAACACAGAATAGGGCACCTAACCATTATGGTCAAATAATAATCCATAAAGGTTAAATATTTCGATATGGAAAAGATAGTTCATAGGTTTTTGGAATTGGTGGAATCAGAAGGCATCAAGTTTCCTTGGTTAGCGGGCATCACAAATATTGAAGCGGCTCGGTGGAGACGTATAAAAGCTAGGAAAGTGATGCGCACCAGCGAACTAGAAGCCATACAGGCCATCTACCCTGAATATGCCGTATGGCTGAGTACGGGCTTAGAAATACCCGAAGCTGGGCATGTTAGCCCTATGACCAAAAGAGCGCGCTAAGGGCGTGGGCATTGGTGAATAGTTTTACGGGCAATCTCTAAATATTTATTGATTGTGATGCGCTAAATCGGGGGAAGATTACAATCCGATTGCAGGCGCTTGTTATGCCTTTCTCATTCAAGCAAAACCACTATTCCTTGTTCTTTTAGCGCGAGATATTACTAATTTTTTACTTGTTAGACCTTGGTATCTTTGAATTTCTTTATTGTTTTTTGCGTCATACCCGCCATTTACATGATTTCTTTTAGCCGCGTTAGCTAAAATACGAGATACTTCTTCAAGACAGGCAATCTGACTGTCAATATCCGTAATATCTCTCGCCTTATGGTATCTGGCAATCGCTTTTCGTAGTAAGCAAAACGACTCAGATCTCCCAATATTTCCTGCTTTATCAATATACTTATCACCTTCTTTTATATCCTGAAGCCGATAGCATGCTAACGCCAACCCAACGATAGCATCACAATTGTTCGGATCTAATTCGACAGCTTTTTCCGACATTTTTTTTGCGTATTCAAAATCATTGGCTTTATTCAGTAGCAACCATGAAAATCGGTCATGAAGTGACGAATTAACTGGGTCATCTTCGATTGCCAACTCATACATTTCGACAGCATTTTTAACATCTCCTTTGTCAGCGTAAACCTTGGCCGACCTCGCATACTCGCTTCTAAATGCCTCTGCAATCCTATCCGTTTGATATTCACTTTCTACTTTTTTTCGTTCTGCTGAATATGTATCAATTTTCTCTGCGACCGATTTGATTCTTTGTCTCTCACTTAAATCTAATTTCCCAAACTGCTGAAGAAAAAAGCGTCTCGCCAAATCCACGAGTTCAATAGAATAGGTTCGTCCGTAATCTGTTAAAACAGCAAAATGTGTTTCCTCTAAGCCTGATTGAAATTCAGTATTTTGTATCCCGACTTCCAAACATGTTCTCCCTACACTATTTTGATCTATAGGGCTCGATATGTTGACCAGCACAAGAAAAACTTCTTTTTGTAACTGATTCATTCTGACCCAAGCATCTTCATAGAGAAATTCTAAAAGATCTTCGCTGGTTTTTTTAAAGAGATTATCAATAGCCGTATCTATCCCTAAATCGGAACGAGCTATATATTTTACTAAAGCTTCTAAAAGAATAGGCTTATGCATCAGCTGCTTAGACACTCGCCTTAACTTGGGCTCGCCAGCCTGCAATATTGGTTTGGCCCTGAAATCTTCGGCCAGCCTCTTCATGAGATTCATTCCTTCAACCTCAGATAGGCCTTCTATAACAATTGGAGTTGCTTCTATAAACTCCCTTCTTCGAGATGTAACAATCACTCTGCCTACAAGCTTACCAAGGATCTTTAAAAATGTTCCAAGATCTCTCACCTCGTCTGTGCTCGTTGCTAACGTCTCTGTATTATCGATGATTAGCAAAACATCATCTCTCGATAGTTTGTTTTCTTTTAAAACACCTACAGCCTTATCAATAAGTTTTCGACCGGAGACGGTATACCAATCTTTATTTAGAATTGGCTCAAAAAACCTCATGAGGTCGCGGACACACTCATCCATGATTGGAGAAATTCCAGTTAAATGAACTAGCCCCTCTTCCGTCCATCTAGTCGATTTTGCAGTGTGGTAACTTATTATTGTCGGTAGAGGGTCATTAAAATCTATCTGACTCTCTAAAAACTGATTCAACATCTCCAAAACTAGGGTTGTTTTTCCATAACCTCCATCACCAAAAATTAGGCAGTATCTTGAATCCTCATCATCAACCCATTCTTTTAGAGTCGCCAACTCTTCTTTTCTTCCTTCAAAAGTATCCGTCTGACGAACAGGTATATTATGAAAAAAAGAATGATTTTTGTTTTTTGATATTATTTCCGTCAGCTTGTACGGCCCAATTGGCTTAAGACTCGTTAAACTAAAGATATTACTTTCAGGAAGTTCAACAGTGAATTCTTCTGCATTCTGGTTGGACAGCATCTGTCCTTTTAACTTCCAGATACCTTTTTTTACTTGCACACCGATAATTACTATCGGACTGCCATTTAAAATGATCGGAGTTTCAATTAAAAGATTTCCGAATTTATCCAACGTATTTAATGTATTTTCATTTTTAATTGTAGGGAGTATTTCTGAAAAAACGATCAAACAATCGTTTAAAATGCTCTCTGTTTTTTTCACCCACTCATCCGTAACTCTTTGATCTAAAACACCATGAGCAGGTCTTTTGTTTCTAAACTCAACCCATTGAGCAAGCTGTTTTGACAGAGGATTTGACACTTGCTTCGTGGTTTCAAACCAACCAAATAAAAAATCTCTTGAAAAATATCCCCTAACTTCAGGTATCAGTGTGTCAAGAATCTGTAGCGGAATACCATCTGTAGGCTTGCAAAACCTCGCAGTATGTTCAGATAGCCCGAGCTCATCACTTGGTGTTAATGCCTTCGTTATTTCAAACGTTACAACGACCGATGACTGAAGAACGGATCGCAATACCGATGTTAAAAACATCAACTTCTCGCTGTTGTTTTCTATATTTCTAGCTATTTCGAGTTGTTCTTCAAATAGTCTTTTCATTTAATATTCCGAACGAAATTATATTGGTCTTATCACGACAATTCTGGTGGCATAACGCCCCGCTAGAAGGCGAGCGAAGCGAGTCCTAGTGAAGGCCACGCTTTTTGTGGCCGGAACGTATTTGAGCGGCTTGTTAAGCGCCATGACAATTTAGCAAGCGAAAATTAGAAGTTTGTATATCTCTTTGCTTATTTATTGATCTTAGAGATGACTCCAAATAAAGCGATACGTATAGCCGTGGCTTATCTAGCTCATTATTCTTGCTAATATGGCGAGACTGCAGCTCATTTATAGATGTTTCAATGAAAATCCTTTCTTTAGTATGAGCCTTAATCTCCATACGCTGCATTGACCTAAACTCAGCCGCACGACCAACCCAATATAAAATTGCTTCAATACCTACCAGCTTTAACGTGAAAGGAGATAGATTTGTTATCTCTAACCAAGCTCTTGCATCTGGAAGCTCTGCGCAATTTACCACTAGGCCGTCGTTTTCACTGCTTATAGTTACTTCAATTAAGCCAAGCATCTTTTCATAGGTATATATTCTACGAAAAAGAGTTGGTAGTAGCTTTGAAGCCAACTTCAAAGCCCAGCTTCTTACTGCCTCAAACAAAATATGATCCTCGAAGTATGATAACGCTGGTGTTCCCCATAAAAAGTAGACACTCTAACTATGCAGCCATTGCTGCCTTCTCCTCAAACGCGATTGGACTCATATCGTCGTTTGCCGAATGCCTTCTTTTACGATTATAAAATATTTCAATATAAGCAAAGATACCGGATTTCGCTTCCTCGATCGAACTATAATTTTTCGCGTACACCAGCTCTACTTTTAGTCGACTGAAGAACGATTCCATAGGTGCGTTATCCCAACAGTTTCCTTTGCGACTCGCGTGTATCGTGTATGGACTGTATCGTGTATGGACAGTCATCCTAAGAAGAATGCCCGATTGCTCAGAAACTTCAATACCGCTAGTTTGGAAATACGAAGTAAGTCGCAGGAGGCTAGGATGCCTAAACCAAGAAAAGAACTCATATCACTCGAAGCCACACCCTACTACCACTGTGTTTCGCGCTGTGTAAGGCGTGCATTCCTATGTGGAACAGACGAGGAAGGTCGTAGTTTTGAGCATAGGCGCGGCTGGATCGAGCATCTACTACTCGAACAAGCCAAAGTCTACTGTATTGATATCGCAGCATACGCTGTAATGTCGAACCACTTCCACGCCGTTCTTCATATCAACCAAGCCAAGTCTAAAGCATTAACCGACATTGAAGTCGTTCAGCGCTGGCATCAGTTATATAAAGGCACCCTCGTTTCACAGCAGTTTGAACGTGGCGAGGAATTGCGGGAGGATCAATGGATATTGTTGCGACGAAATATCGAAGAATGGCGCTCACGATTAATGAGCATCAGCTGGTTTATGCGCCGGTTAAATGAAACAATCGCGCGCTTAGCGAATGATGAGGATGAATGCACGGGGCATTTCTGGGAAGGCCGATTTAAATCCCAAGCCTTGCTGGATGAAAAAGCTCTAGCCGCATGCATGACCTACGTCGATTTAAATCCAGTGCGCGCAGCCATGGCAAAGACACCGGAAGAATCTAAGCATACATCGGTGAAAAAACGTGCTGAGAAAGCAAAAGAAGCCTACTCCCCCAACCACCCCCAGCAACAAGTGCCTGAACTTCTCAACTTTGCCGGAAATCCTAAACAGGATATGCCTGAGGGCATACCAATGCGCCTGACGGACTATTTAGAATTAGTCGACTGGACTGGTCGCCAAATCAGAGAAAATAAACGAGGCTCCATTTCAGAATGCGAACCCGCTATCATGCACCGGCTTGGAATCGATGCAGAACACTGGCTCTATATTACCCAGAATTTTGAATCTGAATTCAAGGGTGTTGTTGGTGCCGTCAATAAAGTGAAATCAAAAATCAGTTGTTTTTGGGATAAACAAAGAGAACGACGACGAACCGCGGGAATTCAAGCCTGCAAATTAAGGCTTTCGTAACCTCGACAATCTAATTCAACACACCCCATCCTAATTCAGAAGCCTTCTGAGGTTTAGTCTCGTCTAAAAATCGCTAATTTTAAGCAATATCGGTAAAAAATCCGCCTCACCCTCCTCCAGCATAAATAAAATTTTTCTGTGGAAATATAAGAGCGTGAATTGTCGCCTCCTCTCTTATCTTGACTGTCTTATTTATTAAAACAGAAGCACATCCATTTCTCTTTTTTCGATATGCCGGTGTTCAATTTTATTGCGCAACTTAATGAAGAGTTCTAAATTTGCTATTTCTGAATCGTTGAACTTTCCATACTTTGAAATGCATGTTTTTAACTCCCAAGCTTTGCGCTCCCCATCCACAACGTCATAACGGTTGCTGCCTTTTTTTTTATAAAAGTACTTATCTCCAATACTTTTATTGAAATATGCATGAAGCAAGCGAGTCCATGCAACGATCATCAGAGTTATATATGCCTCTGTTCTGAATGCAGCTCTGGGCTTGTTATATACCTCTACGGCCAGCAAGGCTGAATCTACCGAGCTTTCGAGTGTACTTTTTGTTTTACCTTTTCGAAGCGACATAGCTTTACTGACTCTTAACATCCGGCTCACCGGGTGAATTTTTGTTGGCGGCTTTTGTGCCGCATTTTGCACAAAAGATGACAGCGGAAATTTATCCGGTGCAGCCACTTGTTAAAAGTTGTCACGGCTAATCCACGAAGCTACAGCGAACGAATATGCTACGATATCTGACCCATGGCCACGTTTACCTTCCTTTAGCATTCTCGTCACATCAAGCACGATCTGATTTCCATCAGCTATTTCTCCGGTCATCTGCATGATAGTAGCTTCGAAGCTTTTCATTAGTTGTGGTGTTGACATCATTCTCTTATGATCTTCCCCCGCTTCATGTGCAATGAAGTTTCTAGCTTTTCTTGCCTCATGTACCTTTTCTTCCACCCAGTCAGGCAATCCATGTCGGTCAAAGAGTAGCTTTATCTTTGCATGCAAAGTACCTGACTTGACCAACTTATATATCTCGTAAGAGAACTCACTGTCCGATTTTTCGATATCAAAAAGATGGGCCAAGGTGCGACAGTTATTTTCGAATTCTGTAGCATATGCCAACGCTCTTCCCAGCACAGCATAAACCGCATCTGATTCTACTGTTCGTTCTGGCATTGGCAATAGTGGATGGCTCATAGACTTTTAACAGTTTATTCATGCGCATGCGCGTTTTGACGCTTCGCTTCCTTTTAATGTTTCGAGTCTAACCCACTGTCTCTAATACGAAAAGCGCCTTAAACAATCACATTCCTTGCAGTGAAACCTAACATTTGCGTTTACACGCCAATTTAATATTTATATATGAAAAACCTTCACTCTGACCAAATTCGTAACTTATTGATTAGTCTTATATTTCTCTCAGTAGCCGGTGGCCACAACTATCAGCGCCCCAGAAACCCAATTCCTTCCACCCACAAAAAAGGCCTAAAACACCCTGTGCTTTAGGCCTTAATCTATCCAACAATAACAACCTAACCCATTAAGACTTCGTCCAAACCGTCCCTTCTGGCCCGTCTTTTAATACGATGCCTTTGGCAACCAGTTCATCACGCACAGCATCGGCGGTGGCGAAGTCTTTTGCTTTTTTGGCGGCGATGCGTTTGGCGATCATTTCTTCAATCCATGCAGCGTCGTCGCCGGCACCGGCTTGTAAGAAGGTTTGTGGGTCGGCTTGTAGGCAACCTAATACACCGCCTAGGTATTTTAATTGGCCAGCTAATGCCTGCTGTTCTTCGCCGGTGGTTTTATTCACTTCGCGCACGAGGTCGAATAAAGCGGCGATGGCTTCTGGGGTATTGAAGTCGTCGTCCATAGCGGCGTGGAAGCGCGTTGAGTAGTCGTTATCTAGGTCTTTAACGTCTAATACAACGCCGCCGTTTTCAACACTGGATAAGGCGTTGTAAAAACGCGCGAGTTTGCCGTGCGCGTCATCAAGGCTGTTATCCATATAGCTAACATGCGAGCGGTAATGGCTTGAGATCAAGAAGAAGCGCACTACTTCGCCGTCGTATTTTTCTAAAATATCGCGAATGGTAAAGAAGTTGCCCAATGATTTAGACATTTTTTCTTCGCCTAAACGCAAGGCACCAGCGTGTATCCAGGTGTTGGCGTAGGTTTTACCGGTGGCGGCTTCGCTTTGGGCAATTTCGTTTTCGTGGTGTGGGAATTTAAGGTCTGGCCCACCGCCATGAATATCGAAGGTTTCGCCTAAGCAGCAAGTCGACATGGCCGAACATTCAATGTGCCAGCCTGGGCGACCAATGCCCCACGGCGATTCCCAATGTGGCTCGTCTTCTTTAGCGGCTTTCCACAATACGAAATCAAGTGGGTCTTCTTTGTCGGTATCAACGTCTACACGTGAACCGGCTTCAAGATCATCCAGTACTTTGCCCGAGAGTTTGCCGTAACCGTCGAATTTGCGTACGCGGTAATACACGTCGCCGTTCGGCACGGCGTAGGCAAAGCCTTTATCGATCAAGGTGCTTACTAATTTAATAATGTCGTCGATGTGCGCCGTAGCACGAGGTTCGTGCGTCGGGCGGCCAATACCGAGTTTATCGAAGTCTTCGTTCATGGCGTTGGCAAAGCGATCGACTAAATCTAAAAACGGTTCGCCATTTTCATTGGCGCGCTTGATGATTTTGTCGTCGATATCGGTGACGTTACGAACGTAGTTCACGTCCAGCCCGATATGACGCATGTAACGCACGATTAAATCAAAGGCCAAGAAGGCTCGCGCATGACCCAAGTGACAGAAGTCGTAAACCGTCATGCCACACACATACATGCCGACTTTACCCTCTACTAACGGTTTAAAAGTCTCTTTCTGGCGAGTGAGTGTGTTGTATATCTGCAAGCTCATGGTGTTCCTTATGCTTCTGTCAGTGATTTGTCTTCACGCAAACCGATGGTGAGGTTGAATACTGGCTTATCCGCGGCGTGATCATAACGATCCGATACGTAATAGCCTTCGCGCTCAAACTGGAAGTTGTTTTCTGGGCCGACATTGGCCAATGCCGGTTCTACCCAAGCGGTAACCACTTTGAGTGAATCGGTATTCACGTATTCCATAAAGTCGCCGTCGGTTTTGTCTGGTGATGCATGGGTAAACAAACGCTCGTATAAGCGCAGCTCGGCTGGAATGCCGTGTGACGCCGACACCCAATGCACAACGCCTTTCGGGTTATCGCCATCGGCTGGATTAGTACCGAGGGTGCCTTCGATTAGGTTGGCACGCACGAGCACGACATTGCCCTGCTCATCTTTTTCGTAGCTGGTTGCTTCAATTACATATGAATGACGCAAACGAATACGCTTACCTGGGGTAAATTTCTTTTTGAATTTCTTGCTGTATTCTTCTTTAAAGTCGTCTTGATCGATAAAGATTTCACGGGTAAACGGCATTTCGCGTGAACCCAAATCCAGTTCGTGGTGATAATCTGCCGACACCATTTCTAAATGATCTTCTGGCAGGTTTTCAATCACAACTTTCAGCGGATTAATCACGCACATGGCGCGCGGTGCGTTTTTGTTCAGGTCGTCTCGCAGTGCGTGCTCTAGCATAGCAACATCGACCATGCCATCGCTGCGGCTGACACCGATCATGTCGCAAAAATTACGCACTGAGCGTGGAGTAAAGCCACGACGGCGCATACCAGAAATGGTCGGCATACGAGGGTCATCCCAACCGGCAACCACCTTCTCATCAACCAAGGCTTTCAGCTTGCGCTTAGAAGTCACGGTGTAGTCGAGGTTTAACCGACCAAATTCGTACTGACGTGGCTGCGCAGGCACTGGCAAGTTCGCCAGGAACCATTCATACAGCGGGCGATGATCTTCAAACTCAAGAGTACACACTGAGTGTGTAATACCTTCAATCGCATCCGATTGGCCATGAGTAAAATCGTAGTTCGGGTAGATGCACCACTTATCACCGGTTTGATGATGATGAACCTTACGAATGCGATACAGAATCGGATCGCGCATGTTCATGTTAGGCGATGCCATATCGATTTTAGCGCGCAATACTTTAGCGCCTTCGTCGAATTCGCCAGCACGCATACGAGCAAATAGGTCAAGGTTCTCTTCAACTGTGCGCTCACGGTATGGGCTTGGCTTACCGGCTTCGGTCAGGGTGCCACGGTATTCACGGGCTTGATCTGCCGACAAATCACACACATAGGCGTTACCCGATTCAATCAAATTCACGGCCCAGTCGTGCAGTTGATCGAAGTAGTCGGAGGCGTAGTGAATCTCGCCCGCCCACTGAAAGCCCAACCAAGTGATGTCATCTTTGATGGCATTGATAAATTCTTGGCTTTCTTTTTCTGGGTTGGTGTCATCAAAACGTAGGTTACAACGCCCACCAAACTGTTCAGCCAAGCCGAAGTTCAAACATACCGATTTGGCATGACCTACGTGCAAATACCCGTTCGGCTCGGGTGGGAAGCGAGTAACCACCTGCGTGACACGCCCGTTATCGAGGTCATCTTGAATGATTTTAGCGATGAAGTTAGCGCTAGTATTCGGTGTGTTGGCAGTTGTATCAGTCATAACCATCCATAAAGTGTCGGTACAGTTTTCAATACGATTTCATATTTTGCTAAGAAAATAGTCTGTTTCAGCAACAAGAAACCGCGTCGGCGCTGTAAGGCCGCGAAAAAGGCGGTATTATACGCGTTCCATCCCGTATAGGGATACTCGATTTCTAACTCTGAGGCACAAGATGATCCTGCTAAAAACCAACTTCGGCGACATCAAAATTGAACTGAACTTCGAAAAAGCACCAAAAACCGCTGCTAACTTCGAAAAGTACGTAAAAGAAGGCTTCTATGATGGCGTGATTTTTCACCGTATTATCGACGGTTTCATGGTTCAAGGTGGCGGTTTTGAGCCGGGCATGAAGAGCAAAGAAACCAGCGACAGCATCGAAAACGAAGCAGACAACGGCCTAAAGAACACCAAAGGCACCTTGGCTATGGCTCGTACCATGGACCCTCACTCTGCGAGCGCGCAGTTCTTTATCAACGTTGCTGACAACGCTTTCTTGAACCACACGTCTAAAGATACTCAAGGCTGGGGCTACGCGGTATTCGGCAAAGTAGTTGATGGTATGGATGTGGTTAACCGCATCAAAGCGGTTCGCACCACCACGAAGATGGGCCACCAAGACGTTCCGGCAGAAGATGTGATCATCGAAAAAGCAGAAATCATCGAATAATGGCGCTGTACTTCATATCCGATTTACACCTAGAACATCAACGGCCGGCTATGGCTGCGGGTTTTAAAGGCTTTGTCGATGGTTTAACCGATGCCGAGGCTTTGTATATTCTGGGTGATTTTTTTGAAGTCTGGATGGGCGACGATTACAACAATCCGTTTGTCGATGGTGTTAAAGCGACGCTAAGGAATGCTGTAGAGCGTGGTATTGCTGTGTATTTAATGCACGGCAATCGCGACTTCCTACTCGGCGAAGCCTTTTGTGCCGACATTGGCGCGAACATGGTCGCCGAAGGCAGTGTGATTCATCATGGCGATGAAAGCGCGGTGATTCTGCACGGTGATAGTTTATGTACCCAAGACGTTGAGTATATGAAGATCCGCCAGATGTTTCGCAGTCCACAATGGCAGGCCGATTTCCTTGGCAAGTCGTTGGAAGAACGCATTGCGTTTGCGCGCCATGTTCGTTCAGAAAGCCAATCCGGTCAGCAAATGAAGAGCGCTGAGATTATGGACGTAACGCCAATTGAGGTTGATAAAGCCTTAGATGAAGCGGGTGTTACACGTATGATTCATGGTCACACCCACCGCCCCGATGTGCATCATTGGCAACACCAAGGTGAAGCCCGTGAACGCATAGTGTTGGGAGATTGGGATGATACACAAGGCTGGATGATTCGCTGGGAGAAAGACTCAGCCCCGCAGTTATCTAAGTTTTCGTTTTAATTAAAAAAGCCTGTACGGGAAACCGCGCAGGCTTTTTTATTAACGATCACATTAGTTTCGATATTCAGCAAGCTCACTAATCAAATACCTGTGGCTCGGGCACCAACCAAACACCAAATGTTTTAAATACCTTGGTTTGCACTATTTTTTGCAAATTATGCACATCGGATAAGGTCGCACCTTTACTGGTGGTTAATACCAATGCTTGTTTCTCGTACATAGACACTGGCCCAAAGGCTTTGCCTTTAAAACCACATTGATCAATCAACCACCCTGCCGCTAATTTAACCCCGACGGATTGCCCATATTGAGGCATAGCAGGAAAGCGCTGGCGAAGCTCTGCGGCATATATTTCTGTCACAACGGGGTTATGAAAAAACGAACCGGCATTCGGTGTTATTTTAGGATCAGGCAGTTTAGAACTGCGCACATCGACAACGGCGTTAATTAATTCTGCGGGGGTCAGGCGATCGGCATTAAGTTGATCTAACGGCGCGTAATTTAATGTGGGCGTAAAGTGTTTTTGCAAACGAAACCGCACTCGCATAATAACGAAGTCGTTTTTTAATTCGCGTTTAAATATCGAGTTCCGATAACTAAAGCGACATTCGTCACCGGATAGCACTCTCAGCTGCTGGGTACTCAGTTGGTATCCAACAAGCTGCTCAATAAAGTCGCCGGCTTCGACACCGTACGCGCCGATATTTTGAACAGGGGACGCACCAACCAAGCCCGGTATTAATGCCAAGTTCTCTAATCCGTGACCATAATTAATGCTGGCACATACCCACTGATGCCAATCAACGCCCGCATCCACATCGACCCAAACATGGGAATTATTTTCACGAATTAAGCGAATAGTGTTTGCTGCTGGTTTTATCACCAAGGCATTTATGTGCTCTGCTAATAAAATATTGCTGCCGCCACTCAGTACGCGCAGAGGAAGATGTAATTCGCGAGCTGATTGTTGTAATTCGATTAGAGAGCCGAGCGATGTGTAATGTGCAAACGCCGCTGCTCGGCCCGAAAGCCCAAGTGTGTTGGCACTGGTTAAATCGACTTGATGCTGAATATTCACCGTCATTAATGATTTACCGCAGCTGCTTACGGATATCGTCGATCAAGCCGTCGCAAGCATCTTCGATTAAATCAAGAACATGGCGAAAACCCGAGTCGCCGCCGTAATATGGATCGGGCACTTCATGCTCGTCGTAACTTCGGCTATAGGTTCGTAAAAACAATTTGGGTTCGGTCAGTTTTTTAGCGGATGTATTGGCTTGAGTTTTAGCCTGAACCAATAAGACCTTGAGATTTTCAAGGTTGGATTCGTCCATCGCCAGCACATAGTCAAATTCACTAAAATCGCTGATCTGAACCTGACGCGCGCGTAATTTAGATAAATCGAACCCGCGGGCTGCAGCCGCTTTTTGCGAACGCTCATCCGCAGGCTTGCCAACGTGCCAGCCAGCAGTGCCCGCCGAATCAACTTCGACTTTATCGGCTAAGCCTTCTTGCTGCAGGCGCTCAAGTAAAACCCCATGCGCGGTTGGCGAACGACAGATATTACCTAAGCAAACAAACAATACTCGAATCATGCGTTCGGTTTATCGCCATGCACATGAGTGGCCGCATTGGCTTTATCGAGCTTTTCTTCTTCCGACATGCGACGCGCTTCGCCTTCTAACATGACAGGAACACCATCTTTGATCGGAAAAGCCAAACCGTCGAACGTACACAATAGCTCTTGAGCTTCACGCTCGTATTTCAACTTACCTTTGCATTGCGGGCAAACCAGCATGCTTAATAACTGCTTATCCATAATTCATCCTCTTAAATTCTGGCGCGGCATTCAGCTTACGATTACGTAGCTGTACCGCCTGAAACTTTTGTTAATAACGCATCCAGCTTGGCTTTTGTGGCCTCGGTTGGTTGCGCGTTTACCTGCAAATACCACTGATTTTCGCGCTTAAAAGCCGCGCATTTGACCCAATCTTTCTCAGTCATGATAACGGCTTTATCATCATTCCAACGCAGATCTGTATCATTAAATTCGTAATGATCTGGGAAGGCATGTTCAATGGGTTGGTAGTTTAATGCACGCAAGGTTGTAAAAAAACGTTGCGGATTACCAATCCCCGCTACGGCGTGCACCTGCTGCCCAGCAAAAAAATCCAAGGGCACGCTACGCCCTGTCGTACCTTCGATTAAGGCACTTGGCTCGACAATAAAATCAGAGCCATTAACGATATGTAAATCCGCTGATTGCAACCGCGACATAGGCTCGCGCAGAGGGCCAATCGGCAGGCGCCAGCCATTACCAAAACCGCGCGTCACATCACTCACCACAATTTCAGCAACGCGCTTCATGGCGTAATGTTGTAAGCCGTCGTCGCTGAAAATGATATCCACTTTAGCGTTAAGAGCAGCGACTGCACGACTGCGCTTGGGATCTACCACAACAGGGCATTGTAAGCGTTGTTGCAAAAGTTTTGGTTCGTCACCACATTGAGCAACCGCCGTGCTGTCGCTAACCAATAATGGATACGTATCGGAATGCCCACCATAGCCACGCGATACCACCGCAGGACGTAACCCTAAGGAGCGTGCGCGCTCAACCAGATAGGTGATTAAAGGTGTCTTACCTGTACCACCAACCGCGATATTACCAATAACGATCACTGGGGTAAGATCGGATTTTTGTCGCCGAAAAGGCGCTAACAGCATTAAGCGCAGCGAACTTATCGCAACGAATATAAGCCAGAGTGGCAGTAACCAATAATTACCGGCAGCGCGAGCGTACCAATTGTGCTCGATGCGCTTTGCTAAACGCGCACCAAACCCAGCAGAATCGTTGCGCTCGGCCATTACAGCTCGCTGAATTGCAATTGATGCAACTGGGCATAAGCGCCGTTTTGTTTTATCAAGTCGGCATGCGAGCCTTGCTCAACGACATGGCCGTTATCAATCACCACGATGCGATCGACGTTTTCAATGGTGCTAAGGCGATGAGCAATAACTAAGGTCGTTCTGCCCTTCATGACTTCTTCCATTGCCGCCTGAATATGACGTTCTGATTCGGTATCGAGCGCTGATGTAGCTTCATCTAAAATCAGGATTGGGGCATTTTTTAAAATAGCGCGCGCAATCGCAATACGCTGACGTTGACCGCCCGATAACATAACGCCGTTTTCGCCCACTTGCGTAGCGTAGCCTTCAGGGAGTTTTTGAATAAACTCATCGGCATGGGCAGCTTTAGCTGCGGCGAGCACTTCTTCGTCTGTCTTATTTTGTAGACAGCCATAGGCGATATTGTCACGAATAGAGCTATTAAACAGAGTTACCTGCTGGCTCACGATGGCAATTTGATCGCGCAGACTATCCAACGTCAAACTTTGAATATCGTGCCCGTCGATCAAAATTTCACCGCCGCTGGCTTCGTAAAAACGCGGTAATAGATTAACCAATGTCGTTTTACCACTGCCGGAGCGGCCAACAAAGGCCACGGATGTGCCTGCAGGAATATCTAAATCAACGCCCTTCACGGCTTCGTCCGCGGCGTTGTCGTAACGGAAACGGGTGTGTTTGAAAGATACAACGCCTTTGGCGCGTGGCAGAGCTTCTGTTCCTGTGTCTTTTTCGATATCGGCATCTAATACCAAGAAAATAGACTCAGCGGCGGTTAGGCCTTTTTGAATAACCGAGTTGATATCGGTTAATGCGCGGATAGGCTTGGCGATTAACGAAGCGGCAGTAATAAACTGCAGAAATGCTTCTGATGTCATGCTGCCAGCGGCTACGCGTTGAAACATCAGATACACCATCACGCCCAAGCCCAATGCGATAACTTGCTGAGTAACCGGTACGCTAATGGCGTTCGTTAACTCAAATTTCATTACTTGGCGGCGATTATTGTCGCTGGCTTTAGCAAAGCGGCCCTCTTCGTATTCGGTTGCTCCGTAAGTTCGGACCTCGCGATAACCGCTGATCGACTCATTGGTAATTTGCGTAACTTCGCCAACAGATTTTTGAATGCGGCGGCTGTAGCGCCGAAAAAACTTGCTTGCCAGTGATACCAAAAGCCCCATAACCGGCACGATCACTAAGAAGATCCCCGTTAAGGTATAGTCAAGCCAAATCAAATAGCCCATCAACAAAACAACCGTTGCACCTTCCTGTACAACGGTCGTCAACGCCCGTGTTGATGCGCCATTAACTTGTTCTACATCGAAGATAACACGAGAAATAAGACGCCCTGTCGATTCGCCGTCATAGTAGCGGCTTGGTAAGCGCAACATACGGCCGAACAATTCCGTACGCAGAGCATGAACAACTTCACGACCAACAATGGCGGTAAAATACTTGCCCAAAAAAGTACCGACACCACGATACAAATAAACGCCGAACAGGACAGCGACTAAAAAGATGATGTTTTCTTGGGTAGGTGCTTGTAGCGTTTTTTCGACCACGCCCATCAAGTGCGCCAGCGCTGGCGCTGAAGATGCGAACATTAAGAAGCCGAGAATACTCACGGCGAAAACAAAGCGATGGGGCCAGACGTAAGTCAGAAGGCGTCGGTAAAGACGCCCAGCCGTATGTTCTTGCGACATGAATTACTCAGATTTTACGGGTTGACGGGTAGTAATGCTGAGATTAACAAGACCCAGCTGACCTGCGGCATCCATGGCACGAACCACCGCTTCATGCGGCGTTTTAGCATCTGCAGTCAATACAACGGGAGCCGTTTCGCGACCGTTTAAGCTGGTCGTTAATGCTCGTTTTAATGTATCGAGTTGGTTATTCACTAAACCTTGACCATTCACTGAATACTCACCAGCAGCAGTGATCAAAATATCCAAGGATTCAGGGGGTTGCTCCGAAGCTTCAGCGCTTGCCTCTGGTAAGTCGATATTCAAGTGCTGCTCTTTAGTGAAGGTAGTGGATACCATAAAAAAGATCAGCAACAGAAAGACGATATCAATCAGAGGGGTGAGGTTAACCTCTACCTGTTCACGGCTTTGGCGCTTAAAGTTCACGCACGAGACTCCCGTGACTCGACCGGATCAGAAACTTCGCGCTCACCATGCAACACATCAACCAATTTAATGGCTTCTTGTTCCATGAATACGACGATTTCATCAACGCGACGCTGAAGAATACGATGACAAATCAAGGCTGGAATGGCGACAACAAGACCGGCTGCCGTTGTAATCAGCGCTTCTGAAATACCACCGGCTAAAACGTTAGCCTGGCCCGTACCTTGGATCATAATCTCTGAAAACACTTGGATCATACCGAATACGGTACCCAATAAGCCCATCAATGGCGCAACCGCAGCTACTGTGCCCAGTGCATTTAGATAGCGTTCCATCTCATGAATTTCATGAGAGGCAACTTCTTCAATACTTTCTTTCATGATCTGACGACCATTACGCGCATTCATCAAGCCAGCCGCTAAAACACGACCAAGAGGACTGGATTCGCGTAGCTCTTTAATGCGATTCGCATCAAGCTGCTTATTCTTCATCCATCCCCATACTCGGGATAACAAATCCGCTGGGGCTATTTGTGTTGCACGCAAGGTCCAAAACCGTTCTACGGATATGGCCAACGCTAAGATGGAAGCGATAATAATCGGCACCATCATCCAACCACCGCTCTGGATGATCTCCAGCATATCTAGCTACTCCTGCCAGTTATTTTGGGCCGTACTCTAGCACAAGGCAGCCGAGGGACAAGCCCCTCTGTTGCGTATGGCCAGATTTAACAAAGCAAATTTAGGGCTGCCGCCATAGAAATTGCCAACCATCGCGCGCCCCTTCCCCACCGCCGTCAGCATTCATTTGCCAACGACCACGCTCATCGGTACGAATGATATCGATCCCGCGCGCAGCTAATCGTTCCATCACTTCTTGGTGAGGATGCCCAAAGCGGCTTTGAAAGCCCACACTGATCCAAGCCTGTTTAGGCCTCACCGCATCGAGCCAGAGCTCGGCTGTGCTAGTGCGACTGCCGTGATGACCAACTATTAAAACATCCGACTTGAGGTCATTTCCGTAAGTTTTAACCAACCACTTCTCGACGCTTTGGCTAGCATCACCGGAAATCATAAGCCGTTGCCCATGCCAAACAACCTGCACAACACAGCTGGCATCGTTATCACTTGTTCGTATCTCTTCAGGAATTGGAAAAAAGCGCATGGCCAAATCAGTGGAGTAAACCCGCCAGTAACGATCACGATGACACGATAGTGCTTGGCTCGGAGCATCGCCCTCTCCAGCATATTCGCCAAGATTAGCCGCTAACGGTTGGCCAAAATAGCTCGTTTTTATCGGTATGGGGCCAGCTAAAACGCCACTTAGGCCACCGGCATGATCAAGATCAGAGTGACTAACAACAAGTGCCGATATCTCACTGGTGCCGCGCCGTAACAAGTCAGGCAGCAGAATCGCGTCGCCAGCACTAAAGGTTGCAGAAAACGCAGGCCCAGTATCAAACACAAGTGCTTTTCCGCGGCTGGTAACGTACACGCTCTGCCCTTGCCCTACATCCAGCATTACCAATACATCTGGCTCAGGCCTACCGCCGCAAAGCAGCATGAACACATTCACGCTGAACAGCCCGATCACTAAGATAAAGTTGCCACTCAAGCGCAAGAGGATTAGAAATATCAACCATAAGACTAATGGGATAGGTTCTAACCACCAAACAGCCGAACTCGGCTCGGGCTCGATCAAGGCCAAGCCATACCAATACCAATCGCCTATTTGTGCCAACAAGCTATATGCCCAATCCCAGCGAGTTGCTAATGCCAGTAGACTTAGCGGAAGCAAGGCTAAGGTCAGCACAGGGATAGCGATCAAGTTAATCAAACAATGGATCAGACTTACCGGCTGGCCAAAGGTGAGTGCTATCGGTAAGCAAACACAAAACACCACCCACTGCGGTAACGTTGCAGCCTCTAACCACGACGTTTTTCGACCCGAGAAAAAAATCACCAAGGCGCTAACGGCACTGAATGAAAACCAAAATCCAACTTGGGTTATGACTAACGGATTAGCCAGTAGCATTAGTAGTAGTGCGAGTGATAGCGGATACAAAGGTCTAGCGCGGTAGCCAAACTGAAAAATGAGCACAGCGATGACCACCATCAGCCACGAACGTTGCAACGAAACGCCGAAGCCCGCCAGCCAAGCATATCCTCCCGACACCACAATCGCAGTAAGCGCCGGCAGCCAAATCGCAAAGCCCACGCTGCGGCCGCGAACGAATACAATAAAACGAAGTATGATATTTGAGATAAGCGTGGCTATGATCGCAACCAAACCAACATGCAAACCACTCACGACCAGTAAGTGTAGGGTTCCGGTATTGCGGGCTAAGTGCCATTGCTCGGTAGAGAATGCATCCTTCTCCCCCAATACTAAGCCAGCAATCCAAGGCCATGCACCTGAAGGTATGTTATTCGCGAGCTGTTCGATCCAAAGATTACGATGGATTGCAGGTGAATATTGCTCATCGGCAAGCACGGTATCTATTGTCTTTATATAACCGCTGGCATCAATGCTTTGGATCAGCAAATAGGCTTCATAATCAAACGGGAGGCCATTAGCAAACGAACGGGGGGAACGCAGCCTAACCGTCGCTTGAATACACTGGCCGGTGGATAATTTCTGCTTGGGATAATACCAACTAAGACTGACATATCTTAGAGAATAAGGAGACTCAGCAACCTGCAAAAGCAGCTTTAACTTAGCAACGATAGGTTCGCCGTTACGTATAACCAACTCTCGATCTAACACCTGATCAATACAGCCATAGAGAGAAATATCAGAACCATTTGCGCTCATTGGCAGCCGATGTTCGAGTTGCTGCGATAACCAAACAGCACTCCAAACACTACCAAACGATAACAAAACCAGCACAACACAAATGCGCCCATACGCTATGCTGATCTTTATCGGCGGCGATGAATTACGCCGACGCTTTAACCACAGGTTGAGAAGACGTAAAGCAATCCATGCAGCTGATGCACAACAACTAAGTGTCCATAAATAGATTAACTGGCTCGGCGCTAGCAAAACCCCAAATATAAGGCCTGCAATCATAAAGAGAATGATGAGATACATTGCCACTCCATGGCTATACCGGCATAATCACCGCGCGATTTTCCAGCGGCGATAGGCATGCCTAAAAAATTTTTACAGAAGCTTTTCCCCTCGCCCGAGCAAGTTAGGGGAAATCCGTCGCTAAAATTCCTGTCGCCGTTGTTTAGCAAGCCAAATCTTTGGCATATCAATCGGCGCGCCGTCGCACGAGCATTTTTAATCGGACTATTTACAGCGTTCTTGCCGCTGCCTTTCCAAATGGGCATCGCCGCTTTTTTTGCTTTCTACATCAATGCCAACTTACCCATATCCATGGGCTTAGTATGGATAAGCAACCCGATTACCATTCCACCTATTTTTTACGGCACCTACCTTCTTGGTGCTTTGATGCTAGGGACCCCGCCTGGTGATTTCCATATTGAGCTATCGCTCGACTGGGCTTTAAACGAACTTACTGCCATCTGGATTCCACTGTTCGTTGGCTCGCTCACCGTTGGAATCGTCTTGGCGGTCAGTGGTTATTTGTCGATCCAGCTCGCTTGGCGCATGCACGTCGCTAGCAACTGGAAAAAACGTAAGCTCAACCGCGAGCGCCGCCAAAACAGTGATACCCCGCCAACCCCATAGATATAAAATCTCGGTCAAAAAAAAGCCACTGACTTTGCAGTGGCTTAGTTCTATCTTCGTATTTAGCTCAGTACTAACAGCCTCATAGAATGTGTAGTTGCTTATCCAGTAAGCGAAAACGTCGCTGCATGCGCCCTGCTAATTCGATATCGTGAGTGACGGTCACAAAAGCAGTATCAACAGAATTTCTAAGCTCATCCATCACAAGCTCAACCTGCTTGGCGGTATCTTGATCGAGGTTACCGGTTGGTTCATCAAGTAAAACCAGTTTTGGTTTATTAACCAGCGCACGAGCAATGGCTGTACGTTGACGTTCGCCCCCCGATAACTCTGCCGGCTTGTGCGATCCTCGCGCTGCCAAGCCGAGCTGGGCCAAACATTCTTCCGCTCTCTTTTTAGCATCGCTGCGGGAAACCCCAGCAATCAACTGCGGCAACATCACATTTTCTAATGCCGTGAACTCTGGCAGCAAATGGTGAAATTGATACACAAAACCGATATCACGATTGCGCAACTGGGTTCTTTGCTTATCGTTTAAGTCGTTGAGCTTGTGACCAGCAATTTCAATAGCGCCCGCATCCACAGAATCGAGGCCACCAAGTGCATTAAGCAATGACGTTTTTCCACTACCTGATGCACCAACAATGGCGATGGATTCACCGGCGTACAAATCGAGATCGACGTTTTCCCAAACGGTAACGTGCTGAGGACCCGAGGTGTAGGTTTTGCGCAACCCACGAGCCGAGAGAACAATCGGAGAATTACTCATAGCGAAGGGCCTCCGCAGGCTGCACACGGGATGCGCGATAAGATGGGTACAAGGTAGCAAAGAAGCTCAACAATAAAGACGCTGAGGTAACAATGGCGACATCTAACCACTGCAACTGGGATGGCAAATACGAGATGAAGTAGACCTCTGCACTTAAAATTTGAAAGTTAAACGCGTGCTCGACCCACGCAACGATATCCGCGATGGTAAGCGCACCAATAATTCCGAGTATTGTTCCCAGAACCACGCCGACAATACCAATCGACAGCCCCTGCACCATGAAGATTCCCATGATGGTTGAGGGTTTGGCACCCATCGTGCGCAAAATAGCAATGTCAGCTTGTTTATCCGTAACCACCATGACAAGCGTAGAAATAATATTAAACGCAGCCACTGCAACAATGATGAGCAACAATAAACCAATCATGGTTTTCTCTAACTTAATCGCTTGAAATAGATTGCCGTGGGTACGAGTCCAATCGCTAGCGCTGAAGTAACCATCCAGCTCGTTTACGATTTCCCAGACACCTTGCGGTGCATCAAACAAGTTGTTGAAGCGAATACGTAAGGCTTGAGCTTGTGAATCTAAACGTCCCAGGCGACGAGCATCTTCCAAGTTGATAACAGCCAAACTGGCATCCAACTCGGCACCCACTGAAAATATGCCGGTAACCGTCAGGCGCTTAATGCGTGGGAGCACACCCGCTGGCGACAGAGTAGCTTCAGGTAACATTAAGGTGATCTTATCGCCGACAATCACATTCAAATGTTGAGCGAGCAATTCACCGAGTACAACACCGTATGAGCCCGGCTGCAGGCTTTCAAGCGTGCCGTCGGTAATATGATCTGGAAGAATAGATACGCGCGCTTCTACTGCTGGGTCGATTCCTGTGATCATTACTCCCTGCACTCGCCCGCCGTAACCCAACATACCTTGTAGACGTGTTAACGGAGCCGCAGCAGCGACACCGGGAAAGCCTTCAACACGAGTAGCCAGAACTTGCCAGTCTTGAACACCGCCACGCTCATAGAGCACAGCATGTGGCACCATGCCCAAAATACGTTCACGTAGTTCGTGGTCGAAGCCATTCATCACCGATAACACTAAGATGAGTACTGCTACGCCTAAAGTCATTCCTATCATGGACGATAGCGAAATGAATGAAATGAAATGATTGCGACGTTTTGCGGATAGATAACGCAAACCAATCCATAACGGTAAGGATGAAGTGATACGTGCCATAAAAAAGACTACACAGTGGCGAAAATAGGACGCCATATTGCCCGACTACAGCCTAATAATCGACACTTAGGGCCATGCAGTGCAACAAAAATTAGAGATTCGCGATACCGAGCACCGAGCTTCCAGTTACAAACCGCTACAAGACTCTCGCACACGGTTGCACGATAGGCACAAATGGCCACACACTTGTGTCGCATTGCGCCTTGTGATTCAGGCTGATTTCACTAGGATTGTAGGAACCAGTCAGGGGATCTCATCATGAAAACATCAGCTACTATTTGCTTCTCTATTCTTACCGGTTTCGGCTTCAATGCCGTTCAAGCCGAAATTGTTGAGATTCCACCGGAAGAAATGACGGAGGAGTACATTAAAGACACCACTGTCATCGTTAGAAAGAAAGCTCCAGTCCCAACCAATGAGAAGCGCACGCTTATTCGCGTATCTCCTATGGAAGAAGATTTTTCAGAAGGACAAACACTCGATGGCGAGATGGATTCGTTTGCCCTGATTGAGCAACAACAAAATCTGACCATTACCGATCAGCAAGCTAACGATCTAAATGCCAGAGCCTCATACGACTTCGTTACTCCAAATATGGACCCTAACAAACTGGCTCGCGAAGATAACCTGCGCGCTGTATTAGGATTGCCAGAAGGAGCACCAATAGACTACAGCACATTGCAGTTCCCAGCGGGCACTACACTGAATCCAGAATCAGGGATTAGCTCCAACTCGGGTTCCCAAGGATTCCAATTACAAATACCAAATGCCAACGGAATCCCAGCTCAATCCTTCACTACACCCAATGGGGAATTCGGTGTTAATGTGACCCCTGAAGGAATTACATTCCAGATGAACGCGCCAAGAAATTAAGTTGAATTAGACATCACTTTTGGCGCCATTTGTCTGGAAAATACGGCCAAAGCAAAAAAATAACCAATAAAATCAAGTAGTTATAACTTTCTAAGTAATTCGTAAAGAAAACATACAACTATGGTTATTTGTCTATAACTGGGGTAGAGTAGTTGAACTATAAGAATAAAAGAGTCGATTGTGTTATGCAGTTCTCTACGTTTTCTCCAGCAGAATTAAAAGCCATTCCATCAGTACAGATGATTGATGGCTACAAGGTCCAGTTTCTTGCCTTCGCAAGTCCGGGCAACATGCATAAGTCGCCAGTTATGTTTTTGGGCGGTGCATTCCAAAGCTTCACTTCATTTAGAAATGAAGTTGAACAGATTATCACCACTCACCCTGTAATTTTGGCTGACTTCCCGTCTCAAGGTAGCAACGATCAGTTAGCGCCTGAACTAAATATGGAAGATTTTGCCGATCTTATTGCGGGCTTTCTTAACGCCCAAGGTGTGGCACGAGTTCAGCTAATGGGTGTGAGCTATGGATCAGCAATGGCCACCCTGTTCGCTGCAGCTTATCCAAATATGATTGAACGCTTACTGATTTCGGGTATTACTTGCTTCCGTCGCGAGAGTTTAATTACGCTACTTGAAGATTCGGTAGGCTTGCTTGAATCTGGCGATATGAACGCCTTCGCAACTACCGCTGTCTGCAATTTGATTAATCACAACCGCTTAGAAGAAACCGCGGTTGGACCCACTTATCGTCGCCTATTATTCCGCCAGATTGCTCGCTTAGACGACAACGAACGTCAGCGCTATGCGCAGAACACTCGTCGTTTATTACGTTTCGGTGGATTTAAGTCTTTCCCTACTTGCGAAACATTGATCGCAACGGGTGAATACGACAATTTCACTCTGCCACAAGAAAACGCAGCGGTGGCACGCCAATGTGTCAACGGTACGTTTGCGGTCATCCGCAATGCTGATCACTTAGCGCAATTCGAACAGAAAGAGTCTTCTATGGAGCTGGTTCATCGCTTCATGCGTGGTGATGATTTGAAAGGCATCGACGGCATCGAAATATATGATCCGCAAGCCTATGATCACGGCAATCAACGACTACAGGGGCGTCACCGTCCACTAGAACAACCTTATCGCTTAATTGATCGCTCAACAGGTAAAGAGCATGTTGTTCGCATCCAGAACATTAACTTTAGCGGTTGTGAACTAGAACAAATCCATGTGGATTTAGCTTTATCAGAAGCTGACGATCAACTGTATTTAGAGATTCCTGAAACAGGTGCTGCGTATCACGTACGCATATTGGGTCGTGAAAAGAAAACGTTGCGCTGCTTATTGATCCAACGCGATCTAAAGCAAGCAGATACATTATTAAAGTATTTAACCGAACACCTCCTGATGGTGCGCGAGATCCCTGCCGGGGAAGTGGCGGAAAAGCTCGCATAAGACAGCTCTTCAATGAGCATAAAAAAACCGCCGATGGCGGTTTTTTTATGTCTATCTGAAAAGCATTAAGGTATTCGTTTAAAAGGCGGTAGCGAATCCAACAGCAACTTACCGTAACGATGCGACAACAAACGCTTATCTAATATGCTAATTCTTCCACGGTCATCCTCTTTACGAATCAATCGTCCACACGCCTGAATCAAGCGAATAGATGCCGCCGGCAGAGTTAATTCCATAAATGGATTTCGCCCATTACTTTCTAGCCATTCACTTGTTGCTGCTTGTATTGGATCGTTAGGTACAGCAAATGGAATTTTCGCAATAACCACATGCGTTACATAATCGCCCGGCAAATCGATACCTTCGGCAAAGCTAGCCAAGCCGAAAATAACACTGCCTTTGCCATCATCAATTTTTGCTTTATGACGGCGTACAATTTCTGCCTTGGGTAAAAACCCCTGACACAACAATTGGTCATACCAATCCCGAAGAAAATAATCCCGTGTCGCCTCTAGCTGTAATCTCGATGAAAATAAAACTAAAGTCCCCACTTCTAAATTAATATTTTCTTTCAGCCAATCTTGAACATCATCTTGAAACTGCTCACTTTTAGGATCGGACTTTAACTGTACGGCTTGTATTTCGCCCAATTCAGGATAATTAAATGGACTGGCCACTCGCTGGTAATTCGCCCAATCAGGTAAACCTGACTCCCAACGTAAGTTATTAAAACTATTTAATGCCGTTAAAGTTGCAGAGGTCACTACCGCGCCATAGCACCGATACCATAAATTTTTGCGTAACTGATCGGCAACTGCAATGGGGGAAGCACTCATCACAATATCCCAGTCTTCACCAAAAGGCGTTTTGCTTAACCAGCGCGCTATGGGTAACTGCCCTTCCGCCTCTTCAGCGCTAAGCCAGGAAAGTGCTTCTGACATCTGTTCGGCACGAGCAAACATCATTCCCATCGGGGCCTGCCAAGACTCAGCAATATCACGACCGAATTCGCTTTCTTCCTTAGGGTCGAGTGATTTTTGTAAGGCGTCGTTAAGCTTATCTAAACATAACAATAAAGGCTGCAACGGCCCTTTTAAATTTGTTAACAATCCCCGTAAAGTTTCTGGTGTGCGACCAAACTCGAAACGCAATCTATCTTGGTCGCCAATCATATCCATAACCAGCGGCCAAATTAGGCTTATATTCTGACTCAATTCTTGTATTTGTGCCGGGGCTTCACGCAGAGAATGCATCATAGAATGAGGAATACCGGCCGCTGCGATAAATTGCTCTAGCGCCTTTTCAAGTTGCTTTAACCATTGACGCTGAGAACGGATTCCCATATCCAAACGAAAATGATTTAACGCTTTATCGGCTAGGTGATGACCTTCATCAAATACATAAATGGTTCTATCTGGTGCAGGTAACACTGCGCCCCCACCTAACGATAAATCGGATAACACTAGATCATGGTTAGCGACGATAACGTCCGCTTCGTCCATAGCATTGCGCGCTTTATAAAAAGCACAGTTCTGAAAGTGGGGACAACGCCGATTGGAACATTCTCTATGAGTAGCGGTTAAATGACTCCACTGACCATTTTCAATTTCATCTTTCCAGCGATCACGATCACCATCCCAATCTCCACGACCATAAGACGCAAGCATAGACTCATATAGATCTTTATCTTTTTCTTCCGGTGTTTGTTCGAATAAATCAATCGTCGCCAACATACCAGATAAATGCTGCAGCGCCTTATCAAGCTTGACGATGCACAAATAACGCCCACGTCCTTTCGCCAAGGCGAAATTAAAGGGCATGGAAAGGTGTTTTTTTAATGCGGGTAAATCTTTATCTAATATTTGTTCTTGTAACGCTACTGTCGCCGTGGAAATAAGTAACTTTTTTTCACGTTCAATTGCAATTGGAAGTGCAGCCAATAAATACGCGAGCGTTTTACCAGTACCCGTTCCTGCTTCTACAACAACAATTCCGGCATCGTTATCACGAGCACCTTTTTCATCTTCGTGAATGCTGCCTAACGATTTAGCAATTTCAGCGATCATTACACGCTGGCCATACCTAGGACGCAAATCTAAGGCGGTGATACACTCGCGATATAAGGCTTGAATGCGCTCTTTCGTTTCTTTACCTAACATCTGGTAAGGCCTGCCATCCCCGACTGCGGCCAATATGCAGAGGCCAGCCTTCGACATCTAACAGTAAACCGCTGGCCGTAATTTCTTTAAGATAAACTCCGCGCACGATCAAATCACCTTCACTCCAATCTCTACCATTCATAGTTACACTGCGATTTTCTGGAATCGAGCTGTAGAGATGACCGCTGATTTCTAATGTTGGTAGTCGCTGCAATACTTCAATGGGTGGTAATGATCGAGGTTTTTCACCAACATTGTCTGCTAATCCAGAAACACGAACCGTATCAGGCTCTTTCTGCGTTGCTAAAATCACCGCATTAGGAGCTGGCAATTCAACGTCTGCAGAAGTTTCGACGCTCAACGCCTCCTCGTTTTGAACCATTAACGACTGCTCAATTGGCGCTATAGATGTTGGCGTTAGATCCACTTCGCTAGTAATTTCATTATCGTTAACTGGCGCGGAACCGTAGCGCGGAAATACCCACCAAAATAATATAATTGCTAATACAATTCCGGCTAACAACGCTGTCAGCATCCATGGCAGTGATGGCCCGGCAGATATGTTTTTAGCGACAATCGGCACATACGGAGCACCAACATTTTCCGTATTTTCTCGCTGGCGTTCGGCTTCGGATTTTTTTAGTGCTTCTAAAATATAAGACATGCTTATTGCGCCCCGCGCTGCATATGCAACAAAGTTCTTGGACCTATAATACGATCAGGCTTCAGTTCTTCACCCTGCTGAAATTTACCGACAGCTTCTGCCAATATTGGATCATAATAATCGTCGTCCATGATCACAGCCTTACCGCCAGGTCCGATACTTTGCCAATCTTGATTCCAAGTTACTCCAAGCCTCTGACGGACCCAGCTAACGACCCCTGAACGCTGCCCTGGGCGAACTAAACCGCTGTATCCATCTAAACGTCGCCAGAGTATTACGGCTTCTCCTGTATAGTCAGTAACACTGGCATCTAATAGCACCCAACCACGATTAAGACTGCGTACGGCTGTCGGTTGCTGCAATGATCTTAATTCAAGCAAACTCCAGTCTGCCCACAGGCATTCATAGCCAAGATCTGGCATGGCGATGCAAGTTTCAGCATTTACGCCTTGAGATTGAGCAAGCATTTTAATCGGATCGTTGGTTGGATTCAGACCAGTAATCATTTTATTGATCGTATCTCGCTGGCTATAAACGCCAGCCGCTAAACCCACTAACGATAAGAGAAGGAGTAAAGTACCGATGACGGTTTTAAATCGAAATGGCGACGATTGAGTCACTGATGCACTCTTTTGCGGGTCTCCTAACACTTCACGCACAGCCTGATTCGCGATAGATCGGGTAACCAGCGCTTTACTCGAAGCGTATGCGCCAAGTAAGCTCCTATCTGCCAAGCTATTGATTAAACGTGGCACTCCCCTACTAGCTTGCCAAATAACCTTTACTGCAGCGGCATCAAATAAAGATACTGATTCAGGTTCAAGTGTTCGGCGTGCGCATTGGACTCTGTGATCCAAATATGCGCGGCATTCAGCCAACGATAATAAATTCAGATGATAGCGAGCCGTAATACGCTGATTTAACTGGCGTAAGTCATATCGCTGTAAAATATCACGCAACTCCGGTTGACCTACCAAAATTAACGTAAGTAATTTTTCTTTGTCTGTTTCTAAATTAGTCAGCAGCCTTACTTGTTCCAACAAAGAAGCAGGCATGCACTGGGCTTCATCAATAACGCAGATAACACGATGGCGCTTAGCGTAACAACGCAACAAAGCTTCGTTGAGAACAGCGTACAAGGATTTCAGAGTAGCATCTTCGGTATATTCAACCGCCAATTCGTCACATAAACTTTGCAGCAATTCAAGCGGTGATAATTGTGGATTAAAAATGTAGGCAAGATGTGTATGCTCTGGCAACTGTTGCATAAAAGCGCGGCACAATGTCGTCTTACCCGCGCCCACTTCACCCGTTAAACAAATTAAACCGCCGTGCCCCGTATGAGCATAACTAAGATGCGCCAAGGCTTCCTGATGCCCTTGCGATGGGAATAAGAATTCTGGATCTGGAGCGATCGTAAAAGGTAGCCGTTGAAAACCAAAGTACTCGAGGTACATGCCGTATCCGTGGAAATATTTTGAAGGCGCATGATAGCGGATTTTGGATAAAACCGCAGGCGTTACCAGTGCCTCATGTCTGAGTATTAAACGACAGCCCTACCAAGGCAAGCTAACACCGAGAGTTACTTCGGCATCACGAGCGTAATGAATGCGCCGATCATCAGAAATCACATCAAGCTGAAAGTAGCGATTATGAACATGCAGACCGAATTGATTGGTGCTGTATATCGATGCACCAAGATCAATTTTATCCAACGACCAAAACTTAGCGAGACTCAAACGCTCATAACGACCATGCATGGTCCCTGCGAGAGCTAATCCTAGTGGTTGGTAAATAAGTCTTGCTTTGCTGGTGACGGGGATGGTCTCAACTAACCTCTCTTGACCAGATCGACCGGAAGCTGAGCTACTGCTGGTGCACACTGTTTCGTCAACACTACCGAGGTTAACACACCCTTTATTAAAAGCAGCATCCTCGAACATCCAGCGATTAAACAAATCATTGAATTCGTAATCCACTGCCCATTGCTCAGTAATTTGCCAATCACCAGCAATAGACAAACTCACCCCAGTACCTTCCGGCACATCGGCTTTATAGTTTAGAACCTTATCTTCATCAAAGTATGAATTGAGCTCTACTGAAACATTGCGCCCCGTACCATCAAACGACACACCGTTTAATTGACCAAACTGAAAATGACCAACTTTATAAACAGCCAACTTTGGTGTCACCTGCCAGCGCTCGCCTTCAAATCGATGACCAAAGCGCAATCCTTGAGCCTCTAGGACTTTAGCACTAAGCTCTATTTGATCTTGGGATGTACGCTCATTTCCTTGATCTAAATCTCGGTACCAAGCCGCCGTATCTGGGCTAAATGTCAAATAGTAATACCAACGAGTTTCTCGTTCTAATATCCAACTGTTGACATCAACACCGATAACCGCCGATGCGTTGGCATAGGCATAATCGCCGCTTTTGAAAGTACTATCCCAACCATCGATCATATCGCCAATTGGAACAGGCTCTGAGCTAGCTTCTACATCCAAGTAACTGTATATCCGACCGTCGGCATGGGCTATACAACTCGCACATAGAAACAGCCCAGCAGTGATATTAACTTTCACCAAGCATAATCCAAGTACCATCAACGTAACGAACGATATAAACACCCGGACGCTCTTCACGGATCGTTGCCATCAGCGAACCGCGATAGCGCAAATAGGCAACCGCCTCGCAATCATCGCCAGATACTAATTCATCGCGATTGTAGGCGCCGCAAGCAGTATTGGTATCGCCAACGCTGTACTCAACACGAGATGTTGAAAGCAACCCGATCGACTCTGCAGCACCAAATAAGGTAACTCCGCTACGCAAAACAACCAGCGATCCCACCTCGATATTCACATTCGACGTTTCTGAATACTCAACAAGATAAGAAATATTAAAACTTTGGGCGTTAGCTCCCGTAGGGATATTCGATAAAATATAATCGTAGTCATAACCAAAGACTGTGGTTACTTCGAAATAATCTTTAACTTTACGAATTAATGACGTGTCTAAAATCGTCGGTGTCAGCTCTCGGTTTTCTACGTCAGTAACGTAATTCGCGGTCGCTGTTAAATACAATGCTCCAATCCCGAGCTGATAGGTGTTTTCTAATACGCCATCGAAGGCAACTTCAACATCTTCTGCAAATGGAATAAGCAAACCATCAGCGTCCGTAGGCAACGTAATTTTGTAGCCCCCCTGAGCTGCCACTTCGTGATAGTCAAGTACGCCTCCCTCAAATTGCAACTGCAAGAAATCATCGAGATTAGTTATCCCTCCGACTCGGGTAATAGAACCACAAGCGAGTTCCTCTCGTGCGGTGATGTCCGCGGTATCGGACATAGTACAAATCTGGAGATTACTGGCGTCTAAGCTGGCGTTATATGGAAAGATCCTATAGCGTCCAATACTTCCGCCTGCAATGGCAATATCGATATATTCCGCCGTTTCAACAGTATCATCAGAAGTCGAGTCGGTAGCGCCTGTATCAGTCGTTACTTGTTCCGTCGAGCGGTAGAAAGTAGCTAAATCAGATACATTTGTAACCAGAGCACTTTCTGGGCGCTTAATGAAAAGATTACTGAATTCCGGCCACTTAGAATCGGCATAATAAACGTTTCCGTTTACAGTAGACGCCTCCATTATCAAGCTTGTGTAATTTTGTAGAGTAGACGTCCCACCAGTACTATTGGAAATTTCGCCTAAATCCTCACCGCTAGATCGCAACCAAAAAACTACTGCTGTAGGGTTATAATGAACCTCAACTGCAGAATCATATGGGTCAGAAACGCCAAACAAGCTGGTCTCAAATAGAACTTCTACTTCATGGGGTTCATCATTAATGGCGACATTAAGTTTCACCGAAGGCCAAGCAACGTCTATACCGCCTGCCTCATCAGTAGAAAATGCTGGAGGCACTTCATAATGGCTATTGTAAATTAAACGGAAATGCGGACGCTCTTCAACATCGATCGAGTTGGTTGATGTATCGAACGTTACGTTAGTAGCATCCGTTGTAGCAGTTGCATTTAATGCTAAAAAGCCCTCGGTATAAACGTCAAATGCCAAATAGGTTGTAATTGAGTTTTCAACAATACTACCCGTATCTAAAGCATCATAAGACAGGGTTAATGTACCGCTTATAGATACCGTCTTATTACTCGCAGAATATACTAGGGAACGACCATTAGTGGTCGTAGAACTAGCGCAGGTGGTCGAGCTATTGAGACAATCGAGATAATAAGAAATACCGTCACGAACGTCTTGTAACACAGCGTCTAATTGTGGAGAAATAGCATTATAAACATTCGTGTAACCATCATAATAAAGCTCTAAAGAGTCAGCATAACCGCCATCAATAAAACTAACCTCATTCGGATTATCACCTTTAAAGTTCAAAAAACGTTTATTAAGGTCTGTAATAAATGTCTTTGATTTCTCCAAACTGGTTTGCCAAGACGCGAGTGATTCTGGCACATCAATTTGGACAGCAGTTAATTCACCATCAATAAAACTAGCAGCACGATTACGCAACAAGGTACTTGCACGATCGGCTTCCGCAGGAACAATCGTGTTTACGGATTCTAGATAAGCAATGTTGGCGTCGAGTATGTCTGCAGCCGCTTCTGTTAACTCATAAAGTGACACTTCACTGCTCGCAGTATTTTTCTGGAAAATCTGACCTTGATTCAGTAGAAACTCTTCGAGAACTAAATTTACAGCTGCGTAATAATCAATATCACGATCCACAGCAAGTTTTTGCACAGCAGCCACGTAAGCGCCGTACATTATCCCTTCTTCCAGCATTGAACTCGCCAGAGTTGTTTCGAATGCTAGACTCGCCGGGGAAATAGGAGTCGCCGATATAATATCGCTAATACCAAACATTTCTGATACGTGTAAATTGGCAATCTCGATAGAGTATTCCGAATAAAAACCCGTCTTCTCAGTATCGGTCGTGTTATCGCCATTAGCATCAATATAAACAGTGGTTGCGAGTGAGCTGGCCAAATCGGTAATCCAATTGATGTTCACCCGCATAGCTTCAAGTGACTCACCTACCGCCGCACGAATTTGATAATCCGTATCCAATGGCACATCACCCTTGTAGGCTACAGCACCGCAACCATCAACCAACTCACATTTGTAAGTAGTTCGTCCATCTTTGTTTTCAGCAATCAAAATAAGCGGCGCACCGACATAAGATGTTGCCAAGTTAACTTGATAAAACCCAGTGGTAAGCGAGCTGGTCGTTACTTGCCCCTTGAAGCTGACGTTGCCGTTGGCATCTACCTCGGTATCCGGCTGCCCCTCATAATCCAGAGGCACAGCATGCACCTTCGATAAGCTAATATCACTAGCGCCGACGTAACCAGTTAGAAATGTATTGTCGTCGACAGTACCGCCTTTTGTTGAACTGGAATTACCACTACATGAGGTGACGAGAGCGGCGGCTAGGGCCAACAAGGTAAAGCGTGAGATTGATTTCATATTATTCTTTTACTCATTATGACTGAGTTCATTGTAACTATGCCTATGACACAGAATAGCGAATAGTGTTCTGTTTACGACGATTTTACATAAAAAAACCCGGCAGTTGCCGGGTTTTTGTCTAAGAAGGTCAAGAGCCTTACAAATTACTGCGCAGCTTTGAACTTTAGACGGTATGCATGTAGCAATGGCTCAGTGTAACCGCTAGGTTGCTCTTTGCCTTTAAATATCAAATCTGACGCAGCTTGGAAGGCAATACCATCAAAACCAGGCGCCATCGCAATGTAAGCTGGATCATTAGCATTCTGACCATCAACCACAACAGCCATACGCTTCAAGCCATCTTCAACTTGCGCACGAGTACAGATACCGTGCTCTAACCAGTTAGCGATGTGCTGAGAAGAGATACGCAGTGTCGCACGGTCTTCCATCAAACCTACGTTGTTGATATCAGGTACTTTTGAGCAACCAACACCTGCATCAACCCAGCGAACAACATAACCTAAGATACCTTGGCAGTTGTTGTCGATTTCTTTCTGAACCTGTTCTGCAGTCAATGCAGAGGCTTGTTCAGCAGTCATCAGAGGGATAGTCAAGATATCGTCGACAGACGCGTGTTCACGGCTCTTCAATTCATTTTGAACGGCAAATACATCAACCAAGTGATAATGCATTGCGTGCAAAGTAGCGGCTGTTGGTGATGGAACCCAAGCCGTGTTCGCACCTGCTTTAGGATGAACAATCTTCTGTTCCATCATTTGACCCATTTCATCTGGAATTGGCCACATGCCTTTACCGATCTGCGAACGACCTTGCAGGCCAGTTTCTAAACCTGTGTCAACGTTCCAGTTTTCGTAAGCATTGATCCAAGTCTGCTGCTTCATCGTGGTCTTAGGTACAAAAGGACCCGCCAACATTGAAGTATGGATTTCGTCACCAGTACGATCCAAGAAACCAGTATTAATGAACACTACGCGGTCTTTGGCGGCGCGGATACACTCTTTCAAGTTAACCGTGGTGCGACGCTCTTCATCCATAATGCCCACTTTCATAGTGAAGCGTGGCAAGCCAAGTGCGTCTTCGATACGGCCGAACAACTCGTTAGCAAATGCAACTTCTTCAGGACCGTGCATTTTTGGCTTAACGATGTTTACAGAGCCCGCAGTTGAGTTCTGGAATGGCGCATTGCCTTTCAAATCGTGAATAGCGATCAAAGTAGTGATCATGCCGTCCATGATACCTTCTGGAATTTCGCTACCGTCAGCAATCAAAATTGCAGGGTTAGTCATCAAGTGACCAACGTTACGGATGAACAGCATCGAGCGACCTTTCAGCTTAACGGTTTCACCGTTCAAGCCCATGTACTCGCGATCAGGGTTCATGGTACGAGTGAAAGTCTGACCACCTTTAGAAACTTCTTCTGCCAAATCACCTTTCATTAAGCCCAGCCAGTTGCCATAAGTAACAACTTTATCTGCCGCATCTACCGCAGCAACTGAGTCTTCGCAATCCATGATGGTGGTCAAAGCCGCTTCCATCAGTACGTCTTTAATACCCGCGGTATCGGTAGAACCAACAGGAGTAGAAGCATCTACTTGAATTTCAAAATGCAGGCCATTGTTCTTCAATAAAATTGACGTAGGAGCAGCCATGTCGCCGTTAAAGCCAACTAGCTGAGAAGCGTCTTTCAAGCCAGTTGTTGAGCCGTCGGCTAATGTAACCACTAGCTTGCCTGCTTCAATTGCGTATTTAGTGCTACCAACGTGATCGCCCGACGCCAACGGCGCAGCATCATTTAAGAAGCCACGAGCATAAGCGATAACTTTATCACCACGTACTTTGTTGTAGCCTTTGCCTTTCTCAGCACCGTTCTCTTCAGAAATAACGTTCGTGCCGTACAGTGCATCGTATAGAGAGCCCCAACGCGCATTGGCAGCGTTCAGTGCAAAACGCGCATTCATAACAGGCACAACCAATTGAGGACCAGCCATTTGACCGATCTCAGGCTCTACACTGGCAGTTTCAGCTTCGAAAGCTGGGCCTTCAGGTAGCAAATAACCGATTTCTTGCAGGAACGCTTTGTATTCAGCGTGATTGTGCGGCTGCCCTTTACGTTCGGTGTGATAGGCGTCGATCTTAGCTTGAAGATCATCACGCTTAGCAAGCAAGGCTTTGTTTTTTGGCGCTAATTCGTTAACTAATACATCGAACTCAGACCAGAATTTCTCTGCATCGATACCAGTACCAGGAATTGCCTTGTCGTTTACGAAATCGTAAAGCTCACGAGCAACTTGAATGCCACCCTTCTGAACGTAATCAGTCATTGTTTCGCCTCAATCAAGGGGCTCGGATTTCAACCGAGCCACAGACCAATGTCACCCACCTATAAAGGTAGATAACGTGAAAATTTAAGGCTGCGGAGTATAACGCAAGTCATTCCGGACTGCTAATGGCTCGAGGCGGACGTTGCTCTGGATTTTTATGCTGTGCCCCTTCTAGTTAACCACAACACAAATATACCTATACAAAACATATACAAAACTAATTCAGATATGATACAAGTAAATCTCAACTCAATCATGGAGATTGCACATGGCATCTAAAAAGCACCCCCAAGCGCAGCTAGAAGACCGCCGTACTCAACTACAAAAGGATATCGAAGCCTTTTTAGCAAAAGGTGGGCATATCGATCAGGTTGAAAGTGGTTTAAGTGGTGATAAGAGCGCCCCCGCTCACTCACTACAAGGTCAGCGCCCGAATACTCAAGTAAGGATTCACAGCCCGATTTCTTATGGATCTTTCTAGCCCATCGAGATATTCAGCAAAACAAAAAGGGCCACTACCTGCTGATAGCGGCCCTTTTTATTTAAGGCTGTTTAGGTTTTAGTAAACGCGTTACAACAAACTTTCCCACGAGCCATCAATGTAGCGAATAATCCACACGCCACTCTCTTTGGCGATACGTCCATAAACGACATCGCGAAAATTCAGATAAAAAACAGCATCATCTAAATTACGAGTCTCTCCATACTCGGCAACATTAGACGTCACGCAGCGGTCATAATTACCTTCTTGGTCGAGAACATAGCGATAAGGCTCAGAACCTAATTGGTAATCTAGGTTGGCATAAGCGGTTAGCTCACTGTCAACGCTGCTCGTGGTGCCATCATCTAACGTGAGTGACACACCGTCTTTATATATGGCGACGCTTCCGTCCTCTCCGAATGCTGACTGGGTATTATAATTAACCAAAAGACGATCCAATCGCGACCCGGCACCAAGATACACATCATTTAGAGTTAATGATGAATAATCATGAGATAGCGCTGCCGTTACATCAATTGAATCTGCAGTTGGAGCGCTTACCAAGACATCCAGCACAGTCCTTGGTTCAGACGTGGACGTACGTCCGTCGTATTCAAGAACCACTTCACTAGTAAACCGCGCTGTCGTCAATCCAAGCACTTCAGGATCATAAAGCTCACCATCGAAAGAAACTTCATCGGTCGACAAATCCGCTAAGGTCAAACAACCATTTTCATCCGGAGCATTTACGGGCCACTCAATGAAGTATGCACCGCGCCCTGGAACATCCAGACGAGCAAACACACCAATTTCCCAAAGGTCATTAATGGCTTGCTGCACATCACGTTCAGCATTAAGGCGCTGACGAGGCTCGCAACTGACGACGCTCCATGCCGAACCCGTATTTTCTAGCAAGCACTGCTCAAGATAATGAGTAGGGATCAATTCTTCGATGTCGCCATCTTTATCAATATCGCTCGTATCGGCGCGGTAAACGGTTGGATAAAAACGATAGCGATAAGATTCTGCCGACGGCACATAGTAATCGAGATACTCAATATCGTTTCCATTCAAGGTTTCATTGCCTAACTTATAAGAAGCAACAGCCGTTTCGACTTGCCCTTTCACATAAGTAGTCGAAGCCGTTGGATTAAAGAAACCATTGAATGACGCAAACTCAGATTCACCATAATAGGAATCTGCATTAGCACTACTAGCCGAGATGAAAACGGTAGTGATATTTTGATCATTATCACCGTCATCACCCACAACATCCGAAATTCTGCCGTTTAGAACAACAGTATCGATGTTGTAGTGCATAGACCCGGAGGTTTCAGGATCAGCGACACCGCGATAGAACAAACGGAACGAACCCGTTACTTCGTTCTCTGCGTCTGACGAAATTGTTGCAACATCATAAAGACTAAAATCAGACCAACGTATCTCATACCCTAAGATAGGGTTCGAGGCACTATCATCGGGTGCCGAAACGGCTTCCGTATAGTAAATACGCACGCCAGAGCTGGACGATATGTCATCGTTTGGATCGTCATTGGCATAGGTATTATCAACAATGAAACGTAAATCACCTTCGTTATAGGTACCTCGGATCAATATATCAATAGCTTTTGAGCTGGTTGGCGTTGTGTCAGCATCCGTGAGATTCACGTCAGCGACCATGTAGTTCACCGTAATCGCCCCACCATTGAGCGTTAACGTTGCCGTTGCTGCGTCATAGTTAGCATCGGTCAACCAAGTCCAACCTGAATCAAGCGCAGGGCAAGCACCATTCAAATAACAATCAACATAGAGTTCTTGTGTTTGACGGAAAGCCAGCACAATGGCGTCGAGATCATCGGCGTGAGCTTCGCCAATTGCTTTTAGCTGATTGGTATAGCTATCAATTTGGGCCTTATAACCGCTCTCAAAAAAAGTCTCTTGATAATCTCGCAGGATATCGACAAAGGCCTTAGTGCGCTGTAAACCAATAGTGAAATCGCTATAGTTAGTACCAAAAAGATTAGCGAGCGTATCTGGTGTCACTACCGTTAATGTGTCCGCTGTAAACCCAGCCTGATCAGCCTCAAAACCACTGATCACTGAATCAACAAAACCCTGTACGGTGGCATTACTGACACTGATTGCAGCTAAGTTATCTTTGGCTAAGGTATACAAATCATCAAGACTCAGTGTTTGGCTTCCACCCATCTCAAACAATTGTCCATCGTTAGCGACTAAATCGGCGCCCACCGCGCTTGCATAAGTAGGTAAATCGGACGTTGGCGTGTAACTTAATTCTAAAGATTGCCAAGCAGCCAATAATGCTCCGTAGCGAATACTATTGATTGCATCAGCGGAGTTGGCTTTGCGCCAATCATTAAGTTGAGTTAAATCTGCAGGCTCAGCGGTCTGGATATTGGTAATTCCAAACAAACGGGAGACTTGAGATACCGATTGCTCAACAGAATAGGCTGAGTAATAGCCGGTATCTAACCAACCACCATCTTGGGTGTCAGAACTAGCCTCACTATACACTTTCGCGAACGCCAATTGCGCCGCCAAATCAGTCAACGGAGTAACACGAACACGCTCTTTGTTCGCCAACGAATAAGCAACGGCTCGCCATCCTGGGGTTGCTACCGGATTGTACGTTTCACCAAGAGCAACGCTAACATCACCGTAAGTACAACCGCTGGCCACTTGGCACTTACGAGACGTGGCAGCGACGTCCGCATCGGCATCAGCAACACGGCCAATAATGTCGAAGTAGGATAACTCTTCAGCCAAGATAGCGACGGTCGCTTCCGCTTCGGAGTTGGAGGTGTAAGTAGTCGATACCAACTGCTTATCGCTATTTTCCGCCAACGTCCCAGCTTCAGTAACCGCAACATAACGGATCAAGGCATCAGAAAAGTCTTCCTGCCCGGCCTGAACATAGACATTAATAAAACTGCTACTTCTAGAACTGCCATTATCACTGCACCCTGCTAATAAAGCGGGAATCAACAACGCACTGCCTAATACTCGTAATTTCAACACACACATTTCCTTAACGACGGCCTGCCAACGGGGGTCTGACGGCCAACAAATGCCGCTATCATAGCAGGCTTTAAGCCGACCACTAGCCCGAACAACAAAAGACTAAGTAATGATTTGCAAGCAAAAGGTTCCCCGCGACCAATAATCCGATAAAATGCCGCCACACCTGAAGGGGGCTGTATGCATTTATTCGTAGACCAATTGACCAACGTCGATTTTAGCTATCTCGATCCACACCGAGGTCTCGTCGGAGAAACTTGGTGGGCTTCGGCTGTTTTAGAGGGCGCACTCGATGAACAAGGAATGGTTTGCGATTTTGGTATCGTAAAAAAAACCTTACGAAACTGGCTCGACTTAGAGCTAGACCATCGTCTTTTGGTACCGATTCGCTCCCCTGCTTTGCAGCACTGCTTGCATGACGACAAGATAACCTTAACTTGGCACTTCGGTCATGGTCAGCACTTAACCATGACAGCTCCGCAGCAAGCCGTTGCCTTGGTTGACGCAGAGGTAATCAATGACCTAACCGTCGCCGAGTGGTCTATCACTCAGCTATCTTCTTCTTTTCCTGGAAGTATTGAGCAGTTATCACTCACGTTTGAAAACGAAAACATTCACGGTGCCAACTACCACTACAGTCATGGTCTTAAGAAGCATGATGGCAATTGTCAGCGAATAGCGCATGGTCATCGTTCTCGTATTGAAATATTTATTGATGGTGAACGTAATCCCAGCTTAGAACAGCAGTGGGCCAACACTTGGGAAGACATCTATCTCGGAACGGTTGAAGATCTATCGAATCAGACAGAAGAGCACCTACACTTCCACTATCATGCACAACAGGGTGAATTCACCCTAAGCCTTCCTAAAGATTGTTGCTACCTGATGGATACGGATACGACCGTTGAGCTGATAGCCGCCCATTTAGCCCAAGAAATAAAGCGTGACCACCCTTCCGTCGAAGTCTGCGTAAGAGCATTCGAAGGTGTTAATAAAGGCGCAATGGTAGCGCTGTAACAGCGCCTAGAGCGGTATTGCATGTATAAAAAAAGCATTCCTAGGAATGCTTTTTTATACATGATTTTTATGAAGCTACGGAACGGTATTACACCGCACCTTCCATATTTTGTCGTAATCGCCACTGCCCCCAAAAGAAAGCCACCAAAGCGACAGGCACAAGCCACATTAGCCATTCATGCATCGAATCTGCAAATTGTTGACCAAGAAAAAAAGCTACAAAAAACAGCGCCGCAGCCCAAGCAACAATCGACAAGGCATTAGCAAATGAGAACGGTAGTAAAGGAACCCGAGCTATACCACATGCAATATAACCAAAAGTTCTCAATCCTGGCATGCAACGAATTAATGCCAACTGATGCCAAGGAGTTTGTTGCAAAGGTTGAATTTGGCGTTGAATCATAGGGCTCTGCAGGTGACGCGATAACCAAGGCCATGAATGAGCCAGGCGCCCAAAAAGATACAAAGCGGTGTCGCCAATAAACATACCGGCACAGACTGAGACAAAAGCAAGTTCAGGTGCCACGCGGCCACTTGCCGCCAACAACGCAGCACCAATAATCGCCAAATCTTCCAAGGCGAACGTCGATACAATAATGACAAGGACCAACCAATACGGGCTATCGGAGTAACCCAACAAACTATCTAGCATAGAATGTTACCTGTGTGCTTCCTATACAGAATCACCCGCGACAATAGGAATATGGCGGACAATCCAAAATTTTGACCGGCGATTGTAACAAAAGTGCCTTGTTTGCCTAGGCAAATTATTGTCAATAACATGCGATCACTTGAATTTGACAGAATTTCAATGAGGAAATTTACGATTCGGGGCTGAGAAAAGAGAAAAAATCCGGTAAAATCCTGCGCCTTCCTAATTCACCATTTGATCCCGTCGAGAGTATCCATGGAACTGTCTGCATTAACCGCAATATCTCCACTAGATGGCCGTTATGGCAGCAAAACAATACCGCTGCGCGCTATTTTCTCTGAATTCGGCCTCATTCGTGCCCGTGTTGAAGTTGAGATTCGCTGGTTGCAACGCTTGGCCGATCATCAAGGCATTGCTGAAGTCCCTGCATTTTCAGCAGCAACCAATGCGCAACTGAACGCTATCGTCAGTGAGTTCAGCGAAGACGACGCTCTACGCATTAAAAAGATTGAAGCAACCACCAACCATGACGTAAAGGCGGTTGAGTATTTCATTAAAGAAAAATTCGAAGGCAACGACGAACTTCAAGCCGTGACTGAATTCGTGCATTTTGCTTGTACTTCAGAAGATATCAACAACCTGTCTCATGGCTTGATGCTAAAAGCCGGCCGCGATGACGTTGTTGTTCCTATGATGAAAGAAGTCGCTAACGCCATTCGTAAGCTGGCTCACGACAACGCCGAATTGCCAATGTTATCACGTACACACGGCCAAACTGCGTCGCCAACGACCCTGGGCAAAGAGATGGCGAACGTCGTAGCTCGTTTAGAACGTCAAATTCGTCAGGTCGAGAATGTCGAAATCCTCGGCAAAATCAATGGTGCTGTCGGTAACTACAATGCTCACCTTTCAGCCTACCCAAGCATTGACTGGGCTGATAACGCGCAAGTATTTGTATCCTCATTGGGCTTAACCTTTAACCCATACACCACGCAAATCGAACCGCACGATTACATCGCTGAACTATTTGATGCGATGGCACGCTTCAACACTATCCTGCTTGATTTTGACCGCGACATTTGGAGCTACATCTCATTTGGTTACTTTAAGCAACGCACGATTGCTGGCGAAGTTGGTTCTTCAACAATGCCGCATAAAGTTAACCCAATTGATTTCGAAAACTCGGAAGGTAACCTTGGCCTAGCCAATGCTGTATTCGCTCACATGGCGACCAAACTGCCTGTATCTCGCTGGCAGCGTGACCTTACCGACTCAACAGTTCTGCGTAATATGGGGGTTGGCATTGGTTATAGCCTATTAGCGTTCCAAGCCAGCCTTAAAGGTATCAGCAAGTTAGAAGTCAACGCTGTGCGTTTGGCAGAAGATCTGGATAAAGCTTGGGAAGTATTGGCTGAGCCAGTTCAAACGGTTATGCGTCGTTATGGTATCGAACAGCCATACGAAAAACTAAAAGCCTTCACTCGTGGCAAAGCGATTACGCGTGACGCTATGATCGAGTTCATTGAAACTCTAGAGTTACCGCAATCGGCAAAAGACGAGCTGAATGCCATGACCCCAGCAAGTTATGTAGGTAATGCCGCTGCGCAGGCGAAGGCCGTTTAACCAGTTGTTAAAATAACTGATGATGAAAGCCTCCACTTTGGAGGCTTTTTTTTAACTGACCGTTTTACCATCGATTCCATCCTATTGAGTGATGACTATGCATCTTCTTGGCAACCTAAGCATCGACGAGTTTCTGCGTGACTACTGGCAGCAGAAACCCGTGTTAATTCGCAATGCTTGGCCTAACTTTGAGCCACTATTAAGTGCTCAGGAACTCGCTGGATTAAGTCTTGAGGACGATATTGAGTCGCGCTTAATACTAGAACAAGGGCAAGATGGTCCGTGGGAAATTCGCAAAGGTCCATTCTCAGAGACAGATTATCGCTCACTCCCAAAAAGTCATTGGACCTTACTGATCCAAGCCATTGATCACTGGGTGCCAGAAGCCGCAGAGCTACTAGAGCATTTTCGTTTTATCCCGAGCTGGCGCATTGACGACCTAATGATTAGCTATGCAGTGGATGGCGGTAGCGTTGGCCCGCATTACGATCAATACGACGTATTTCTATTGCAAGCCGAAGGACAACGAGAATGGAGAATCGGTCAGCACTGTGATAGTAACTCGCCAATTATTGGCAATACCCGCCTGCGTATTCTTAGCGAGTTTGAAGAAACCGAACGCTGGGTACTAAACCCCGGAGATATGCTGTATCTACCGCCGCAACTCGCGCATTACGGCATTGCCCAAGGCGAGTGCATGACTTACTCCATCGGTTTTCGAGCACCATCGGTTAGCCAGTTGCTGGAAACAAGTCTTGATGTTGTGTTGCCAACCCTGACCGAAAACCAACGTTACTGCGATGCAGGAATTCAACCCGCTGTATCTGCATCTAGGATCGACCAACAAGCAACTGAGCGGTTGGCAAATCTACTCACCTCTGAACTGCAAAAACCAGAAGTTCTTGCCAAAATTCTTGGACAGCTAATGACGGAACCCAAGTACAGCGAGCTTCTTCCAGAAGCGGAAAACGAAATTACCTGGGACGAATGGCTCGACACCGTTGAAGGCGAATCACTGCTACGCCACGAACACGCACGATTCGCCTACTTTACAGACGACAACCAGTGCCTATTCTTCAATCATGGCGAATGCACTGTTCTACCAAAGCCATGCACCCAACTGGTTGCCACACTGGGGGATTATCGGCAGTATTCGATAGATCAATTGCAACATCTCGCACTCGACGATCAAGGAAAAAATTTGCTGCTACAGCTTTGGGCTCAGCAAATGATCTACGTAGAAAGTGATACTCAAGGAGTTTTTGATGGAGATTGTAACGACTGACTGGAGTAAGCACCGCGATGCCTTGCGTGACATACGTCGCCGCGTCTTTATTGAGGAGCAAGGCGTACCTGAAGAGTTGGAGTGGGATGACGACGATCTAAAAGCCACCCACTTCATCGTCTATGATGGCAAACGTCCGGTGGCCTGTGCGCGACTGCTAAACAACGGACACTTTGGCCGCATGGCCGTATTACGCGAACACCGTCAACAACACTGGGGAAGTCGCCTTCTGAGAGCGATAGAACAACACGCTCGCAGCCATCTACCCGTAAAGCAGATCAAAGCAAACGTACAGACTCATGCATTTGGCTTTTACCATCGCAACGGTTTCACCGCAAATCCGGAGTTTTTTCTAGATGCCGGTATTCCACATTTGCCGATGCACAAGGCAATTGGATCTCCACACCAAACAACAACACTCGCACCCAAAATCGATTCAGAACGATACCAGCTGAATGATTTACTCTCAATTTCTAGCTGGCTACAAATAGCACTACAAGGCGGCCCTGTTCGAGTTTTTTTACTGATCGAAGATCTCACCCATCCTTTATGGTCGGATACCACACTCCTCAATGCCATAAGTCGGTACCTAAGAGCGTCACGCCAACGACAGGTTGAGATCATTTTGCGAGCCGAACACGGTTCACAGTCATCTCATCCGTTCATTAAATTACAACAACGATTAAGCAGCCGCATAAATATTAAAGTAAATAGCACCATGAAACACAGCCAAGTATTACTAGAATCTTGGGGTTGGCTTACCCTAATGGATGAAAATAAAGGCTTTGCCTCAATGTCCGATACAGCACGGACTCGACACTATGTCGAAAGAGCAAAAACGCTTTTGCAACAAGCAACACCACTAAAAGAAGGTCGGCGCCTAATGATTTAGGCGCTTGGTAAAATACCACTTGAAATGCTAAACACAATCGCTTCACAAATAACAACAACTAAGGTTAATGACCAGCGTAGGCGTTTATAACGATACGAATAAACACGGCGAATAATTGCACGCATTTCTAGCCACAACAAAATAATAAAGCCCAATGAAAACAAGCCAGTCGCAAAAACTAGCGGTACAAAATACCCGCATAATCCTAATAAAAAAACACCAATAGCGGCCACGAGCGTCGTATTATCTTTCCCACCGTATTCATCGGTAATTCCTTGCGCCATACCCCAGCAACTACCGGCCATAAAGGCCAAAATAGCAAAAGAATACAAGCGAAATAGCGGCTCAGCGTAATCGACACCCAAATACAGTGAAGCAGTCGTTGCGACAAAAGGCAGCAAGCCAGCAGCACCAAGCTTTTCTGTTAAAGATAACGCCATCGAGAACTCCTTGATAATAATAAAATCTAAAATCAGACCTTCAGTGTAGAATAACATTCAAAAAAAAAGCCACTTTTACAGTGGCTTTGATAGCAAGCATGAATAATTAAATTACAACGCCAGTAGCAATTTAGTTACACGCTCCACATCTGCGGGGGTATCAATACCGTGCCCCGGTGCTTGTTCAATAACCGACATATGGATTTTAGTGCCATACCAGAGTGCCCGTAACTGCTCTAACGACTCCGTTAGCTCTAATGCACAAGGCTCCATAGTCTGATAAGCCTTAAGAAACGACACTCGATAACCGTACATACCAATATGACGCAACACCGGCATACGACTCGTCAATGTATCGCGTGATTGTTTGTATAAGTCGCGATCCCAAGGAATCGGAGCACGACTAAAGGTCATTGCAAATTGGCGCTGATCCAGAACCACTTTCACGGCATTGGGATCAAATGCTTCTTCCACATCGTGAATAGGAGTACACACAGAACTCATACCCGCTTCCGGATTATCTAATAAACCCTTCGCTGTTAGTTCGATTAATTCACGTGGAATTAGCGGCTCATCCCCTTGTAGATTAACGATGACCACATCGTCAGCCCAGCCTTTGATGAGTGCAACTTCGGCAATGCGTTCAGTACCATTTTCATGATCCAGTGAGGTCATCACTACCTCGGCACCAAATGCTTCTGCGGCCAATTTAATACGCTCATCATCCGTTGCAATCACTACCTCTGAAACACCCGCTGCCAACGCACGTTCATATACATGCTGAATCATTGGCTTACCAGCCAAATCAATTAATGGCTTACCCGGCAGTCGGCTTGATGCATAACGAGCTGGAATAACAATTTTATAATCCGACATGAATGTTAAACCTTATAAAATTCGTGATACCAACGAACAAATTTTTCTAAACCCACTTCTAGTGACGTGTTAGGCGCAAAATCCACATCGGCAATTAAATCATCAACATTGGCATACGTCGCCAACACATCACCTGGCTGCATATCGAGGTAACGCTTATCGGCAGTTTTCCCCAGCACCTTCTCAATAGTCTCAATAAAGGTACCAAGTTCAACAGTATTATGATTACCAATGTTGTAAATTTTATAGGGCGCAGAGCTGCGACTGGTATCTCCAGACTCTGGTGACCAGCCTTCAACGCCAGTAGGAATTTTATTTGCAATACGTGTAACACCTTCAACAATATCGTCGATATAGGTGAAGTCGCGTTGCATTTTTCCGTGGTTATAAACGTCGATGGTTTTACCTTCTAAAATAGCCTTAGTAAAACTAAAGTACGCCATATCAGGACGCCCCCAAGGTCCGTATACCGTAAAGAACCGCAAGCCGGTTGTCGGTAGACCATACAAGTGCGAATACGTATGAGCCATTAACTCATTGGATTTTTTTGTTGCCGCGTACAAAGATACCGGATGATCCACGCGGTCTGATGTACTGTATGGAATATCGGTATTTAATCCATAAACGGAACTAGAGGATGCGTAAACCAGATGCTCGATATTATTATGGCGACACGCTTCTAGAATATTAACAAAACCCACTAAGTTACTTTCTACATATGCGTGCGGATTAGTAATTGAGTAACGCACACCCGCCTGAGCGGCTAAATGTACAACACGATCAAATTGATGCTCTGCAAATACAGCATTAACCGCTTGAGTATCGCCCAATTCAACTTGCTTAAATTCAAACTGAGGCAAGGCATTCAACCACGCCAAGCGGCCATGCTTTAAATTAACATCGTAGTAATCGTTCAGATTATCGATACCAACAACTTCGTGACCTTGTTCGATAAAACGCTGACTGGTAAATGCACCAATAAAACCAGCGGCACCTGTAACTAATATTTTCACGATTTTAATTCCTCAAATTCTGGCAACATGGCCTTAATATAGGCTTCTTCTAGGGGCATGCGACTGGCTAATATAATATCGGCAACTTCGCGCGCGACACCCTTTCCGCCCTCAGCATCGGTAATTAAATCCGAATGCTCACGTACCATCCAAAATGCATCTTTAGGAGCAATGCTTAATCCAACACGACGCATGACTTTTAAATCAATAACATCATCACCGACGTAGCAAACCTCACCAGAATCGATTAGTAGCTCATCCATCAATTGAGACAGAACAGCCCACTTATCTTTAGTGCCTGGAAAAAAATGCGTAATACCGAGATCCTCTACCCGCTTTTGTAACGGCGCAGAGCTTTTAGCGGAAATAATGGCAGTGATAATGTCGTATTGATTCAGCAGTTTAATGCCAACGCCGTCTTTGACATTGAAGTGTTTGACCTCTTCACCAGAAGCCGAATACGTTAACGTTCCGTCAGTCAATACGCCATCTACATCGAACACCACCATACGAACAGCCCGTGCTTTTTCTTTAATCGCGTTCGGGATGTGCACCATGATACCGATTCCATTAAATTGAAAAGGCGATATTGTACCGATTAACCGTCAAAAGTGTGAGTTGTTGTCGCGGATAAAAATAATAAATTTAAGAAATTTATAGGGTAAAGCAGAAAAATCGGAAGGATTTATAGCGATAATTTCGTTGGTATCCCCAAGGGGATTCGAACCCCTGTTACCGCCGTGAAAGGGCGGTGTCCTAGGCCTCTAGACGATGGGGACATCGCGTTAAGTGCTGCGCATTCTAGCGCTTTGTTGTTGATTTGCAAGCGTTTTTTCTTACTTTTTCAACAACATTTTTGATCAAGCGTCTGGCGTAATACCAACAAAAATATTTGGAGCGGGAAACGAGACGTTTACTAAGACCGTAAGCCGTTGTTTCCCAGTCACTTTCTTCGCTGGCTTGACTAGCGAAGACCTTAATTGTAGCCTCATTTTTCACCCTCGGCAACAAGTTCGTCCAGAAACTTCCAGTAAGGTCCAAGGACACCTCCTCAGCGCATCGTCCCCACACCTCGTTCATCGCCGGCTACGGTGGTCTCGAACTCACCAATGATCACCTTTCCATATGCTTGGCTAGCTGCGTCGAAAGGCATTCGAGCACGTCACGCAAGTCCGCATAGAGGTCATGCCCGTTGGGCCGAGCCGAGCGCACCAGGCTCATCACCGAAACAGCGCGCTGACCGGCACGCAAGCTACCGACGAACAACTGGTTCGCCCTTTGAAGTGCCACTGGACGAATTTGCCTCTCGACGCGGTTGTTGTCTGGCGGCAGACGCCTGTCGTCGTTAGCGCCTCCCGGCGACCAAGGTTGGACTGCATGGCTCTCGCCGTGCCTGAGCTGTTCGGCACACCGGCTCGCTGCAGAAGCGACCACCCATACCCGTCTGCGCAAGTTGCGCGGGAAGAACCCATACGCTTGTCACTGGGACTGGATGCGCGATTCTTTATCGGTATATCAGGATACCTGGGAACGCATGACAGGCTCGGGATCAGTACGCCTGCCTTGGCATCTAGAAGCCACTGCGCGCCTATTGCGCCCTGTGAAACCGCAGGGGTATCACACCATGACAAATTGCTCTTGATGAGATTGCGGTAACGCATGACGCTGCCAGTGTGAGCGCCATTCTTCGTGTTGATCAGCGACAGGACCGATCAACCTACCACTCACGGATTCTTACACATTGAGCACATGGCGGCTACCACTGACTTGAGCTACTGAAAAGTGCTCAGGGCTCATGAAGAAGCGAGACTCGGGACTCGCTTCATCCACAGACAACTGCCCGGCCATGAGGTTGGCGCCAAAGGAGTCGGCCATGTAGTTCTCCTGGAAGGAGATGGGAGCATGAACCACAATGCACCAGCATCGAAGGTGTTCTATCGTCCGATCGAAGCCTCCCTCCGGTGGGCTGGGCTTCTGCGGTTTGAGCATGTCATCCTCACTTCGGTCTCGTCGTCAAGGAACCTGCCACAGTCGTTGGATTGCCCACGTTGGGGTGAGCTGAGGCTGTATACCGAACGCATCTACGATGGCATCCTCAATGCGGAACTTCCTTTCGGGAGGAACGGCATCACGACGCACGACACCGCGCTGATCGACTCCCCTGATCTCACTGTCCGTCACGTCGATCTGAAGCGTTGGATGCGCCAGCACTACCCCGAACAGCGCCCCGGCTTTCTCTTCTCGCGCAGCGAGCGCATCGCCCATCCCTCCATCTCTCTGGAAACCGGGCAGGCCATGCTGGTCGAGCGCTTGGCCCTCAAATCTGCCCTGGAGCAGTCCAAGCGCCAACTCCGCGAGCTGCAAGACAAGCACGACGCACTGCTCAAACAGTCCAGAATCATCCCGGCCTGCGCGCAGTACCCAATCAGTGATCGGGCCGAAGCCACCTACCTGAACATCATCGGCGGCATATTGGAGCTGATGCTCGGCCAATCGCCCTCGGGCACACCGTACTCCAGCTTCAAAACGCAAGAGGCTGTCGTAAGCGCATTGGTCGCCCATCACCACGGCGTCATGGGGATCGCCGAGCGGACGTTGAACGGCAAGTTCGCCACGGCCAGACGCCGGCTGCATAGCGCCACCCTCTGAGGATTGCCAGCTTGTATGTGCAGTCGCGGAGATTGCATTTGCAATGTCTTTCCGTAGCCATGTCTATTGAATAGAGGTCACGCCAACAAACGCCACTGAGCGTTCAGGAGTGACCACCATGTCGCAAACACCTGTTCTGCCGCCCAACGAGCGCCGCATCCTGCGCCTGGAAGAAGTCGAATCGAAGTCCGGCTTCAAGCGCGCCCACCTCTACAACCTGATGCGCGCGGGCAAGTTCCCCAAGGCGCTGCGCCTGGGTGTGCGCGCCGTCGGCTGGGATTCCATCGAAATCGATCAGTGGATCGCCGAGCGCGTCAACAACCGGGCCTGACCCATTCTCCCGCGGACCTTCCATCCTCACACGGAGAACGCCATGCAGGTTGTATCCATCATTTCAACGAAAGGTGGCGTCGGCAAGACCACCACTGCCGCGAACCTGGGCGGGCTCGTCGCCGACGCGGGGCTGCGCGTGCTGCTGCTCGATCTCGACGTGCAGCCCACCTTGTCGTCCTACTACGAACTGGGACACCGTGCGCCTGGTGGCATCTATGAGCTGCTGGCCTTCAACGAGCGCGACCTCGGCCAGCTCGTGTCCCGCACGATCATTACGGGTCTGGACCTGGTGCTGTCCAACGACCACCGGGGCGAGCTGAGCACCTTGTTGCTGCACGCGCCGGATGGGCGCCTGCGGCTGCGGCACCTGCTGCCCATGCTGGCTCCTCTCTACGACCTGGTGCTGATCGACACCCAGGGCGCGCGTTCGGTGACGCTGGAGATGGCGGTGCTCGCTTCCGATCTCGCGCTGTCACCCGTGACCCCGGAAATCCTCGCCGCCCGCGAACTGCGGCGCGGCACCATGCAGTTGCTGGAGGACATCGCTCCGTACCGGCACCTGGGCATCGAGCCGCCGCCGCTGCATCTGCTCATCAACAGGGTCCACCCGGTGTCGGCGAACGCCCGGCTGATCCAACAGGCCTTGCGCGACCTGTTCCAGGACCACGCCGGCATCCGCGTGCTGACCACCGACGTGCCGGCCATCGAAGCCTATCCGCGCGCCGCGACGCGCGGCCTGCCAGTGCATCGGGTCGAATACCGCCAGCCACCGGGCAGAGTCGCCCCCGCCGCGCTCGACACCATCCGCGGCCTCGCCGGCGAACTGTTCCCGCAATGGCAGCACCGATTTGCCACGGTGTCCGGCCGCCCGCCATTTCCTCTGGATACCGGGAGGCCCCATGGCGAGCGCACATGAACTGGCCCGAGGCCATAAGCGGCTGCGCGCCCTGATCGAATTCGCCGTCGGCGAGGGCTGGCACGTCAAGCGCACGCCGGGCGGCCACCTCAAATTCACCAAGGCCGGCTGCGCCGCGATCTACACCAGTTCGACGGCCAGTGACCACCGGGCCGCCCTCAACGCCCGCGCGCAGATCCGCCGCGCCGAGCGCGAGGCCCGGTCCCCAGTGCAGGGAGGCCGCCATGGCTGAAATGACCTCCCAGCAGATGGCCGGCAAGCTGCTCGCGGCCGGGTTCGAGCGCAGCGGCCCGTCCACCTCGGCCTTGAGCGACCCGATCGCCGACACGCCTATGGTCGTGACCCTGGACCAGTTGCGCCCCTACGACCACGATCCCAGGAAGAAGCGCAACCCGGCCTACGAGGACATCAAGGCGTCCATCCGCGAGCGCGGCCTGGACGCAGCCCCGGCGATCACCCGGCGCCCGGGCGAGGACCACTACATCATTCGCAACGGCGGCAACACGCGCCTGGCGATCCTGCGCGAACTGTGGTCGGAGACCAAGGACGAGCGGTTCTTTCGCATATCGTGCCTGTTCCGGCCGTGGCCCAGCCGCGGCGAAGTCGTCATGCTGACCGGCCACCTGGCCGAGAACGAATTGCGTGGAGGCCTGACGTTCATCGAGCGCGCCCTCGGCGTCGAGAAGGCGCGCGAGTTCTACGAGCAGGAAAGCGGCGCCGCCCTGAGCCAGTCCGAACTGGCACGCCGCCTCGCCGCCGATGGTTTCCCGGTCCAGCAGTCGCACATCAGCCGGATGAACGACGCGGTGCGCTACCTCCTGCCGGCGATCCCGACCGTGCTCTATGGCGGGCTCGGCCGCCACCAGGTCGAACGCCTGTCGGTCATGCGCAAGGCCTGCATGCTCGCGTGGGAGCGCTACGCCAAAGGCCGCACACTACTGGTACAGGACTTCGATGACTTCTTTCAGGAGGTGCTGTCGCAGTTCGACACGCAGGCCGACGAGTTCGCCCCCCAGCGCGTGCAGGACGAGCTGATCGGCCAAATGTCCGAACTGCTCGGCATCGACTACGACGTACTGGCGCTCGACCTCACCGAATCCGAAAGCCGCCATCGCGCCCTGGTCAGCGATCCGACCCCACCAACGGCACCCCCCACGCTGCCTGAGCCTGACACCATGGCACGCCCGCCCGCGGCGCCGGCCCCATCGGCCCCGACGCCGGCAACCACACCTGGGTCGCGCGAGCGCGAGGGCGGCTCAGGGTCGGACGGCTCACCCGCAGGAAGCCCCATGGCTGCTCCTGGTGATCGGCTGCAGGGGCACATCGTTTCGCCTGCACCGACGACGGAGCGGCTGCAATCCATTCAGCGGATGGTCGCCGACGAGCTGGGGGATGCGCTGCCCGATTTCTCGGCCAACGTCTTGCAGTCCATTCCCGTCCAAGCAGGCGGTCTCTACCCGATTTCCGACGTCTGGCACATCGACGCGAGCCTGGACACGCCCGAGCGCCTGCGCATCCACGTCGCGCAGTTCGCCCGCGAGATCGCGGGCGAGGCTCGCCTGGACGAGTGCATCGATGACCGTCCAGACGGCATCGGTTTCGCCTGCCGTGCCCACGCCCAAGACCTGGAGCCGCTGGGCCGTGCCGTCCTGGCGCTGCTGGCATGCATGGCCGGTCAGCAGCCCGCCGACGTCGGCTTGGATAACAGGCAATTCGTCATCGACCTGTCGGCGTTGCTGCACGGACAAGGCGACGCAACCCGGCGACTGAGCGACACCGCACTGGTCAAGCTGTTCCGGCTGCTGCGGCTGGCCCGCCGTCTGCTCGACCTGGACGCCGGCGCTGCGGACCCTGGAACGTGACCGAGGGAGACCAGCATGTCCGCACCACACCCACTCAACCAGGCCGTCATCGCCCAGGCCCTCTATGACCTGCGCAATGGGCAACTGCGCCGCTGCAAGCTGATGGGGTTTGGCGAGGAAGAGCTGGACGCCCTCAAGCATCCCGCGCTGATCAGCGTGCTGGCCAACGCCAACGTCTCGTGGTGCTCGGTGACGGTCAACCGCGAAGTGCTCCGGCGTCTGCTCAGGCAGGCGCAGGATGTGGAGAAGGAGATCGCCACGGTCGATCGCATGCTGCGCCTCGGCGCGAGCACCGAAATGGTCAGCCGCTTCTACGGCCTGACCCACCAGGAAGTGGCGCTTCGCCGCGAAATCCTCGGCCTGCCCAAGCGCAAGGGTCGCCATCCCGTGCTGGACGAGAAGCAGGACACGGAGCTGTGGCGGCAATGGAAGGCCGTGACCAGCAGCAGGAACGTCGATCTCGAAGACGAAACCTCCATCCTCGATGCCGCCATGGACCTCGCCGAAGGCATGTCGCTGCCTCTGTCGGTGGTCTGGGCTTCGATCAAGAGCTGGGTCGATCAAGGATTGGGTTAACCATGGCCGTGGACGACACCGCACCACGTCGTGGCCCCATCGCACTCGCAGACCTGTTCGACGCTGCGCTGAAAGACCTTGTGCCCAAGCCCAACGCCGACGCGCCCCCGCCCACACCTACACCTGTCGCGATGCCCACTGGTCCGGCGTCTGGCGATGCCTTCCTGTTCAGCGGCAACCGGCACGAGACCGTACCGCGACGGCTGTTCCTCGACCGCCGCCTGACGCCGCTGGAGCGCAATGCCTGGCAGGTCTTCCGGCTGATGCTCAACGACGATGGCGTGACGGCGTTCCCGACGTATGAACAGCTTCGGCCCTGGCTGGCGTCGATGCCCTGCGCCGGGCAAGCCTCGCACGAAACCGTGGCGCGAGCACTGACGCTGCTGCGGCTGACTCGATGGCTGAGCCTGGTGCGGCGACGGCGCGACGCCAAGACCGGCCGCATCCTCGGCAACCTCTATGTCCTGCACGACGAGCCGCTGACCCCCTTTGAAGCGATGCAGCTCGACCCGGACTACCTGCAACTCGTCAGCCAAGCGCTCGGCCATTCGGCCAAAGCCGTGCAGATCGTAGGCCTGCACACCCTCAAGGAAATCGGCGAAGACCCGATGCTGGCCGGGCGCACCCTGCCATCGAGGCTGCAAGTCCTGGCCGAACGCCTCGCCAGCCAGGGCGTCGGGGCGCACGAAAGTTATCCACAGGAGGACGCCACGCACGAATCCGAAGAAGGGGCGACGAGCCTTCTTCGGAATCCTGACGATCCCACTTCGGAATCCGAAGCAGGGTCGAAACCCGCGCCAGACGCCTCTCTTCGGAATCCGAAGCAGGCCCGTACAGTACGTAGTAGTCGTATTAATGAAGTACGTACTACCGCGCAGGCACAAGCGCATGCGCGCGCGCTGGGCGACCTGCAATGGCCCAAACGCTTCGCGGAACTGAAGGCAGAGCAGCAGACAGGTGCGAGGGTGGCACTACAGCAGGTCGATGCTGCGCTGAGGCAGGCCGTGCTGGACGAATGGGCTGCACGATGCAGCAACCATGGCATCCGCAATCCTGCAGGGTATCTGTTCGGCATCATCCAGCGGGCCATCCATGGCGAGTTCAACGCCTGGGCCAAGAAGGACGCGCCATCGGCGCCCGTTGCGCCGAACGAGCGGCCGCCACCACCAGCACCGCCACCATCCCAGCCGCAGGGCAAGCCTGTGCCGCCAGAAGTCGCCAGGCAGCACATCGAGCGGCTGCGCAACCTGCTCGCCAGCAAGTGAGCGGGCCTGCAAGGTGGTGAAGTGGATGCCGGTGGCTTCCAGTAGAGCTATCCCCTGGGGATAGTTCCACTGACGGCTACACGTCGAACCGCTGCACGCCAGGCCTCGATCGCCTGCAGCGGGATCGGCCTTGTTCGCGCTGATCCGGGTGTGCAGCGTTCCTTGGCGCTCCATGGCGCTATCCCCAGGGGATAGATCGCGACGCATGCACCCACCGCGCCGTGAACCGGGGACGGGCGGGTTTCGGTTTGTTGACTGACTGCCTTCCGCTACCTGCCGAAGCTGTCCGCTCTTTTCCAACAACGAGCGGACACCATGGCAACCACCAACGAACCCCTGCAACTGAATCTCGGCTCCTTGCGCAGCGCGATGTCGCTGACGCTGCACACGCACCACGCCTCGCGCATCTGGCACGGCCGCGCCGCCGCCGAAGGGCGACCGGGCATCGTCGGCCTGAACGGCTACATCGCCCAGATGAACAAGATGCGGCGCGGCTCGGAGCAGGACGACCCGTACAGCGACTTCTGGATGCTCCGCATCGAGGACAAGCTCGACCAGACCAAGGCCACGCTGCAATCGCTGCGCGAACAGGTGGACCAGGCCCTGGCGAGCGTGCCGCCGGCACTCACCCTGGGCGAAAACCTCAACGTCCAGCCGGTCAAGCTGCCGCTGTTCGTCAATGCGCAGCTCGGCTTTGCCGCCGTGTACCTGCTCGCCGACTACGACGATATCGCCCGCAAGCTGATCCTCGCGCACCACACCGCGCTGATCGATCGCTCGACGCTCGAACGCTGGCTCAACGAAGGCGCGCATGCACTGCGCAGCCTGTTCTCGCTGGCCCAGCAGTACCGCTACTCGGGCTGCACCCGCGACGACTTCGCCGCCAAGAATGCCGCAGCGCGGGCGGCGTTGGAAAAGTTCGGCGAGATGCCGCCGGACGTGCTGGAGGGCACGCGCCGCTCGAAGTTCGCGCCGCCCATCATGCGCCGTGGCCTGCAGCAGCGCGGTGACGGTCCTGCCGCAGCCGCATCGCCCAGCGACGAGGCCGCCGCCCCCGAAGCGACGGCCGGCGAGGACGCGCAGGCATGAGCGACCCAAACCGCGACACCCGCTACTTCCGCCCTCTGCAACAGACAGCCTTCATGCAGTTGGAACACGCAGCCTCTCAAAAAGGCCTTTTAAAGCCCTTTAAGGGTAAAGGGGACTTGGAGGCCTGGGCCAGCCAGTGCTTCGCCATGCGCGACGAGTTGATTGGCTTGGCGCAGCGACAGGTGCTGCAACAGGCCGTCGGGCATCCCTTCCACCTGCTCCCCATCGAGCTGGCCCAGCAGACCACTGGCGCAGGCACGGCGTTTCTTCGCTGGCGCAAGCACGACCGCTCGGCCATGGGCGTGGCGCTGTGGCAGGAGCTGATCGCGAGCACCAGCACGCCGGTCAATCTGCTGGCCGACCTGCACGCCATCGAGCTTCAGCGCATCACGCTGAACATGCAGATCAGCCTGTTGCACACCTTGGGCAGGCAGGCCCAGGAGTGCGCCAGCAAGGCCGCCGAGGCGGAAGACGCCTACCTGCGCCGGCTCAAGTCCACACCGCCCACCCTGCGCGATCGGTGATCGCGCCGGGCACCCCAGCACGCGCCCGCCGCCGACCAGGTGCGGGTATTTCAACCACCACGGAGATTGCAACATGAGCACGCATTTTTCTGGCGAGGGCAACATCGGTTCGCCCCCCGAGTACCGGGAGTTCCCCAACGGCAACGACGAGCCCACCCGCCTTCTGCGCCTGAACGTCTATTTCGACAACCCCATTCCCAAGAAGGATGGCACCTTCGAGGATCGCGGCGGCTTCTGGGCGCCGGTGGAAATCTGGCACCGCGACGCCGCGCACTGGAAGGACCTGTACCAGAAAGGCATGCGCGTACTGGTCGTCGGCCGCATGGAGCGCGAACCCTGGACGGACAACGAGGATCAGCCGCGCGAGACCTGGCAAATCAACGCGCGCAGCGTTGGAATCTTGCCGTTCCGCATCGAGTCCGTGACCCTCAGCCCGAGGCAGCAGGAGACCGCGCAGGACGCGCAGCCGAAACCCCAGGCCGCCCAGGAACCGACCGCACCGAAGGAGCCGAAGCGCAGGAAGTGATCCGGCATGGGGCGGCGCAGTCGTCCGTCGCCCCATGCCCTCGCGAGCTATCCCCTGGGGATAGCTCCATCAACGTCCACCGGCTTCCACGTGCTCCTGAAAATCGCGGCTCCCGGTCCGCACACCCCCGGCCGCACGCCACTCCTGTCCCCGCCATTCCATCCCGTGAAAGTGGTCGCCACCGCATGCGGCTTGTTTGCTGCTGTCGCTGGTGGTGCTCGGCATACTCGATTCCAGCAACTCAATGAACCACGGAAATCGGATGGACGGACATGCGGCTGTTCTTGTGCGAGAAGCCCTCCCAGGGCAAAGACATTGGCCGGATTCTCGGCGCGACGCAGCGCGGTGAAGGCTGTCTCAGCGGCTCCGGCGTCACCGTCACCTGGTGCATCGGCCATCTCGTAGAAGCGGCAGCTCCCGAGGTCTATGACGCGGCGCTCAAGCGCTGGTCGCTGGAGCAGTTGCCCATCGTTCCCCAGCAGTGGCGGGTCGAGGTCAAACCGAAGACCGCCACGCAATTCAAGGTCGTCAAAGCGCTTCTGGCGAAGGCGACCCATTTGGTCATCGCCACCGATGCCGACCGCGAGGGAGAGCTGATCGCCCGCGAGATCATCGACCTGTGCGGTTACCGCGGCCCCATCGAACGGCTGTGGTTGTCGGCGCTCAACGATGCGTCGATCCGCACCGCGCTCGGCAAGTTGCGGCCGTCTTCCGAAACGCTGCCGATGTACTACTCGGCACTGGCGCGCTCACGCGCCGACTGGCTGGTGGGCATGAACCTCAGCCGGTTGTTCACCGTGCTGGGCCGGCAGGCAGGCTACGACGGCGTGCTATCCGTCGGGCGCGTCCAGACGCCGACCTTGAAGCTCGTCGTGGACCGCGATCGCGAGATCGCGGCCTTCAAGTCGGTGCCGTTCTGGGCCATCGACGTGTCCCTGTCCGCAGGTGGACAGGCTTTCAGCGCGCAGTGGGTTCCGCCCGATGGCTGCACCGACGATGCCGGCCGCTGCCTGCAGCAGCCAGTCGCCCAGCAGGCCTCGCAGCAGATCCGCGCTGCGGGCAGCGCCCAGGTGGTATCGGTCGAGACCGAGCGCGTGCGCGAAGGCCCTCCGCTGCTGTTCGACCTAGGCACCTTGCAGGAGGTTTGTTCCAAGCAGCTTGGGCTGGACGTGCAGGAGACCCTGGAGATTGCCCAGGCCTTATATGAAACTCACAAGGCCACGACGTACCCGCGTTCGGATTCCGGCTACCTGCCTGAAAGCATGTTTGCCGAGGTGCCCACGGTTCTGGACAGCCTGCTCAAGACCGATCCCTCGCTGCGCTCCATCCTGGGCAAGCTCGACCACTACCAGCGCTCTCGCGCCTGGAACGACGGTAAAGTCACGGCGCACCACGGCATCATCCCGACGCTCGAACCCCCGAACCTCTCGGCCATGAGCGCGAAGGAACTGGCGGTGTACCGGCTGATCCGCGCGCACTACCTGGCGCAGTTCCTCCCTCACCACGAGTTCGACCGCACTGTCGCCGAGCTGTCCTGCGGCCAGCAGAAGCTGGTGGCCACCGGCAAGCAGGTGGTCGTCAAGGGCTGGCGCCTGGTGCTGGCCGAGCCGCAAGCGGACGAGGATGGAGAAGCCACGGCGCGCAGCCAGGTGCTCCCCGCGCTGCGCGAGGGCATGGCGTGCCGGGTGGCCGAAGCCGAGATCAAGGCGCTCAAGACGATGCCGCCCAAGCCCTACACGCAGGGCGAACTGGTCAAGTCCATGAAGGGGGTCGCCAAGCTGGTGACGGACCCGCGTCTGAAGCAGAAGCTCAAGGATACGGTCGGCATCGGCACCGAGGCGACACGGGCCAACATCATCAGTGGGCTGATCGCCCGCGGCTACCTCGTGAAGAAAGGACGCTCCATCCGTGCATCGGATGCGGCATTCACGTTGATCGACGCCGTGCCCGCGGCGATTGCCGACCCCGGAACCACCGCCGTGTGGGAGCAGGCGCTCGACATGATCGAGGCCGGACAGCTCACCTTGGATGTGTTCATCGACAAACAGGCCGCATGGATTTCGCAACTGATCGCGCAGTACGGCAGCACCTCGCTGTCCATCAAGGTTCCCCAGGGTCCTGCTTGCCCGCAGTGCGGCACACCGACGCGCCAGCGAACCGGCAAGACCGGCCCCTTCTGGTCGTGCAGTCGCTACCCCGACTGCAAAGGCACGCTGCCGATCGAGAGCGGCGCGTCCAAACGCGGTGCCTCGCGCCCGCGCAGTAGCGGCCGCAAGGGCTCCTGACCGCCCCCTCTCCCCGAGAGCCGTGCCCGCCATCGGCGGCGTGGCCCATGTCCCGCACGCCCTGCGGGACGCCCAGCGCGCAACGCCTTCTCTTGTCCGTGTGCGCGTCCCGCCCAGCCGTCCCCGGCCGCGGGGCCTGAAGGTAGCTTCTCCGCGAACCATGTCCGGGATTTCCGGCGCGTTCTGCTGATCTGCATTTTTCCGCTTCTGCGAAGGGTCCCCCGATGACTTGCCATGCTGCGCGAGTCACCCGGAGACCCTTCGTGGTCAGCGGTATTCGATGCCGTGCCCAACGGCGAAAAACTGGGCTCCTTTTGTGCGCGGATGTGCGCCAGAAGATGCCGGCGCCAACCACGACATGCGCCGGGTGCGATTGCTGACAGCAGACGGTTCTAGCGACGACCGGGCCTGCAACAGCCCACGGGTGGTTCTGTCCTCCCGAGCCGAAGGCCACACGGCCTTCGGCGCCTTTCTCCTGCCGATCAACGTCCCGGCCCGCCCTGGGCCCCACACGAACAGGAGACCCGACATGAACCCGCAACCTCGCACCCCACGCGGTGCGCCCCAGGCCGCGCCACTGCTGTACGGCAGCGTGTGCAGCGGCATCGAGGCCGTGAGCCTCGCCTGGCAACCCCTCGGCCTCGAAGCCGCGTGGTTCGCCGAAATCGAACCGTTCCCGAGCGCCGTGCTCGCCCACCGCTATCCCCGCGTGCCCAACCTGGGCGACATGACCGCGATCGCCCGCCAGGTGCGCGCCGGCACCGTGCCGGCACCCGACATCCTGGTCGGCGGCACGCCGTGCCAGTCGTTCAGCGTTGCAGGTAGCCGTCGCGGGCTGGATGACCCGCGCGGAGCCCTTTCCCTTGCCTATGTGGAGCTTGCCAATGCCATCGACCAAACCCGCCAACAAGACCGCCGCCCGGCGGCCACGCTCGTCTGGGAAAACGTCCCCGGCGTCCTCAACGACCGCAGCAATGCCTTCGGGTATTTCCTGGGGGCACTGGCCGGAGAAAGCCGTGCGCTCCAGCCGCCAGGGGAAAAATGGGCGCACGCTGGTTGTGTGTCTGGACCCCGCCGCCGCATCGCGTGGCGCGTGCTCGACGCTCAATATTTCGGTGTCGCCCAACGCCGCAAGCGCGTGTTTCTTGTGGCAAGTGGTGGAGATGACCTCGATCCCGCAGAAGTACTTTTTGAGCGCGCAGGCGTGCTCGGGGATTCTTGTGCGGGCCGCGCGCCGTGGCAAGAAGCTGCCCGCGATGCTGGACCGGGTGCTGAAGCAGCAGGCGGATACGCAGAATTCGCAGGACTAAAGCAGCCCTACGGCAAGGTCACCACGACGTTCGGGTTCAGCGGCGGCACCGGCCCCGTCGATGTGGCGGCATGCCTGATGGCCGCTGGCCCCAAGCACGACATCCGTACCGAGACGTTCATGGTGCAGTCGGTCGCCGGCAGCAGCGCCCACACTCTCGACACCGCCAACAACGGCAAGGCCAGCAGCGAGGACGGCACAGGCAAGGGTGTTCCGATCATCGCCTTCACCGCCCAGGGCAGCGGCGCGGATGCCACGCTCGACCTGGCGCCGACGCTGCGCGCCGGCGGGCATCGCAATAGCCATGCGAACGCCGGTGTCGTGCCCGCCATAGCCTTCGCGCAGAACAACCGTGGTGAAGTGCGTTTCGAGTCGGGCCATGGCCAGGTCGCTTGCACCGTGCTATCCAACGGCAAGCCGGGCTACGGCGTGCCGATGGTGGCCTACGTCTCTCTGCGCGGCCGTGAGCAGGGTCTTGCCGCCGAGCTGGGCGGCAGCGTAGTGGGCGCACTGCGCACCAGCAGCGGTGGCGCGGACAAGCCCCATGCCCTGGCCCCCGACTTCGAGGCGCATTTTCGCTACGACTGGAACGACCCCGGCCCAGGCGACTGGTCGCACTGGCGCGTGCGGCGGTTGATGCCAGTTGAGTGCGAGCGGCTGCAAGGAATGCCCGACGACTACACGCTGATCCCGTACCGCGGCAAGTCCGCCGCGGATGCTCCGCGCTACAAGGCGATCGGCAACTCCATGGCCGTCCCGTGCATGGCATGGCTGGGCCAACGCCTCGTGCAATGCCTGCACAAGACGGGCTCGACCGCTTCGGATTGATCAGCGACGCAGCCAGCGGGCCGCGCCATTCTCCCTCCTGCATTGCCGATGTATCGGCAGCAGCCCGCAGCCAGGGTGTCAAGGCTGCCGTGGGTTCCGCCCACGCCACCAGCCAGTTCGCCTCGGCATCTCACCGGCGAACGCTGCCCACCGGGGCATCGATGCCTCATTTCTCCAACCCACGGGATGGCCGCCACGTCCCGTCAGGGGCATGTCGCCACCCGGTCGATTTCAGGACTTCCCATGGAAAACATCACCAAGCAAGACCGCATCACGCTGAAGAACCTCAAGGTGGCAGATTTCGCCAGCGAGGAGACGATGTGCTTCAGCGCCACCGTCGTGTTCGACGGCACTCCCATCGCCGAGGCCCGCAACGATGGCCACGGCGGCTCGACGTTCCTCCACGCGCTCAACGGCAAGGCAGCGCTGTTGGCTCAAGCCGAAGCCTTCGCTAAGGGCCTGCCGCCTGCGCCGCTTGACCTCGGCCAGGAGGGTGAAGACCCTCACTACATCGACATGACGCTCGACTTCCTGGTCGATGAACTGGCCGATGCCATGCACGCGGAACGCAAGGTGCGAGCCGCGTTCAACCGGGACATCGGCAACAAAGTGCTGTTCATCAAGGACGGCAAGCTGAAGTTCCTCAAGGGCATCAAGCTCAAGGCCATCGCTGACCGCAAGGCGTACTTCGCCTCGCTGCGCGCCCGGCAGGCCCAGCCCATCGTCATCCTCGCCGAGCTTCCTCCCGAGCAGGCATTCGACCTGTGGAAGCAGCATGTCCTGGGCGACAAGCCCGACTGATCCAGTACCGACGCACCCTCCTGACAGCCCCGCACTCGATGCGGGGCTTCTTTTTTTCTGCGCGCATCAATCGGGGCTGGGCCGGATGCCGTTTTCCAACTGACGCGGCACGGCCCGCGCACGAAGCTGCCCGCATGTTCGCTGATCCGTCAGCACATGCCAGCAGCCAGGGTTCCAGGCTGCCGCGGGTCTCTCCCGCGTTGCCCACCAGTCCGCATCGCATCAGGTCTGCGGACGCGCGTCCCCGTGACGTCGATGCTTTTTATCAACCGCGTGCGGGAGCTGCCATCCCGTGAGGGACGAGGCCCCGCTTTTCCAAGGAGCCCATCCATGTCCCAGCAAGCCTCTTTCGGCCAAACCTTCGGGCAATTGGCCTCGACCTACTGCGGCAAGTTCCTGCCGCTCGAAGTCCTGCAAAGCGCCGCCGGCCACTACATCGGCACGCGCGATACCGAAGGCCCCGTTTCGCGGGAATCCCGCGAGTACTTCCGCAGCTATGCCGCGGCTCAACGTGCCCTCGAAAGAGGCGGCTGGTCCCAGCTCGCCGTTCCTTGATCCAAACTGGAGGAATCACGTCATGAACCAGCTACTGCCGCGGGAAGTCGTCGATCAGATCATGCGGGAAGAACAGCATTTCGCCGCCGCGCCTCAAGCCTTTTTCGAGGCATGGAAGCGTGGCGTCGAGATTGCTGGCCCCGAGTGGTTCGGCGACGGCACCCGTGAAGGTCTGAACCAGGCCAAGAGCAAGTGGGATCTGCGTCCCAACATGCTGCGGCTCAACGACGCCCTCGGCGTCCTGAGCAGCGGCGAACGCATGTTCCTGTCTGCCATGGTCAGCTTCTACAACGCGCGTGAGGGCGGTGCCATGCTCAAGCGCTGCCACTTCCACGGGCTGTCGGACTTCGACGGTCTCGACCTGCAACGCCGCAAGGTCATCGCCGACCTGCTCGTGAACTACAACGGTTGGTGAGCCGGTCTCCGGCACACCACTGTCTTTCGTTCCCCCCGAGAGGGACATGCGCCCAAAAGGCCATGTCCCTCAATTTCTTCTCCATCACCCTGCGGATGCCATCGTCCGCATGGGCTGGCTCCGCTTTCTCGAAAGGAGCCACCATGGCGAACAACTACTACGAAGGCACGGGCGTTCTCGTGCTGGAGCGTGTCACCCCCGTCATCAAGGCGCTGTTCGGCGCCTTCGCGCTGAACGAAGGCCATCCCGGCAACGGGCAGGCCTACATCGCCCAGATCGCCGAGACCAATGATCCGCGCTGGACGGATGTGCTGGACGGCCTGGAAGACCTGGCCGCACAACTCGGCATCCCCATGCCCGACGACGAAGAGTTGTCGATTCCACCTCTGCTCGAACGGCTGGCCGCGCACTTCGGTGCCGAGCAGGACGCGGAGCTGGAGAACCTGATCGAGCACCACAAGTTCGAGGACAGCGCCGACCTGGAAGCCTTGCTTCTGATCGCTTCCTGCTTCGATGACGGCCATCGCCTGACCGCCATCCAGTTCGAAGGCTGCTGGCATTGCAGCAGGCCGAGGCTGTTCGAGTTCGGCGGCAACGGCTGCTACCTGAGCCGCGAGGTCCAGGTCTTCAGAACGTCCTCGCAGGCGCTCCAACTCGGCGACCAACTGCGCAAGACGATCCTGTCCGCCGACATCGAAGAGGCCTCGGCATTGATCGCGCTGGAGGCCGCCAACCTGCTCGCAGGCATCAACGACGAGCAGTTCCGCCTGAATGTGCGCCGTCGCGTCGCCGACCGACTGGCCCAGATGCCAACGATCAGCGCCGCCTGACGCATTTTCCATTTTCAACCCACCGGGTCCAATTCCCGGTGGCGGGAATTGGCTCCATTATTCAATCTGGAGAGTTCCCAATGTCCCAGAAACCCAATCCCTTTCACCGTGGCTACTGGAATCTGAAAATCGTCCGCACGCTGTGCATCAGCTACGAGGACGGAAGCCCGCATGTCTGGCGCAACATCCACGCGAGCCAGCAACACCTCTCCGACGAGGAACTGGTTTCATCGTCCTGCATCGTCGCCAACGATTTCGCCGTGGTCAGCGATGGCCGCGAAGCCGTGAACGCCGAGGTACTGGCCGAATGCGATGCCGGTGAAGGCGTCAGCGGCGAAGGTGTGATCGGTGCCGTGGTCTATGCCATCCATGGCGAGGACTTCGACGGCCGCCCAGTCCACGTCGGTGACGCCTATTCGGCCGAGGCCGCGCGGGAAGCGATGCAGCGCCTGAGTTTCGAGACCGGCTACTACAGCCGGTGCTGGGAAATCAGCCGTGAGCACATCACGGTCGATAGCTGGCACTACCTCGCCGGCCTGGCGGACATCGCCACGCCGGAGGCCATGTTGTTCATCGCCTTCCGTGTGCCGTACAGCCCGGCGATCGGCGTCAAGCTGATTTCCACGCCCTGGACGGACCAGAACCTGGAGCACGCCGAGGGCATCACCGCCGAGCAGCTTCGACAGGAGCACCGGAACAAGGGCATGCCGGACGACCTGGCGAACATCCTTGAACTGGCTGGCCAGGCCGATGTGCGCATCCTCATCCTCGATGCAGACGCACCCGCGTTGCTGGGCCTGCCGCTGGCCGAGGGCTAGCAGCCGCGCGACACGCGGGTCTTCCTCTTTGTCCCCTCATGCCAGCCCGTCTCCCCCAAGAGTCGGGCTGGTCCATTTTCATAGGAGCAACCTCATGTTCCCCAACCTCATTTCGCGCGCACCGGACTTCGAGCACCAGCTCGGAGCCTGCGTCAACGCCATGAGCCAGGACGACGCCATCGGCCAGATCCTGGTATTCGAGCGCACGCACGGCACGCTGCACATGCGCCATATCGCCGGCGCCGACTTGGTGGACACCGACATTGACGACTACGAGATGGTCGTCTTCGACGGTGGCAACACCGGCGGCGACACGTGGAAGCATGTGTTCTTCCCGCGTCAGCGCGAACACTACTTCGTGTACCAAGCCTGATCCAACCAGCCCCTTTCGAGGGGCCTTTTTCTTGTCCCCAGCGCGGGAAACCGGGTGCGGCGCAGTGCCGTTTCATGCGGGCGGGTAGCCCGGCCCAGGGCCATCCTTGCCCCCATGTTCGTCGGCGTTGCCGACACATGCCCAGGCAGCCGAGACCTTCGAGGCTGCAAGCACGGGAAACCGCGCTGGTTGTTTCTTCCTACGGACGCACCGCGTCCATCCACCCACAAGGGACCTCTCCCTTGCGGGCGGGGAATCCCTTGTTCTTCCTCAAGGAGATTCCCATGGACCGTTCCCTCATCAAATCCATGATGCCTTCGCTTGTCGCAGGCCATGTGCCCCGCAACGTGCGGTCGTTCAAGTATCGCGTGTTCGATGATCAGCCGCAGTCCTCGACGCTGGGCTTCGCCATCGACCCCCAGCCCTTCGACGGCAAGGTGGTCGCGGCCAGCGACGACGCCATCGTCGTCAAGCTCAAGCCCAGCGAGTTCGCGGTGCTCGACCCCCACCTGGTGACCACCCTTCCCAGCGAAGGCGCCAAGGTGCATGTCCAACCGTATGCCCGCCGCCGCTTCGACGGCCTGCGCGCGGACACCCCGGAAGTAATCACCGAGAAGACCGCGGACGGTGTTCCCTACACCATCACCAGGCACATCCTCGGCTCCGCGCCTGCCAAGCTGCCCATCCCCGAGCCGCAGTGCATGGAACTGGGACAGCTCATCCAGCAGTTGGAGGAAATGCCGGCTCCCGATGGGTTCCGGCGCATCACCCACATGCTGGTCGATGCGGGTGCCCGCGACTTCACCTGGGTCGATCCGAAGCCGTCCAAGATCATCGAGACACCCCCGGCGATCAGCTTCTCGGTTTCGACCTCGAAGTTCGAGGGCCAGGTGACGATCCTCTACGACCGCGGCGGCGACACCTACGCGGTGGAACTGAGCCGCGACGGCGAACTGGTCGATCGGCACGACGAGGTGTATTTCGACATGCTCGGTGAAGTGCTGGAGCGGCTTATCGACGACGGGCACTGGCGTCTGATCGACGTGAGCGTCATCGACGCCAAGGCAACCAAGCGGCGCTACGGCTGACCGCAGCCTACCGGCGACTTGCCCCCATAGGCCTTCCATCCATTCGGGTGGAGGGCCTTTTTCTTCAGGAGATCAACCATGTCACTGCGATTCAAAGGTTCCGACCTGCGCCCCGTGCTGGCCGAGGCCGTTGCCAACCAATGCCGCGTCGTCCTCGCCAAGGACCAGGGCGTGTACTTCCTCGCCGAGCAGGGAGAGCGCCGTCCCGATGGCCGCGTGAAGCTGCTGGCCTATGCCGTCGGCTGCAACCCGGATACCGACCCGTTTGACGGCTGGTGGGAACTGGCGCGTGCCGAGCTGGGTGGCGACGACTTCGGCGAGTTCTTCGATCCGAAGGAAGGCGTCTTCGCCCGCATCCTGCGCGGCATGGACGATCTGATGCTATCCGCCACCACGACGCACCTGTCGCTGGAGGTGGTGCCATCGATGTAGTGCGAATACCACTGTCCCCTCACGGCCCCCTTCATGGGGGCTTCTTTTTTTGCGGCGCTGGCGGCATGGACAAAGGGAAGCGTCCGGATGCCGATTGATTACTGCCGCGCGCGCGAAGCCCGTCCATGCTGCCCCCATGCCTGCTGACGTTGTCAGCGACATGCCAGGCAACCATCGGTCTTCGAGGTTGCCGCGCAGTTTCCACTGCGTGACCGAGCCAGCTCGCACCGCATCCATCCGCGAGCGGCCACCAGTCCTGGTGGCGGATGCTTTCGCCTTATCAACCCACCGCGGGGTTACGCACCTTTCCCCGCATGCGTGGGGCCGGTGTGTCTCCGCTTCATCCCAATGGAGATTCACCATGAGCACCACGTCCAACGAGAAATCGTATTTCGACCTCCACACCTCGGGCATCGGCTACATCCAGCGTGTCCGCGAGGTTCCCGTCCGGGGCGGCCGCCGTGCGCAGCCCTTCCTGGCATGCACCATCGCCGCGCTGGTCGGCTCCGCCAAGGACCCCAGCTACCGCTACTTCGACGTCAAGGTCTCGGGTGCCGAGGCCAAGAAACTGGTCGAGCGCTACATCGGCGTTGACGATCCCAAGCAGCGGCCGCTGGTGCGCTTCCGCCTCGGCGACCTCTGGGGCGATGCGTACATCCGCGACAAGGGTGAGCACAAGGGCCAGGCCGCCGCGTCTCTGAAGGCGCGACTGCTGAAGGCCGAGCCGCTTGACCGGGCCGAACTGGCTTCGATCAAGCAGCACGAGCTGATCACCCGCGGCATCGGCTACCTCAGCCGCCCGAAGGACGTCTCCCCCAAGGATGGCGATCCGTTCCTGTCGTGCTGCGTCGCGGCGCTGGCCGGACCTGTCGGTGAACCGGAATATCGGTACTTCGACACCATCGTCGCCACCCCTGAAGCCGAGCACCTGGTTCGCCGGTGCGTGCAGGCCATCGAAGGGGACCGCAAGGTGCTGATCGCCTTCCGTCTGAACGACATGAAGATCGATCCGTACATCCGCACCAAGGGCGAGCGCGCCGGGGAACCGGGAGCGAGCCTGGAATCGACGCTGGTCCACATCGGTCTCATCAAGATCGACGGCACCCAGGTCTATCCGACGAGCCAGGCGCAAGCCGAGGCGCCGCAAGCCGAGGACGCACCCGCGCCCGAAGCCGAGGTTGCCGCCGACACCGCTGCCGACCAGCCTGTCGAGCCCGCCGTGCGCGAGCCCGCAGGTGAAGTCGAGGAGCAGGAGCCGGCATTGGCTGCTTCGTTCTGATCCGGCATGGCCCCTCACGGGGCCTTGCCTTTTTCCTATTCCCCAAGGAGAACCATCATGGCAGTCACATCGGCGCCCGACCAATCGGGTTCGCCCATCACCGTCCCAGGCCAACTCACGCTGCGCACGATCCGCGGAAGAAACGGCCCTTTCAACGTCGGCCGACTTGTCACCCCCATCGGCAAGTTCGCGGTGAAGGATGCGGAGCTGGAGCAGTACCCCGAAGGCAAGTACGACGGGGAGTTCGTCATCCGCTACATCTTCCCGAAGTCCTATCCCGTCGGCGACGGCATGCGGTTCGAGATCCGTGCCAACCTGGACGGGATGACGCTCAACGGCATCGACAAACTGAGCCGTGACGAGGCACGCAGCTTCACCACCCAGGAAGTCGATCCGCTCGATGAAGAACTGGGCGCGCAGCCTGCGTCAACGCCGGCCAAGCCCGCCAAGGCATCCAGACCCGCCAAGCCCGCATCCGTGCAGGCGTCCGCGGACCCGCTGATCGATACCACGCCTTTTGGTGTGGATGCCCCGCCGCCCGCTGCGGCTGCTGCCCCCGGCAGCACCGAAGATGGCGACGCCGCGCTATTCGGGCTGCTCTGGCCGCTGGGAGAGTCCGTGAAACTGGATTCGACCATCGACCGCCGCACCCTGCGCGCGCAGATCGCCCGCCTGGGTGAACTGGGCTACGCGCTGGACTTCAAGACGCAGGAGTGGAGCCGCCAGGCCGAACTGCAACCTGCGTGATCGCAGACGCCGCATCCGCGGTGTTCTTGATCCATCCGCCGGGGTTCCTTCCCCATGCGGGGGAGGCTCCGACTTTCTTCTGGAGGTCTCCATCATGTCCACCATCGCTTGCGATGCACCTCATTGCACGCTGGACGAACCCGCGTGGCGCGCTGTCTGCAAGACGGCCGCCGAGCACGCCCAGCGTGGTTGCGGCCTGTCCTGGGATCACTGGGTCACGCTTTTCAGTTCGGAGATCGACGCGCAAGCCAGTCGGTTGCCGGAAACCCAGCGGGCTCAGGCCCTGGAAATCGCGACCCAGGAATGGGACTACGCAACCCCTGCCGAACGGCAGGAAACGCAGGAGTGGAACGCTGCGAACGGCTACTGCTCCCATGGCATCGAACTGGGCTACTGCCCAGCCGGTTGCGGCTCCTAGTCCGCACCGGACTCCATCGCCGCACGCGCGGCATTCCATCACCCGCTGGGGGCTCTCCCCCACGGGCAGGCCTCCGGCTCGATTCTTCAGGAGGCCTTTCATGGGCTGGTATTTCTCCCCCCAATCGCGGTCTGAACTGATCGCGGAACTGATCGCACCGCAAGAGACCGAGCGCGCCAGCGTCAAGGTCATCGCCCACGCGCTGCGCGGCAACGTCCTGTGGTCCGTCACGGAAGTGACGGCCAAGGTCGAAGGCGTGCATCGTCATCTGGCGCCAGGCCAATCCCTGCGCTACATCCGCTGCGATCTTCTCGAACGCAGCGGCGACCAGTGGGGCTACAAGCCACTGGACGAGTCCATGCACCCGTACTACTACACGTGCCCGCTGTCCTATCTGGACCTCGCACCAGAGCAGTCCGCCGACTGGCGTGCAGGCGTTCGCGCCTACCACGCGCGGCGGCGCACACCCACGGCACCTGCGGCACCCACCGCAGCGCTGATGGCCTGAGCCAGGAGGAACCGACATGGACCCGATCCTGGCTGCGCTTCCGCCCTCGCTGTTGAAGCTCGTTGAAGGGAGTTTGTCCAACGACGAAGTTTCTTCCGACGAGGAAATGCTGGAGTACTTCATCAGCAACGGCCTCACCGAGGCACAGGCACGGCAGGCACTGACCCACCGCGACCAGTACCTCAACAACATCTACCTGGAGGGCTTCACGCCAATCACTTCGGTAGATGAGGCGCTTCACTTCAACCCGCACACCCGGCAGTTCGAGCCGGACTGAGCGGCTTTCTTCCACCCCCTGGGGCAGTACTTGCCCCAGCGGGCGGTGCTGTTCCCGTTCATCCGAGGACACCACCATGCCCGAAAACACTTCTTCCACCACGCTGTATCGCATCGACGAATGCTCCGACGTGATGGCCGATGCTTGCGTCGGCGATGACCAGGGCAATCTGATCTTCCTGTCGATCTGGGCGCGCGACACCGCCGTCCAGCAGTTCCTCGCTCGTCTGACCCTCGGGCGCGACGAACAGGGCCTGGACCAGTTCCACGTCATCACCGACCAGGGCGGCAGCGTCCCGGTGTTCGTCAGCAACGTCGATCGCCTGGAAAAGCGCATGACCCGTGCCTACCGGCGAACGCTGTTCGGTTCGCTGTCCAACGTGTGGCTGTTCGACCGCCGCTGCATCAAGCCCGACAAGGCAAACGCCAGCGCACTGGCATTGCTGCCCAAGGGCAGCGCCCACCGGCTTGACCGCCTGTGGATGCTGGTGCGGGACACCTGCCCACTGCCGCTGCTCGACCACTGGCGCGAAACCGTGCTGGAACTGCTACAGACCCGCGAGATGCTGGCCCGCCTTCCGTTCGCCCTCGGGCCGCTGGAAGGCAATCGGCTCGCCATCGACGTGCCGGCGCTGACCCTGGCGCTGGGCTCCCTGATCCGCAGTGACGTACTCACCGCCTATCCCTATCCGGCCAAGATTTGGACGCCGGAAGCGGTAGCGGCTTGACCCGCCCGCGAGAGCACGCCAAGGCGTGCTTTCGCACTTCATCCCCGCCAACCAGGAGACTTCCATGGCTCTCATGTTCCCGCGGCTCGCCCGCAATTTCGCCAAGAACGGGTATTACCCGACCGACGAACCCACGCTCGAAAGAGCCCTCAACGCACTGATGCCCAGCGATGGCCCGATGTGCATCCTCGATCCCTGCGCCGGCGAAGGCGTGGCGATCGCCGAAGCCGCTCATGCTCTCGGGCGCGAGCAAGCCAAGGCGTTCGCCGTCGAGTTCGACGCGGAGCGGGCACGCCATGCCCGCGGCCTGGTCGATCACTGCCTGCACGCGGACCTGATGGACACGATGATCTCCAAGCAGTCCTTCGGACTGCTCTGGCTCAACCCACCGTATGGCGATCTGTCCAAGGACGTCAACGGCAACATCGGCTATCAGGGCCAGGGCCGTGCCCGCTTCGAGAAGCTCTTCTATCAGCGCAGCCTCTCGCTATTGCAGTATGGCGGCGTGCTGGTCTTCATCGTCCCTGGCTACGTGCTCGACGCCGAGCTGGTCGGCTGGCTGACACGCCACTACACGGACCTACGCATCTACCGAGCGGTGGAAACGCAGTTCAAGCAGGTGGTGATCTTCGGCCGCAGGGTGCGCCAGCGCGAGCTGGCACCCGATGGTCTCAAGGCCGTGCGCAATCTGCTGCTGCAGATCGGGCTTGGTGAAGTCGAAGCCGAGGAACTGCCGAGCGAATGGCCGTTCCTGCCGTACATCGTCCCCGCCAGTCCGGCCGAGCCGGAGCATTTCTTCCGCGTGACGATGGAGCCAGAGCAGTTCGCCGATGAAGTCGGCCGGCTGCAAGGCCTCTGGCCGTCGCAGGACACGCACCTGGGGGCCGCGCAGCAGTCGCTGCGTCCACCGGCGCGTGCCTTGTCCCACTGGCATCTCGCCCTGGCTCTGGCCGCGGGCGCGATCTCGGGGGTTGTGCGCTCCAAGACCGGGCGCGTACTCGTCGTCAAAGGTGACACCCACAAGGACAAGACGCTTCAACGCGAATTCACCGAACGCGAAGACGGCTCCATCGCCGAGACCCGCATCCTCACCGACAAGTTCGTGCCCGTCATCCGCGCGTGGGACATGACGCCTGGCTCCCCCACGCGGGGCGAGGTGTTGACCATCCGCTGATCGCTTCTCTACCGCTGACGGTCACCGTCGGCTTCCTCCACCCACCGGGGTCCAGTCGCCCCGATGGGGCGCCGTGGCCCCTCCATCTTCAAGGAGCCTTCCATGGCAGCCCAAGCACTTCCCATCGGCCAGACATCGAGCCGGCGCTTCTTCCCAGGCGAGACCGTCGTGACCTGCGGCGTTGACGCCCTGGTCCAGCAAGGCCGGCTCAACCCGGTGCCGTACCTGCACCGCCACCTCAATGGCGACTGGGGCGACCTCGACGACTACGACAAGCGGCAGAACGAAGCCGCGCTGGAGTCCGGCGAGGACCGCCTGTTCTCTTCCTACCAGATCGCACCCGGCCTGCAGCTTTGGATCATCACCGAATCGGATCGCAGCGTGACCACGCTGCTGCTGCCTAGCGAGTACTGATTCTCTCCACCCGACGGCCGCCTGCCGTCTCTTCATCCCACCACGGGGCATGCCATCACCCCGCTGTGGGGGGGCATGCCCCATTTTTTATTGGAACATCACCATGTCCCTCGATCTCGAAACCACTGCCGTTGAAGCCGCACCCGTACAGGGCGAACTGCTCGATGCGGAATCTTCCCCTCTGACCCTGAGCCTTCAGGATTTCGTCGGCGAGTTCGGCGACGAACTGCTCGACGCCCTCAACAGCGCCAACCCGCCGGTCTATAACGGCCAGCCGCAGGCGCACCGGCAACTCGTCGTCGCCAGCCTCAAGCGCAAGCTGTTCCCGGCCCAGGCCGAAGTCGTCCACGCCGCCGCCGAACTGCTGATCGACCGTGGCGAACGCGCCGCGATTGTCAATGGCGAAATGGGCTGTGGCAAGACGACCGTCGGCATCGCCACGGCCGCCGTTCTCAACGCCGAAGGCTACCGCCGCACCCTGGTTCTTTCGCCACCGCACCTTGTTTACAAGTGGCGGCGCGAGATCCAGGAGACAGTGGCAGGCGCCAAGGTGTGGGTGCTCAACGGGCCGGACACGCTCGTCAAGCTCATCAAGCTGCGCGAGCAATTGAATGTCCAGCCCACGGGCCAGGAGTTCTTCGTCTTGGGCCGGGTCAGGATGCGGATGGGGTTCCACTGGAAGCCTGTCTTCACCCAGCGGCGTACCCGCCATGGCAACGTGGCGGCGTGCCCGGACTGCGGTACGGTCATCACCGACCTCGACGGCGAGCCGGTCAACCCGGTCGCGCTCCAAGCCGAGGAATACCGCAGGAAGTGCAGCCATTGCGCCGCACCCCTGTGGACACTGATCCGCCCGCGCAGCCTGTCCGGCAGCGACCGGTCCTCGGCCGTGCTGAAAGCCTTGAAGCGCATCCCGACGATCGGGGAAGTCACCGCGCAGAAGCTGATGCAGAAGTTCGGCGACGGGTTCCTGGCGTCGATGCTGGGCGACAACATCCATGAGTTCATCAACCTCATGGACGGCAACGGCGAACTGGTGTTTTCCGACCGTCAGGCCACGCGCATGGAGCGTGCGATGGCCAACATGGAGCTCGGCTTTGGCGAGGGCGGCTACCAGCCGTCCGAGTTCATCAAGCGCTACCTGCCGCAAGGCACGTTCGACCTGTGCATCGCGGACGAGGCACACGAGTACAAGAACGGTGGCAGTGCCCAGGGCCAAGCCATGGGCGTGCTGGCGGCGAAGGCTCGTAAGACCTTGCTGCTGACAGGCACGCTGATGGGCGGCTACGGGGACGACCTGTTCTACCTGCTGTTCCGAGCCCTGCCTGGGCGGATGATCGAAGACGGCTACCGCCCGACCACGAGCGGCAGCATGACCTCGGCGGCCATGGCGTTCATGAGGGACCACGGGGTCCTCAAGGACATCTACTCCGAAAACACCGGCACGGCGCACAAGACGGCCAGGGGCACCAAGGTATCGGTGCGCACGGTCAAGGCTCCGGGCTTCGGGCCGAAGGGGGTCTTGCGGTGCATCCTGCCGTTCACGATCTTCCTCAAGCTCAAGGACATCGGCGGCAACGTCCTGCCGCCGTATGACGAGGAGTTCCGTGAAGTCGCAATGGACACGGCACAAGCCGCGGCCTACCGCGACCTGGCGGGTCGGCTGACCGCGGAGCTGAAACAGGCTCTTGCGCGACGCGATACGACGCTGCTGGGTGTGGTGCTCAACGTACTGCTGGCCTGGCCGGACTGCTGCTTCCGGTCGGAGACCGTGGTGCATCCGCGCACGCGCAACACCTTGGCGTTCGTCCCGGCTCAGTTCAACGAGTTCGAGGTGACGCCGAAAGAGCGCGAGCTGATCGACATCTGCAAGGAAGAGAAGGCGCAGGGCCGCAAGGTCCTGGCCTACACGGTCTATACCGGCACGCGTGACACCACGTCGCGCTTGAAGGTGCTGCTGGAGCAGGAAGGCTTTAGGGTGGCGGTGCTGCGCGCAAGCGTGGACGCCAGCCGACGCGAGGACTGGATCGCCGAGCAACTGGACCGTGGCATCGACGTGCTCATCACCAATCCCGAACTGGTCAAGACGGGACTGGACCTGTTGGACTTCCCGACGATCGTTTTCATGCAGTCGGGCTACAACGTGTACTCGCTCCAGCAGGCGGCACGCCGCTCCTGGCGCATCGGACAGAAACAGCCGGTGCGCGTGATCTACCTCGGCTACGCCGGTTCCTCGCAGATGACCTGCCTGGAGCTGATGGCCAAGAAGATCATGGTGTCCCAGAGCACGTCGGGAGACGTGCCCGAATCCGGGCTCGACGTCCTCAATCAGGATGGAGACTCGGTAGAGGTCGCTCTCGCGAGGCAACTCGTGGCGGCGTGATCCGTCTCACAAGCTGGCGCCATCAGGCGCCGGCTTTTCTCCTTGACGAAGTCAGCGCCTTGCCGTGTCAGGCGAGGCTCGCGGTGTGGTGGCTTTCATTGACACGATGGATGGTGAACACCGTGTCCTGCAGCTCGATCTCATTGAGGCAGCACGGGTCCTGCTTGATGCGCCAGTAGCGCGACAGTGGCAGACCCAGGCTATGCAGCAGCAGGACGCGATTGATGCTGTCGTGGCCCACCAGGACGACCGTCTGGTCCCGATGCTTGCGCAGCACGATCCGCAGTACGTTGATGGCGCGCCCCAGCACACCGGCCATCGTCTCGCCACCCGGAATCACGGCAAGATCGGGTGCCTCAAACCACAGACGCGACTCGTCGGGCCAGCGTGAACGCACCTCTTCGTGCGTGAGTCCCTGCCACTGACCGTAGTCGGTATCGGCAAGGTCTTCGAGCACGTGCACCTTCGAGGCCGTGGCGCGGCCGATGGCCTCCCCCGTGTGAACACACCGCGAGAGCGGGCTGGCGTAGATGGCATCGGGCTTCCAGCCCTCTGCGACGCGCCTGCCGAGCGCTTCAGCCTGCCGCTTTCCCAGCTCCGAAAGTGGCAGTTCGGCACGCCCGCGAAAGCGCTCAGGCGCGATCCAGTCCACATGACCATGACGGGTCAGGATAACGTTTGTCATTCATTCACTCTCCATAAAAACAGGTTTTCAAGACATCAACGGACGAAGGCGTGGGTCCCCGCATAGGTGGCCGCGCTTCCCAGCGCTTCCTCGATGCGCAGGAGCTGGTTGTATTTCTCGACGCGCTCGCCGCGACAAGGCGCGCCGGTCTTGAGGTGCCCGGTGTCCAGCGCGACTGCCAGGTCCGCGATGAAGCTGTCCACGGTCTCGCCGCTGCGGTGCGACACCATCGCACCCCAGTTGGCGTTGTAGGCCAAGGCGACGGCAGACAAGGTTTCTGTCAGCGTGCCGATCTGATTGGGCTTGATCAGCACCGCGTTGGCCACGTCCTCGCGGATACCGCGCTCAATGCGCTCGACGTTGGTCACGAAGAGGTCGTCGCCGACCAGTTCGATCTTCTTGCCCAGGGTCTGGTTCAGCAGCGCCCAGCCGCTCCAGTCGTCTTCCGCCAGGCCGTCTTCCAGGACCTTGATGGGGTAGCGCGCCACCCACTCGACGTAGAGTGCGACCAGTTCCTCGGCCGTGACCGTGCGCCCTTCGCTGCGCAAGTGGTACATCCCGTCGTGATAGAACCCACTCGATGCAGGGTCCAGCGCCAGGACGACATCCTTTCCCGCTTCGTAACCAGCCCGCGAGATGGCCGCCAGGATCAACTCCACCGCGTCGCTGTTGCGTTTGAGCGGCGGCGCGAACCCGCCTTCGTCGCCCACAGTGGTGGAGTGGCCCTTGTCCTTAAGGACTTCGCGCAGACGGTGGTAGATCTCGGCACCGCAGCGCATCGCTTCGGCAAAGCTCGAAGCGCCCACCGGAGCGATCATGAACTCTTGGAAATCCACTCCCTGCCAGTTCGCATGTACCCCGCCGTTGAGGACGTTGAACATGGGCACGGGCATGCGGTGGACCTCGGGTCCGCCCAAATGTCGGAACAGTGGCTGTTGGGCGGCCTGCGATGCCGCCCGCGCCACGGCCAGGCTCGCGCCGAGGATCGCGTTGGCGCCGATGCGGCTCTTGTTCGCCGTGCCGTCGTAGTCCCGCAGCCGCCGGTCGATCGTCTCCTGATCGAAGGCGTCGGCATCGAGCAGCACCGCGGCAATGCCTTTGTTTACATGGGCCACAGCGGCACGGACCCCTTTGCCGTCGAAACGCCGGATGTCGCCGTCGCGCAGTTCGACGGCCTCGTGGATGCCGGTCGAAGCTCCGGCCGGAACCGCGGCGCGTCCCATCACGCCGCTGCTCAGGTGCACATCGACCTCGATGGTCGGATTGCCGCGCGAATCGAGGATTTCACGCGCGTGAATCATCTTTATCTTGGAAACCATATAACCCCCTGCAATTGAACTTGGACGGGCGGGACGCGTGGCCTTGGTGTCCGGATCTGCCCGCGCTTTCAATCAGCCCGCAGCTTGCCGGTCAGGTCTTTGCCCTGCCCACAGGTGATCGCGTCGCCAGCAGCCACGCGCGCCAGACAGCCGTGCTCGCCGTTCGCGCGTTCGTAGATCAAGCCGTTTTCCACGGTGCGCACTGCGTACCACTCCGTGTCGCTCAGGGGTGCGACAACGCTGGCACTGCACACCATGACGACGGACCAGGCGATGAGCGCAGCGATCAGCCGACCGTTTTCCCGCAGCCAATCGCGCATGCCCGGCTCGGGCGGCAGGTTGTAAACCCTCAACATGGCAGTCTCCTGGACCAAGTCATGAGTCGCGCCAAAGGTGCTTACTTCGCGCCCAGACCGATGCGTCCGTACTCGACGGGCACCTTCACGTAGGTCAGGTCGATCGCTTCCTGCGCCAGCGCGTCCATCAAACGCCGGCAGGCCGCTTCGTCTACGGAGACGGTCACCGCCAGCGGTTGGTCGGCCAGTTCGAAGAAGTGCGCGGAGTGGAAGCGGCCGACGTGATCGAATCCTTCCGCACCGCCCACCAGCGTGCCGCCGACAGCGCCATGGTCCTTGGCGAACTCCAGGAGCCAGTCACCGATGGGCTTGTGCCCGTGGCGGCGGTCCTGCGCCGTGAAGAATGTCAGTTGGTAGCCTTTCATGGGGTCTCCTTTACGATTGGCGAGTAGCGGATGCGGACGCCATGCCCAGCGCCGTCATCGTGAGCGAGCCGCCCACGTGCAGCGCCAGCATGCCGGCCGACCAGCCCAGGCGGCCGTCGCGCAGCAGCGTGAGCAGTTCGGCCGAGAACGTGGAAAAGGTGGACAGACCACCAGCGAGCCCGGTGATCACGAACAGGCGCCACACGGGCGACAAGCCCGGTGCCATCCCGAAGTAGGCGATCGCAAAACCCACGATGTAGGCCGCAATCAGGTTCGATGCCAGGGTGCCCATCGGGATCGGCGGCACCAGGGCGTTCATCGCCACGCTCAGGCCGTAGCGCAGGAGCGCGCCGATGATGGAGCCGAGGCTGATGGCCAGGACTGCGTATGCGCCGCTCATCGTCAAACGCCCCGGGTCGCATTGCCGGAGGCGGTCCTCAGGTGCGACAGCGGCAGCTCACACAGGAACAGCACGGCGTGGACCTTCTTCAACTCGTCCCCGTGCTCGTGCATGAACGCCCGCAGCCGCTGCTCGGTGTCCAGCAATTCCAGGCATTCCGGGTGCCGCATGCCCGTCAGTTCGGGGTGCTGGTGCGACAAGCGTTCTCCTGGCAGGTAGCCCGAACTGACCCGGTGCAGCATGGCCTGCAGGATGTTGGCCTTCTTGGCCACGGTAAGCAGGTGATGCGCCAGTGCAGGCGCGCTCAGGTGGTGCCAGAAACGGGTGACCTTGGCCCGGGTTGCGGTCGGGAAGTACAGCCGCAGCGCCGCGATGGTCTGGGACGTGTCTGTTTTCATTCAACGCTTTCCTTGGAGACAGGGGGCAGTGCCACAGGATCTGCGGCGGAAGACTTCGAGGTTTCGCGGCGCTTCTTGAGGAAGGCGGCAAGATCGGCGATGCGCAGGTCTTCAGGGACAGCGGCCCGATGCCGGCGGTGCTTGCTGTGGCCTACGCGCTGCGCGTGGTAAATGCCGGTGTGCCCCGAGAACAGGTAAGCCGTGACGCAGCCGATGGCCGCCAGCGGACCGATCTCGGCACCGAACAGTTCCATCGCCATCAGGGTCGTGGCAATCGGGGTGTTGGCCGCGCCGGAGAACACCGCGACGAAGCCGATGCCGGCCATGAAAGCGAACGGCATCTGCAGGATCGGCGCCAGTGCGTTGCCCAGGGTAGCGCCGATGTAGAACAGCGGGGTGACCTCACCGCCCTTGAAGCCCGTGCCCAGCGACGCGACCGTGAAGCCGAACTTGCCAAGGAAATCCCACGGCTGCATCGGCTCCTGGAAGGCGCGCTCGATCTCCGGGATGCCCAGACCGATATACTGGTAGCCATCGAGCGCCCAGACCGCGAGGGCGATGACGATGCCGCCGGCGAACGGCCGAAGGGGTGCGTAATGGATGAGCCGCTTGACCCGCGCCCCGAGCGCGTGAGTGACGCGGGCGAACAGCATGCCGACGATGCCGAACACGACCCCGGCGAGCACGACCGCCACCACGCTCCAAGCGCCGACCGGCACGATCTGCCCGATCGCGTAATGGGCGTGGTGCACGCCCCAGGCCAGACATACCTGATCGGCCACGATGCCCGCCACCATGCAGGGGAACAGGGCGTCATAACGCATGCGCCCGATGGCCAGGATTTCCAGCCCGAACACGGCGCCCGCCATGGGCGTGCCGAACACCGACGAGAAGCCTGCGGCGATGCCGCACATCAGCAGGATGCGTCGGTCTTCATGTTCCAGGCGGAACACGTGGGTGAGTTGGTCGGCCAGCGCGCCGCCCATCTGCACCGCAGTGCCTTCGCGGCCCACGGAAGCACCGAAGAGGTGTGACACCACCGTGCCGCCCAGCACCAGCGGCACCATGCGTAGCGGAACCACCTTCTTGGGGTCGTGGATCTCGTCGATGATGAGGTTGTTGCCTCCGTCCACCGTCTTGCCGAGCAGGTGATACACGAGGCCCACGCCCAGGCCGGCCAGCGGCAGCAGCCAAATCACCCAAGGGTGGGACTCGCGCCAGGCCGTGGCATGATCGAGGGAGACGAGGAAGAAGGCGGAGGCGCTGCCGGCCAGGACGGCAACAACGCTGGCGATGAGAAGCCACTTGCCCACGTAGGGCAGCAGCTCAAGCTGTTCTAGACGGCGATTAGGCATGGGGTCGGTTCGCTCGAAATCCATCGGGCTGACCCATGCAAGAGATGTGGACGTGAACGCCTACAGCCCCGACAGAAGGTCAGGTAACTGTAGGCGTCATCGGCAGCGAATGCTGCGGTTCGGTTTCCCAGGAGGAACGCCATCTCCAAGCGCGCACTATACCCTTTCGTGACGAAATGGTCGAGCGCAGTTTCAGTGAATCCCTTCGGATCCCTGCCGGGCTCCCTGGCGGTGCTGGGGTGCCGGCCGCGGCGCTGGGCCTAATCGAGGGCGCGGCCGATGCGGTGGCCAGCTTCACCAAGATGGTGTCGGGCTACCTCGCTCGGCCATCGCAAAGCACTGGTCCTGCTCGGCTATGCGCTCACTCCGCTCGTCCAGGTCTTCATCGCACTGGCGGTGGGATGGCCGCTGCTGCTCCTGGGTCAGTTGCTGTCCTGATTCGGCAAGGGACTGCGCGGGCCGCTACGCGACGCCATCGTGATCCAGGCGGTGAGCGCGCAGACCCCTGGACGCGCGTTCGGCTTTCACCGGGCGATGGATACGGTGGATGCGGTCGCCGGGCAGCTGCTGGGCGTGGCTGCGCTGGGGTGGGCGCAGACGCTGCATTGAGACGACGTAGCCAGCCCGTTCCGCGTGGTGCTCGGGCTGTCCGTGATCCCTGGCCTGCTGGCCGTGCTGGTTTTCCTGACGCTCGTGAACGCCCCCAGCAATCGCCCAATCCCGGCCTGCGCTTCTTCGGCGCGCTGCACGAGCTGCCAACACGGTTCAAACGCTACCTCTGCGCGGTCGGGTTGTCTGGCCTGGGGAACTTCTCGCACAGCCTGCTGATCCTGGCCGCCACGCACTTGCTGGCGCCCTCGATCGACATCATGCATGCGACACAGGTCGCCGGGCTGCTCTACGTGGGACGCAACGCCGTGCAGGTGCTGGCTTCCTATCCGGTTAGCGCCTGGGCGGATCGCATCGGCCCGCTGCCGCTATGGGTGGCGGGCTACGCGCTGGGCGCGGCCACTGCTGTGCTGGCGGCACTCGCCTTCTGCCTGGGCATAGGCAGCCTGCCGCTGCTCGCCACCAGTTTTGTGGCCGCGGGGCTCTACGTGGCGATGCAGGAGGCGCTGGAATCCACGGTCGCCGCGGGCATGATCGAACCGCAAGCGCTGACTATGAGCTACGGAGCGCTGGGCACCGTCGATGGCAGCGCCAAGTTCCTGTCGAGTGCGGTCGTAGGCACCGTATGGACGATGACCTCGCCGGTACTGGGCTTAGGGTTGGCTGTCGTCCTGATGCTGACCGGAACGGTTGCACTGGGCCGCCTCAACCGATGAGGATGCGCCACGTCGATCGATTCCCTGCGATGTCGCGTCTGGCCTGATGCACCCCAGCGACCGACCTTCTATGCCCACGGCCCTTCGGGGCCGTTTGTTTTGGTCGGCGCCAGGAAATCGGACGGCCCTCATTTCGCATTGTTTGCTGTCGCAACCTCACGCAGCGGCGATGGTGAGGGCTCGATGTTTCAGGACGACGCGCCATGTGCCCCTCACCACCCTGGTTTCACCACCCCGAACGCCGCCTGCTGGCGGGTTTTCTCGGCCTCCTTTGGTCGGTGCTGGCTGGCGGCTGCGCGACGACGAGCGCGCCGGTCGCGCCCGACACAATCGAGGAATCCTCGGCCGCGCCCGCATCCGAGGCGCCCGAATACATCCCCGTCGTGCGCTACGGGCGCTACACCCTCGTGGAACTGGCACCGACAGCAGCGCAGCGCGACCTGCTTTTGCAGACCATCGACGTGTCGATGCCCGAGGATGCCCGCGCCACGGTCGGCGACGGGCTACGGCATGTGCTCAAGCGCAGCGGCTACGGCTTGTGCCAGACGGCGCACGCGGTGGTCGAGCTGTACGCACTGCCGCTGCCGGCGGCGCACCTGCACCTAGGCCCCATGACCCTGCGCGAAGCGCTGCTCACCCTTGCTGGTCCGGCCTGGGAACTGCACGCGGATGACCGCGCGCGGCAAATCTGCTTCGAGCGTCCCAACGACAGCATGACCGCCGACAAGGCACCCGCGCTGCCCGCCAACGAGGCGGTGCAGACGTTTCCGCTGGCGCCCGCGGCATCGGGAGGCCAGCCATGAACGGCCCGCAGCCCGCCCAGCGCTCAACCGCCGCCGTGGTGGTGCAGAGCCTGATGTGGCTCTGGCTGATCGGCCTCAGTGTCCTCATTGCCCTCGGCTACCAGGCCATGAACGATCAGGCCGACCAGGATCGCCTCAATTCCCGCCTGCAACGCCTCGAAGCGCTGGCGACGGGCCTGGCCGAGACCGTCGAGGCCATCCAGCAGCGTCCAGCCGTCGCCACGGCGACGGACCTCAAGGACACGCGCCAAATCCTGGAGGCACGCGCCGCCCAGGTCGAGCAATCGCTGAGCGACTATGCCGCCGCCGCCGACCTTCAGGCGCTGCGCGCCGAAGTCGAGCAAGTCAAGACGCGGCAGACCGCTGCGCGCGCCGCTGCACCCGCCCAGCCGCGCAGCGGGAACAAGCCCACCGCCAAGCCCGAACCACCGCCGCTCCCGTTCCGCATCGTGGGTGCCGAACTGCGTGCCGGCGAGCGCAGCGTGTCCGTCGCGCCGAGCAGTGGCGACTTCACGCCCGACCAGCTTCAAGTGCTGCTGCCAGGTGATGCGGTCGGCCCGTGGCGCTTGCAGGCCGTCGAGGGCAACACCGCGGTGTTCCAGGCCGGCGACCAGACCCGCCGCGTGGCGATTCCCTGACCGGAGTACAGCGCATGAAGCCATCGATCGTCCTTTCCGCGCTCCTGCTGGCATCCACCCAGTTTCCCGCGTGGGCTCAGCAGCCGGCCACGGCTCCGGCCCGCAATGCGCAGAGCCAGGAGCGCCCGCTGGCCGCACGCGCTCTGGACGGCCGGGTGTCAAGCGACTGGGGCCTGCAACCGCAGGAGTGGGCGCGCTACCGCGAACTGATGGACGGGCCGCTGGGCATCTACTCGCCCAACCTGGACCCGCTGTCGGCCCTAGGCATCGAGGCCCGCACCGACGAGGAGCGGCGCCGCTACGCAGAACTGCAGGTGCAGGTCGAGGCGCGCCGCGTCGAGAAGCTGCTTGCCTATCAGCGCGCCTACGACGAGGCCTGGCAGCGCCTGAACCCCGGAATGCAGCGGGTGAACCTGCCGGACGACAAGCCGGTCGCCGGCGCCACGCGCGGCTCCGGCCGCACAGCAGTGTTCGTCAAGGACGGCTGCGTGGCCTGCAGCCAGCTCGTCCAGCGCCTGCAATCTACGGGCGCCGAATTCGACCTGTACATGGTCGGCAGCCGCCAGGATGACGCGCGCATCCGCGACTGGGCCAAGCGCGCGAACGTCGATCCGGCACGCGTGCGCAGCGGAAGCATCACGCTCAACCACGACGGCGGTCGCTGGCTAACATTGGGGGTGCCCGGCGATCTGCCGGCGGTCGTGCGCGAGGTGAACGGCCAATGGCAGCGCCAGCCGTAGCCGCTCTCCTGCGCGCACTGGTGCTCATCGCCGGCTTCTGCGCCTGCGTTGCCCAGGCCGAGGAGGTTCCGCCACCGGCCTATCAGCTCGCCGCGCAGCGCGCTGGCATCCCCTCGACGGTGCTCTACGCCGTGGCCTTGCAAGAGAGCGGCATCCGCCGCCACGGGCGCATCGTTCCGTGGCCGTGGTCCCTTAATGTCGCCGGCCAGTCGCACCGCTACGCGACCCGTGCCGACGCCTGCGCGGGCTTGCAGCGGGCAATGCGCTCCACGCCGCACACGCGCATCGACGCGGGCCTGGGCCAGATCAACCTCGGCTACCACCAGCAGCGCTACACCAGCGCGTGCGACTTGCTAGACCCGTACCGCAACCTCGCCATCGCCGCCGAGATCCTGCGGGAGCAGCACACCCCCGGCGAGGACTGGTTGCTGGCGATCGGCCGCTACCACCGTCCTGCCGGGGGTGAGCCTGCCGCCCGCTACCGGCGCAGCGTATCCCGCCACCTTGCCCGCGTGCAGGGCCCGCGCCCAACCGCCGCGGTCCTCGCCGCGCGCCAGGAGACATCCCCATGACGACATCCCATCTGGCCTTACGAGGCCTGCTCGTGCTGCTGGCGAGTCTGCCGCTGGCCTCGCTTGCCGGCGAGCCGCTGATCGTGGTCGAAGACCGCGGCGGCACGTCGGCGCTGCCGTACTACGAAGCCCTGAACCTCCAGCCGCGCGCCAACGGGCCGGCCCGGCCGCCGATCCCGACGACCCAGGTTCCCGCCACCCCGGCAGGCGAGGCCGCAATGCTGCCGGTACGCAGCGCCAAGCTCGCGCCCGGCACCGTCGCGCGGCGGGTCATCGAGGCTCCGGGTCTTCGGCCTTTCGTGGTCGTCGGCGACGACGAAACCTCCCGGGCCTGGATGCGCCGCCAGGCGGCAGCGCTGCGCGAGCGCGGCGCGGTCGGCCTGGTGGTCAACGTCGAGACCGTGCAGGGCCTGGCGCGGCTGCGCGCCCTGGTGCCCGGCGTACCCCTCGCGCCCGTGTCCGGCGATGACCTGGCCGAGCGCCTGGGCCTGCGGCACTACCCGGTGCTGATCACGGCCACCGGCATCGAGCAATGAAGCCATGTCGGGGAAACAGCCGGTCGAGGTACTGCTTCGCCCAGCGGTGGAGCTATACACCGTTGCCGCATGCGCGGGCGCCGCGTTTCTGTCCCTGGTGGCCCCATGGTCGCTCGCGCTGAGCCCGTCCATGGGCGTCGGCAGCGCGCTGGCGTTCGGCGCCTACGGTGCCATCCGCTACCGCGATGCCCGCGTCATCCTGCGCTACCGGCGCAACATCCGCCGCCTGCCGCGCTACGTGATGACCAGCAAGGACGTGCCGGTCAGCCAGCAGCGGCTGTTCGTGGGGCGCGGGTTCCTGTGGGAGCAGAAGCACACCCATAGGCTCATGCAAACGTACCGGCCGGAGTTCCGCCGCTACGTCGAGCCCACACCAGCCTACCGGCTGGCGCGACGGCTGGAAGAACGGCTGGAGTACGCGCCGTTCCCGCTGTCCCGGCTGTCGAAACTCACCGGCTGGGACGTACCTTTCAACCCGGTGCGGCCGTTGCCGCCTGTGGGCGGCCTGCCGCGCCTGCACGGCATCGAACCCGAGGAGATGGACGTCAGCCTGCCGCTGGGCGAGCGCGTCGGCCACTCGCTGGTGCTGGGCACGACGCGCGTCGGCAAGACCCGGCTGGCCGAACTATTCGTGACCCAGGACATCCGGCGCGTGAACGCCGCGGGCGAGCACGAGGTGGTGATCGTCATTGACCCCAAGGGCGATGCCGATCTCCTGAAGCGGATGTACGTCGAGGCTAAGCGCGCCGGCCGCGAAGGCGAGTTCTACGTCTTCCACCTGGGATGGCCGGACATCTCCGCGCGCTACAACGCCGTGGGGCGATTCGGGCGTATATCGGAAGTCGCCACCCGCGTTGCGGGGCAGCTTTCCGGTGAAGGCAACTCGGCCGCCTTCCGAGAGTTTGCGTGGCGGTTCGTCAACATCATTGCCCGCGCCCTGGTGGAGCTGGGACAGCGGCCCGACTACATGCTGATCCAACGGCACGTCATCAACATCGACGCGCTGTTCATCGAGTACGCCCAGCATTACTTCGCCAAGACCGAGCCCAAGGCCTGGGAGGTGATCGTCCAGATCGAGGCCAAGCTCAACGAGAAGAACATCCCGCGCAACATGATCGGGCGCGAGAAGCGCGTGGTGGCGCTGGAGCAGTACCTCTCGCAGGCGCGCAACTACGACCCGGTGCTGGATGGCCTGCGCTCGGCGGTTCGCTACGACAAGACGTACTTCGACAAGATCGTCGCATCGCTGCTGCCGCTGCTGGAGAAGCTCACTAGCGGCAAGATCGCGCAGCTCCTGGCCCCGAACTACTCCGACCTGGCCGACCCGCGCCCGATCTTCGACTGGATGCAGATCATCCGTAAGAGGGCCATCGTCTATGTGGGCCTGGATGCGCTCTCCGACGCCGAGGTCGCCACCGCGGTCGGCAACTCGATGTTCAGCGATCTCGTGTCGGTCGCCGGGCATATCTACAAGCATGGGATCGACGATGGCCTGCCGGGCGCATCGGCCGGTGCGCGCGTGCCGATCAACGTCCATGCCGACGAGTTCAACGAATTGATGGGCGACGAGTTCATCCCGCTGATCAACAAGGGCGGCGGTGCCGGCCTGCAAGTCACTGCGTACACGCAGACCCTGTCGGACATCGAGGCCCGCATCGGCAACCGCGCGAAGGCAGGCCAGGTGATCGGGAATTTCAACAACCTGTTCATGCTGCGCGTGCGCGAGACCGCGACCGCCGAACTGCTGACCCGGCAATTGCCGAAGGTCGAGGTCTATACGACCACCATCGTCAGCGGCGCGACCGACAGCTCGGACATTCGCGGGGCGACGGATTTCACGTCGAACACTCAGGACCGCATCAGCATGTCCAGCGTGCCGATGATCGAGCCGTCGCACGTCGTCGGCCTGCCGAAAGGCCAGTGCTTCGCGTTGCTGCAGGGCGGCCAGCTTTGGAAAGTGCGCATGCCGCTGCCGGCGCCGGACCCGGACGAAGTGATGCCGGCAGACTTGCAGCAACTGGCCGGGTACATGCGCCAGAGCTACAGCGAAGCGACGCAGTGGTGGGAGTTCACCAGTTCCCCCGCCTTGCAGGACACGGGCCTGCCCGACGACCTGCTGGATGACGCCGCTGCGGCCGAACCTCCCGCGGTGGCCATTGCCACCGACGAGGACACCGGCAACAAGGCCTCGCCATGAAGGACGCCGCCTCGACTGCACAACGGGAGCAGAACCAGCGCCAGGGCCTGATCGTCGGCACCATCACCTTGCCGTTCCGGCTGCTCGGGGTGCTGATCGGCTCGCTGCTGTTCTCGATCGTCGTGGAGTGCGTCGGCATGCACCTGTTCTGGAAGGACCAGGGCTGGCGGCACTCGCAGCAGATGTTGCAGTACGAACTGGGGCACCTGTCCAGCCACTTCACGCGCAGCGTCGTCGTGCAGGAGCCGGGGCGCACCGCGCACGAACTGGTGGATACCGGCTACGAATGGGTATTCGTTCGCTCCGGGCTGCTGGAGCGCATGAGCCAGACCGCCGAGCGCGCCCGCGCGCCGAGCCACGGGAGGATCCAGGACGGGGGGCGCAACTTTCGCTACTACATCAGCCAGGTCTATGTCTGGACCGAGAACTACCTGATTGCCGCGGCCTTCACCACCCTCACGTTTCTGGTGCGCCTGCTGGTTCTGGTGCTCACGTTGCCGCTGATCTGCACCGCGGCGTTCGTCGGCCTGATCGACGGTCTTGTGCGGCGGGACGTGCGCCGGTTCGGCGCAGGCCGGGAATCCGGCTTCATCTACCACCGCGCGAAGGCGAGCCTGATGCCGCTGGCCGTGCTGCCGTGGGTCACGTACCTGGCCTTGCCGATCTCTGTGCATCCACTGCTGATCCTGCTGCCCAGCGCAGCCTTGCTGGGACTGGCCGTGAGCCTGACTGCGGGCAGCTTCAAAAAATACTTGTGATGACAGAGAAACCAGATCATTAGGCAACTCATTCAGTATTTCTTATTTATTGAATTTGCTGACCAAGGATTTTCTCGCGATACATATTGGCCAAATGGCGCGCCCTCATGCTCCACTGCTCTGTAATCTTTGGGAAATCTGTTGCGCCGCGCCCATCCATTCCTTGCAATGTAACGTAGCCCTGCCCATCCTGTCCGCGTACAAAAGCTATGTAGTTATATATTGAATCTCGAAATTCAGTGAGAGCATAAAAGAAGGCATCGCCAGCCGGAAGCGCACGAGATAAGTCAATGCGACCTTGGGCATATAAAAAATCATTGACACCCTTCATTCCCCATCCTACCCGATCCAACTCAATGTAAAGATTGTCCACGGCGTCATAATGCACAGATGGAATGTAACCACATGAAAAGTCCCATGTTTCGAGCCAGTCGAGAAAGTCAGACCTGAAATATGAAGGAACAATATTTTGAAGTGTGGCTATGGAATCCGCCATCTGCTGAGGCGTTAATGCGCTCCTGGCAACTTGAAATGCTGATGGGAAAATTCTCTTACAGACATCTTGTGGGATAAAACTAATATCAGAAATTTCACCCCAATAGACCACGTGAACCGGAAAAATCGATCCATCCAGCCTTTTGTGTTGAGTGCCATGGAACTGATGATGATTTATGCTGGTATGGCGATTTGCCGTTGTGAAAATCACATAACAACCAATCGGCTCAGGGAAGGAATCGGTCTTACTCAACTCAGCCGTAACGTCTGTAGAGTTTAGTTGATTAACAAATTTTGCCTGCCCAAACACTGAGTAGCCGCCAACGGCAGGAAAAATGTCAATGCCATGCTGCCTTTGCCCATTTCCGCCGTATCTTCTGAATTGCACGTCATACCTCATATTCCGCGCGACCCAGTCCCTCATGAGGTAGCAGCAAATTTCCTCAAAATCTTGATCAGTTCTAAAGGTCAGTCCTTGCATTTTTATCCTGGATCTTTGTAAGAGCGTTGATATTTTGCCACGCGGCCGGTGGAAATTCCCTTCTTGAATTCTGGCCTGACGACCACTCCCTGAGCGAACTGGACGCACGCTGCCAATCAAACCGATCAGCGCAGTTTCCTATTGTTTGCTGCCTGCAGTCACCCTGAACTCCACCATCGCACTATTCTGATCACACAGGAATGGCGCGATGTTGGCTCCGATCTGGCAGCGCGCCGCGCATCGCGGCGTGCCCATTTTTCTCGTGACGGCCCTGCTGCTGGGTCAGTCCCCGATGGCGTTGGCCGAGTCCCCCGCACAGCGCCAGGAGCTGGTCGCCGCGCTGCGCCAACTCGACGCGCTGGAGCGCACCGTCGCCGACAGCGCCGCGCGTGCCCCCATCCAGCCGGGCGAGCGCTACCACTTCGATTACCCGCGGTTGCTGGCTGACTTGGCGCGCGTGCGCGCCGGCATCCAGGCCCATCTCACACCGTCGCGTGCCCAGCCGCGCGACCCCTCCGAACTGGCCAGCGACTACCGCACCGAGCGGTCCGCTTCGCCATCGCCGACGACTACGGAAGCCAAGCCATGAACGGCGCCCAGGTCTCGGCATTTCAAGCCAACAGCGGCATCGCGCCTTCGGCGATGGCGACCGTCCTGGTCGGCGCCGTGTTCGCGGTGCTCCTCGTCTGGGGCGTCTGGGCCATCCGAACGGCCTACGTGGGGTGGTCCGAGAGCCGCCTCAACCAGCGCCAGTTCCTCGGCGTCTGCATCCGCTTCGTCGCGATGTACCTCGTCCTGAGCTTCTTCCTCCTCTCCTGACCTGAAAGGCACGACCATGCAAAACCGCATCCTCCATTCCCGCCTTGCCCAGCGCGCCGCTGTGGCACTGGGCTCCGCCGCGCTGCCCGCGCTGTCGTTCGCGCAAGGCTTGCCGCAGTTGGAAAACCCGACCCGCGGCACCGGCAACGGCATCATGGAAACGATCAGGAACTACGGCTACGACATCATCATGCTCGTAGCCCTCCTGGTCGTGGCGTCGATGTTCATCGGCGTCTGCTACCACGCCTACGGCACCTACGCGGAAATCCACACCGGCCGCAAGACCTGGGGCCAGTTTGGCCTCACCGTCGCGATCGGTGCCGTGCTGCTCGTGATCGGCATCTGGCTGCTCACCGAAGCCACCGGCATCCTGTAAGGCGAGGCCGGTATGTCCGAGCAGCAGCACGTCCGTGCGGACGGGACGGTCACGTTCCTTCCGCATCGGCTCAACCGCCACCCTGTTGTCGTGCGCGGCCTCACCGCCGACGAACTGTGGATCTGCTGCGGCCTGTCCGGCGCCGCCGGCCTGCTGGTCGGCGCGCCGCTGTCCTGGGTGTTCCGCACGATCGCCATCGCGCCGACGTTCGTCGTCCTGGGCGTGGCCCTGGGCGTCTTCATCGGCGGCGGCATCCTGCGCCGGCTCAAGCGCGGGCGCCCCGACACCTGGCTGTACCGGCAACTGCAATGGCGCATCGCCACGCGCCATCCACTGATGGCGGGATGGGTAGGCGGCCACGTGCTGATCTCGCGCTCCGGCTTCTGGTCCACCCGAAGGTCCGTTGCAAGGGGGGCACGATGAGCCGCTTCAAGAACGAGATCACCCACCTGCAGGCGCACATCAAGACGCTTCGCCTGGGTGCTGGTGCGCTGGTCATCGTCGCCCTGGTCATGGGCGGTGGCTGGTGGAGCGCGCCGCGCGACCTGACCATCCACGTCCCGCCCGACCTGCGCTCGGGCAGTACCCGCAAGTGGTGGGAAGTGCCGCCCGAATCGGTCTATGCGTTCACGTTCTACGTGTTCCAGACCCTCAACCGCTGGCCGACGAACGGCGAAGAGGACTATCCGCGCAACCTCCACACGCTCTCGCCGTACCTTACCCCGTCCTGCCAGGCCTTCCTGCGCGCGGACTACGACTACCGCCGTTCCACGGGCGAGCTGCGCCAGCGCGTGCGCGGGATTTATGAGATCCCCGGCCGCGGCTACGGCGACGACCCCACGGCGCGCGTGCGCGTGGTCTCCGACCGCGACTGGGTGGTGACGCTCGACATCACCGCCGACGAGTACTACGGCGCCGAGCAGGTCAAGCGCGCGCTCGTGCGCTACCCGGTGAAGGTCACGCGGGTGGACGTCGATCCCGCCCGCAACCCCTTCGGCCTGGCGCTGGACTGCTACGACGGCGCGCCCCAGCGCATCAGCGCACCGGAGCCGACTCGCCCGGCACCTGGCGGCCTGTCTCCGCAAGCGCCCCAAGGAGGAAACACCCCATGAAGCATCCTGTACTCGTGCTGCTGGGGCTGCTGGCCGTGGCCGCGGCACCCGTCTCCCATGCTGTGGAGATTCTGCGGTGGGAACGCATGCCGCTGGCGGTGCCGCTGAAGGTCGGCCAGGAGCGCATCGTGTTCATCGACCGGAACGTCCGCGTGGGCGTGCCCGCAGGCGTGGGCGAACGCCTGCGCGTGCAGAGCGCAGGTGGCGCGGTGTACCTGCGCGCCAGCGAGCCGATCGAGCCCACGCGGCTGCAATTGCAGGACGCCGACACGGGCGCGCTGATCCTGCTCGACATTGCGGCCGAGCCGCCCAAAGACGGCGAAGCCGAGCTGGAGCCGGTGCGCATCGTCGAGGGCAGCAGCACCCCTGCGCGCTACGGCGATCAGCCAGGCGGTGCCGATGAGGCCCCGGCACGCGCCCAGGACCAAGCAGGTACGCGGGCGACCCGGCGCGAAACCCCGGTTCCGGTCGTCCTGACGCGCTTCGCCGCGCAGAACCTCTACGCGCCGCTGCGCACTGTGGAGTCGCTGCCTGGCGTCATGCGGGTGAACCTGCGCCGTGACCTCGACCTCGGCACGCTGATGCCGACGCTGCCGGTGCGCGCGGTCGCGCTCGCGTCGTGGCGTCTGGAAGACCAGTGGGTCACGGCCGTGCGCCTGACCAACAGCAGCAGCGGCTGGGTCACGCTCGACCCGCGCGTGCTGCAAGGCGATTTCCTCACCGCCACCTTCCAGCACGAAGCGCTCGGACCGCGCGGGACGCCCGAGGACACGACCGTCCTGTACCTGGTGACGCGCGGGCACGGCCTCGCGCAATCGCTGCTGCCGGCGATCCACCGCTTCGACCCGGCCGTGCATCTGCCGCAGCGGGAAGCTGAAGCCGACGATGGCAAGGAGGCCCGCCATGCGCAGTAACGGCTTGCTCAAGTGGCTGATGATCCCGGTCGCCTTGCTGGTGCTGTTCGTTGCCATCCGGCTGTTCTCCGGTGGAAGCACGTCGGCACCGCCCGCCGCGGATGCTGGCTCCAAGCTCACGCCCGAGGAAATGAAGGCGTTGGGCATCGAAGGCGATACCCCGCGCGATACCGTGGCAACGCTCGTCGCCCAGGTGAAACAGTTGCGCACCGAGCTTCAGACCGCGCTGACCGACAACAAGTCGCAGCGCGAGGAAAACCAGCGGCTGCGCCAGCGGGAGAACTCCATTGATCAGCGCATCAATTCGGCCCTCGAATCCGAGCGCTCCAACCTGCGCCGCGACCAGGAACAGGCGGCCAGCGCGCGCCAGCAGACCGAGGGGCTGCTCGCCGACCTGCAGCGGCGCCTGGACAGCATTGGCGGGCGCGGCGGCGGTCACGCTGATCTGCCGGTGGGCCTGGGGCTGCGCGGCGGCGACGAGGCCGGCATGGAAGGCGGCATGCGCTGGGTCGAACCGGACGACGCGAAGAAGGCCGAGGGCCGCAATGGCAGTCGTGGCGCAGGCAGCGGCATGAGCTTCCCGACGAGCTTCGGCCCGGCACAAAGCACACTGGAAACCACCGCGGAAACCGTGGCGAACGCCGGCGCAGGTGCGGCAGGCGTCAAGAGCGCCAAGCCGGTCTATACCGTGCCGACCAACTCGACACTGATGGGCTCCGTGGCGATGACGGCGCTGATTGGGCGCGTGCCGATCGACGGGACGGTGAACGATCCGTACCCCTTCAAGGTGCTGGTCGGGCCGGACAATCTGACTGCCAACGGCATCGACATTCCCGACGTGGCCGGCGCGGTGTTCTCCGGAACCGCATCGGGCGACTGGACGCTCTCGTGCGTGCGCGGCCAGGTTCGCAGCATCACCTTCGTCTTCAACGACGGCACGATCCGCACGATTCCCGAAGACCGCGAAGGCAACCAGCAGAACAACCAGCAGCGCGACGGCCTGGGCTGGATCAGCGACCCGCACGGCATCCCGTGCGTCAGCGGCGAACGGCGCAGCAACGCCCAGCAGTACCTCGGGTCGCAAGCTCTGATCACCGCGGCCGGAGCCGGCGTGGCCTCGCTCATCGAGAGCGACAGCGGCCGCATGTCCTACGTCGGCTCGGACGGCGCCATCGGCACCGTGGGCATCAGCGGCAAGGAAGCAGTCGGCCAGATCCTCGCGGGCGGCGTCCGGGACATGTCGACCTGGGTCAACAAGCTCTACGGACAGGCTTTCGCCGCCGTCTATGTGCAGCCAGGCGCCAAGGTCGCCGTCCACCTCGAAAAGCCGCTGGCCATCGATCACGACCCCGAAGGCCGGCGCGTCGATCACCGTGCAGGAGAAAGCCATGCGCTCGAACTCGATTAAGGGCCTCGCGCTGGCCGCGGCCGTCGCCGTGCTCAGCGGTTGCGCCACCAGCAAGGAAGAACTGCTGACCCATAGCGACCGCACCATGATGGACATCTGGCAGCAGGAAACGGGTGGCGGCGGCAGTGGCACCGGCCAGGTCGCGCGCCGGCAGTTGCTCGACGCGCGCCAGAGCCTGCGCCGGCCGCTGACCGACGCCGATGTGCAGGCTGCGCCCGTCGAGCAGATGCGCTACACGCGCACGGCGCGCAACGAGGTTTATCGCCAGTTCCAGCGCCTGCCCAACCCCGATCTCGTCATGTATGTGTACCCGCACCTGGCGGGCACGGACCCCGTGCCGGTTCCGGGCTACACGACGGTCTTCCCCCTGTACCAGCGCGTGCAGTACGCCATGCCCGGTGAACGGCTGGAGGACTATTGATGCGCTGGGAACTTCCCTGGCCGAAGCTGGCCGCATCCGGCACCGGCGACGAAGAGAAGCCGGACGGCTGGCAGCGCCACGTCGAGGCCTTGCGCCAGGCCGGCGTCCCTGAACCCGGCGCAGCGGTCCAGGGCCGCAGGCCGGCGACGGTAGCCGACGAGCAGGCGCTGTACGACGTCGCGCCGTCGTTCGCGGAACTGCTGCCTTGGGTGGAGTTCTTGCCGCAGTCGAAGTCCATGCTGCTGGAGGATGGGCAGTCGGTCGCTGCCTTCTACGAGCTGGTGCCGCTGGGCACCGAGGGGCGGGAGCCCGGCTGGCTCGCGCATGCCCGCGATGCCTTGGAGAACGCGCTCCAGGACTCGTTCGATGAGCTGGACGAAAACCCCTGGGTACTCCAGCTCTATGCCCAGGACGAGCCCAGCTTCGACCAGTACATGCAGACCCTGCGCGACTACGTGCAGCCGCGTGCCCGCGGCACCGCTTTCACCGAGTTCTACTTGCGCTTCTTCGGCCACCACCTGCGCGCGGTCGCCAAGCCGGGCGGCCTGTTCGAGGACACGGTGGTCACGCGGCTGCGCTGGCGCGGCCAGACGCGGCGGGTGCGCATGGTGATCTATCGCCGTGCAACTGGGCAGGCAAGCCGCCGCGGCCAGACGCCCGAGCAGATGCTGAACATCGTCTGCGACCGCCTGTGCGGCGGCCTGGCGAACGCCGGCATCCAGGCACGGCGCATGGTCGCAGCCGACGTCCACGACTGGCTGCTGCGGTGGTTCAATCCGCGCCCGGCGATGCTTGGACCGAGTGCAGAGGACCGGGAGCGCTTCTACGCGCTGGCGCGCTACCCCGACAGCACCGAAGAAAGCGAGGCCGGCGAAATCGAGCTGGCGAGCGGGCGGGATTTCAGCCAGCGGCTGTTCTTCGGCCAGCCACGCTCCGACGTGGAGCACGGCACCTGGTATTTCGACGGCATGCCGCACCGCGTGCTGATCACCGACCGGCTGCGCATGCCGCCCGGCACCGGACACCTGACCGGCGAGACCCGCAAAGGGGATGCCATCAACACGCTGTTCGACCAGATGCCGGAAGACACCTTGCTGTGTCTCACGATGGTCGCCACGCCGCAGGATGTCCTGGAAGCGGATCTCAACCACCTGGCGAAGAAGGCCGTGGGCGAGACGCTGGCGTCGGAGCAGACGTTGAAGGACGTGCAGGAAGCCCGCTCCCTCATCGGCAGCGCACACAAGCTCTACCGGGGGACGCTGGCATTCTACCTGCGCGGACGCGACGAAGCGGAACTGGACCGGCGCGGCCTGGACCTGGCGAACGTGATGCTCAATGCTGGCTTGCAGCCGGTGCGCGAGGACGACGAGGTGGCGCCGCTCAACAGCTACTTGCGGTGGCTGCCATGCTGCTACAACCCCGGCCAGGATCGGCGCAAGTGGTACACCCAACTGATGTTCGCTCAGCACGCGGCGAACCTGTCGCCGGTGTGGGGCCGCGCTCAAGGTACGGGGCACCCGGGCATCACGATGTTCAACCGCGGTGGCGGGCCGATCACCTTCGACCCGCTCAGCCGCCTGGATCGGCAGATGAACGCCCATCTGTTCCTGTTCGGCCCCACCGGCTCCGGCAAGAGCGCCACGCTCAACAACCTCTTGAATCAGGTCACGGCCATCTACCGACCGCGGCTGTTCATCGTGGAGGCTGGCAACAGCTTCGGCCTGTTCAGCGACTTCGCACGCATGCTCGGGCTGACGGTAAACCGGGTCAAGCTGGCCCCAGGTTCGGGCATCAGCCTCGCGCCATTCGCAGACGCGCGTCGGCTGATCGAGACGCCCAGCGACGTGCAGACGCTCGACGCCGACGCGCTGGATGAAGACCCGCCACCAGATGCCTCGGCCATGGAGGCGGACGAGCAGCGCGACGTGCTCGGCGAACTGGAGATCACGGCGCGGCTGATGATCACGGGCGGAGAGGACAAGGAGGAAGCCCGGATGACGCGGGCTGACCGCTCGCTGATCCGTCAGTGCATCCTCGACGCCGCCGAGCACTGCGTGGCCGACAAACGCACGGTGCTTACGCGCGACGTGCGCAACGCGTTGCGCGCCCGCGGCCAGGACCCGACGCTGCCCGAAATGCGCCGCGTGCGGCTGCTGGAGATGGCGGATGCGATGGACATGTTCTGTCAAGGCACGGACGGCGAAATGTTCGACCGCGACGGCACGCCGTGGCCCGAAGCCGACATCACCTTGGTTGACCTCGCGACATACGCCCGCGAGGGCTACAACGCGCAGCTCTCCATCGCTTACATCAGCCTGATCAGCACGGTGAACAACATCGCCGAGCGCGACCAATACCTGGGACGCCCGATCATCAACGTCACCGACGAAGGCCACATCATCACGAAGAACCCGCTGCTCGCGCCCTACGTCGTGAAAATTACAAAGATGTGGAGGAAATTGGGGGCCTGGTTCTGGCTCGCGACGCAGAACATCGACGACCTGCCGCGCGCCGCGGAGCCCATGCTCAACATGATCGAGTGGTGGATCTGTCTCAGCATGCCGCCCGATGAAGTTGAGAAGATCGCGCGGTTCCGCGAACTCTCGCCCGCGCAGAAGGCGCTGATGCTTTCGGCGCGCAAGGAAGCGGGGAAATTCACCGAAGGCGTCATCCTCTCCAAGAGCATGGAAGTGCTGTTCCGCGCCGTGCCGCCGTCCCTGTACCTCGCCCTCGCGCAGACAGAACCCGAGGAGAAGGCCGAACGCTACCAGCTCATGCAGCAGTACGGCTGCACCGAACTGGAAGCGGCTTTCAAGGTGGCCGAGAAGATCGACCAGGCCCGCGGCATCGAGTCGCCGGCCCTGGAACTGTCGTAAACCGGAGAACGCCATGGAACAGAAACGTCCTTCCATTCCGATGCAGGTCCAGGCGTTCCGCCGTCGCCGCTGGCGGCCTCGCTGGCCCTGGGTATTGGCTGCTGCGCTGGTCGCGCTGCTGCTGATCTGGCTGGTGTCCCGGACGCCCGGCGAATCCTCAGCGCCGTCGCGCGCGCCGGTCAGCACGGCGCAGGTCGCTGGGCCACCCTGGCAGATGGGCAACCCGGAAGGCCGTTTCACGCTGACGCTCTATGCCGACCTGGAATGCCCGTTCTGCCGGGAGTATTTCCCGCAGCTCAAGCGCTGGGTCGGCAACAACACCGACGTGGCGCTGCAATGGCATCACCAGCCGCTGGCCGCGCACGAGCCTGCCGCGTCGGCCGAGGCACGTCTGGCCGAGTGCGCCGCCGAAGCGGGCGGGCATGCGGCGTTCTGGCAGGCGGTCGAATGGGTCTATGCCCACACGCGCAGCGACGGCCAGGGCTTGCCCGATGGCTTGCGTTACCCCGAAACAACGTCAGCCATCGAACAGTGCATGGCTAGCGAGCGCCCCAACGTGGCCATCCGCGCGCAGGCCGCGGAAGCCACCAAGAGCGGCGTGACCGCCACGCCGTCGCTGCGACTGCTCGATCGCCAGACGGGCCAGGCCATCCTGTTGCAGGGGCCGATCGAGGGCGATGCCTTGCTCTCGGCCATGGACCTGCTGGCGGCCGGGGAAATGGCCAGCGACGCGCCGGGTTCGCCCGCCACCCCCACATCCGAAATGCCTGCCGACGTTGTCGGCGACATGCCCAGGTAGCCCTCGGTCTTGAAGGCTACGGCGCGGCTCGCCGCGCTGACCGCTACCCGTTCGCTTTCGCATCCTGGCCGCGAACAATCACCGCCGCGCGGTGATGGATGCACCTTGTTCCGCTGTTTCCATCCCCAGGAGGGCTTGCCCTCCCAGGGTGGCGCCCTCCGCTCACTTTCTGGAGGTCCGCCATGTCTCTCGTCGCCAACGACTCCTGCGTGGAGCCACGTTTTGCCCCCATGTCCCAATCCGATGACTGGATCATCCGGCAAGCCATCGCGCTGCTGGAGCAGCGGGTCTTCAAGAAGGGGCCATCCCTGGAGAGGCCTGCCGCCGTCAAGGACTACCTGCGCCTGAAACTGGCCGCCGAGCCCAATGAAGTCTTCGCCATCGTGTTCCTCAACAGCATGCACGAGGTGCTGGCCTACGAGCCGATGTTCAGAGGCACGATCCATTCGACCTCGGTGCATGCGCGTCCGATCGTGCAGCGTGCCTTGGAACTGAATGCGGCAGCGGTCATTTTTTCTCACCAACACCCTTCGGGCTGCACGGAGCCGTCGAGCGCGGACCGTGCGTTGACCCAAACGCTGAGGGCCGCGTTGTCGCTGATCGACGTGAGGGTGCTGGATCACCTCATCGTCGGCCAGGGCACGCCGTACTCGTTCGCGGAATCCGGCCTGCTGTAGCGACGGCATCGGCTCCCTGATCCACGCGGAGGCTTCGGCCTCCGCTTTTTCATGGGCGCGAGACAAGCAGGTATGCGGGCAGTGCGCGATGCGCATTGTTTGTTGGGGCCGCGTCGGCTTCGCGTTTGACTACTGCTCTGATCAACTTCAAGGGCACGCGACATGACAGCATCCCTTTCCAGGTTCGCGCCGGGCTGGCGAACCCTCGGCCGGGCCGTGGCGCTGCCGGCAGCCCTGGCCGTTTTCAGCCCGGCCACCTTCGCCGCCGACGTGGTGGTCGTCACCGACAGCCGCCACCCGGTCAAGACCATGGGCGGCGAGCGGCTGATCGAGCTGGACGAAGCCCACAGGATTGAAGCGGAGCTTTCCGCGGGACTGCCCACCGACCCCGAACAGGCGACGGCCATCGTCAAGCGCCGGCTGAATGGCGGCGGTGCCGATCTGCAGCGACGCATCGCTTCCGCATACCAAGGCGTTACCGACGCATGGAGCCTCGGCATCACCAGCCTCCCGGCCGTGGTGGTGGACAGGCGCTATGTGGTCTATGGCGAGCCGGATGTGGCTCGCGCTGTCGCGCGCATCGAGCAGCACCGGAGGACCCAGCCGTGACCCGACCATTCGACCTGATGCGCCGCCTGCGCGCTGGCGTGGCTTCGTTGCTGCTGCTCAGCGCCACGGGCAGCTACGCCCTCAATACAGCGACCATCATCGGCTCGGTGGCATCGCCCGATTGCCTCGAATACCGCGTCGTCGGCATCTGCTACTGGCTCTACTGCACATGGACGGGCTGCACCGTGCGCACGTCGATCAAGGTGCGCCACTACATCCCCGATGCAGTGGTGTCGTCGTACTCGAATACCGGAGAAAACCCCTGGGTCGAAGTCCAGGCAATGAGCACGCCCAACCCGTCCGCCCAAGCTGGCGGCGACGGAACGACGAACGAGGATCACGAAAACAGCCTCGCCAAATTCAAGAACGCGGATGTCATCGGTCACCCCGGCGCAGAGGTGTTCAACCAGTTCGTCTCTTCGTCAGGCTACTTCTGTGAGGGCGCGGGCACGGCGTTTATGCCGTACTTGCTCAGCACCCTGGATACGCTGGCCTGGCGCTACAACGTGCCCGAGATGGCCTACCCGGAAGCGCTGATTCCGGGCCGGCGCGAAGTCGGTGCCCGTACCACGATGAATCTCTGGGGCAACGTGTATCCCCGTGGCGGCTTCCTGCACCAGACCGACGACTTCAAGGCCGGCGCAGTGGTGGCCCAGCGTGCGGGCGATGTGGTCACGCGCCGCGGGCAGATCCACGTCTATCAGCCGTTGCTTGCCAACTCCCGTGACGGCTACTGGCCGGCCGGCGCGCTGATGGAGGGCGATGCCTCGACCGGCAAGTGGCAAGAACTCACGCCCGTCCTGTCCTCGTCCTGCACGGTCTTCCCGCGCAGCGGCTTCCTTACCCAGGCCCAGCAAGGCGACTACGCATGGGCGCTGTGGCGGCCGTATGCCTGCTGCGAGCGCCGGGGCCAGGTGTTCCTGGGCAGCGTCGATTTCCTCTGAGGGGGTGCCATGAAGTTCCGTCCTGCATTCAATCCGTTCTCCCGCCGGGTACGTCGCACGGAGATCGTCCTGGCACTGGCCGGCGCGCTCGCGCTGGGCAGCGGCGTGGCCTGGGGTCAACTGGGATACCAGACCAGCGGCAGCGTCATCGGCGATGACGTCATGTACTCGATCGGTGGCGGCAACGCCGTGTCGATGGGACGTGCAGCCGGCATGCGCTCCATCGGTGTCGGCGTGGGTTGGAACAGCAACTTGATCTGCGGCGACATGAGCATCCAGACCACGTTGAAGAACCAACTTAACGGCATTACCAACGGCTTCCAGCAAATCATGTCGTCGGTGATCCAGAGTGCCACCAGTGCGGTGGCATCGTTGCCCGCACTGATCATCCAGCGGGCCGATCCCGGTCTGTACAACCTGCTCACCAATGGCGTGCTGCAGGCGCGGCTGGATTTCGACCGCAGCAAGCTGACGTGCCGTGCCATGGCCGAGAAGATGGCCGAAACGGCGGGCGGCCAACTCGGCTGGAGCCAGATGGCCGAAGGGCTGGCGCTGCGCGATGCCGTGTCGAGCACGGATGCGGTCTCGGCCATCGAGCAGGCCGAGACGCGCCGCGGCAATGACGGCGTGCCGTGGGTCGGGGGCAGCAACGCGGGCGGCTCCGGCCAGCCCGCGATCAAGGTCGTCGGCGATGTCACCCGCGCTGGCTACAACCTGGTCAACGGCCGCGGCGTGACCGACACCTCGTCCATTGCGCCGGCCAGTTGCAGCAGTCTCTCGTGCCAGACCTGGACCTCGCCGCAGGCTGCCGTCGAGTGGGCCACGCGCGTGCTCGGCGAGAAGGAGCAGCGCACGTGCGATGCCTGCACCAAGACCGAGACGACGCCGGGCGTCGGGCTCACGCCGCTGATCCAGGAGGAGTACGACGCCAAGCTGCAGGCGCTCCAGGACCTGGTAACCAAGGCCAAGAACACGACGCCGGAGAACCTGCGCGAAGCTGGCAGTGCGTCGCTGCCGATCACGCGCGGCGTGATCGAGGCGCTGCGCGACGAGCCCGACCAGCACCTGCTGTCGCAGCGCCTCGCGTCCGAGGTCGCGCTGGCATCCGTGCTGGAGAAAGCGCTGCTGCTGCAGCGCACGCTGCTCACGGGCAAGAAGGAGCCCAACGTCGCGGCGAACGAACTTGCCGTGGAGGCGGTGAACCACGAGAGCGACACGCTCGACCGTGAGATTCGCAACCTCAAGACCGAACTGGAGCTGCGGCGCGAACTGGCGAACAACTCGCCCATGGCGATCATCCAGCGCCACGGCGCGCGCGCGGCCGGTTCGCGCGGCATCTACGAGGGCGATCCTGTGCCGGACCGTCTCGACCAGCTCCAGAAGGGCAATCCGGGGAGTCGGCCATGAGCCCGGCGCGCATGGCCTGGCGGCCGCTGCGCTGGTTGTTCAGCCGGCGCGCGGCGAAGACGCTGCTGTGGCTGGTGCTTATCGTTGCCGCCGCAGTGGGGGCGAACGTCGCGGGCATCAACCTGGTCGGCAGCGTTGCAGGCTGGGAACGGTGGCTGGCGGCCTCCGCAGGGTATTTCTTCATCTGGCGGCTGTGCGTGTACGCGGCAACGGCCTATGGATGGTTCTGGATGCGCCGCCGGGTGCTGGCCCGCGAAGACCAAAGCGGGACAGATGGGCAGGCGCGGCGCCGGCTGATCCGTACCGAGGTCGCCGGCGTCGTCGCCATCGTCGCGCTGGAAGCCAGCCTGTTGATGCAGGCCGCTTGAGGGGAGATCGGGGCCATGACGCTCTTCACGACCGACTATCTGGAGTACTACCTCACCCTCGTGTCCTGGATCGTCAACAACGGTATCTGGGCCGTGCTGGTGTCCAGCGGGGTGTTCGCGCTGCCTTTCGTCGCCATCGTCGTGCAGGAGTGGCTGAAGGCCCGCGCGGAAGGCGCTGACGAGGGCAACAAAGGCGTTCTGAGTGCCGCCCGTATCGAGAACCGGGTGTTCGTCGCGATCGTGGTGGTGATGTTCGCGGGCATTCCGTTCATCGACGTGGACCTCAGCACCATCCAGTACGACAGCTCGCGCTCGGCGCAGTGCCAGGTCAGCGTGCCGCAGCCCACGGAAACCGGCTGGTCGCAGTCCTTCAGCACCATCAACAACCAGTCGGCGAAGGTGCCGGTCTGGTGGGCTTTCATGCACGCGCTCTCGCGCGCCGTCACGAGCGCCTCGGTAGCGGCGATCCCGTGCGGTACGGACCTGCGGCAGATGAGGATGGAGATCGACGCGACCCGCATTGACGACCCGGTACTGGCTCAGGAGGTCGCGGACTTCTCGCGGGATTGCTATGGGCCTGCGCGGGCCAAATTGTTCATGCAGCGCCCGGATCTCGATGAGCAGCAGATGCACGACGTAACCTGGATCGGCTCGCGCTTTTTCACGGACACGGGTGGCTACTACGACAGCTACCGCTCCAGCACGGCGCGCGAGGCATGGCCCTATGACGACACCCGCGATGCAGGCCTCGCGCAGGTTGCCAATGGTGGCGGCTACCCGACCTGCAGGCAGTGGTGGTCAGACGGCAGCAACGGCCTGCGCGCGCGGCTGCTGGGGCAAGTGGACCCGACCCTGCTGAATCGCCTGGCGGGCTGGGCCGGGTTCCTCAGCCGGGCCGAGGTGGACGATTCGGTGATCCGCGCCATCGCGTCACCGCGGCAGCAGAAACTGAACCAGGGCAGCGTCTATACGGACTACGGCGGCCAGATCGACAAGACCCTGCCGAACATCGTGACGCGCGCCACGGGCGACGTGGGGATGGCAGTCGGCGCGATTGCCGCGTTTCCTGCCATGGATGTCGTGCGCCAATCCCTGCCCATGATCCTCGCCTTACTGAAGATGGCGCTGGTCATCTGCATCCCGCTCGTGCTGGTTGTGGGCACCTACGACCTGAAGACGGTCGTCACCGTCAGCGTCGTGCAGTTCGCGCTGTTCTTCACGGACTTCTGGTTCCAGCTCGCACGCTGGATCGATTCAACGATTCTGGACGCGCTTTATGGCTGGGGCTTTGGCTGGAACCGGCCGCACACCAACTTTGACCCGCTGGTAGGGTTGAACAACGCCTTCGGCGACATGCTCCTGATGTTCGTCATGGGCACGATGTTCCTGGTTCTGCCGGGATTCTGGCTGGCGAGCCTTACCTGGGTTGGGATTCGGGCCGGGCACGTCATCCAGGGACTTTCCGATGGCAGCAAGAGCGCCGGCCAAGCTGGCGGCAAGGGTGCCGGGGCGCTCACCGGAGGAAAACTGAAATAGCGCGAGGCCGGTCAGTCGTCGGTGTACAACTCGTGCGACGTGTCGTTGTACAGGTTGGGATCGTAGCCCGGCGTCTTGCGCAGCTCGGTGAGGTCGGTGAAAGGCCACTCGTCCTCATCCGAAGTATTTGCAGCAGCAGCCCATCCCGCCGCCGCAACGCCCAGCATCACGAGTGCAAACCAAAACGCAACGTAGAGCAGCACCCCCAGTACAGCCAGCTTGGCTACCCACACGAGCGCGGTAGCGCCAGCTCGCGGCATGCCCTTGGACACCAACCAGTTCGACGCCCGCCGTTCGCGTCGCGCATAGGCACGCCATCCGCGGCCAAAGGCGCGGCCGAGGCGTTCTGCGGTGCTGGTGCGGGTCGTCGTGTTCATGGTCGTCTCCTGCTGTTGAGGAATGCCTATTCCAGTTTGCTCCACTTCATTCGGTTTGCGGCTTCAATGTGTTTTCTTGCTGCTTCAGGACGCTTCGTCATCCGGCCCCACCGGGCCGGGGTCGGGTTCAACGCCGATGCGGTAGGTAACAACGAAACGCGGCCAGTCCACATGGTCCACCAGGTCGATGTCCTCGATGACGCCAACCTTCGCTCCCGCACGCTCGAACAGGGCGATGCTCTTGGCGGGATAGTTGTTGCGCGACGGATAGAGCACCCCGTCGAACAGCGCCTGGCCATCATCTCCGAGCATCGCATGCACCTGGGCGGACACCCGCTGCGTGTGCGTGTAGTCGCGGCTGGCCAACTGCTCCAGGTTCAGGCCGAAGTAGCCCGCCATGACGCCCTGCGCCGTGAGATCGGCCAGAAACACGTCGTCCATCACGCCTACTGCGCGCACCATCCGGGCTTGGACTTCTTTCAGCGCGATCGAGCGTTGCGTGTCCGCAAGCCACTGGTGCTTGTGAAACACCGACTCCATCAGCGCCGTGGGCAGGTCGCGCCCCAGGTAGAGCACGCCGTAGGCCCCCGCTGGGTCATCGTAGCGATTCGTGCTGCTGCGGCCATAGTACAGCGGGCTGCCCCGATAGACGACGCGGCTCACATGCTGGAGCAGTTCACCGGCATCGATCAGGAACGAAGGCAGCTCGTGGCTCATGGCGGTCTCGCTTCAATGCACCTGGACGCCCAGCACGTTGAACACGGCCTCGGCCACGTCATCGATCGTGCCATGCGTCACCGCATCCACGGGCGAGCGACCACCCAGGCCTTCGAGGGGTTCGGACAGCGCGCGGTAGATCGTCCAGTGGTCGATGCCCTCGACCTCCTGGAGCACGGTTTGGGTCAACTGCTGCTTCACCGGGTCGAGCTGCCAGTCGGGCAGCTTCTGGCCGCGCGGCCCCACGTTCAGCGCCAGCAGCCGACGGGCGAGGATGTCCTTGTAGATTTGCTGGCGCGACTTGTCCGCCAGCTTGGCGAACTCGGCAGGCGGCAGGTTGTCCGGCTGGTTGAAGGCTTCCAGCAGCAAGGCGCGGCCTCGCTGGACATCGGTTTCAGCCGGTGTCCAGCGCGTGTCGGAGCGCAACGCGGCCGCCTTGCGCTGCAAGGCCTGCGCCACCGTTTCACCTTCCAGGTTGGCGGGCAGCGTCACCGCCTCCACGCGCTCGTGGATGAACGCCTGCAACTCAGCCGCGAACGCCGGTGCATCCCGGATTTCGACGGTATCGGCGAAGCGTCGCACATCCTCCACCGTGACTCGCGGCAGCCGGTCGGCAATGAATTCGATCGCAGTGGGCATGGTCAGCTCCCAGGTAGGTTTGAGACAGGATTCACTCTAGTCTCCTTTGTCGCATTTGTCAACTTAGTCGCCCGGGTGGGAGCCTACCTGGCGGTGTAGCGCCCCGGCAGCATAGGCCGGGGCCCAGCGCCAGGTCGCCGTCTAATCCATTCGTGCGGGTTCCGCATTGACGCTGGAGCCGCAGCCCAGGCCCCGCTATACCGAAACGGTTAAAGGCCAAAGGGTCGAAACGGCAAGGGAATGGGGTGCAAGGGGAAAGGCCCTACCTTGAAAAGGCCAAAAGGCCTCCCGCCCGGCCCGCCATCAGGACACCGACATGCTCTCCCTGTTCCAGCGAAAACGGCCCCCGGTCGCTGCCGCGCCGTCGCCAGCACCCGCCACCGACCTCCCGAAAGGGTTGATGCGGCCGGAGTCGGCCGCATCGTTGCTCGCCACCCCGCGCCGGCAGAAGCTGCTGGAACACATCTGGCAGCGCACCTCGCTTTCGCGCAAGCAGTTCGCCTCCCTGTACCGCGCGCCGCTGGAGCGCTACGCCGAGCTGGTCCAGGCCTTCCCGGCTTCCGAAGCGCATCACCATGCCTACCCGGGCGGCATGCTCGACCATGGCCTCGAAATCGTCGCCTACAGCCTAAAGCTGCGGCAGTCCCATCTGCTGCCCATCGGGGCCAGCCCCGAAGACCAGGCGGCGCAGGCCGAAGCCTGGACTGCGGCCGTCGCCTATGCCGCACTGCTCCATGACATCGGCAAGGTGGCCGTCGATCTGCACGTCGAGCTGGCCGACGGCAGCACCTGGCACCCATGGCACGGCCCGCTGCGCCAACCGTACCGCTTCCGCTACCGCGACGACCGCGAGTACCGGCTTCATAGCGCCGCGACAGGCTTGCTGTACCAGCAATTGCTCAATCGCGATCTGCTGGACTGGCTCAGTGGCTATCCATCCTTGTGGGCGCCGCTGCTCTACGTCTTGGCTGGGCAGTACGAGCACGCCGGGGTTCTGGGCGAGCTTGTCGTGCAGGCCGACCGCGCCTCCGTCGCCCAGGAGCTGGGCGGCGATCCCGCGCGCGCCATGGCCGCGCCCAAGCACTCGCTCCAACGCAAGCTGGTCAACGGGCTGCGCTACCTGCTCAAGGAAGAGCTGAAACTGAACCAGCCGGAGGCCTCCGATGGCTGGCTCACCGAGGACGCGCTGTGGCTGGTGAGCAAGACAGTCTCGGACAAGCTGCGCGCGCACCTGCTGTCCCAGGGGGTCGATGGCATCCCCGCGAACAACACGGCCGTGTTCAACGTGCTACAGGATCATGCCATGTTGCAGCCCACCGCCTCCGGCAAGGCCATCTGGCGCGCAACTATTACCAGTGAGAGTGGCTGGTCCCATGCCTTCACGCTCCTGCGCCTGGCCCCGGCGCTGATCTGGGAGCCCTCGGAGCGACCCAGCCCATTTGCGGGAACCGTGACCGTGGACAACGCCGGCGAGGCCGAGGACGGGCCGCGCCCGTCCGCACCCGACGCTGCATTGCTACCTGGAGCAGCGGTGGCAACGGAGAAGGAGCCCGCAGCAAGCAGCCGTCCAGATCAGTCGGGCGGAAGTCACGCCATACCTCCCAGCACGCAGCGCAATCCGGCCGACCCACTGGAAAGCATGCTGGCGATGTTCGAGACAACGCCTGAGCCGGAGCAGTCCGTCGAAGCCCCGCCAGAGGGTGCCGACGATGCAGCGGTGCCGCTCGACCCTCCCGCATCGGCCCCAGGTCCTTCGGCGCCGACCGCCGCGCCTGCGCCGCACGATTTCGCCTCATTTACCGGGCGGCCATCGGGCGAGCATTTCATGGCCTGGCTGAAACAGGCCGTCCAGACCCGCAAGCTCATCATCAATGACGCCAAGGCCCTGGTACATACCGTGTCCGACACGGTTTACCTGATCAGCCCTGGTGTTTTCCAGCGCTACGCACAAGAGCATCCAACCATTGGGCCGCTTGCGAAGGACGCGGCCCTGCAGGACTGGCAGTGGGTGCAGAAGCGCTTTGAAAAACTCGGACTCCACAGGAAACAGCCATCGGGTCTGAACATCAGGACGTGCGAGGTCATGGGACCGCGCAAAACGCGCCAGGTGCATGGCTATTTGCTCGAAGACCCATCGCACATATTCGATGCCGTTCCACCGAACAATCCTTATCTGTCGCTCAAATAGCCGACTAAGAGGGGAAGTGCCACACGTTCTGTTTGAACGGGTGGCAAGCTTCAGTCGATCCGAAGAGGCTCGAACGACTTGACGAGTTGGTCCACCGCCTTGACCTGCCGCAGCAGCGGTTCGAGCGTGTCCAGTGGCAGAGCGCTGGGTCCGTCACAACGTGCATGCGCCGGGTCGGCGTGTGCTTCGAGGAACAAACCGCCAATGCCGACCGCCATGCCGGCCCGCGCGAGTTCGGGCAACTGTTGGCGACGCCCACCCGAAGCCAACGCATCCGCTTCTCGCCGCTGCAGGCTATGGGTTACGTCGAACACCAGTGGCAGGCCACTGCTGGCAACGCTCATTTCGCGGAAGCCCAACATGTCCACGACGAGATTGTCGTAGCCGAACTGCGTGCCACGCTCGCACAGCAGGACGCGCGGGTTGCCAGCCTCGTGCAGTTTGTGGACGACATGCCTGATCTGGCCCGGGCTGAGGAACTGCGGCTTCTTGACATTCACTACCCGACCGGTGCGGGCAATGGCGGCCACCAGATCGGTCTGCCGGGCCAGGAAGGCCGGAACTTGCAGTACGTCGGCAACGGCAGCGACCTGCATGGCCTGCTCAACCTCATGCACGTCGGTCAAGACTGGGCATCCGAACCGCGACTTGACCGCATCGAGGACCCGCAGCCCTTCCTCCAGGCCGACACCTCGGAAAGAATGGATCGACGAGCGATTGGCCTTGTCGAACGACGCCTTGAAAACGAAGGGTATCCCCAGCTTGCGCGTCACCTCCGCGAAGTGCTCAGCCGCAGCCAGGGTCGTATCGAGATCCTCGATGACGTTGATGCCGCCGAACAGCACGAACGGCAGGTCGTTGGCGACTGTGATGCCCTCGGAAATGGCGACGTGCAGGGAGGTGGCTGATGATGTCGATCGCATAAAAATTCCTCTCGTGATGTCAACGACCGCAGGCGAAAGCGCCGAGCGTCGTCGGCGAAGAATGCCTCACGGTCTTGAGCTTTGCGTGCAGACGCGTCCACAACAGCGCTTACAGGGTCCGACCGGGGTCCGCACCGGCGACTCCGCCCGTGACCACGGTCTTCCTTCAGCGGCTCACTGAAGACCGAGCGCCTTCATCAGCCTCGGCTTCTGGCTCGCGAAGGTGCCATAGAAGACCTCGTCGCCGACGATCGTGATCGGGGCCACGCGCACGCCGGTTCGTGACTTGGCCTCCGCGGAAATCTTCGGGTCGGTCAGGTCGCGCTCTTCAAACGCGATGCCCTGCTGGGACAACCACTCCTTTAGTGCCCGGCAGTCCGGGCAAGTTGGAGTGCTATAGATGAGGATGCGCGGGGTGTTGGCTTGGTTCATGGTCGTGCCTTCACTTGCCCCGAGCGACAAGCCAACTCTTCATCATGGCGATCTCGCCTTCCTGCGCGGAGATGACCTCCTGAGCCAACTTGCGGACCTCCGGGTTCTTGCCGTACTGCAGCGCCACCTTGGCCATGTCGATCGCACCCTGGTGGTGCGGGATCATGCCGCGCATGAAGTCCACATCGGCGTCGCCGCTGAAGTCGATCATCATGTCCGCATGCATGCGGTCGTTGCCGGCACGGTAGGCGGCCGTCGAGGCATCGCCCGAGCTGCCGGCCGCCGCCTGCTGGCCGTTGTCGCCCAGCCACTTGTTCATCATGGCGATCTCGCCTTCCTGCACGGTGATGACCTCCTGGGCCAGCTTGTGAACCTCCGGGTCCTTGCCGTACTGCAGCGCCACCTTGGCCATGTCGATCGCGCCCTGGTGGTGCGGGATCATGCCACGCATGAAATCGACGTCGGCGTTGCCAGTGAACTGCGCTCCCATCCCGGCGTGCATCTGGTCGTTCACGGCGCGATACGCGGTCGTGGAAGGACTGTCATTGGCCGAGGCGCTGGAGGGCATCGCGTGCCCTTGGTGACCTCCGCCCGCACTGGCCTGCATCGCTTCACCCGACGGGACGACCACCTTCTTCTGGACGGCCATCAGGCCGGCGGCGACCACGACGGCGCCCGCAATGAACAAGAGGCTGAACTTGTTGACCTTCATGAAAAAACTCCTTGAATGAGGTTGATGGGTTCACTGTAGGGCCTCCCATTGTTGGAAGGTCAAGCCCTTATTTCGCCCGTCACTTGGCGCTGCACGGCGGTGTGCCCATGCCCATTTCAGTTGCAAGTAATTCTCAACAAAGGTAGGATGTTAGGACGTTAATAGCGAGAGTCCAGGATCATGTCCCAGCAACCGAAAGTTCACGACACCAGCGATTTCCCCATCGTCCGCTTCGACGGCGCAAGCATCTACAACGGATACAGCAGCGCCTGGTGCGCGGAAATGGATGAACTCGTCGCCTGCGGAAAGCCCTTCGTGCTTATCTACGTCGCGGGAGGGCCAGAAGAGACTCTCGACGATCGCGCTCAGCGCGGCGTCTGGCTGAAGACTCACAAGGAGACGCTTGGCGGCACATTGCTCGCGCTCATCCACGTCGAACCGGATTCGGATAAGCGAGCCCAGTTGGAGGCCATGCTGCCAAAGCTCGTCCAGGCTTTCGGTACACCGCAGTCCACCCGGGCCACCCACGCCGATGCCGAGGCGCTGGCCCGGTATGTCCTGGCGGGTGGTCGCGTCGAAGATTCGATATGAACAGCACCGTCCGGTCGCTGTAGCGCACCAAGGGCCTATCCATGAGGACCGGCTACCGCGTGCTCTCCGGGAAACAACCCGCGTTCCGATCAACGGGGCCGGCGACCGGCTGCTCGATGGAAAGCGGCATTGCCAGCGCGGGAGTCGCGCTCGGATCAACCCGATTTCTCAAGTGCCGCAATCAGCGGAGCGACCACGTTCCGCACAGCCGCCGCAGCTGCTTCTCCATCCTGGCGCTCGATAGCATCCACGATCGCCTCATGGGTCGCGAGACCCGGCTCGGGCAGTTCCTTGTCCTTCAGCGCAGTCAGCGTGTTCATGCGGACCGAGTTCGCGAAGTAGCGGTACAGCTCAGCCAGCGCGCCGTTGCCGCACATCCGGCGATCGCGCAGTGGAAAGCCGTATCGGCCTCGGCAAAGGCCGCGCTCGATGCGTGTTGCTCCTGCTCGCCGCGGGCCTTCAACAGTCGGCGCAGCAGCCCAACGTCCGCCTTGGACCGATGCACCGCGGCCAACCTGGCCGCCTCGGTTTCCAGCATGCAGCGCAACGCGAAGTGCTCTCGCAAGCCGGAACGCCCGACACGGCGCATGACCTCGGCCGGATCGATATTGGTTCGCACGTAGGTGCCATCACCCTGGCGGACTTCCAGGACCTGGCCGTGCGAGAGCACGCGAATGGCTTCCCGCACCGTGTTGCGGCCAACCTCCAGCATCTCGGCCAGTTCCTGCTCCCTGGGGATGCGCTCGCCGACCTTCCAGGCGCCTCCCTCGATCTGGCCGCGGATCAGCTCAATCGTCGAATCGACGAGCGAACGCCGCGGCGCCTGTGGGAGTGTGAAGCGGTTATTCATCGCGGTTCTCAAATGACGTAGAGACGGGAGCCCATCGGACCTCGATTGTAGCAACTCAGGCCTTATACATAGGATGATTCTATGTATTTGACAAAAGAGCAATTGCCGACGGCCTGTGCTTCGTTGCGCGCGACATGCGATTTTCCACCACGCCCGTGCGAGCGGGATTTTTTTCAACACCTTTTGGAGTATTTCGACCATGAACAACATGCAGCACGCCCTGTCATTCAGGCCCCTTCGTTCTTCAGACGGCTTGCGCTGCCGTCCGGTGCAGGCTTTGGGAGCGATATTCCTCGGGCTGGCTTCACTCGCCTATAGCGTCACGTCGCAGGCGGCAGATGAGCCAGAGAACGTGAAGGTGGTCCGGCAATACCTTGACGCCTGGAATGGCGGGCGAACCGACGCGATGGAAAAAGTGCTCGATTCCAACGTCGTCTATTTCAATACCAGCAATGAAGCGTCCCGCACTGGGCCTCAAGCCATTACCGAAGTCTCGCAGTTTCTGATGAAAATCCTGCCCGACCGAAAAATGAAAATCCGTTCGCAGCCGGTTGCCTCCGGCGATGGTATGGCGATCGAGTGGGAATTCACCGCCACCAAGAACAGCAATGGCGGGACGTCGCCCTCCAGTTCGACCATCAGTTATTTCGGCGCGAGCTTCTTCCGTGTTTCGAACGGAAAGATTGTCTATGCCAGCGACTACTACAACCACAACACCATGCAGAAGCAGCTTCAGCAGTAACGTAAATCCGCAAACAGGAAATCACCGACATGTCCCGCTTCATCATGCACAAGCCCTCGGCGCCGCCAGCGCAGCGGTGAGGCAAGCGCTTTTCCTCAATCCAAGGTAATTGCGCTGGTGACTTGATGAATATCTGACACGCCGGTTATCGAGCCTTGTCTCGATGAAATAGAAATCCCGAATGAAACTACCAACCACGAAGCAGGAACTCCTTGACAAGGTTCGCGCCAGCCACCGAAAGCTCGGGGTAGAAGCTGCCACCATTCCCGCCAGCCACTACCGGCACACGGCCATGATCTGGCAGGAGCCGCGCCTGCATACCAACGCTGCGATGGTCCTGGTGGACGTCATCGTCTGGAACACGATGATCCTGCAGTTCGCGCATGATCGGACGCCTGGACCTTCGGCGTCCTTTTACTCGCCGAGTGCGATGGCGCAGCGGGCCGAGCGTCTTTCTGCCGGCTTCCAGCGCCGTTTCGCGGGCAGAGACCTTCGCGAGCTGGAAGCCATGCTCACGGAGGGACAGGACCGGGTGCTCGACTGCGTGGCGCACCATTCGAACGCCTCGCTTTTCGATCCCGCGTTGAGCCCGATGAAGACCCTCGGGCGCAAGATCCAGTTCTTCACCTCCACCGCCTACGACGACGCGCTGTCGAGGCTGCGCCAGTGGAAGCAGGTGCTGTAGCGGCCGAGGCGACCCACTGCGCGGAGCGCCTCTTGCACCGCTCCGATCAGACCGGAGCTGGCAGCGCCGGCTTTCGCGCGGCCTGCCACAGCAGCGGCACCAGGATCAGCGCCAGGGCCGGGAAGATCATCCAGTTGACCGCCTGCCAGCCCGAGCTGTGCAGGATCGATCCCGCGAGGAACGACACGGCCGCCGTGGCGGCGAAGACGAAGAAATCGTTCATGCCCTGCGCCTTGCTGCGCTCGGCCGGGGTGTGGCAATCGGTGACCATCGCCGTCGCGCCGATGAAGCTGAAGTTCCAGCCGATGCCCAGCAGCGCCAGCGAGCCCCAGAAGTGGGACAGGCCGAGCCCGCCCAGGGCCACCACCCCGGAGGCGGCGAGCAGCACCATGCCGACGGCGGTCACGCGCTCCTTGCCGTAGCGCACCATCAGTCGTCCTGTGAAAAAGCTCGGCCCGAACATCGCCAGCAGGTGCCACTGTATTCCTAGGGCGGCGTTGTCCACCGAATGCCCGTGGTTGACCATCGCCACCGGCGCGGCCGTCATCACGAACGCCATCACCCCATAGGACACCACGCCCGCAGCCACGGCCAGCAGATAGCGCGGCATCGCCAAGAGCTGCAGCACCGTCCGACCGCTATCGGCGACTGCTTCGGCCTGGGTCTGGCTCGGCGTGCGCAGCATCAGCAGGATCGGCAAGGCGATCAGCGGCAGCAGCGCCTGGCTGAGGAAGCTGCCAACGTAGGGCGTGCCCGCTACCGCATCGCGCGTGAAGATCACCAACTGCGGCCCGATGATGGCGCCCGCGAGACCGCCCACCATGACCCAGGAAATGGCCTTGGCCTTAAGCGCGTCCTCGGCGGTGACGGCGGCTGCGAAGCAGTAGCCCACAGCAGGAAATCGAACTATGAAACGAATAACCCCTTTCCTTCTGGTCGCAGTACTCGGGGGCACTGAAGCAGGCCAGCGTGTCTACTCATCGCGCATGAATTGCCTGACAACCTTTCAAATTTAGAGAAGATAAATTGAAGTTCTGACGGGAATTTCTCAGTAAAAGAATCCTATCTTTCTCGTCAACAGACTGAACGGCACCCCCTGAGTTTTTATGCATATATTCAAGATCGGCAAATTCTTTAATGATTCACCACAAAAAAGGCGGGAAGCCCATTGAGCGATCCCGCCATAGCAAAAAACTCAAACATGCTCACATCAGGAAACTTTACCCTGAAACGATCCCTTGAAATTTAAGCGCATAGTAATAATAAGATTTAGCCATTAGCCGAATCTTCCAAAGTTGGCGCACTGCTTGCTACGTTTTTAAGCGACTCCGCCATAGTGAAGTACGGAGACCACTGTTTTGCAAGTTGGTCAACCGTAAGTCCTGCGGAGATAATATAGGTTGCAGCTGCAATAACCTCTCCAGCAGATTCGCCTACCATATGAATACCCAGAATCCTTCCTGTCTCACGCTCGGATATCATCTTGATTATCCCTTTGTCGTGACGACTTACAATAGCACGTAGAACAAAGGAAACCGGAATTTCACGAACATCATAGGCAATTTGGGCCGCCTCAGCCTGCATAGGAGTCATGCCGACAGCAGCCATCTCGGGCGACGTGAAAATGACGCGGGGCAAGGCGGTGTAGTCTAGGGACCGAGGCTCGTTGCCCAGAGCATTGCTCGCGGCCACGGTCCCCTGCGCACTAGCGACATACACTAATTGAGCCATACCAGTGACATCGCCCGCTGCCCAGATGCGAGGATTTGAGGTTCGCAGATGTTCGTCCACAATTATTTCGCCTCGATCGCCCCTGGACACATTGACAGCATCCAAGTTGAGTCCTTCAGTTGCCGGACGGCGCCCCGTCGCTATGAGAATCTTATGGGCGAAAATTTGCTGAGTACGTCCTTCGGCGACGACAGTTGCAAGCACCCCGCTCTCGTGTGGTACGACGTTTGTCAGATTGGCGCCAGTATGGAACATGATGCCCTCCGCTGACAGCGCCTGCTCCAGTGCCGCAGAAATCGCGGGATCCTCGAACGGTGCAATTCGAGGAGCTATCTCGACCACTTCAACCTTGCTGCCCAGTCGAGCGAACAATTGACCTTGCTCCAGACCGATCGCATTGCCGCCGACGACCAGCATGGACTCAGGCACCTGCTCAAGGGACATGGCCGAGCCGGAAGTGAGAAAGTCCACCTCACTGAGGCCAGGAATGGAAGGAATGAATGGCGCTGCCCCACTGGCGATCAGTACCTGCTTGGCGTACACCAGGTTTGTGTTTCCGTCTGAGTCCGCGACGACGAGCGCTACGATATCTGGCTCATCTGACGCTACAAAGGTCGCCTTGCCGCGAAATACCGCAATACCTGCATCCTTGGGTGCTTGTACATGGAAAGACTGCCGGAAGTGCCCGATCATTTGATCTTTATCTCTGACAAGCAAAGACAAGTCGACAGGCCCGGCCGAGGTCGCTATACCTGGGAACTTCCCATGCGCAGCAGACATGCGAGCAGAAGCCGCCGCAAGCAACGTCTTTGAAGGAACGCATCCTACATTGAGACAGGTCCCTCCTGCCAACCCCTGTTCGATCATGGCGACTGTTTTGTCGAGCCTACGTGCTTCGTTCGCTGCGGCTCTAGCCGCCGAACCGGAACCTATCGTGACTAGATCATAGATGACGGAGGGCTGTTGTGCGGAAGCCGCTGTTGTCGTGTTCATAAAAGAAGCCTCAAGGAAATTGCAAAGAAAGAGACAGATCGGTCTCCTTGAGGGATTGTAGACAACCCTGTCTCCTTGTGTCAACATGTCGCGTATGAATCCTCACAACGATGAATAACATCATGGACAAAAAAGAACAGTTAGTCGCAACTGCCTTTAACCTTTTTTATAAGTACGGCATTCATGCTGTTGGCATCAATCGGGTACTTGAAGAGTCCGGCATTGCCAAGAAAACGCTATATAACCATTTCTCCAGCAAGGAAGATCTAATTGCTGCGACCGTCGAATATTGTGATCAGCAGTATTTCTCTTGGCTCGATTTGCGTTTGCACGAAGCGACGCCAGGTAGGGACGCCTTGTATGCCATGCTTGATGCTTTTGACGATCTGTTTCAGGGTCTCGATCAATCCAAGCCACTTTTCTTGGGTTGTTATTTCATTAATGTCAGCGCCGAATTCAGCAATCCGGATCATGATATACATAAGCTTTGCGCCCGAAACAAAGAGGCTATGCTGCGATGGATCACACACCACACTTCACTTGTCATAACGTCCAGAGAATCGATAGTTCAAATCTCTGAAACAATTGCTATGTTGCTTGAAGGGGCGATTATTCAGGCTCACGTTCTTGGAGATCTGCACGCTGCTCGCAAAGCCAAAGCCGTGGTTAAACTGCTTCTTGATAAATCTAACTAACTAACTAACTAACTAAATTCATCTGTCCATACAACTCTTTGACCATCAATAAAGGTGGAACGGCAAAGTAGCTTTCCGAAGTTTCAGCAGTGGAGACAAGTCGTGTAGTGCCGGAACGGGCCACTTATCGGCTTCCAGTCCTCGATCAATGCCCCAAGTCAAGTCAGTTGCAACCGTACCGCCCCTGCCACAGCAGCGGCACCAAGATCAGCGCCAAGGCCGGGAAGATCATCCAGTTGACCGCTTGCCAGCCCGAGCTGTGCAGGATCGACCCCGCGAGGAACGACACGGCCGCCGTGGCGGCGAAGACGAAGAAGTCGTTCATGCCCTGCGCCTTGCCCCGCTCGGCCGGGGTGTGGCAGTCGGTGACCATCGCCGTGGCGCCGATGAAACTCAAATTCCAGCCGATGCCCAACAGCGCCAGCGAGCCCCAGAAGTGGGACAGGCCGAGCCCGCCCAGGGCCACCACCCCGGAGGCGGCGAGCAGCACCATGCCGACGGCGGTCACGCGCTCCTTGCCGTAGCGCACCATCAGTCGTCCTGTGAAAAAGCTCGGCCCGAACATCGCCAGCAGGTGCCACTGTATTCCTAGGGCGGCGTTGTCCACCGAATGCCCGTGGTTGACCATCGCCACCGGCGCGGCCGTCATCACGAACGCCATCACCCCATAGGACACCACGCCCGCAGCCACGGCCAGCAGATAGCGCGGCATCGCCAAGAGCTGCAGCACCGTCCGACCGCTATCGGCGACTGCTTCGGCCTGGGTCTGGCTCGGCGTGCGCAGCATCAGCAGGATCGGCAAGGCGATCAGCGGCAGCAGCGCCTGGCTGAGGAAGCTGCCAACGTAGGGCGTGCCCGCTACCGCATCGCGCGTGAAGATCACCAACTGCGGCCCGATGATGGCGCCCGCGAGACCGCCCACCATGACCCAGGAAATGGCCTTGGCCTTAAGCGCGTCCTCGGCGGTGTCGGCGGCTGCGAAGCGGTAGCTCTGCACATACGCGCCGTAGAAGCCCGCCAGGAAGGTGCCGGCGCAGAAGATCCAGAACGAGGCCAGCATGATGCCCAACGCGGCGATCAGGCCCGAGGCCACGCCGAAGCCGACCCCCACCACGTATCCGTTGCGGCGGCCATGGTGCCGCATGATGAAGGCGGCAGGCAAGGTGCCGATGGCAAGACCCAGGCCGAACAGACTCACGGGCAAGGTGATCCAGGCCGAATTCTTGGCAAGCTGCTGGCCGACCAGCCCACCCAGCGACATCACGATGGGCGCGCTGGCGCCGCCGAGCGCCTGCGCGGCGGTGAGAACGCCGATGTTTCGGCGCGTGATGCTCTGGTCGGTCATGGGCGTCTTTCTTATTCGTTTGTCTGGCCGGAAATATTACACGCATGAATATATATTCAGTTATATGGACATGCGATGCTCACGAACCATCGCGAGCCGGTCCATCCTCGGAAGCCCCGGCGGAAGCAGCACCGTGCAGGGCCAATGCGAGCAGGTGCTCTTTCACCTGGATCAGTTGCTCCATGCGTTCCTCAACACAGGCGAGATGGCCTTGGACAGCCTGCCTTAGCAGCTCAGGTTCCAGGAACCCCTCATGTGCCCAACCCAGTAGGCGGCGCACGTCATCCAGGCCGATTCCCGAGGCACGGTAGTTGCGAATCAGGTGAAGCCGTTCGACATGGGCCGGGCCATAGCGCCGATAGTTGTTGCGTGACCGCTCCGGGGCTTGCAACAGGCCCTCCCGCTCGTAGAACCGAATGTTCTCCGGGGGGGTGCCCGTCAAGCGCGCAAGTTCACCGATCCTCATCCGGTTCTCCGTGCGCAACGATGGGGAACGCCGCCGTTGCGCATAGCCCTTATCCCGGCGACCGGGCGGATGGTTGCCCGGTGGCGCCCGATTGCACCGTGTGCTCAGTCCAGCCGCCACCCAGCGCCTTGTAGAGGTGGATGAGGTTGTTCAGCCGCGTCAGGCGCGTGCGCACCAGGGTCTGCTGCGCACCGTACTGTGTGCGTTGCGCATCGAGCAAGGTGAGGTTGTCGTCCACGCCTTCCTGGAAGCGTTGCTCGGCTAGTTGGTAGGCTTTCTGGCTAGCCGCTACCAGGAGCTGCTCCGAGCGGATCTGCTCATCAAGCGTGCGCTTGCCCGCCAAGCCGTCAGCCACCTCAGCAAAGGCCGCCTGGATAGACTTCTCGTAGTTGGCGATTTCGATCCTCTTTTGTACCTGTGCCACGTCCAGATTGGCTCGCAACGCGCCGCCGCGGAAGATGGGCAGCGTGATCTGCGGCAGGAAGCTCCAGGCCCGCGAGCCCGAATCGAACAGGCCGTCCAGCGAAGCGCTGGCCGTGCCCGCCGAGCCCGTGAGGCTAATCGTCGGGAAGAACGCGGCCCGCGCCGCGCCGATGTTGGCGTTGGCGCCGATCAGCATCTGCTCGGCGGCGCGGATGTCCGGCCGACGCGCGAGCAGTTCGGACGGCAGGCCGCTCGGCAGGTCGGTCGGCACGATGTCGTCCGGCAGCGCCACGGCCTCGTCAAGCTGCCGGGACAGCTCCGGCGTCAGCGGCTGGCCCAGCAGCAGCACCAGCGCGTTGCGGTCCTTGGCCGCCTGCCGCGTGTAGGCGGCGCGGTTGGCCTCGGCGGTGCGCAGCGCGATCTCCGCGCGGCGCAGGTCGAGCTGCGTGGAATTTCCCGCTTCCACCAGTTGGGTGGTCAGGTCATAGGAGCGCTTCTGTGTGGCGAGGGTGTCGCTCGTCAGGCGCAGCAGTTCCTGGTCGGCGCGCAGCGTGAGGTAGGCGCTGGCCACCTCGGACACCAGGCTCATCTGCGTGGCGATGCGGGTCTCGTCGAGGGCCAGGTAGGACGCCAGCGCCCGGTCGTTGAGGCTGCGGATGCGGCCCCACAGGTCCAGCTCCCAGGCGGCCGTCACCCCGGCCACGTCGTAGCGCCGGAGCACGTCGCTTTGCCCCGTGGTACTGAGGTCGGCCGGTACGCGCTCTGACGCGCCGCGGGCGGAAACGCCCAGGTTCGGCAGCATCTCGGCACGCTGGATACGGTACAGCGCCTGAGCCGCCTCCACGTTGAGCGCGGCTTTGTGCATGTCGCGGTTGTTCTCCAGCGAAATGCCAATCAACTGCTGCAGCAGCGGGTCGCGGAAGAAGTCCCGCCAACCGATCTCGGCCGTGATAGCGTCGTCGGGCGTCGCGGCCGCCAGTTCCACATAGGCCGCGCCCGAGGGATAGGCCGTGTCGATCGGCGCTGCGGGCCGGTCATACTTCGGTGCCATGGAGCAGCCAGCCAGCGCCGCCGCGAGGGCGAGCGGCGCCAGCGTCCTGGCGGGTCGTGTGAATGCGAAAGATGTTTTCATGTCGTATGTCCTCCTGGCCGTCATGCGTGCTGGTCGGTCATGCCGCCACGGGCATGGCGCGCTTCGCGGCGCAGCGCCAGCTTGCGCACCACAACGTAGAACACCGGCGTCAGCACCAGGCCGAATACCGTCACGCCCAGCATGCCGGCGAACACCGCGATGCCCATGGCGTGGCGCATCTCGGCGCCCGCACCGCTGGCCAGCACCAGCGGCACCACGCCAGCGATGAAGGCGAACGACGTCATCAAGATCGGGCGCAGCCGCAAGCGCGCGGCTTCGAGCACGGCTGCCAGCGGATCGGCCCCTTCGCTTTCCTTCGCGCGGGCGAACTCCACGATCAGGATCGCGTTCTTGGCAGCCAGGCCGACCAGCACCACGAAACCGATCTGCGTGAAGATGTTGTTGTCGCCCCCAGAGAGCCAGACGCCGGCGATCGCCGAGAGCAGCGCCATGGGTGCAATCAGCAGCACAGCGAACGGCAGCGACCAACTGTTGTACTGGGCCGCCAGGAACAGGAAGGCGAGCAGCACCGCCAGCGCGAAGATGTAGATCGCCGTGTTGCCAACCCGTTTTTCCTGGAAAGTCAGGTCCGTCCATTCGTAGGTCATACCGTCCGGCAGCGATTCGCTCACGATCTTCTCAATCGCGGCGGTGGCCTGGCCGGACGAGTAGCCCGGCGCTGGCCCGCCGCTGATGTCGGCCGAGGGAAAGCCGTTGTAATGCATCACCCGGTCGGGGCCGGAACTGCGCTCGATGGTCGCGATCGCGCTCAGCGGGATCATGTCGCCCGCTGCATTGCGCACCTTGAGCATGCCTATGTCCTCAGCCTGCATGCGGAACTGCGCATCGGCCTGGGCCATGACCCGGTAGGTGCGACCGAAGCGGTTGAAGTCGTTGACGTAGAGCGAGCCAAGGTTGACCTGCAGGGTGTCGAACACCTCGGTCAGCGATACGCCCTGCGACTTGGCCTTCACCCGGTCGATGTCCACTTGCAACTGCGGCGCATTGGTCTGGAAGCTGGCGAGCATGTTCGCCAGCTCGGGCGCCTGCATGGCCTTGCCCATGATCTGGCCCTGTGCCTGCGCAAGCGCCTCGGGACCCAGGCCCGCCCGGTCCTCGATCTGCAGCTTGAAGCCGCCCATCGAACCCAGGCCCGGCACCGGCGGCGGCGGGAAGATGCCAACGAAGCCGTCCGGGATCTGGCTGAACTTGCCCATGAGCTTGCCCTGGATGGCGAAGGCCGACAGCGACGGGTCCTTGCGCTCATCGAAGGGCTTGAGCATGGCGAACATCAGCGCGGTGTTCGGCTGGTTCACCGGTCCATTGACCGACAGGCCCGGGAAGGCCACCACGCTCTCGACGCCCGGCTCAGCCAGTGCGATCTTGGTCATCTCCTTGACGACCGCCTCGGTGCGATCCAGCGAGGCGCCGGTCGGAAGCTGGGCGATGCCCACGAGGTAGTACTTGTCCTGGGCCGGCACGAAGCCCGCAGGCACCTTGTGGAAGCCCAGCCAGGTCAGGCCCAGGAAGCCGACGTAGAGCAGCAGCACGATGGCGCTGCCGCGCACCGCGCGGCGCACGCCCCCGACGTAGGAATTCGAGGCGCGATCGAAGAAGCGGTTGAAGCGGCGGAAGAAGCCGCCGAACACGCCGTCGATGATGCGCGTGAGACGATCGGGCTTGGCCGCGCCGTGGTGCGGCTTGAGCAGGATGGCGGCCAGCGCTGGCGACAGCGTAAGCGAGTTGATCGCCGACAGGATGGTCGAGAACGCGATGGTCAGCGCGAACTGGCGATAGAACTCGCCCTGCAGCCCCGACAGGAACGCCGAGGGGATGAAGACCGCTGCCAGCACCGAGGTGATGGCCAGGATCGGGCCAGTCACTTCATCCATCGCCTTGCGCGCCGCATCCTTGGGCGATTCGCCCAGCGCCATGTGGCGCTCCACGTTCTCCACCACCACGATGGCGTCATCCACCACGATGCCGATGGAGAGCACGAGGCCAAACAGCGACAGCGTGTTCAGCGAGAAGCCGAACATGTGCATCACCGCGAACGTGCCGACCAGCGAGACCGGCACGGCGATCAGTGGAATGATCGACGCGCGCCAAGATTGCAGGAACAGCACCACCACGATCACCACCAGGAGGATGGCCTCCAGCAGCGTGACGGCGACGGACTGGAGCGAGGCGCGCACGAAGACTGTGGGGTCGTAGGCGATCTTGTACTCGATGCCTTCGGGGAACTTGGCCTGCAGCCGCTCCATCGTCGCGCGCACCGCGCTGGACGTGTCCAGGGCATTGGAGCCGGGCGTCATCAGGATTTGCAGGCCGACCGCGTTCTCGCCGTCGAGCTGGCCGCGCATGGTGTAGTTGTCCGAGCCCAGTTCCAGGCGTGCGACGTCGCGCAGGCGGGTCACCTGGCCGTTGGCGCCGGCCTTGATCACGATGTCGCCGAACTGCTCTTCGGTGGTCAGGCGCCCCAGCGCATTGACGCTGACCTGGAAGGCGGCCGACGCATTCGGCTGCTGGCCGATCGAGCCGGCTGCGACCTGCACGTTCTGCTCGCGGATGGCGGCGACCACATCGCTGGCGGTCATGCCCCGCGATGCGACCTTCTCGGGGTCGAGCCAGACGCGCATTGCGTACTCGCCTTCACCGCCGATGATCACGTTGGCGATGCCCGGCAGGCGCGCCAGTTCGTCGCGCACGTTGAGCATCGCGTAGTTGGACACGTACAGCGGGTCGTAGCGGTCCCCCGGCGAGAGCATATGCACCACCATGAGAATATCGGGCGCGGTCTTGTCGGTGACCACGCCGATGCGCTGGACCTCGGGCGGCAACCGGGGCAGCGCGCGTGAGACGCGGTTCTGCACCTGGATCTGCGCGACGTCGGGGTCGATGTGCTGCTCGAACGAGATGGTCAGCACCATCCGCCCGTCCGTGGACATCTGGGACTGCATGTACATCATGCCTTCCACGCCGTTGACCGCCTGCTCCAGCGGCGATGCCACGGTGTCGGCGATCACCTGCGGGTTGGCGCCGGGATAGCTGGCGGTGACCTGCACCGTCGGCGGCGTGACCTGGGGGTACTCGCTCAGGGGGAGCTGGAAATAGCTGATCGCGCCCGCGATCAGCATCAGCACCGACAGGACGATGGCGAAGATCGGCCGGTTGATGAAGAAGCGGGGGAAATTCATTTGCGGGCCTCCGCCGAGCCGGCCGCGCCGTCAGCCTTGGCGGGGTCCGCGCCACCGGCCTTGGCAGGCGCCGCAGCGGGAGCCGGAGCGTTTGCCGCAGCCTTGGTCGCGCCGGTCGCGCCGGCGGCCGGTGCCGCGGGCGCCTGCATGGGCACCATGCGCGGCGTGACCGCCATGCCGGGGCGCACGAGGCCCTTGATGATGATCTTCTCACCGGCCTGCAGGCCGCCGTTGATGACGCGCAGCCCGTCCACCACCGGCCCCAGTTCGATGGGCCGGTACTGGGCCTGGTTGTTCTCGCCCACGACCAGCACGTAGTTGCGCCCTTGGTCGGTGCCCACGGCCTGATCGTCGATCAGGACGGCCTCGCGCGCCGCGCCGGTGGACAGCTTGGCCCGGGCGAACATGCCGGGTGCCATGCGCCCATCCGGGTTGGGCACAACGGCGCGCGCGCGGATCGTGCCGGTGCTTCGGTCAATGGTGTTGCCCACGAAGTCGAGCGCGCCCCTGTGCGGGAAACCCTTGTCCGTGGTCAGCCCGACCTGCACGGGCAGCGAAGCCTTGCTACCGGCGCCCGCAGCGGGCCGCGAGCGGCTGACGACGTTGAGATAGGTGGCCTCATCAATGTCGAAGTACACGTGCAACGGGTCGATGGATACGATCGTGGTCAGCAGCGTGGCCGCGCCGGCGCCGCCACCGCTGACCAAGTTGCCCTCGGTCACGAGCACGCGGTCGACGCGCCCGGCGATGGGCGCAGTGACGCGGGCGTAGGACAGGTCCAGCTGAGCCGCAGCAACGGCGGCCTTAGCCGCCTGCACCTGAGCCTGGCGCGCGTTGCGTGCGGAGGCGGCATCGTCATAGGTCTTGCGCGCGACGGCGCCGGTCGCCACCAGGCGCTCGGCGCGGTCAAAGTCGGCCTGGGCCTGGCTGGCCAGCACCTCGGCCTGACGCAGTTGCGCCACGGCCGTGTCGAGCGCAACCTGGAACGGCCTCGGGTCGATCTGGAACAGCAGTTGGCCCTTGCGCACGAGGCTACCTTCGGGAACGCTCACCGCATCGACGGCGCCGCCGACCCGCGAGCGCAGCTCGACGGTCTTGGGCGCGGCCAGGAAGCCGGTGTACTCGGCCGATGGCGCGACCGTGCGGGTAATGACCTCGGCCACGGGCACCTGCGGCGCCATCGGCGCGCCCGCCGGGGGCGCCGCGGCCTTGCCCTCGTCCTTGGCGTCGCGGGCAGCGATCGCTATCCCCCCGACGGCTGCGATGACGCCTGCCACCACAATGATTCTGATTTTTTACGCATGGAAGTGACCCTTTCTTGGATGCAGGACTCCGGCCCTTCCGAAGCGCTCTGCAGACATTTGTGTGGAGGCTAGGCGTTACAACGACGGCAAGGTCAAGCCCTCTTGTTGCCTCAGCGGGCAGACGGCACGGACAAGGTGGTGGGACGCCCGGCGTCGTCGCCGTGGTTGGCCTCCGGCGCGCCCTTGAAGCGCAGCAGGCGCAGTGCGTTCAGCGTGACCAGGGCCGTGGCGCCGGTGTCGGCCAGCACGGCAACCCACAAGCCGGTGATACCCAACACGGTGGTGACCAGGAACAAGCCCTTGAGGCCAATGGCGAATACGACGTTTTGGTGAATGTTGGCCATCGTCGCCCGCGACAGGGCCACCAGGTGGGCCACGTCCGTGACGCGGCTCTTGAGCAGCGCGGCATCGGCGGTTTCCAGCGCCACGTCCGTGCCGCCGCCCATGGCGATACCCACGTCGGCGGTCGCCAGGGCCGGCGCGTCGTTGATGCCGTCGCCGACCATCGCCACCTTGGCATCACGCTTCATCTCGTTGACCAAGCGCAGCTTGTCCTGCGGCAGCAGCTCGGCCTCCCACTCGATGCCCAGCTTGCCGGCGATCGCCTGCGCGGTGCGGCGGTTGTCGCCGGTCAGCATGACCGAGCGCACGCCCATGGCGTTGAGCTGGGCCACGCCTTCGCGCGCGTCGCGGCGGGGCTCGTCGCGCAGGGCCAGCAGGCCCAGAACGTTCTTGCTGGCTTCGTCGAACAGGACCACCACGGTCTTGCCGCCATCCTCCAGCTTGTCGATTTCCCTGCGGTGCGCGGCTGTCAGCGTGGCCGTCTGTTCCGCATGGGCGGGCGATCCGACAGCGAGCGCACTGCCGTTCACGGTGGCGCGCACCGCCTTGCCGGCAATGGCCGATGCGCCCGTGGCCTGGGGAATCGCCACGTCCAGGCTCTTGGCATGGGCGACAATGGCCTTCGCCAAGGGATGGTTTGAGCCGGACTCGACAGCGGCGGCAAGCGCAAGGACCTGTTGATGCTTGAACAGCCCGAAGGGCAGGACCTCGGTGATGCGCGGCTTGCCCTCGGTCAGCGTGCCAGTCTTGTCGAAGGCAATGGCGCGCACGCGGCCGATGGTTTCCAACGCGTTGCCACCCTTGATCAGCAGGCCCCGTCGCGTGGCCACCGCAAGGCCCGAGGCGATGGCCGCCGGTGTGGAGAGCACCAGCGCACATGGGCAGGCAATCAACAGCAGTGCGAGGCCGCGGTACAGCCAGGTACCCCAGTCGCCACCCATGGCAAGTGGCGGAACCACCACGATCAACGCCGCGATGGCCATGACGGCAGGGGTGTAGTAGCGGCTGAACTTTTCGATGAAGCGAGCCGTGGGCGCCTTGGAGGACTGCGCCTGCTCCACCAGTTGGATGATGCGAGAAATGGTGTTGTCCGATGCCGTCTTCTCGACTTGTACTTCGAGCACGCCATCGACGTTGATGGAGCCGGCGAACACGTCGGCACCGATAGCCTTTTGACGCGGTACGGACTCGCCGGTGATAGGCGACTCGTCCAGGCTGCTTTCACCGCGGAGGATCTTGCCGTCCGCAGGCACCCGGTCACCAGGGCGCACCAGCACGCGGTCGCTCACGCGCAGGGAAGCGGCGGGCACTTCGCGCTGCCCGCCCGCGGCATCGAGCAGTACCGCCGTCTTAGGCACCAGGGAGGCCAGCGCCTTGATGCCGGCGCGCGCGCGGCCGGCGGCCACGCTTTCCAGCAGCTCGCCGATCGCGAACAGGAACACCACGGCAGCAGCTTCCTCGGCCTCGCCTATCACGAGCGCGCCCAGCGAGGCGACGACCATCAGCGTTTCGATAGAGAACGGCGAGCCTGACACAGCCAGCGCGAAGGCTTTGCGAGCGAACGGCAGCACGCCCGCGATCACCGCAGCGGCGAAGATCCATTCAGCGTAGCCAGGAACGAACTGCGCGATCGCGTAGGCCGAGCCCATCAGGCCGCCCAGGCCCAGCACGTGCTTGCCTTTCTTCGTCTGCCACCAGCGCTGATGGCGCGCCGTCGATGCTGCTGCTGGGGCCGCGGGTGCTGAGCCATCATGGCGGCGCACGTCGGAGACGCCGAAGCCCAGGCTCTTGATGGTCTTCTCGATGTGGCCGAGCTGCGTGGGGCCGCCAGACGCGAGCGTCAATTCCAGCGTTTCTGCGGTGAAGTTTATGCGGGCATCGGACACGCCATCCATGCGAGCGAGCGCCGTTTCGATCTTGCCGACGCAACTGGCGCAGTCCATGCCCTCGACGCGCATGGACACGTTGGGGGGCGTGCTGGGTGCTCCACGGGAGGCAGAGGCCGGCGCATGGTCATGCCCGCTGCAGGCCCCGTGATCGTGACCGTGGTCATGGGCATGGCCGTGAGCATGGCCATGCCCATGGTCATGGTGGCCGCCGCAGCCGGCGTGGTCATGCGCGTGGGCCGCATGGCGCGGTGCAGGTGCTGCGGACATTTCCGACGCGGGCAGTGCCTGCACGTCGAAGCCCAGGGACCGGATTTTCTTGGCAATGTCGCGTGCAGTATTTCGGCTACTTGTGCTGCGCGTCAACGTCAGCGTCTCATTTGTAAAATTAACCTGTACATTTGATACGCCATCAATTCGACCAAGCGCTGTTTCAATCTTGCCGACGCAACTGGCGCAATCCATACCTTCGACCCGAAAGCCCAGTTGTTCGTCCTGCGCTCCTGTGCCGTCCAATGTTTCCAAAGACATATCAATCTCCTGGTTCTCTGAGTAATCGCCGTGGCAGGACGCACAAATCAGCGATCGGAATGTTATGCAAACACATGAACACTTGTTTGTATGTTTATTCAAAAAAAAGAAAGAATCTCTTTCTGGCTGAACCATCCGACCGCTGCTTTATGCAGCTGCCATTAAGTCATTTTTTGTTGCGCAGCATCTGGTAGGTTTCAAATGCGGTGCGGTAGGCATCACTATAGGTATCAGGCGTCTGCTCACCAGCCCAGAATCCAGCCATTCCCGCAACCTGCCAATCTGCCAAATCACTCTTTACTTGAGCACGAGTCAATGCCACCGGAGCCTTGTAAGCCGCACCCAGCTTGAGCTGGAGATAGCTCTCGTAGGCTTGTTGGTAGGCTTGGGTGTGCGAAGCGGTGGTGATTCCGCGCGAGGTGAACGCGTGCATGCCGGAGATTTTCCACAGTTCCAAATCAGCCATCACTTCAGCACGAGTCTTTCCTGCTGAGGGCGCCTGATACATATCACCTTGGGTCAATTGCAAGTAGCGCTGAAAGGCAGCCTGGTATTGAGGGCTGAACGTATCCGGGCCGCTTTCGCCGCGAGACAACGCTTCCAGCCCAGATTGCCTCCAAGCAGCCAGATCCTCCTGGACCTGTTGCCGTGTCATATCTGCGGCGAACGGTTGAGCGTTTACTCCAGCAGCAAAAAGTGCGGAAAGCAGAACAGCAAAGCGAATTTTCTTGGACATGGTCAATACTCCTTGACGTTAAAAATAATGGCGTGGTCCTTACGCCTTTCGGATACCCCGTAGACAAATAATAACACACATGAAGATATGTTCAAGTGTTTATTTTTAGAGTGCTTTTTGCTTGGGGTCTTCTAGGCATTCAGCAAGGCGCGCCGGTGTCTCTCTAGATTGATAGCCAAAAAAAGCCTACCCCTTGAAGGCGTAGGCCGGCGCGCACTCACATGTTCAGTCAATCGTCGTGTCTGTCCTCCGAAATGTGAACCGCCATGTCCTGGAGTACCTGGCTGACGTGCTGGTCGGCAATGCCGTAGAAGATGTGCTTGGCTTGGCGCTCGCCGCGCACGAGGCGCGCGCCGCGCAACAGGCGCAGGTGATGGCTGACCAAGGACTGCGACAGGTCTAGCGAGCCAGCAATGTCGCCCACTGCGACCGATCCGCGCATGCACTGCAACAGGATTTTCAATCGCGATTGGTCGCCCAGCAGGCGGAAGGTCTCTGCCAGAACAGCGACGTCACTTTGCGATAGTGCGAGGACATCAGTGGTCGTGCCGTGGTTAGAGGTCGAACATTGCACAATAGCGGCGCTGGTGGTTTTGCGGGATGTCATGGATTCAAACCCTCAAGTGAACTGCGAACCGTCTAGCACGGCCTCAATGCTTGTGACCGGGAGCGGAGTGGTCATGGTCATGATTGTGCTCACTGTGGTCGTGGCCGCTGTGGTCCTGACGGCCTGTCGTGGGTTGCAGGCTGCAGATGTTCTCGTCAGCCTCCGAGTTCCAGTCGATTCCGACTGTGGCGTGTTCGATGCTGAACTGCTCTCGCAGCACCGCCTCGACGCGCTTGACCACAGCTCGCGCCTCCTCGTCCACGTTGGGTCGAACGTGTAGCGTGGCCATCGTGCGACCGGAAGTGAGTTGCCACACGTGAACATGGCTGACAGCCGCCAGGCCGGGCACAGTGCTCATCAGGCCTTGTTCCACCTTTTCCGGCGAAGCGTCCTCTGGCGCACCCTCCAACAGGATATGGATCGACTTGGCCAGGAGCTTCCAGGCGCTGCGCAGAATCAACGCCGCTACTAGAACCGACAGGATGGGGTCGATCGGAGTCCAGCCGGTGAAGTAGATGACGATCGCTGCAACGATGGCGCCGACAGAGCCGAGCAGGTCACCCATCACGTGGAGGATGGCACCTTTCACATTGACGTGATCGGTTTCGCCGCGGGTCATGATCCACAGCACGAGGACGTTGATCAGTAAGCCGAGCACGGCGACGATCATCATCGGGCCGGCGAGGATGACGGGCGGCGCCTGCAGCCGCTCCCACGCCTCGTAGGCGATCCATGCGACGATCGCGAACAGGGTCACGGCGTTCAGGAAGCCGGCGATGACCTCGAAGCGCAGGTAACCGAATGTGCGTTTGCTGTCGGCTGCGCGGCGACCGAATCGGAAGGCAGCGTAAGCCAGGGCAAGTGCCACGGCGTCGGTCAGCATGTGGCCAGCATCGGCAAGTAGGGCTAGCGAGCCCGACAGCACGCCGCCGACAGCTTCCACGAGCATGAAGCCGAAGATCAGGAAGAAGGAAACCAGAACCTTGCGCTCGTTGGCGCTCGTCACTGTGGGGGTGTGGTCGTGATCATGGTCGTGACCATGGTCATGTGCATTGGATTGGGACATGGGCGCCTCTGCTGGTTGAGTGTTTGACTATGGCGAAATATAACACATGAATATGTGTTCATGTGATATATTTTCGCTCACCCTTCTCAGCCTCCGAAGCCATGCGTTGTGATGCCGCAACGAGAAAATGTGCCTATCCTTTCGGCCAGATACGGTGCAGGTCATCCAGAATCAGCTGGTGATGGTGCCTGCCTTGGTCTGCGTGTGTGCGTAAATGAGGGTGATCCGGCGGCAAGCTGGGGTGGTCATGCGCCACGTCAGAAGGGTCGCTGGCCGGCCACAGCCAGAGCGTCAGCGCCACGCCGGCCAAGCCGACCAGGGACATGACAATGAAGGTCGATGGCAAGCCCATGACCGCGCCGAAGCGGCCGGCAAGTGGGTAGCAGATGAGCCAACAGGCGTGCGACAGCGCGAAGTGTGCCGCGAAGATCGCAGGACGGTCCTCGGCATGGGCCGAGCGGCGCAGAAGACGGCCGGATGGCGTTTGCGCCACGCTGTAGCCAAAGCCGATGATCAACCACAGCGGCAGCAACAATGCATAGCTCGGCAGCAGTGCGCCGATCCCCGTGCCCACGACCAGTACGGTAGCGCCGGTGAGCATCGCGGTTCGGTCGGCCACCTTTTCCAGTAAGGATGGCAGAACGAAGGCTGCCACCATCGAACCGCCTCCGAATGCCGCCAGTGCCGACGCCACTTCGACCTCGCCTAGGCCAAAGCGCGCCTTCACGAGAACCACCGTGTTCACGATCACCATGGCGCCCGCCGCCGAGACGGCCAAGCTGATCGCCAGCAGGCCCCGCAGGCGTGGCGTAGCGAGATAGATGCGTGTGCCGCGGGTCGTGCGATCCCAAATGCCGCGGCGCGGTCCGGGAATAGTTGTGGGCAACCGCACGCTGACCACGAGCGCGGCTGAAACGAGGAAACCGAGCACTGTTCCCGCGAACAGGTTGTGAAAGCTGATGACGGTCAGCAGCGCAGCAGCCAGCATCGGGGAAATCAGGCTTTCCAGGTCATAGGCCAGCCGGGACAGCGACAGCGCCTTCGTGTAGTCCTCTTCATCGGGAAGGATGTCCGGGATAGTGGCTTGGAAAGTCGGCGTGAAGCCGGCGGATGCCGCTTGCAGGACAAAGATCAGCAGATAGATCTGCCAGACCTCGGTGACAAAGGGCAAACAGATCGCGACAACCGCTCGTACCAGGTCCAGCGCTACGAGCAATGACCGTCGCGGGAACTGGTCGGCGAAGGCCTGTGCGACTGGAGCGACTCCCACATAGGCCAGCATCTTGATAGCCAGCGCCGACCCGAGCACCGCACCTGCATCGGCCCCGGCCAGCTCGTAGGCAAGTAGGCCGAGCGCTACCGTCATCAGGCCTGTGCCGACGAGTGCGATCACCTGCGCGGTGAACAGGTGGCGGTAGGTGCGGTTCTTTAGGACGGAGAGCATCGAGAGACCTCAGAGCAGTCTGGTTAGCGCCTTCATTTCGGCTAGAACGGAGTCCTCATCATGAGATAGGCAGTGGTCGATGTGGTCATGGATCAGGACGCGCTTGGCCGCTGTGACGGCGCTCTCCACCGCAGCGAGCTGGCGAGCGATGTCCAGGCAGGTTTCTTCTCCTTCGATCATCCCGATGACGTGTCGCAGATGACCCTCGGCGCGCTTGAGCCGTTTCACGAGATCTGGGTGGCTGGTGTGCTTGTGCATCTCTTTCATGCAGCAATCATATCCCCCCCCGGGGGATATGCTCAAGGAGTCTGCATAGCTGTTTGCGCAGTGGATTAGCACCACCTCGCCTCTCGATGTCTTGCGCCCGACGCCCTCTCTAAGGCGATTGGTGCTCAAAGGATGTAAGGTTTTCTTTCCCATTCATATGAATAGATATACAATTGTTCATATCTAAGCCAGTGAACAGTGGCTTTTCAACGACAAGCACTTGCTCGGAAAGAGAACACCCAGCCGGGGGTAAGTACTGATGCAACACCGATGGAGAATTGAATGCTTCGCAAAGACATACGCAAGGGATGGATATGGGCGGTATCCACGCTTTGGGCCGGCACCGTGCTAGCCCAGCCAGTAGCCGCCCCTCACGTCCCATCCAGACCAGACAGCCACATGGTCGCCCAATTGTGGGAGTCAGCTTGGCAGCGGCAGCCAGAAGCCGCTGGAGAAGGCGCCTGGCAGCAGGCCGCCCAAGCACGCCAAGAGACGGCCGGCAGTTGGGTGGCAGGTCCGATGGCGCTGGAAGCCTCCACCAAAACTGATCGGTTCAACAACCGCAACGGACAGCGCGAATATGAAGTCGGGGTGGCTATTCCCCTTTGGATGCCTGGTGAGCGCGCCTCGTCGGCACGCTGGGCGGACGCGGAAAGCCTCGCGCTATCCAGCCGGATGCTGGCCGCCAAGCTACGCACGGCCGGACAGGTTCGCCAGGCATGGTGGGCATGGCAGCGTGCCCAGGCCGAATTGGTGGCGGCGCAGGATCGCACCCGCAGCGCGGACGAGTTGGCGCAAGCAGCACAAGGCGCTGGCGGCCCGCCGCTCTGCGGAACTGGTGTCCCATCAGAAGTACGCCAACCCCGAACTGACCCTGGCGACCACGCGGGATCGGGGCGGCTACGGCGAACGCTACAACCAGACGATCACGGTGGGTGTGCGCATTCCCTTCGGTACGGGTAGCCGTCATACCGAGCAATTGTCCAGCGCCAATGCGCAGGCACTGGAGGCTGAGTCGGCACTCGCGGCCCAGCGCACCCGGCTACTCTCGGAAATTCGAACTGCCCAATCGCGCGAACTGGCAACCAGCACCCAGATGCAGGCCGCTTCGGAGCGCCAGCGACTAGCCCAACAAACGCGCACCTTCTACCAAAAGTCGTTCGCGATGGGCGAGACGGACATGCCGACACGCCTTCGCATCGAGCAGGAGGCCACCGAGGCCGAGCGCGCGGCGCTGCTCGCCAAGGTGGAGCATGCCGCGGCCATCTCGTCCCTGTTGCAGGCACAAGGCACGCTGCCGCAGCCGACCGAGACTTTCACTGACATCTCCGGCACGCGCTGATCGGCGCGCGCTCAACCATCCTGGAACCTTAGAAATGTCGCAATCCTCTTTCTGGCGTGCAGCTGCCTTGTCCAGCCTCCTGCTTGGCAGTAGCGCAACGTGGGCCGGCGACGGCCATGACCATGGCGAAGCCGCTCCTGCCCCCGCAGCGGCCGCGCTTCCGCGCTTTGCCGCAGTTTCCGATGACTTCGAACTGGTGGGTGTGCTGAACGGCCAGCGTCTCACACTCTACCTCGACCATGCTGCCGACAACCGGCCGGTGACCGATGGCGAGCTGACCCTCGAGCTGGGTGGTCAACAGGTAAAGGTCAGCTCACACGGGGTTGGAGAGTTCGAGGCCGATCTGACTGAGCCGCTATCCGATGGCGAGACCTCAATCATGGCCACTATTACTGCGCAGGGCCAATCGGACCTGTTGACGGGCGTTCTCGATGTTCATAGCGAAGACGCCGAACACGAGCATGCCGTCGCATCCGGCCGTGTGGTCGTACTAGGTGGCGGTGCCGCAGTCCTCGGCGTCGGTGTCCTAGCGTGGGCGCTGCGCAGACGTACACGCACCAACGGTGCACTGCGAGGTGCAGCATGAAGCGCAACTTCCGTTTCCTAATGACGACGGCCATGGCGGCTGCATTGGCTCTGGCTGCTCCCGCGTTCGCTCACGACGGCCATGACCACGGCGACGAAGCGCCGGCTGCGTCTTCCAATGGCCCCCAGCGCCAGCCTGATGGCAGCGTGTTTCTTCCGAAACCGTCGCAACGTCAGATCGGTGTACGCACCCAGCTGATCAAGCAGGAGCCCTTGGCCCGCAGCCATGAACTGGCTGGCAAAGTAATCATGGACCCGACGACAGGCGGCAAGGTCCAGGCAATGGTAATGGGCCGGCTGGTGCCCGGGCCGGATGGTCTGCCGCAGATCGGCCAATCCGTGCGCAAGGGCCAGGTGCTGGCCTACATCGAACCGGCCAGCGGTGTGCTGGAGCGCTCAGGCCAGATGGCCCAGGTTGCCGAGCTGCGTGCGGGCCAAGCGCTCGCGCAGAAGCGCTTGGCCCGGCTGCGCGAGCTGTCGGAGACCGTGCCCCGCAAGGAGATCGAAGCAGCCGAAAGCGAAGTGAACAGCCTGACCGAACGCGCCCGCGCCTTGAGCGGGGGCCTCGCCGGCAGGGACGTACTGAAGGCCCCAGTCAGCGGCGTCATCGCATCCAGCCCCGCAGTTGCCGGGCAGGTCGTGGATGCGCGCGAACTGGTGTTTGAGGTGGTCGATCCGACCCAACTGCGCATCGAGGCGCTTGCCTACGATCCGGCAATGGCACAGAACCTGGCCGGTGCTGCACTCGCAGTAGGCGGTCAGAAGGTGCCGCTGAGCTTCGTCGGTGCCGCCAGCAGCCTGCGCGAGCAGGCCCTGCCCATGCTGTTCAAGGGCACCAGCGAAAGCCTCTCGCGCTTGGCGGTCGGTATGCCGGTGGTGGTCTTCGTGCAAGAGGCGACGACGGTACCTGGCTACCGCGTGCCTTCCGGTGCGCTGATGAAGAACCCTGCCAACCAGAACATCGTCTGGGTCAAAGACCAGGCCGAGCGCTTCGAGCCGCGTGTCGTGAACATCACTCCTTTGGATGGTGCATCCATCGCTGTCACTTCGGGCCTGGCGGACGGCGACCGCGTGGTTGTCGAGGGCGCGTCCCTGATCAATCAAGTTCGTTGAGGGGCACCATTCCATGTTCAAGTGGCTTCTCGAAAATAGCTTACGAAACCGGCTCCTGGTCATCATCGGGGCGCTGGTGCTGATGGCGTATGGCGCGTTCACCCTGACGCGCACGCCGGTAGATGTCTTTCCCGATCTCAACAAGCCGACCGTCACTCTCATGACGGAGGCTGGCGGCATGGCTGCCGAAGAAGTCGAGCAACTCATCACGTTCCCGCTCGAAACGGCCATGAACGGCCTGCCCAGCGTCGAAAGCGTGCGCTCGGTCTCCAGCGCCGGGCTTTCCTTCATCTACGTGACATTTGACTGGAAGACCGACATCTTCCGGGCGCGCCAGATGGTCTCCGAACGCCTGACGTCCATGGAGGAAGGGCTAGCCCCGGGCGTGACGCCCACTATGGGGCCAATCAGCTCAGTGATGGGCGAGATCATGCAGATTGCAATCCCCATCGGTGCCAAGCCCTCAGGGCAGAAGAACGCAGCCCCGCCGCTGTCGGCCATGGACACTCGCGAGTACGCGGACTGGGTGCTACGCCCCCGGCTGATGGCCATACCTGGTGTTGCCCAAGTCATCCCGATCGGAGGCGAGGTCCGTCAGTTCCAGGTCCAGCCCAACACCACGCGAATGTCAGAGCTGGGCGTGACTGCGTCCGATCTGGATGCGGCTCTCAAGGGCTTCTCCGCGAACACTTCCGGCGGCTTCCTGGAGATCAATGGCCGCGAGTACCTGATCCGCAACCTGGGCCGCACGTCCCGACTCGACGACCTGCGTAACCTGCCTCTCGCGGTGCGTGCGGGCCAACCCATCCTGCTCCACCAGGTCGCCGATGTTCAGTTTGCGCCAGCCATCAAGCGCGGCGATGCAGGCTTCGAGGGCCTGCCAGCCGTGATCCTGGGCATCCAAAAGCAGCCCACGGCCGATACGATTGCACTGACCCGCTCGATCGAGTCAGCGTTGGCGGACATGAAGGGCTCACTGCCGGCTGGCATGGCCGAGCCACAGGTGACCTTCCGACAAGCCAACTTCATCGAGGCGTCCATCAGCACGCTGCAAGGCAAGCTCATCGGCGCATCGGTCTTCGTGGCGGTGATCCTGTTCTTCTTCCTGGGCACTTTGCGCCCCCTGGTGATCGCGTTGACCGCGATTCCTGCCTCGATCTTCGTGACCGGGCTGGTGTTCCACTATTTCGGCCTATCAATCAACACCATGACGCTCGGTGGGCTGGCGATCGCCATCGGCGGTCTCGTGGACGATGCTGTGGTCGATGTGGAGAACATCATGCGGCGGCTCAAGGAGGACCGCACCCGCCACCCTGAGAACCGGCTGACGCCCCTGGTCATCGTTGCCAGGGCCTCGATGGAGGTTCGCTCGGCGATTCTCTACGCCACGATGATCATTGTGCTGGTGTTCCTGCCCCTGTTCGCGCTGCCGGGGATGGAGGGGCGCTTGTTCGTGCCGCTGGGCATCGCCTTCATCGTCTCCACGCTGGCCTCGCTGCTGGTCTCTGTGACGGTCACTCCGGTGCTTTCGTACTACCTGCTGCCCAAGATGAGGACGCTGGACCATGGCGACACTCGGCTTCTAGCCTGGTTGAAGACGCGCTATCAGGGCGGCCTGCAGCGGGTCTTGCAGCGGCCGCGTGCCGCCCTTGGCATGGCCGCTGTGGCTGTCACACTGGCTGTCGCCGCGGTGCCATTCTTCCCGACCACGTTCCTGCCCCCGTTCAATGAAGGAACGTTGCTGGTGGGCCTGCGCCTGAATCCCGGTGTGACGCTGGCCGAATCTTCGGCGCTTGCCCAGCAAGCCGAGCTGCTGGTCGCGCAGGTGCCAGAGGTGCAGCACGTGGGCCGGCGCAGCGGACGGGCCGAGCTGGACGAGCATGCCGAAGGCGTGCATGTCAGCGAGCTGGACGTGGGCCTGCTGCCCGCCTCGGAGCTAAAGCGCTCCATGGAGGAGATCACCGCCGACATCCGTTCGCGTCTGGCTCACTTGCCCGGCTCCATCGGCATTGGCCAGCCGATCTCGCACCGCATCGACCACATGTTGTCGGGGGTGCGCTCGCAGATCGCCATCAAGGTGTTCGGCGAGGACCTGGACGTCCTGCGCGGGCAGGCGGATCTGCTGCGCGCCAAGCTGGCCGGAATTCCGGGGCTTGCTGACCTGGAGATCGAAAAGCAGGTCCTAGCGCCGCAGATCAAAATCCGCGTGGATTATGCGGCGGCGGGACGCTACGGCGTGGCCGCACCGCAAATTCTGTCCACGCTGCAAAGCCTGGTCGAAGGCGAAAAGATCACCGAGGTCATCGAGGGCAACCGCCGCTTCGCGCTGGTGGTTCGCCTGCCCGAGCAGGCGCGGTCGATTGAGGGCTTGAGCCGCATCCTCATCGACACGCCCATGGGTCGGGTCCCGTTGTCGCGCCTTGCCACCATCGAAGACAGCGACGGCCCCAACCAGGTCAGCCGCGACGATGGCCGTCGACGCATAGTTTTGTCGGCCAACGCTCAGGGACGGCCGCTGTCCGAAGTAGTGGCCGACATACGCAGCGTCGTCCAAGAAGTGCGCTTGCCCGAAGGCTACTTCATCACTCTGGGCGGCCAGTTCCAGGCACAAGAGGAAGCCTCGCGACTGGTGGGCCTGCTGTCCATCGTCTCCCTGACGCTCATGTTCGTGGTGTTGTACACGCGCTACAAGTCGGTCGCCCTATCAGCGCTCATCATGGTGAACATTCCATTGGCCCTGGTCGGCGCCGTGTTGGGGCTGTGGCTGTCTGGCCAGCCGTTGTCCGTGGCCGCCCTGGTCGGCTTCATCACGCTCGCGGGTATTTCTGTGCGCAACGGCATCCTGAAGGTGAGCCACTACCTCAACCTCATGCGCATGGAGGGCGAGGACTTCGACCAGAAGATGATCGTGCGTGGCTCGCTCGAACGGCTTTCCCCGGTTCTGATGACCGCGCTGGTCACGGCCTTCGCGCTGGCCCCGCTGCTGTTCGAGGCGTCCCGACCCGGTACTGAGATCCTGCACCCCGTCGCGGTGGTGATCTTCTCGGGGCTGGTCAGCTCCACGCTGCTAGACACCTTCCTTACACCCGCCATGTTCTGGCTGTTCGGCCGCAAGCCTGCCGAACGCCTGCTGGACGACCGCGACGCGGAGGCATTCTGATGCAACGCCTTCTGTCACCCGATTTCAACCACCGTAACCCTATAGGAGCTTTCATGTCTGTTCGATTTCGTTCCCTCACGGCTGGCACCGCCCTCGCCCTGGCATCCGTCACCGCCTTCGCCGCAGGCGACCATGACCACGCGCATGACCACAAGCCGCTGCATGGTGGCGTCGTGACCGAAGTCCGGGACGTGGACTACGAGTTGGTCGTTCAGCCCGCAGCAGCGCAACTCTACCTGCGCGACCACGGCAAGCAGGTCAATGTAAGCAACACCAAAGCCAAGCTCACACTGTTGACCGGCTCACAAAAGCAGGAGGTGCAACTCACGCCTGCCGCGGACGGAAGCCGCCTCGAAGGCAGCGGGACCTTCGCCGCAGCCAAGGGCACGAAGGCCGTCGTCCAAGTCGAACGTGGGGGCAATACCGCGAGCGCCCGGTTCGTTCTGCCGTAGTGTTCAACGTGATCGTCAGGGAACGAGCTGTAATCTGGCGACCACCTGACAAAAGGCGCGACATAGGCGCTCACTATTTCCTCAAAAACTTTGGAGATGTAAATCATGGAAATGCATTTCGACGTCATTGTTATCGGTGCCGGCCCAGGCGGATACATCGCGGCCATTCGCGCTGCCCAATTAGGCATGAAGGTCGCTTGTGTAGATGCCTGGAAGAACAAGGACGGAAAGCCAGCACCTGGCGGCACCTGCAACAACATCGGTTGTATCCCTTCGAAAGCGCTACTGCAGTCGTCAGAGAACTTTGAACAAGCCAAGCACCACTTTGGCACGCACGGCATCTCCACGGGTGATCTGCGCATGGATGTGACCACGATGTTGGAACGTAAGAATCAGGTCGTGAAGTCCAGCAACGAAGGCATCCTTTATCTGTTCCGCAAAAACAAGGTCCAGTTTTTCAACGGCCTGGCGTCTTTCACCAGGACTGTCGATGGTGGCTTCGAGGTGAGCGTCGCCGCCGATGAGGCTGTTACCTTGGTGGGCAAGCAGATCATCGTTGCCACAGGCTCCAACGTGCGGCCACTCCCCAACCTACCGTTCGATGAGCGGGTCGTGCTCTCCAACGACGGCGCGCTGGACATCGCGGCCGTGCCCGATCGGTTGGCCGTCATCGGTGCCGGCGTGATCGGCCTGGAGCTGGGCTCCGTTTGGCGCCGCCTGGGGGCGGATGTCACGATCCTCGAAGGCTTGCCCAGCTTCCTGCCAATCGTCGACCAAGCCATCGCCAAGGAGGCGAAGAAGGCGTTCGACAAGCAAGGCCTGAAGATCGAACTAGGTGCGAAGGTTCGCGAAGTCAATGCAACCGAGGCTGGCGTGACTATTCACTACACCGACAGCCAGGGCCAGACGCAGTCCTTGCAGGCAGACAAAGTGATCGTGGCTATCGGCCGTGTGCCCAACACCGAAGGCCTGAATCCGGCCGCCGTGGGACTCCAACTGGATGAGCGCGGCGCCGTGCTGGTGGACGATGAATGCCGCACCAGTGTGCCCGGCATCTGGGCCATCGGTGACGTGGTGCGTGGCCCGATGTTGGCGCACAAGGCGGAAGAGGAAGGTGTCGCAGTGGCCGAGCGCATTGCCGGCCAGCACGGTCACGTCGATTTCAATACGATCCCCAACGTCATCTACACCAGCCCAGAGATTGCCTGGGTAGGCCGCACCGAGCAGCAGCTCAAAGAGCAGGGCACCGCCTATCGAATCGGTTCCTTCCCGTTCATGGCCAATGGCCGCGCGCGTGCGCTGGGCGACACGCCGGGCCTCGTCAAGGTGATCGCCGATCCTGCCACTGATGAGATACTCGGCGTGCATGTGGTCGGCCCGCAGGCCAGTGAACTGGTGGCCGAGGCCGTGATCGCCATGGCGTTCAAGGCCAGCAGCGAAGACATCGCCCGCATCTGCTTTGCCCATCCGACCCTCTCCGAGACGTTCAAAGAGGCCTCGCTGGCCGTGGACAAGCGCGCGCTCAACTTCTGATTGATCGGAAGCGGCATCCAAACCACCTCACCGAACGCAGCTGCGGGCGGTGGGGCGCATATCGCCATGGAACGTAGGCCACGCCGCAACGGCATGCTATGCCCAACAGTTACTCGTCGTTGTGGTCTTCCGCGATGTGGGTGGCCATATCCAGCAGCACCTGGTTCACGTGCTTGTCCGCCACCTCATAGAAGATCTGTTTGGCCTGGCGCACGCCCTTGACCAGGCGAGCACCGCGCAGCAGCCGCAGGTGGTGGCTCACCAGCGACTGCGAGAGTTCGAGGGTTTCAGCGATGTCCCCGACCGAGGAAGAGCCTTTCATGCAGCACAGCATGATTCTCAGCCGGGACGGGTCACCCAGGAGGCGGAATGTCTCAGCCAAGATGGTCACGTCATTCTGTGACAGCGATTCCAAATCGGCGCTGGGACCCTTCGGTGGGGTACTGAATGGCTTACTTGTATTCATTTTTAAAATATTTCCTAACCTCGAATGGCTGTTTTCGCCCTTCAGAATTGACAAGGCAGCGGCCGCTTAGGCGCGCGCAGCAAAGAACCAGTGCGAGCCTGGCAGGCAAGGCCTCCGTTCCCCGTGCACCGGGTCATTTCTGAAACCTGACAGCATCCGAAAAAGCGCTTGACCTTCCCACGATGGTAAACCCTAAGCTCCCTCCATGTCGAATTTCAACTATGGGAAGCACACCATGAGCATGGCAACAACGAGTAGTGCTGGCGCCCAAGCAGCGGCAATCAGCCTGCCCATCGAGGGCATGACCTGCGCAAGCTGTGTCGGCCGAGTCGAGGCCGCCCTTGTCAAGGTCGAGGGCGTGGCAAGCGTGTCTGTCAATCTCGCCACCGAGCGAGCGGACATTCGCCTGAACCGTCCTGTCGATCGCATGGCGCTGATCCAGGCGATCGAGAAGGTAGGGTACGACGTGCCTCAGGGCACCATCGAGCTGGCGATCGGAGGCATGACCTGCGCTTCGTGCGTGGGCCGCGTCGAGAAGGCGCTCAAGGCGGTGCCGGGCGTCACTGAGGCTGTGGTCAATCTGGCGACCGAGCGCGCTACCGTGCGTGGCGTAGCATCCGTGCAGGATCTGATTGCTGCTGTCGATAAGGTCGGCTACGAGGCCAGCCCGGTCGATACAGGCATGCAGGCCGACGAGGAAGCTGCCGAGAAAAAGGACGCCGAGCGCGCCGAACTCAAGCGCGACCTGACCCTGGCCGCCGTGCTGGCGCTGCCTGTGTTCGTGCTCGAAATGGGCTCGCACATGATTCCCGGCATGCACGAGTGGGTGGCTTCCACCATTGGCATCCAGCAGAGCTGGTATCTGCAGTTCGTGCTGACCCTGCTGGTGCTCGCCATTCCGGGCTGGCGCTTCTATGAGAAGGGCTTCCCGGCGCTGTTCCGCCTGGGTCCCGACATGAACTCGCTGGTCGCGGTCGGCACGGCCGCGGCCTTCGGTTATTCGATGGTCGCCACGTTCGCGCCCAGTCTGCTGCCGGCCGGCACGGTGAACGTGTACTACGAGGCGGCAGCCGTCATCGTGGCGCTGATCCTGCTGGGCCGCTTTCTTGAGGCACGGGCCAAGGGCCGCACCTCCGAGGCCATCAAGCGCCTGATCGGCCTGCAGGCTAAGGAGGCGCACGTGCTGCGCGACGGCCGCATCGTGGACATCCCGATCAACGACGTGGCGCAGGGCGACATCGTGGAAGTGCGCCCCGGCGAGCGCGTGCCGGTCGATGGTGAAGTGACCGAGGGCCGCAGCTTCGTGGACGAGTCGATGATCACCGGCGAGCCGATTCCCGTCGAAAAGGCGGAAGGCAGCACCGTGGTCGGCGGCACCGTCAACCAGAAGGGTGCGCTGACGCTGCGTGCCACCGCCGTGGGCGGTCAGACCATGCTGGCGCAGATCATCCGCATGGTCGAGCAGGCGCAAGGTTCCAAGCTGCCGATCCAGGCCGTGGTGGACAAGGTGACGCTGTGGTTCGTGCCCGCCGTCATGCTGGCCGCGGTGCTGACCTTCCTGGTCTGGCTGGTGTTCGGCCCGTCGCCCGCGCTGTCCTTCGCGCTGGTCAATGCCGTGGCGGTGCTGATCATTGCCTGCCCTTGCGCCATGGGTTTGGCGACGCCGACCTCCATCATGGTCGGCACGGGCCGGGGCGCCGAGATGGGCGTGCTGTTCCGCAAGGGTGAAGCCCTGCAACTGCTCAAGGACGCCAAGGTGGTGGCCGTGGACAAGACCGGCACGCTGACCGAGGGCCGCCCGGTCCTGACCGACCTGGAGATTGCCGACGGCTTTGACCGCAACCAGGTGCTGGCGAAGGTCGCCGCTGTCGAATCGCGCTCGGAGCATCCGATCGCACGCGCCATCGTCGAGTCGGCCGTGGAAGGTGGCATCGCGCTGCCGACGATGACAGACTTCGATTCGGTCACGGGCATGGGCGTGTGCGCCACCGTGGACGGCGCGCGTGTCGAGGTCGGTGCCGATCGCTTCATGCGTGAGCTGGGGTTGGACGTGGGCGGTTTCGCTCGCACGGCCGAGCGCCTGGGCAACGAGGGCAAGTCGCCGCTGTACGCCGCGATCGACGGCCGGCTGGCCGCCATCATCGCCGTCGCCGACCCGATCAAGTCCAGCACGCCCGCGGCCATTGCCGCGCTGCACCAGCTCGGCCTGAAGGTGGCGATGATCACCGGCGACAACGCGCGTACCGCGCAGGCCATCGCCAAGCAACTGGGCATCGACGAGGTGGTGGCCGAAGTGCTGCCCGAGGGCAAGGTCGAAGCCGTGCGCCGGCTGAAAGCCAGCCACGGCCAGATCGCCTACGTGGGCGACGGCATCAACGACGCCCCGGCGCTGGCCGAGGCCGACGTGGGCCTGGCCATCGGCACCGGCACCGACGTGGCGGTGGAGTCGGCCGACGTAGTGCTGATGTCGGGCAACCTGCAGGGCGTGCCCAACGCCATCGCGCTGTCCAAGGCGACCATCGGCAACATCCGCCAGAACCTGTTCTGGGCGTTTGGCTACAACACGGCCCTGATCCCGGTGGCCGCTGGCGTGCTGTACCCCGCCTATGGCGTCCTGTTATCGCCGATCTTCGCGGCTGGCGCGATGGCGCTGTCCAGCGTGTTCGTGCTCGGCAACGCGCTGCGCCTGCGCCGCTTCCAGCCGCCGCTGGCGGCGGATACCGCTCATTGAGAAAGGAGGAACACCATGAACATCGGTGAAGCATCCAAGGCCTCGAAGGTCTCGGCCAAAATGATCCGCTACTACGAGCAGATCGGCCTGATCCCTCCGGCTGACCGCACCGATTCGGGCTACCGCGCCTATACCCAAGACGACGTTCACCGGTTGCATTTCATCCGGCGTGCGCGCGACCTCGGCTTCTCGGTGGCCGAGATCACGGACTTGCTGGGGCTGTGGAATGACAAGTCGCGCCAGAGTGCTGACGTCAAGCGTCTGGCCCAGCAACACATCGACGAGTTGGATCGGCGCATCGCGAGCATGCTGGAGATGGCCGCGACGCTCAAGGCGCTGATCCGGTGTTGCGCCGGCGATGAACGGCCCGACTGCCCGATCTTGCACACGCTGGAGCAGCCCGATACCAGTGACGACGAGCCCGAAGCGCGCACCGGCGCCGTACCGCGCCGCGCGCGAGCCAGCGCAGCAGGAAAAAAGCCGCGTGCGCACTGAGCAGCCAGGAGAGATATGCCCAAAATCACCGTCTTGCCCCATCCTGAACTGGCTCCCGAGGGCGCCGAACTAAACGTGCCAGCCGGCACTTCGATCTGCGAGGCCCTGCTGGACAACGGCATCGAGATCGAGCATGCCTGCGACATGAGCTGTGCCTGCACGACCTGTCACTGCATCGTGCGCAAGGGGTTCGATTCCCTCAACGAGGTCGAGGAGTGCGAGGACGATCTGCTCGACAGGGCCTGGGGACTGGAGGCGCAGTCGCGGCTGAGCTGCCAGGCCATCGTTGCGACCGAAGACCTGACCGTCGAGATCCCCAAGTACACGATCAACCATGCCAAGGAGAACCACTAGGAGCCTGCGTGCTGCCTCAGGCGCACCGGCCTGCGGCAGGGTTGCTCTGGTAGATGGAGGACTGACGGCATTGCAGCCTGACGACCGACCCGCGAGCCAGATTCCTACACCCCCTTGCATCACCGCCGGTTAGGCTGGAAATGTCGTCAAAGTCCTTCAATCCGTGATAGTCGGCGCTGCGGCCGGCCCATGAAAAGTCCCACAGGAGAAGTCCAGCATGTCTGCGCCCAAACAAGCCACGCTCTACCGGATGGTCATGCCCGGCCATACCTGCCCCTACGGGCTGAAGTCGCTCGATCTGCTCAACCGCAAGGGCTACGAGGTCGAGGACAAACACTTGGCGAGCCGCGAGCAGACGGATGCGTTCAAGAAGGAGCATGGCGTCGAGACCACGCCCCAGGTCTTCATAAACGGGCGGCGCGTGGGCGGCTACGACGACCTGCGCAAATTCTTCGGCATGTCCGTGAAGGACAAGAACGCCGTGACCTACACCCCTGTGATCGCGCTGTTCGCCATGGCGGCCGCGATGGCGCTGGCGGCGAGCTGGGCGGCCTTCGGCCAGCTCTGGAGCATTCAGGCGGCAGAGTGGTTCGTGGCCTTTGCCATGTGTCTCTTGGCGCTGCAGAAGCTCAAGGACGTGGACGGCTTCGCGACGATGTTCCTCAACTACGACCTGCTGGCCAAGCGCTGGGTTCGGTATGCCTATTTCTACCCGTTCGCGGAGGCCATCGCAGGTGTCCTGATGGTCGCGGGCGTGGGGATGTGGGTGTCGATTCCGTTGGCGCTGTTCATCGGGACCGTCGGGGCCGTGTCGGTTTTCAAGGCGGTCTATGTCGATCGCCGGGAACTCAAGTGCGCCTGCGTGGGCGGGGACAGCAACGTGCCGCTGGGCTTCGTGTCCCTGACCGAGAACCTGATGATGGTGGCGATGGCCCTGTGGATGTGGGCCAAGGTCGCCTACCTTGGGATGCACTGAGCGCCGCGCCAGGTACGGCGCAGCGCACGTGCTCGCATCGGCCGTCCTGTGTGCAGGCCGGCCACGACGCGGTGTTACTGCGCGCGCGGCGGGAAGCCAGCTTCGCTCAGGGCCGCGGCGATCTGCTCTTGCGAGGCCGAGGTCTGGACCTCGACACGGCGGGTCGGCGGGTCCGTGACGATCTTGGCGTTGGGGTCGATCGTTTGGATCGTTTTCGTCACAGTGCGGGCGCATCCGCCGCAGGTCATGTCTTCGAGATGGAATTGCATGGAAAACTCCTTTCGGGTTGGGGTGTTTGAAGTGTGCTCCTTGCCACCGTTGGAAGGTCAATCGCTATTTGCATCCCCGCCACACCAACCGGCCGAATGCTCATAGGGGCAAGGCCGTGGTGCTCTTTACGCGATCCAGCACGAAGCTGGTCTTGCAGTCCTGCACGCTGGGGTGCTTGAGCAGCGTGTCGAGCACGAAGCGGGAGTAGTGAGCCATGTCCCTGACGACCACCCGCAGCATATAGTCCATGTCGCCGGTCAGCGCATGGCACTCCACAACCTCTGGCCAGTTCTGGACAGACGCGCGGAACACGTCCATGGGATTGCGCTTGTGCGAGTCGGAGTGCTTTTCGAGTCGCACGTTCAGGTAGGCCGTGAGCGTGAGGCCGATGCGTTCTGGATGCACCAGGGCCACATAGCCGGCGATGACGCCAGCCTCTTCGAGGCGGCGCACCCGCCTCAGCGTGGCCGAGGACGACAGGCTCGCGTGCTCGGCCAACTCGTCGAAGGTGGACCTTCCATTGCGTTGCAATGCATCTAGAAGGCGTCTATCCGTACCATCAAGGGATATTTCTGTGCTCATTTATTTCACCACGCATGAATCAGGCGTCAGGAAGTCTATTTGCAATTTATTTTGCAGAAATGATGTGTGGGCTTTTTCTTACCATCTAGGGTGTCCAGATTTCCACCCCAAACCCAAGAGAGACACCCCTAATGACCGACCTTTTTGACAACCCGATGGGCCTGTGCGGCTTTGAATTCGTCGAGTTCGCCTCGCCGACGCCCGGCGTGCTGGAGCCGCTGTTCGAGAAGCTCGGCTTCACCGAGGTGGCCCGGCATCGCTCCAAGGACGTGTCGCTCTACCGCCAGGGCGGCATCAACTTCATCGTTAACCGCGAACCCAAGAGCCAGGCGGCGTATTTCGCAGGGGAGCACGGCCCCAGCCCCTGCGGGTTGGCGTTCCGCGTCAAGGATTCGCACAAGGCCTACCACCGCGCGCTGGAGCTGGGCGCGCAGCCGATGGATATTCCCACCGGTCCGATGGAGTTGCGCCTGCCGGCGATCAAGGGCATCGGCGGCGCGCCGCTGTACCTGATTGATCGCTTCGAGGACGGCAAGTCCATCTACGACATCGACTTCGAGTTCCTGTCCGGTGTGGACCGCCGTCCCACAGGCCACGGCTTCTCGATCGTCGATCACCTCACGCACAACGTCTATCGCGGCCGCATGACGTACTGGGCCGACTTCTACACGAAGTTCTTCAACTTCCAAGAGATCCGCTACTTCGACATCAACGGCGAGTACACCGGCCTGGCCTCCAAGGCGATGAGCGCGCCGGACGGCCTGATCCGCATCCCGCTGAACGAGGAAGCACGCCAGGGCGGCGGCCAGATTGAGGAATTCTTGATGCAGTTCAGCGGCGAGGGCATCCAGCACATCGCCCTGCTGTGCGACAACCTACTCGATGCGCTCGACCGCGTGCAGATGGCCGGTATCCCGCTGCTGACCGCCCCCAACGACATCTATTACGCAAACTTGGAAAAGCGCCTGCCCGGCCATGGCCAGCCCGTGCCCGAGTTGCAGGCGCGTGGCATTCTGCTCGACGGCACGACCGAAGGCGGCCAGCCCCGCCTGCTGCTGCAGATTTTCTCCGAGCCGCTGCTTGGCCCGGTGTTCTTCGAGTTCATCGAGCGCAAGGGCAACTACCGCGAGGGCTTCGGCGAAGGAAACTTCGGTGCCTTGTTCGAGTCGATGGAACGCGACCAGATCAACCGTGGCTCGTTGGAAATCAACCCGGCCTGATTTGGGCCTTTCCATGAAGGCAGAGCGCCTTCGGTCCTACATCTTGCGAGCCCCTCTGTGGGCTCGCGCTACTTTGGCGTCAGTACTGCCTTAGCCGCTCAAGCATTGAGCGGGTTGGCTTCGGCGTCACGTTCCGAAACAGTTGGTACCGCCCTTGACTTGAGTTAATACATGAACATATGTATTCTTATTCAGATACACCGATGGCCTTTTTCCTCGCCCTGAAGAGGGACCCAGCACTACCTCGCCCCCTCTAAGCGCACTTCGGCAGCAATGCGCCGTGGCCAACCCAATGACCAGGATTGCTGAAGGACGTGCCCATGGAACTTCGTCATTTGCGCTGCTTCGTGGCTCTCGCCGAAGAGCTGCATTTCACCCGTGCTGCGGAGCGCTTGCACATCGAGCAGCCGCCGCTGTCCCGCACGATCAAGGAATTGGAAGACGAGCTGGGGGTGCTGCTCTTTGACCGCGATCGGCGGGGGACGCGGTTGACGCCAGCGGGCACCACCTTCCTTCAGGACATTCGCCGGCTGTTCACCAACCTGGAGCAGGCACGAGAAAACGTCAGGGCGATCGCCGCAGGCCTAAGAGGCAGCGTGCGCATCGCCATCTCCGATGGCGCCATCGACCCGCGGCTGTCTGCACTTCTTGCCCTGTGCCGCCAGGAGGAGCCGGAGATCGAAATACGGCTCTCCGAGGTCACCCTGGCGGAACAGTTGCGGGGGCTGCGATCCGGCAACTTCGCGATCGGTTTCGCACACACCGCGGACGTCGGCGACGGACTGGTGACGGAGCCCATCTGGCAGGACCCGCTGGTGGTGACCGTGCCGATCCGGCACCCGTTGCTGGCCCACAAGGAAGTGTCGCTACGTGAACTCGTGAGTTACCCGCTGGTGATGTGCGATCCGCAGCTTTGCGAGGGCTACTGCCGCGAATTGACCCGGCTGCTACATCCCCTGGAGCGCGAGTCCACCATCGTTGAGCATGTCTCGTCGCTGGACATGATGCTCACGTTGGTCGGAGCTGGTTACGGCATCGGCTTCGCAACGGCGACCCGAATCGCGGCATGTCAACGTCCCGACGTGGTGATCCGGCCGTTGGCGCTCGATTCGGCCGTCATCATCACCTACCTGCTTCGGCCCGAAGGCGGTAGCGGACTATCCGCACCCGTAGAGCGCTTCATCGAGCGTTTGCGTTCGCCAAAGAGCGATTAGCTACGGCGCCTGCGCCACATCCGGCGTCACGCATCGCCCTGAAGGTAGAGGTTGCGCTCCGTGGCCTTCATCAGTTCGGCCGAGCTGATCTTGAGAGCCAGGGAAATTTTTAGAATGAGAGCGAGTGTCGGCATGTGCTCGCCGCGCTCAATCTTGCCCATGTGCGAGCGCGCGATCCCCGCCAAGCCCGCGAACTCATCCTGAGCAATCCCCTGAGCCAGGCGAGCGGCTCGCACCGCTTGCCCGAACGCCAACGCCGGTGCGGACTCATAGGTGGTTACTCCGGCGGGCCGTCCAGGCCGAATAGTGCGCTTCTGCATTCGCAGAAGCGTCATGGAATCACTGATCTTTAACCACGTTAAAGATATCTCTTTAGTATGATGTCGGTAGGTCTTTTCGATCCCCTCCCGCCGCCTCTTTGGGGGTATCCATGCATGACGTCATCAGTCCGCCCCCGAATTTCACGGTCGCCATAGCGCCAGGTGTACCGTCTTCACGGCTGTCGGCGCTGCTTGCACTGCAGCGAGCGCAGGAGCCGGGCGTCGCGATGGCCGTGCGTGAAGTTTCGGATCAAGAGTTGATGACGGGCCTGCAGGAGGGCCGCTACGACGCGGGACTATCTCTTAGCGGTGCAGGGGATCACCTGACGAGTAGCCGGAGGCTATGGTGCGAAAGCATGGCCGTTGCGATACCACCGCGGTCCCGCTTAGTTAACCACGCGAAGCTCACCATCTCAGATCTTCAGGGTTATCCAATCTATCGCTGGCGGGTGGAGGCTTGTCCCTTGCTGGACGAGAGGTTGGCCTCCCTCATGCCGATGGACCAAGAGAACATCCTGTCTGCAACTTCATTCGAGATGATGGCGCTGTGGGTCTCATCCGGCTACGGCATCGGCGTATGCGCGCAATCGCGCATCGAGCGTGCCCATCAATGGGGGATCGGCATGCGACCGCTCACCGATGGCCCCTACAATATCGTGACGTACCTCCAACGGCCCCACGCGCAAGCCGATTCTGCTGCCAAGCGGTTCGAGCGTAGAGCGCTACAGATTGCTGGGGAAGGTGCAAGGTGATGGGCCTACGGCCGGAAGCGTCATCCCGGCCATAGGCTGACCCGTGGATTAGGTTCCCTCGATCACCACAGCGCTGTCCACTAGCCTACGAACGCTCTGCCGCACATCTTCCGGGACGGGCTGCGGGGCGACGGCCTTGGGCACATCCTCGTGATGCCGGTAGTCGCCCATGATGACCCGTACGATCGCCGGCACGTTGGTCGGCGTGACCGCATCGATGGCGGCGCGATCGCCCAGGTCAGGGTGCGGCTGGGTCAGCATGCGGTAAAGTCCCCAAGAATCCGCGTGCGGGCACTGGTTCATGAGCACCTGGGCCAGCCTGTGTTTGAGCGGCACCAGTTGCCAGTCCGGAACACGCTGTCCCCGATTGCCAAGACTGATAGCCAGCAACTTTCCGGCTTTCAGTTCGCGGTTGATCTGGTCCTTGGACTTCCCGGCCAGCTTGCCGAACAACGGGACCGGCAGGCTGTTCGGCGACTCGTAGATAGCCAGCATTTCCTCGCGCTCGCGCTGGATCGCGGACACTTCCGGCTCTGGGACATGCACCGGAGGCGGCGGCAGATGCGATAGTCTCCGGAACGTGATTCCGCCGCTGCTCGAAGTGACGACAATGGGCGTTGCGACAAGGGACTGCACGCCGGGCACAGGGGGTTCGGCCACGGTGAGGGCCGTACCCACCGCGTCTTCCACTTCTGCCATCGCAGGCACCCCATCGATGCGGATGGTCAGGTGTGCGCTCGCAGCTTCTATCTCGCCCTGTTCGAGCAGGTCGAGGCGATCGGCCCAGTCCTGCATCATCCGGCGCCTCGGCTCCACGTATTTGGCGTGGTTGTAGGCCGAGCTGACCTTGTTGGGGTCGGAGTGCGATAGCTGTGCATCCACCCAAATTTTCGGATAGCCGATTTCATTGAGCGCCGTCGAGATGGTGCCGCGGATGCCGTGCCCGGTCAGGCGCCCCTCGTAGCCCATGAGCTGCAAGGCCTTGTTCAGCGTATTTTCGCTGATGCGCTTCTTGAGTTCGCTGGTATGAGCCAACAAGTACTTCTGCGCCGGCCGCATCACGCTCAGAAGATAGCGCACGATCTCGATGGCCTGCAGAGAGAGGGGCACGATGTAGGGCGGCACGTCCTGCGGCCTCTTACCGGCCTTGCGCATTTCGTCCTGGAGCTGCTTGACGAATTGTGGCGGGATGATCCACAAGCCGCGGTCGAGGTCGAACTGCTCAGGCTCGGCCAGCCGCAATTCGCCCGTCCGCACCCCAGTTAACAACAGCAGCCGCACACCAAGCTGGGTCTGCCAGCCGCGGGGGGTGTAGAGCCGAAGCTTCTGAAGGAACTCGGGCATCTCGGGCAGGTGCAGATAGGGATTGTGGGTCACCGGGGGCTTGGGTTCGGCTACCACATCCAGGTCAGCAGCAGGGTTGACCTCCAAGCCCTCGGCAACGACCAAGGCATAGCGGAACATCTGGTTGAACCAGGTGCGAACCTTCTCGGCGGTAGTGAACGCTTTGCGCTTCTCGATCGCCGCCAGAACTCCCAGGAGCTGAGGGCGGCGAATGTCGTAGATCGACATCTTCCCTAAGGCGGGCAGCACGTCCTTATTGAAGATGCGCAGGATCTGCGACAGGGTGCTCTGGCGGCCTTCCTTGAGTTCCTTGCGGCGATGCTCGACCCAGGCATCAAAAACGTTCCTAAAGGTGTATTCACCCGCCAATTTGGCCGCGTGCCGGCGCTGGTCACGCTCGATTTGCGGATCAATACCCCTGGCAAGCAGGGCTTGGGCCTTATCCCGCTCGGCGCGGGCCTCGCGCAAGCTGAGGGCAGGATATCCGCCCAGGGACATACGTTTTTGCTTGCCCAGCCAGTAGTAGCGAAACATCCACGACTTACCGCCGGCAGCAGAGACCATCAGGCCCAGGCAGTCATTATCGGAGAGGGTGTAGCGTTTTCCGGTGGTTCTTGCCTGCCGGACGGTCAGATCAGAGAGTGCCATTTCGAGGCTCCTAAGTAATGACTTAGGCCCTATGCTCGTCATGGTTCCCGCTCAGCCCCAGCAACTATCCGGTAGCCGTCCCACCCGTATTCTTGTGCCTCAATTGGTCACTCAAAAACGGTAGCTGTGGGTGGATTTCCGTGGCGCTCGCTGGAATGAAAAAAGGGGCCGAAGCCCCTTTTTTCAACGACTTACAGCCCTCAGTAGAAGTCTGTAGATCATAACTTGGAGCGGGAAAGGAGATTCGAACTCCCGACCCCAACCTTGGCAAGGTTGTGCTCTACCAACTGAGCTATTCCCGCGATTCATACTTGATATGGTATCCCCAAGGGGATTCGAACCCCTGTTACCGCCGTGAAAGGGCGGTGTCCTAGGCCTCTAGACGATGGGGACGTCTTAATCAAAGAGCGCGCATTCTATTTTCGTATCGACGAGTCGTCAAGCCCTGCAATGTAAAATTTTCGGTCTACACTGGTTTTAGACGTTATGTTTAATGCTCTTGGTTATATTTCAGTCAGAGCGAACACAGCAGGTGAACCTCAATCAGGCCCGAAGGGACAGGAATAAGACGCCATGAGCACCAGTTTGCTAATTGCTATTGCCATCGTCACTGCATTTGCAGCGCTCGCTGCTTTAACCTTCAGTCGATGGTTAGAACAGCGCCGTCTGGAACGCTTAAGGCAGGCTGTTATGCATAGCGACAACATGAACAAGGCATGCCTCTACGGAGAAGAACTCAGTAAATGGTTAAGCCCAGAAGCACTGCAATTCATTGCTCGAGTCATTCAATACCACCAAGAACAAATCCAATTACTCGGAATCCCGCCAAATGCGCGCACAAATCGCGCAGCGGCGATGGCCGAAGAATGGCAAAATAACCCTCCTCCACCGCTCAGCTACCCAATGCCAAAAGACCTAAAAAAAGCGCAGGCATTGCGTCAATCAGTCGTATCCTTGCTGGAGCTTGTGAAAGAAGCCTACGGGCATCAAATTGTCGAAACAAACATCGCTCGCCAAGTCATTAAAGAAGGACGCATGCTCAACACCCGAATCTGCATCGGTGTTTATCAAGCTCGTGCTCAAAATGCGTTAAAGCAGAACAGTCCGAATCAGGCTATCCATTTTTTGAAACGTGCTGAAGACGCACTTCGAGCGCTAGGGGAACTCCCGCACGATTTGCAGGAGTTAATGAGTGCACTATCCGAAGAAATAACTAACTTAGAGCAGCAGCGCTATGAAACACATACCAGCTCACGGCTGTCGGCAGAAACGGAAGAGCTAGCAGAGGCCGACGAGGCTTGGAAAAAGAAGAACTACGACTGATTTTTTGCCTTCTGCCAGCATTTTATCCAGCCCCACAAGTGGTCTCTCAGGGAGGCCGCCTCATCGATAGAGACTCCAGCTCGGCACATCAAATTACTCGGCACCGTTGAAGCCAGCTCACGCAATGACATTCCCTGTTCCGTTAACCCCACAAGCACGATACGCTCATCACTTTCCGAGCGCTGACGAACGATAGATCCCGAGGTCTCCATACGCTTGAGTAACGGCGTAATCGTGCCCGTATCCAGCATCAACTCATCGCAAATATCTCCGACCTTTAACCACTGCTGATTATTTTCCATCGCTTCCCATAGCACTAGCATCACTAAGTATTGGGGATAGGTCAGGCCAAGTAGCTTTAATAACGGGTGGTAGGCTTGGGTAATTTGTCGCGCCACGGTATAAGCCGCAAAACAAGTTTGATTCGACAAATACAAATGAGGGTATTTTTTAATCGACATTACGCTTGTGCCAATTCAGTCTCGACATCGGTTAATAATTCTTCTGGCTTGGTGGTTGGTGCGTAACGGCGCACGACTTCACCTTGACGATTAATTAAAAACTTCGTGAAATTCCATTTTATCGCCTTAGTTCCCATCAATCCGGGAGCAGCCGTTTTAAGCGCTTGATATAAAGGCGCAGCGTCGTCGCCATTCACTTCAATTTTGCTAAACATTGGGAAGGAGACACCATAATTTTTTTGGCAAAATGCTCCAATTTCCGCTTCACTGCCCTGCTCTTGCTTGCCGAACTGGTTGCAAGGGAAGCCTAAAATGACCAAACCTTTGTCCTTGTAGGCGTTATACATGCTTTCAAGGCCTTCATATTGATATGTAAAACCACATTTACTCGCGGTATTCACGACCAATACAACCTTGCCTACGTATTCAGATAGATCCTGCTCAACACCATTAAGTAATGGCATAGTGTAATTTAAAACCGTCATCTCGACTCACTCCCGTTTATAGCGCAACCGCGGCTGCATTTACATTGTACGAAACTATATTGCATACAATATACTTTAACAACCGAGAACAGCTTTCTGAATTCAGGCTATTTCTCTCAGGTGCCTATTCTTTGGTTGATGCTTTATCGAAGGTTAACGAAGCTGAGTTAATACAATACCTCAATCCAGTCGGTGCTGGCCCATCGGTAAATACATGACCTAGATGCGCGTCGCAATGCTTGCAAGTTACTTCGGTACGAACCATAAAATGACTCGTATCGGTACGCTCATCAATCACTTCGTGCGATACGGGAGCACTGAAGCTTGGCCAGCCACAACCTGAATCAAATTTACTGTCAGATAAAAATAAAGGTTCACCACAACAGACACAGCGATAGGTTCCTTCATCTTTACTATCATAGTACTGTCCGGTGAATGGTCTCTCTGTTCCAGCCTCTCGAGTAACGCGATAGGATTCAGGAGATAGCGTCTTGCGCCATTCTTCGGCTGTTTTAACAAGCTTTTTCATAGGTGTTCCCACTTTCGAAGCGCACGGGGTCGGAGTATGATGCCTCCTTTTCTTTTCGATGCAACACAGGCAGATCGAGTTCCATGCAGGAAATATTAAAATCCAACAAACTGGCTAACGTTTTCTACGACCTACGTGGACCTGTACTACAGGCGGCCAAACGCATGGAAGAAGAAGGTCATCGGATTCTGAAGCTTAACATCGGCAATCCAAAACCGTTTGGTCTGGACGCGCCAGAAGAGATCATTCAGGACGTTATCTATAACCTCCCAGACTCTGAAGGCTACTGTGATTCAAAGGGCTTATTTTCTGCGCGCAAAGCTATCATGCAATACGCTCAGCAAAAGCGCATAGCCAATGTAACAATTGAAGACATCATCATAGGCAACGGCGTCAGCGAACTGATCGTGATGTGCATGCAAGGTCTACTGAATAATGGTGATGAAGTATTAGTTCCTGCGCCAGACTACCCGCTCTGGACTGGCGCGATCAGCTTAGCTGGTGGGCGCGCGGTGCACTACATCTGCGACGAACAATCAGACTGGTATCCAGACCTTGATGATATGCGCAGCAAGATCACCGATAAAACGCGCGCCATGGTGCTGATCAATCCGAACAACCCGACGGGCGCAGTTTATCCTGATGCTTTATTGCTTGAGATGCTAGAAATTGCGCGCGAACACAACCTTATCGTTTTCTCAGATGAGATATACGACAAAATATTGTTCGATGGTGCAACGCATACCTCAACCGGTGCCCTTGCCGACGATTTATTGATTATTACCTTCAACGGTTTATCCAAAAACTACCGCTTAGCTGGATTCCGTTCTGGTTGGATGATTATCAGCGGTGCTAAGCACAAAGCTAAAGACTACATCGAAGGTCTGGAAATGCTAGCGAGCATGCGTTTGTGTGCCAACGTTCCAGCGCAACACGCTATTCAAACCGCGCTTGGTGGCTATCAGAGCATTGATGACTTAGTCGCCCCTACGGGTCGTATTTGTCAGCAGCGCGATATCGCTTATGAAATGCTCAACGATATTCCTGGCATTAGCTGTGTTAAGCCAAAAGGGGCGCTGTACTGCTTCCCCAAAGTGGATGCGAAACGCTTTAATATTCGTAATGACGAGCGCATGGTATTGGATTTACTTGAACAGCAGAAAATCTTGATTGTTCATGGTACGGCCTTTAACTGGCCAGCCCCAGACCACTTCCGCGTTGTGTTCTTACCACGCCCGGAAGATCTGACCAACGCCTTGGATAAAACCAAGCATTTCTTCGAAACCTATCAGCAGCTGTAACAGGCTGCAGATAAGTATGCTAGACGTTCATATCGACGAATTTTTTAACGATTGCGCAGTAGCCCTTCTGATGGGCCTACAGTCTTTTCCTGCAGCAAAAACGCTATTTGTGGAAGACATCGCGGGCCCTGGCGATATGGACGAATTTGGACTTCATAGCGCCAGACACATCGCTGCACTTGGTGCCCTGTGCTGGCTCAAAGATGAAGGTTTTGTTCGTTTTGGTGCTATGGACCGACAGGAGTCCGTCGATAATTTTGTGCTTACCAGCAAAGCGTTTTCACGGTTACTAGCGCTTGAGCCAATAGCAAACCAACCCGTGTTTCAAATACTGGAGAACGCTCGCATGGAACAAGATTCCACACGAGTGAGCTTTCTGTTACGAACGTATCTAATCAAGGAATCGTAGCTAAATAGCTACTTAGTGCGAACGTCAAATCCTGCCGAAGTCAAGGCATCCATCAAATCATGCGCTCGCGCTGGAACTCCAACTCGTAACGTTGGTGTATCACGACGCAGTGGATACTCTTTACGTAAGCGATCAAATGTCTCGCGTAAATTCTTAGATCGACGCATCGCTGATCGCAACACGCCATCATCCACACGAATTTCATAAGCGGCCCGAATAGCCGTGCGTAAAGCCTGATGAACCGGCGCTTGCTCGGTAAAGTTAACGCGTTTAATTCCGGGTTCTGGTAAAAACTGTGCCAATTTACAGCGGATAGGTAAGCCAAAGAATTCACAAACACCGTGATATACCATCTCAGTACCGCGCATCTTGCCATCCAACGAGTATCCCGCAATATGGGGAGTACCTAGCCAGCAATAATCTAACAGCTCAGTATTTATCTCGGGTTCACCTTCCCAAACATCCAAGATTGCAGAGAAGTCGTCGTTTGCTTTCAAGTGTTCTAACAAGGCCGCATTATCGACAACCGCCCCACGCGCTGCGTTAATCAAGCAAGCATCCGGTTTCATCTTGGCGAGGGTTTCAGCGTTTAGCATGTGCCAAGTAGGATGGTCACCGCTTTTCGTCATGGGCGTATGGAATGTCACGACATCCGCACTTAGAGCCTCTTCAAAGGAGGACAAGACTCCCACGTCTTCCGGATCTTTAAATGGATCAACGCCAATCACCTCAACGTCCATCTCTTCTAGCCTATTGCGCAACAGCAATCCGACATTGCCCAGCCCAACAATACCAACTGATAATTCAGTAAAGGCAATACCGCGGCTATCAACAAGAACGCTCAGTGCACTCAACACATAATCGACCACAGCTTGGGCATTGCACCCCGGCGCGCTACGAAAACCAATGCCTGCTTTTTCTAAATAATCGAGATCAATATGATCTGTACCAATCGTCGCAGTACCAACAAACTTCACCTTACTGCCTGCCAACAGCTGCTCATTCACCTCAGTAACGGAACGAACGATAAGGATATCGGCATCCGCTACATCAGCAGCCGTCATAGTTCGGCCTGGCACTCGAACGATATCTCCAAATTCTGAGAAAAACTGATCAAGTAATGGGATATTTTCGTCGGCAACGATTTGCACTGGGTAACACTCTATTCAGTAAGGAATCGGCATTGTGGCAATAGCTCGCGTCAAACACAATGATCACGAGCTAAAGCATCTTTAAGCGACGCGAGTAATCGTTACCGATACACCATTAAGGGCCGCATTTCCGGTCAACTCATCCAAAAAATGATCATCAGTTAAACGATTAGTATTTACCCCACCCGCTTGTCGCGCTTGAGCCAGTTGCACGCCATCTTCATCATGACCCCAACCGTGCGGCAAGCTCACAACACCCAACATCATGGAGTCACAAGGCTCAGCTTGCACTGTGAGCGTCGCCACCCTCGACGTCACCTTAACCGTGTCCCCTTCTGCAATACCTAAACGTTCGGCGTCGACAGGGTTGAGTAACAACCGATCACGTCTTGGCCCTTTGGTTAAACGACGGCTGTTATGTAGCCAAGAGTTGTTACTGCGTACGTGGCGGCGACCAATTAACAGTGAATCGTCACTTTGTGGCGCTAACAATGCTGTACGCAACCGCTGAATCTCATCGATAAAAACCTTAGGAGTTAGCGATAACCTCTTGTTTTTAGTAAATAAGCGATTCGGCATGGAAGACTCCAACGCACCAAGATCTAAACCTTCTGGCGTTTCAATCAACGTTTTTAATGCCAACTGATACGGTCCTCGTTTAAGCAGGACTTTAAGAATACCCACTGGCTTGAGCCAGTTCATAACGGCATAGGTTAGTGAGGTTTGGAGTCGAGTCTTTAGAGAACCGCGATTTAAACGCTTAGCCAAACCTAACAAGATTTCCCAATCTTCTTTGCCGCCCTTTGGTTTATCGAACAAAGCAGGCGCATATTTCGCCACATTACGCACCGCAAACGTATTGAAAATCAGATCGTAATGATCACGCTCTAACGGGCCACAAGGGGGAAGAATTAGATCGGCGTGACGAGTCGTTTCATTGATGAAATAGTCTATCGACACCATGAAATCGAGAGATTCAAAGGCGCGGTTAAGCTGATCACTGTTCGGTGTCGAGATGATCGGATTACCTGCAACCGTCAGCATGCCACGTATCTGCCCTTGCCCCTCAGTAAGAATTTCTTCCGCCATTACAGCGACAGGAAATTCTCCGCCAAATTCAGGCAACTTTCGAACACGACTACGATATTTATCAAAATGTCCGCGACCGCCACGAGCCGCCAAAATAGCCGGTAAATCAATCGCTGGATTAGTAAACATCACGCCACCAGGGCGATCAAAATTGCCACTGACGATATTCAATACGTTCACCAACCACTGACATAAACCGCCGTACTGCTGCACGGATAAGCCCATTCGGGCATAGCAGACGGCCGATGGGGCTGCCAACCACTGCTTCGCTAACTGACGAATATTACTTTCATCAATGCCGGTCGCCTTGGCGGCGATATCGGGAGTGAATCCTGCGCACAAACTTGCAAGATCAATACTGTCAAAATAGTCCGGTAACGTTGGCAATTCATCGCGCTGTTCGTTGATCCAAATATTTAAAATCGCCAACAATAAAACCAGATCTTGCCCTGGACGAATAAACCAGTGCTCATCCGCTACCTTGGCTGTTTCGGTGCGACGCGGATCAATCACCAACACTCTACCACCGCGTTTTTGTATGGCGCGGATACGCCCCCGAAAATCTGGTGCTGTCATCAGGCTACCATTCGACGCCAACGGATTCGCACCCATAATGATCATGAAGTCGGTTCGATCAATATCCGGAATCGGCAACAAAAGTTGATGGCCAAGCATATGCAAGCTCGCCATATGATGCGGAAGCTGATCTACGGATGTAGCAGAAAACTTATTTTTTGAACCCAAAGCCCTGAGCAACAAAGGTCCAAACAACAAATTGCCATAGTTATGAACGTTAGGGTTGCCTAGATAAGAACCAATAGCATCTTTGCCATGCTTAGCTTGAATCTCAGCAAACCGTTTGGCGGCAATGTCCAGCGCTTGCGTCCAGCCTATCGGTTGCCAACCAGACTCGGTTTTCAACATTGGCGTCGTTACTCTGTCCGGATCTTCATGCAGATCTTGCAGCGCCGTCGCTTTAGGGCAGATGTAACCTTGACTAAAAGGGTCGTCTTTATCTCCCTTAATTGACAGTATCTCTTCCGTTGCAGGATTAAATTCAATTTCAATACCGCAGGTGGCCTCGCACAGGCTGCAGGTGCGTTTATGCGTCTGAATAGTCATGCTGTTGTCCTAGCTGCTGATCGCCGGCAGAGACCGGGATTATTGTTTTTACTGACTATACAGACTACTCAATGGCTCGGAGCAGGCCATTTATGCCAAATTCCGGACAACAAAATTCAAGACAGCCAGGGCGTACCACAAGAGGCGCAACTAAGCCGTACCTCCCCGGCTAATACACGCCCAAAGACAGCAAAAACAAACAGCAGAAAGCCCCTGATAATCATGTCAGCCGCAGCCGAATGCTCAGATAAGCCGGAGAAATATTAGACCTGACACTCATTATTTTTATGAATGATGCACATCAAGGGGACTAATGCGCCTGACGCCATTATTGCTGTATACTGCATGCTATCTTAAAAAAGGTAGATCCCTGCATAGGCTGATCGTCTGTTCAGAAAACTACCTTCATACTTAATGGTACTTAGTCAGAACGAAACACTATCCCTCGTTGCTGACTAAAGTGCCCATACGTTGCTACTGAGGCTTTGAGAGGGTCGCTAATGAGTCTGTATTCAGAATATCTGGAAGAAATTGAGGTTCGTAAAAAGGATCTGGGTTTACA
>OJBE01000010.1_pt1 | contig 141773 bp, 136 predicted proteins | sample 1590521 | NCBI WGS metagenome assembly OJBE01 (sample SAMN05416807, study PRJEB24817) | seawater metagenome | isolation source: Sea water | place: Canada:Atlantic | collected 2013-07
GCCTCGATCTAAAGCGTTACAGGACTCACGCGCAGCACGACTGCATTAATCAGAGTTGCCCTAGTAAAGACAACAATGGTTTTTTATCGTTAGGGTGAAATTAACTCTCTGTCTTGTTGGTGAGTAAAGGCGTAAAAGTCGCCCTTTTACTTGTCACCGGTGTCTTTGATGTTCCGGTCATTTCGGAGCATAACCTCAATGTTTAAGGCCGACAAGACGGTGAGTCTACTGGCTGATAGCTTACGAACACATGGCTACGCCATCATTGATAATGCCTTCTATGATGATGTGCCATATGTTCTTAGTGATCGCCTCAATACGCTCGCAGAGGTTGATGCTATGCATCGGGCGGGTATTGGCCGGAGGGATGATCTTACTCAACGCGAAGATATTCGCGGCGATGAAATTCATTGGCTGACGGATGCTCATACGAGTGAAGCGTTGTGGGTACGCACCATGGCGCAACTGCGTATCGAGTTGAACAGGCATCTATTGTTGGGCTTATTTTCTTACGAAAGCCACTTTTCACATTACCCTGCTGGTGCATTTTATAAAACGCATACGGACTCCTTTCGTGGTGAGGCTAACCGCGTGTTGAGTACTGTATTTTATTTGAACCCTGACTGGAAGGAAGGCGACGGAGGGGAGTTAGTAATATACAGCGAAAGCGGCGAAGAGCTTGAACAAGTAGCCCCTGTATTCAATCGCTTGGTCGTCTTTTTGTCTGAAGAGTTTCCTCATGAGGTACTGCCTACCGCCACAGATAGATATAGCATTGCGGGGTGGTTCCGCGTGAACACAAGCAGCGCTGAACGAGTAGACCCTCCGGCTTAATTCGTTCAGTTGGTTAGTGCGTCTTTACCATATCCATAAACCAAGAAATAACTAACTCTATACGATACGGGCGCTGGTCAGATTTTAACGATGCAATATAGATGTCGTTGAGAAGCGGAGCGCTGCCTTCTGGCTCGAAGGGGATGAGCGTCTTCTCATCAATATGGTTTTGAATGCAGTGACGTGGAAATATGCCAATACCAAGCCCACCTAACGTCATTAATATAGCGCCTTCAATGCTGTTTATTTTTCCTGTGCAGTGTAGTGATAGGGCTTGAGTGTTATGAGCATCAGGAAAATTATGGTTACGCCAGTATTCGAAGTAGACATCAAACCCTGGGTAGTCGATATAATTAAATTCTAATATTTTCCCTTCCGATAATGCACCGAGATCAATATCAGGTGCAGCGACGGCCACATATTCTTCTTTGCAAAACGGAATATATTGCAATCTTGGGTGATCAATCTTCTTGGTCACAAAGCCAAAATCTATGATGCCATCTAAAATACGATTAAATACTTTGTCCGTCGGGACTAATTCAAGGTTGATTTCGAGCTTAGGATGTTTACGACGGTTTTCTAACAGCATTGGAAAGTGAGGTGATAATAAGCAAGATGCCGGCATGGCATAGCTGACGGTGCCTTGTACCTCTTGAGCCGTATTACCTACATCCACTAAAAAATCGGCGTGCAAGTTTTCGAAGTGCTTAATGTACTCACGCATCTTTTCGCCAGCTTCGGTGATAACGGGGCCTTTTGGCGTTCGCACAAAAAGGTCATTACCTATTAATTCTTCTAAGGCTTTTATATGTTTGCTGACATTTGCCTGCGTCATTGCAGCAAGATCGGCGGCTTCACTAAAACTGCCAACCATGTCGACAGCTTTAAATGCGCGGAAGTATTTAGGATCTATTGGTTGCACAGGATTGCCCATGTCTCGTTTTATTTATATGGCCATATTCATACTATATTATCAGACATCACTTTCAATGGCTGGAAGCGTCAAATCGCTAATTTCTAAATAATTGCTGTTATTTAGCGTATTGGCTAAGGGAGATTTTTCATTCGTCACTAGCTTACTTATTTTTAGGCGCATATCGTCTAATTCATAAGTAATAGAAATGCCCATTAAGTAATTACAGTAGATGTCGCCATATTCAATTTTTTTACTCTCTTTTGCCTTGATTTGAAATGTATGTGTGATTTCAGTTTGTGTTGATGACGCTAAACCTTGATTAACGATCAGGGTGATTGAAAGGTCGAGATCAGTTTGATTACGAAAATGTTTAATATTCATCGAGATACCTAATATTGACGCTAAATACTGTAGAAAATGACAAAAAGACTCGCAATTCCGATGCGGCATAGTGCTGATTCTGAATCTGATTTGAAGGCTATATGAGGGGGGCATAATGTGGGTTTTCACAAATACCGTTATTGGGAAGAGTCATGGGGAACAGTCAGCTTATTCATCCGTCTTCAATTCGTGTCTGGCGCGGATTTAAAAATCAACAATATCAATCGAATTGGACAGGCTTTGTCGACCGACTCTCAGAAATATTCATTCCGCTAACGTGCCAGGCTATGATGCCTATTGGCTTAAAATCCTATATTCCCACATTGCTTAAAAGTGATGCTGGCATTTTGCCGGATGAAATTGCTTTGGTGGGTTACGCAGATCAAAATACGTATTACTCCGCTAGCAGAGATACGGTGATTGGACGTGGTTACGGCCTGTTGCACTACGAGGTCTTTAACTTTGATAGCGGAGCAGGCATTCCTTCAAGCCAGTCGGCTTTCCCTACCGCTTACTCAAAGGGTGCATTTGAACTCTCACAACCTTACTACTTTTCTGGCCGACCAATTGATTGGTCTGTACTTGAAATTAATGTATTTGCTATTCCAGTACAACAAAGTGAGGTCGGTGGAAGAATAGTTACACTGGCAGATAGCCTCAAGTATGCGGTCTCTCATAATCTTATTACGGAATCTATTCTGGTGCAGGATTCTGGGTACGTGATTCTGTGGATTGGCTTGGATGTTGGAAAAAAGATTCCGCAAGACATCACTGATCTTATTTCTGCACATACAGACGTTATTCATTCTATTTCAGGGCGAACGAGTGTGCCGCCAATGTGGACGGGAGGTGAACCTGGTATTCCGATTAAGGATAACCAAACACTTAATCTGACCTTGAAATCTTCCGCTATAGGAGCTTTTTATTATGATTAAAATGGATGCGTTGGTAATGCTGTAGTAACTTAGCAGTAACTCAGTAGTAACTATGTAGTTACGAATACACGAGATTTTATACGTTATATAGTGTCAGTATTGAACCTAGACTAGAGCGGTATCTCTAGAGTACCAAGTAATCAGGTATGCCCTACAAAAGAGCAACGGAAGAAATTAAAAGAGACCCCGGATCATCACCGGGGCTTTATTTTGACTCTTTAATACTTTCGCCTTCGATCTATTTTTTTAATGAGCTAATGGCTGCCCAGCACGTCAAGGCGCTATTAAATGTGGTATAAAATCCACAAAGTGAATACACAATACCAGACCAATCTTCTCGGATGTCTGCGGGTATTGTTTTTCCTTCTTTATCTGTGCTCACAACGACAGGGTCGGAGACATTGCGAATAAACCCATACGCGACGCCTTGTTGCTGGCACTGGTGCGCAATCACAGCATCGTCCATTTCAAGAAAACAGTAGGCACTGGCTGATGTGCCATTGTCTATGAAGTAGAAATCAGTGGTGAGTAGTGGCTGAACACCAGCAAATTCAATGTTATTACTTTTAAGGTTGGACGGTACAAGCGGAGTATTAATTAAGTCATCGGCTGTGTACGAGGTACTCGCCCGTTTATTGAGTTCATCCACAGATTTAGCGATCGAGGTATCGTTCCAGACAGTATCAAGCGGCATCATTAACGAGTTTTTTACTTTGTCGTAAATATCTGCTGATGGAAATATATCTGCTCCGGTAAAGGTCTGTCTGTTGTAGTCGCAATGGTCAATGTTTTCTGCTTTTTCAAGTTCAATATGTGCAGCGCAGGTGAGTACGACATCGCCTAGTGGTTGTTTGGTCGAACTGCCACCGGCGGTACCTGTGGAAATAATGGTACTGACACCACTTTGCTTAATAATGGTATCCACTAAATTTTCGACACCTAGGATGTAAGGCGGGTGGGCGAGGTGAACTTCTGATTTAATCAATAATACTTTTTTATCGACGTTTGATTCTGTGGTGACAGAAACAAGTTGAAAGTAAAGGAGCGGGGTGGTTTCTCCGGTCAGCGTCAATGGCACCCAGCTATCACGCCATTCTTCGGCGTATGGGCCGCGTTCTTTATCGCTGTTGATGAATACGTGATCAAGAGCAGACCATTCTGCACTCGTCCAAGTAATCACGGCAATATCAGCATTAGGTAGCTTGGTTCTTGGCAGTAGAAGCCCGGTAGGGGCGGTAGCATTAATGGCTGACCAATCCACAACAGGTAAGTAGTGCTCGTTAGATACTTGATAGTTGGCGTGTAGTAATCGTGACATGGGTAAACGTCCTGTTAGCTGAATATAAGAAGGAAAGGTTGATCATTAACGAGAATGGGTTGCAAGGTTTGGCCGCTCCCTGCTACGGAGGTATTAGTCAGTTCCCACCATCCTAAGCAATTAGGGTAAATACTGCTTAGGGTTAGATTGCCGCTACTTTGATAGACCAAGAAATACGCCTGACCTTCGCTGCCTTGATAGATCGATATGGCTTGAGCGTTGAGCATAGCACTGGTGGCATCTTGGCTTAATACAGGGTGGGAGCCTTCGTCGGGGTCATCCATAAAGTGATCAATATTTACTTTCTTATGGTCTTGATTGGCTTTAAGGAAAAAGTTTTCACCACCGAACTGGAAGAAGTTAAAGTGTCCCCATGTTTTTGCCCAACTTGCAGACCAAGTTTCTAAGACACTTAAACCGTCATAAGGTGGAAGTGAGATTTGATACTTGGTGCAATCTCCGGTGGTGCCGTTATATGCAACGAGGAAGCTAATGTCGCGATAAGGCAAGGCTTTCACCATGGTCAAGCCTTCGCCAACATACAGGTTATGAAGTGCGCTCACTGTGTGGTCACTATTATATCGGTAGAAATTTAAGTATTTGCCATCGTTGGCGTACGTGACGAGGTAGGGCATTCCACCAAGATAAAAGACATTCAGTATATCGAGCGGATTAGGCATCTTAATGGCTGCGACGGCAACTAGGTACTCTGTGGTGTCGTTGCCAAACACACTCAAAGTTTGTGTTGTGGCCGAATACAGCAGCGTGTAGTGATTCTCACGGGTCGAAAGCTCTGCACTGGCCGTCACTGCTTTAGGTAGTGCCTGGAGGGTTTTTTCTGGAAGTGCTTGAGTCGTTATACTCCAGTGGTTGTTATTATTTTGTATCGCTAAAAACTGTACGGATGTGTCTTGAGAAGTTGACATGTTAGCTGCCTCGTCCTTGTGATTTATCATGTACGTATCACTATACCCAGAGAGTCGAGTGCCCCCTATTCGCATTCGTTATACGAGTGATTCTTAATTCCCTTCTGTACAACTTGAAGTTTAGTGCAGCTTCTCTGTTTTGCAGGCTCTTATGGTAAAGTTTCGTTTTTTAAACTCTGAATTTGGACGTGTTTGTGGTGATTAAAGGCTCAGCGGCTATCGCGCTCAGTAACCCTAAAAGCCCATCGAATGTTGGTGCCGTGATGCGTGCGGCAGGATGTTATGGTGCCCATGCGATTTACTACACTGGTGAGCGCTTTGAGCGCGCAGCCAAGTTTCATCAAGACACCAATAATATCAGCTCGACAATAGAGCTTGCGGGGGTAGAGTCGTTTGTGTCTCAAAAAAAGCCGGAGCAAAAGTTGGTATGTATCGAACTGGTTGAAGGGGCCACACCGCTGCCGGAGTTTAAGCATCCTGAAGACGCATTGTATGTGTTTGGCCCGGAAGATGGCTCGATTGATCAAGCCGTTGTCGATGCCGCAGATGCGGTGGTATTCATCCCGACCATTGGCTGTATGAACCTTGCCGCGACGGTTAACGTCTTGCTGTACGACCGTATGGCGAAACAACACCAGCAGGGTGATCAAACCGAGCTTATAAGAAACAGTCGTGATGTTAATAATCGTTTAGCGATCAAGCGCTGATTTTAAATGTGTGTTGTTTTAGTGTTCAACATACTGCTGCTATGTAGGAATGTAATATGAGCTTTTATGAAGAAAATGTATTGCCTCATCTCATTAACTGCGCGTGTTCTGGCAAAGCTGTTAATGCGCTGCGTGCGAAAGTGGTGCCTCTTGCCACCGGCGAGGTATTGGAGGTGGGTATTGGTTCGGCGCTTAACTTGCATCTTTATGATGAGTCTAAAGTAACTAAGGTATGGGGGGTGGAACCGTCATTGGGTATGCGCAAACGGGCGGCGAAAAACCTTAAAAAGTCGTCGATCAAGGTGGAGTGGTTAGATTTACCAGGGGAGAAAATTCCGCTAGCGGATGAATCGGTAGATTCCGTACTGTTAACCTTTACGCTATGCACTATTCCCGATTGGAGTGCAGCTATGCAGCAAATATATCGAGTACTTAAGCCCGGTGGTAAGATCTACTTTTGTGAGCATGGTCAGTCACCTCATAAGTCTGTTGTTCGTTGGCAGAATCGATTGAACAACGCTTGGGGAATGGTCTTTGGTGGCTGCAATTTGAATCGCCCCGTTATTAATATGATTGAAAGCAGCGGCTTCTCAATTGACTGGTATGAGAGTGAATACGCTGATGGGTTGCCAAAAGTGGCTTCTTTTGCGTCATACATGACACACGGTGTTGCTATTAAATAGTGGTAATAATCTATCGTAAAACGTACTTATTTAGGCTTATGGTGTTTAACCTGAGTGACTCATCACAGTTCTGACAAAACATCACAGATCCCGTCTAGCGCTTTTAGGGCGCTAAGGTCTATATTGAAATGGCTATCGGTAATCAAACCGGAGCAAATAGACCAAAAGTACTAACGACAGGTTAGTATGATAGGGGGAGATGGATGAGAGTAATCCGGCTCGTATTAAGTTTAAGCCTCGTGTTGGCATTCACGGCATCTGCTAGTGAAAGCGCCTACAGTAATAACGCCAATCAGCGTGTGAGCGTTACAAACGAGACTAATCAGCCAACGGATCACTTTAATCATCAATCCTTAGACCTTCTTACCACTCATGCAGCACTGATAGAATCCTCCTTATTTTCAAGTTTTGATACCGACCCAGATTGTTTAACAGTCTTGGCGTTTAAACGCCCAGTCGTAAAACACAATGCGTCAGTACTCACTGGAAATGTACGACTTTCGCAGGACTCAATTGCCCAATGGCAATTAATTCGTGGGCCACCTCTGGCTTGATGGTTTCTTTTCTTTTCCTGAGTGCTTTATAGATCAGGTAAGAACAGCGACGACCTCCATCAATCAAATTGTATAAAAAATCAAATAAATATGAGTGACCCAACAATAAAATGGGTTGCTTTAGAGGAGTATTGCCATGACTAAACTCAACTTACACTCTGTTTCTAGTGTTGATGAGCTAATGTATCCAAATCAATCCAACGAGCTATCACTAGAAAGTAGTGCACTGAAATTCTTTACAGATTTTCAAAATAACGAACCCCTCGTGATTGATGCATCTGTGTCGGCTGTGGATGCGCGGCAAATGATGATGGCCACTCATGTAAGGCTCAAGCTGGTGGTGAATCGAGCGAATAATTTTGTTGGTGTCATAACGGCGCATGACTTATCTGAGCAGAATATTTTGCGTTACACCCTTGCAGACAAAAGTCATTTGGATGACTTAGCAGTGGCTGATTTAATGACACGAAAACGAGATTTGATGGCGCTGGATCTTAACGAAGTGGAGACATCTTCCATCGGAGATGTGGTGAACTTACTAAAGGATAACTCTCAGCAGCATTGCTTGGTCGTGGATGATAAGACACATCAGATTCGTGGCATCTTCTCTGCGAGTGATATTTCTCGGAAATTACATTTACCAATCAATATTCAGGAGCAGTCGAGCTTTTACCGAGTGTTTGCTGCGGTTTCGTAAAATGCATTAGATAACAACAACCTGAAAGGGCGAGATTTCTCGCCCTTTTTTTTGAAATAAAATTCACCACATTGGCAGTGGTTGGCGGCATCGCGGCACATTTGCACATTGGCGAAGCAAAGGTGGTAGGGTAACCTCGCTGCATCACAATAAAAATGAGGACGCATCGTGTCGACAGAATGGGCCTACAAAAGTGCAGTTGAGCTGCAACAAGCGCTAACCAGCGGAGAGATTACTAGCCGTGGCTTGGTTGAATACTTTAAAACCCGTATGGAGCATGTGAATCCGTCGCTGAATGCCATTGTTGCCTCAGATTTTGACGGTGCTTTAGCCCGTGCAGACGAAGCGGATGCCGCGCGTGCTAAAGGTGAACACTGGGGGCCATTACACGGTATCCCGATGACCATTAAAGATACGTTTGAAGTGGTGGGTATGCCGTGTACTGCGGGATCACCGTCGCTCGCGAAACACATGCCGAAACACAATGCGTTTACCGTCCAGTTGTTAATCGATGCTGGTGCCATTATGTTTGGTAAAACCAACATTCCATTATTTGCCGGCGATATTCAAAGCTTCAACAAAGTGTATGGTGTGACGAATAACCCTTGGGATGTTGCCCGTACACCGGGTGGTTCGTCGGGGGGGGCTGCTTCGGCGTTGGCATCTGGCATGACGCCGATTGAGCTAGGATCTGATCTTGCGGGTTCTATCCGAACGCCTTCACATTTCTGCGGTACTTATGGCCATAAACCGACCCACGGCATTATCTCTGGGCGTGGTCATATTCCTGGACCGCCGGGCATGTTGTTAGAGCCAGATTTAGCAACGCCGGGGCCTATGTCTCGTAGCGCTGATGACCTTGATCTGATGATGGATGTCTTGGCCGTGCCTGGCCCATTAATGGGTAACAGTTGGTCGTTGACGCTCCCCAACTCTGATAAAAAAGCCTTGTCCGATTTTAAAGTATTAGTTTGGACTCAAGATCCACTTAGCCCCATTGACAGTGATCTTGAAGCGGCCTATCAAGAAATGGCAACGCATCTTAAGGCACAAGGGGCTGATGTTACTGTCGGCGCACCGGAAGGCATGTCGTTAGAAACGTTTGTTCCAACGTATATGAACCTACTTGGTTCAGTATTAAGCGGTACGTTAAAACCTGCCCAGCGTCGTATTACGGCAGTATTGGCAAAGATCGTTGCTAAATTTGGCAAGCAACTGAAAACCGGCCCTCATACCGATAAATTATTGACTGGTATGACTCAGCCTTACGCCGAGTGGTTAAAGCAACACGAAACTCGTCTTCGTATTGCAAAGAAAATGGAGAAAGTGTTTGCACAGTACGATGTGATCCTTACGCCTGTTGTGCAAGTTCCTGCGTTTAAACACCAGCCTAAGCCTGCGGTACATAAGCGTCGCTTACCGGTGAACGGTGAGGCACGAGCATACACTGAACTGTTTATGTGGATTGCCCCAGCGACCTTGATGGGCTTGCCAGCAACGAGCGCTCCTGTCGGAGAAACAAAAGAGGGTTTACCGGTCAACGTGCAGATCATTGGCGCTGAGTATCAAGATAAAACGACCATTCGTTTTGCTAGTTTGCTTGAGAAATCACTGCGCGGGTTTAAACAACCGCCAAATTATCAGGCATAGAACCTTACCTCTGAAAATGGTGTTGCTGTGTGATGATCGTGCCGCTGGACGATGTTGTTTTATTGGTGATATCGAGCTTTCTTGGCTCGGCCATGACGGCAGCTCTCGGCGTTGGGGGCGGTGCATTTCTGATCACTATGATGGCGGGCATTGTTCCGCCACTAGCCCTTATTCCTTTGCATGGTGTGGTGCAGCTTGGCTCTAATGCATCACGTGCACTGCACTCACGAAAACATCTTCACCTTCCTCGGTTTGGCTACTTTATGGTCGGCGCAGTCATCGCTTCGCTTGGCTCATTTTGGTTGATTGGCCAAATGGACGTTGAGTTGATTCCTCTGCTCGTAGCTGTCTTTATATTGTGGCTTATCTGGATGCCAATGCCTGATCTAAAGCTGGGCACGAGTAAGGTTGGCTTATTAGCGGGCGGTGTCATGACGACCATCGCTAGCATGTTGGTCGGTGCGTCAGGCCCGCTTGTGTCTGCGTGGCTAGGCCGTGATGGGTATGATAAGTGGCAATATACGGCGCTATTCTCTTTTAGTATGACAGCGCAGCATCTACTCAAAATCCTCGTTTTTGGCTTTGCTGGATTCATGTTCAGTAAATGGCTCGTCTTATTAGCACTTATGCTGGTGGCAGGTTATATCGGTACGCGAGTAGGGCTTAAGCTTTTAGGCCGATTGCCCGACGCTAAATTTAAAACGTTGTTTCGATGGATGCTCACCGTGCTTTCTCTTCGGTTAATTTGGCAATGGTATGTTTAGCTTTTTTGGTTTTCTTTTAGTTTGTCCGAGTCCTACCACATCAAGTCACACCAGCTAAGTGACGAGCACCTGAAATAAAAAAAAGTGTCGTAACAGGCCAGTCGATTGCGCCACTCATAGCAAAGAGGTTTAATTCGGAGTTCTAATAATAACGATTACTTCCGTGATCAAAAGAAAGGAACTCTCTAATGAAAATGTTAGCGAAAGCGACGATGCGCCGTGCATCAATGATAGTCATAATGGCTGGATCAGTATTTCTAACGGCCTGTGGTGGTGATGCCTACACCTCTGCTGAACTTACTTCTATGTACCCTGATATCAGTGCTGCCAGTACTAAAGTAGAAGAGGTTGAAGTGCTTTGCCCATTTCAGCGTATGTTAAAGCGCTCGGGTATTCTTGATGAAGCGATCGAAGAAAATTCATTTGAAGTTAAAAATCGTACTCTGACCGAAGCGACTGAAGTGTTTGGCTGTGACAGTACTACCTGTAGTACCGCGATTGGTTACGCCAGTCTGGCTCAGGGAAATTGGAATAGTATTGAGCTGAACCGTCTGCATGAAGCCGGGTTTTTATCACACGACTGTGGCTTAACGTTTGAATTGGGTGGCATTACCGTCAGTGATACACGTCGTGATGCAACGCTAGATCGTTTGGCCGAACTCGCAGTTGATGGCCGTTTGGTATACAGCGATTTAATGACGGTAAAACAAGAAACGTGCGATCAGGAAGGCGTTGAAATGACCGTGGGTGGTGAGACTGAGGTTAAGTTGATTTATGCTTACTTAGGTGGCCCAGAGCGCGAATACATCGAATACAGTGATGTTGATAAATTTTTGCATGCAACTATGCCAGACTACAAAGCAACAGGTTATTTAAACCTAAGCTTAGTGGGGGAAGTGCAGTAGGCACTCCTACATTCAGTTATGATGACAATGGGTTGAGTTTGTATTTTATGCGAACTTGACCTATTTCTCTCTTTTCAATTCCCCGTTCTTTATGTCGCCCGTTTAATTTACTCTTACGGTAAGTGACACAGATAGCGCTCTTTCAGAATGAACTTGTATAATTATATTGAAAAATCACCCGGATGGGTGGCCTGCTCTGTTTTGAAAATTGATGTAATTCACTTTCATAGTTTAAGCATTACGAACCCATGATGGTGAATACTTGTTCCTGTTTAGTTTACACCATCCCCTTTTGACTGACTGGGCAAATGAGCGTTAGATGTAATAGAGGCCGGCTAGCTATTTCACAAGCTATAATTTGTTCTGCTTAGACACTGAAATTTAGGCTCGTATACGAGTCCAAGTTAGTAGGCATTAGGGATGTTCTTTACGGTCATCGTAGAGATGGGTGGTGATTTTTTTGAAAAGGTGTTGTATTGAAAATTCTACATATTGATGATCATGAGTTGTTTATGCATGGTGTTAAGGCGGTACTGGCGCAACAGCTTGATGAATTTCATGTCACGTTGGCACACTCCGTCTCAGAAGCTTTAGGTATTATCGAAAAGACACCCGATTTTGATTTATTGTTGGTCGATTTAAACATGCCTGGTTTGGATGGTTTATCCTTCATTGACTCACTGGACGAGAGAGACATATTTTTACCCTTTATGGTGCTTTCAGCATCGGAAGATATTCGGCTGATAAAAATGGCTTTGAAGAAGGGCGCGTTAGGGTTTATTCCTAAATCATATGGCGTGAAGGATATTTTAAAAATCATCCGAAATTCAGCAAGTGGTGATGTTTATATCCCTGAGAATATTCAGAAAGCGCTAGAGTATGTGACAGATCACGACACGCTAGGCGTGGCTAAAATTTGCGATGAATACCGCTTAGGGCAACGCCAAATTGATGTTCTCGGCTTGATGCAAAAAGGCTACTCTAACGGTGAAATCGCTCAAACGTTGAATATCAGCATCAATACAGTGAAAACTCATATTAAAACACTCTACACGTCTTTTATGGTTAAAAGCCGCATAGAATGTTTGGTGTATGCTGAACGGATTGGGCTTCTTGGCCCGAATAGATATTGAATGAGTGTTACGCTGGCTGCGCCAACTTTTTCTGAATCACACTTCTAAGTACAGGGGGCTTTATCGGTTTTTGAAGCACAGTTAACTTATGGTTTGTTGCCTCTCGAACACGCGCAGGGTCGGTATCACCAGTCACAATGATTGATGTAACCTTTTGGTTATAATATGCCTCGATGGCCTTAATCGCCTCAATGCCTGTTTTCTCTTCATTAAGTCGATAATCGGAAATAATTAGGTTAGGCACCCAGGCTCTGTCAAGGTGTGCTAAAGCCATCGCTTCTGAAGAAAAGCTTTTCACATGACACCCCCACTTTTCCAAAGTGCTGGTTAATGCGATTCGAATATTTTCGTCATTTTCAATGACAATAATGTTGGTGTTAGCTAATGTCACCGTCGTTTCAAGTGGGATGTTTTTGACAATATCTTGCAAGTTACCGCGCGGCAGTGTGATGCTAAATGTACTGCCTTGGCCAATGTTTGAGGTGAGTGATAATTCCCATTCTTGCAGAGCGCATAGCCTCTGAACGATGGACAGCCCTAGTCCTAAGCCTTTGTCTCTATTTCGTTCAGGGTTATGTAATTGATGAAACTCCATAAAAATATTTTTGCGTTCTAGCTCAGGGATGCCTCGGCCAGTATCACTAACAGATATTCTAATTTTGTTATCAACCTGTTTAATCACTACTGAAACTTCGCCATATTCTGTGTACCGCATGGCATTGCTAAGCAGATTGTTCATGACTCTGTTCAGTAGTACTGGGTCATATAGGCCGACAAGATTGTCGATTTTAAGGCTAAACTTTAATCCTTGTTTTTTCGAAATAGCTTCGTACTGCCGACAAATATCCTCTGTCGATTCGGTGATGAATAGATGCTTGGGTTTTGGCGTAATAACGTCAGCGTCTAGCTTTGACACGTCAAGTAAGCTATTCAGTATGTTCGACATGTCGGAAATACTGGAATCCAGAAGGCGATAATTGCGATTGGATGATTCATCTTGTTGCTCTTTATCTAAACCGAGGTCGTCCGCTAGAGCACTAAGAAACAAGTGAGCAGCTTGAAGCGGTTGTCGAATATCATGGCTAGCCGCCGCAAGGAATTTGGATTTTGCCAGATTGGCTGTTTCTGCGACTTTACGAGATTTTTCATTCTCCAGACGTAAGCGAATAGATTCGATCATGGTTTCATTCAATTTCCAGCCGTACATAAGCAGCATTAACCATAAGAACGGAATTAAATACGTCAGTGTTCTATCTATGTCAGTGTCGTATAAACGGACGGTTAGGGCTGCAAGGGGGATGGTAATAAAGACATAGTAAGCGGGTAAATAATGCACGAGGGCAGGCGCTGGTGTTGTTGATAGGGCAATGAGTAATATGGCCATTAAGGCGATGTAATAACTGTCGTTTGTTTGCAAGAATATAAAAGGCGCGGTTGCCCAAACACAGCCCCAGATCATAGAAACAACAAATACAATCACAGCCCAAGTATTGGTACTGAGACTTGTCTTCTTAATGTAATAAACGCTGTAAAAAAGCACGGTGCTGGCAAGTAGAAATAAATTGAGTCCTAACCAAAACACCTGTCCTGACTGGGGAGTGGTGTCTTTATATAGATACAAAATAATCATGCTGGTGAGCAGGCCACCAACAAGATGTGCTAGCGCTTGCTCCATAAACTGCTTATGACGTTCGATATTAATGTGAGTCGTTAACTCTGAGTCGAACTGCTTTTGGTTAAACATGGTGAAATTTTAAGATCCCTTAAAATGCATTGTTGGGTGAACGTTGGCGATCGTGTTGAGGTCAACTTGACCATTTGGCGCAGAGGTTTAACCACGATTGGATTCCGGCACTGAGGTGTTTCTGCTTGTGTAAAATTAGATATAGCTGACGGTTAAGATTGATACCGGGTGTATTTAAACGCACTAAGTTCCCTCTTTTAAACTCGTCCTCTAGGGTTATTAAAGATAAACAACCAACGCCAAGCTGAGCTTCGACTGCACGCTTGATGGCTTCAGTGTGTTGTAGTTCTAATACAATATTTAGCTTTGGTAGAAGGCCGTGCATGGCACGGTCAAACGCTTGTCGAGTGCCTGACCCCGCTTCACGTAAGATCCACTGGATACCGACCAAATCATCTTGGTTGAGATCTTTTTTACTGCGGGCAAGTGGGTGATCAGGATGGCAAAATACGGCGAGTTCATCGGTTCGCCACGGTTCAACCGTTAAATCTGGATGATGAAATTCACCCTCAATCATGCCCATATCAAGTTGGTAGTTCAGAACTTTTTCAACGATGTGTTCCGTATTCTCAACATCGAGAGACACGGGGGAGCCAGGGTGCTCGGCCATATAGTCTGCCACCATTTGCACCGCTAGATAGTTACCAATGGATAGAGTTGCGCCGATATTTAAAGGGCCAGCTATCGCGTGCTGCAACAAGCTTTGTTCAAGATCTTCAGCCATCGCCATTAAGGCTTCAGCCATAGGCCGTAACTGGCGACCTTGCTCGTTGAGCTGCAAGCGCTTACCAATACGGTCAAAAACAAGTATGTCGAATTGGCTTTCAATATCCTTCAGTGCGCTACTGGCTGCACTTTGAGACATATTGAGATGATTGGCCGCACGCGTGAGATTGCCGGCCTGAGCAATCGCGAGAAATACTTCGAGTTGGCGCAGGGTGTATCGCATGCTAAGAATCCATTATCGGTAAAGTCGATAGTTTATATCAAAATAAATTGTTTTACCGATATTTTGTTCAGGCGTACAGTGTGTTCAAGATTTAAACAAGTCTACAAACACACGTTGAAATACATGCCGAGGGCACTATGAGCAAACTGATTCGCGAGACCGTAACGAGCGTTCATCACTGGAACGAAACATTGTTCAGTTTTACGACGACACGCAGTCAGGGGTTACGTTTTAAAAATGGTCACTTCACTATGATAGGTCTCGAGGTTGAAGATAAGCCATTACTGCGTGCTTACAGTATTGCCAGTGCCAACTATGAAGAAGAGATGGAGTTCTTCTCTATTAAAGTTGATGACGGCCCACTCACGAAGCACCTGCAAAAGTTGGCCATTGGTGATGAAGTGCTTGTTGGTACTAAGCCAGTAGGCACCTTGATTACTGACAATCTATTGCCAGGTAAAAATTTATATCTGCTCAGTACAGGAACAGGTTTAGCGCCGTTTATGAGCATCATCAAAGATCTTGATGTGTATGAGCAATATGACAAAGTGGTATTAACGCACGGTGTGCGTTATGTGTCTGAGTTGGCCTATCAAGATCGCATAGAAAATGAACTGCCAAACAACGAGTACTTTGGCGACATCGTGCGTGAAAAGCTGATTTACTACCCAACAGTAACGCGTGAAGACTATCGCAATACTGGACGCTTAACTGATCTGTTGCGTACCGGAAAACTCACAAGCGACATAGGTTTAGCTGACCTTGATCCTGAAAACGACCGTTTTATGCTGTGCGGTAGTCCGGCGATGCTAGATGAGTTGACCGAGATGCTTGATAGCCTTGGCTTTAAAGAAGCCCGAGGCGGTGAAGCAGGGCATTACGTGATTGAACGAGCTTTTGTTGAAAAATAGATCGAATATTTAGATCGGTATTATTCAAACGCAGCTAACCACTTTCGCAGCAGGATATTTAATGCTTGCTGCTCTTCTTCTGAGAACATGGCTATTAGGTCATGTTCTTTTTTTAAATGTGCCTCTACGGCGCTATCAATCAGTGATAATCCATCTTTCGTCAGTTTTACCATAAGACTTCGTCGGTCATCTGGGTCTGGCAGGCGTTCGATTAATGCTTTTTTTTCCAGCCGATTAAGGCGATTCGTCATCGCACCAGAACTCAGCATCGCGGTACGAAAAAGTGTTGTTGGGGTAACACAATATGGTGTTCCATGGCGTCTGAGTGTGGCCAGCACGTCAAACTCTCCAGTAGTTAGGCTGTAAGTTTTATGAACCGCTTCAATATCTACCGACAGGTGATGAAACACTCGATAAAGGCGACCTATGGGCGCCATGGGGCCGGTATCTAGCTCGGGGCGTTCTTGTAACCACTGCTGGACAATATCATCGACCTTATCGTTTTTGCTCATATCTACGTGCTAAACCTAGTTTTAGTTCGATTCAGTATTTCTTAATAATATCTTTATGTAAAGATATTTGACTGTCTCTTTATGACTAGTTAGCTTTCAATAAAGAATCTTAACGTAGAGATAAAAATGAACAATTCAATCGTCGCTTGGGGGTTGGCTTTGGCCGCTCCAATCATTTGGGGCAGTACATATTCTGTGACACAGAAATGGCTAGTGGGTGTGCATCCTCTTTGGCTAGCTGCTTTGCGTACGAGTATTCCAGCATTATTTATGTGTTGGTTTGTGCCTATAAGCGTTTGGAAGCGCTTTGGTATTAGGCTATTGGTGATGAGTTTTTTGAATATCACTTTATTTACAGGATTGCTCTTTTTAGCCATCACGCGATTACCAGGCGGTGTAGCGGCGACCTTGGTCTCTACGCTGCCATTGCAGGTGATTTTGTTACGAATGCTGATGGGTATTAAAGCTGAACCACAGCACTTAATTGCTGCAATAGGAGGTGTTGTCGGTGTTGCACTTCTATTGTTGCAGTCCATTCAGGTTCCGGATCTTCTCGGTGTGCTAGCGGCTTTGACGGCGGCGTTTGTGATGGCTGTTGGGGTGTTGACGACAGCTAAGTACGGGGCGGATATACCTTCGCTGCAATTAACGGCAGCACAAATTTCCTTGGGTGCTTTGGTATTGCTGTCATTAGCATTGTGCAGTGGTGAGCCTTTTCCTCTACTGAGCAATGAAGGTATTTTAGCCATGATTTGGCTTGGGCCAATCGGGATGGGTTTTGCATACTGGGCTTGGTTTCGTGCGATGACGTATATTCCAATAACTCGTTTGGCCTTTTTTGGACTGCTTAACCCTGTTGTGGCGGTACTTGCGGGCATTTTTCTAATGAATGAGAAGCTGAGTTTTGGCCAAATAATTGGTATGTTTATAGTTATTTCTTGCATCTTGTTTGCCCAAAAGTCTCGTCGGCGAAATGTCCTCGAAGTTGAAAAATCTGGCATTAAACCTGCTGATACTTCTACATATTAATAAAAAGCGACGGATTTACGTCGCTTTCTTGTGTTGAATTTCTGTCGTCAGGAGGCTGCCATGCCCGCTCACGGAACCGTTTCTGCGGTGATACAAACATTAGAAGGTGCTCAAGAGGTAGCAAAAGCTATCCGCCAATCGGGTTACTTACTGGATAAAAACGATTTGAAACGTCTGCTGGCTGATTTGAGCGCCTCAATTTCAGAGAGCAAGATGGAATTGACCTTATTGCAAAGTGTGATCGAGGAAAAAGACGCCGAGCTAATTCGTATGCATGAAGCCCAAGTGTATCGTGGCAACCTGCGCCGTCGTGGTGACGCCTACTACAAAACCGTGGATTCACGACCTTATGGTCAGCCATATTGCTCTTATTGCTGGGAGAAGGACAGCCAGCTCTTTCATTTGCATAATCGTATTCTTAATCGTGAAACACGAATTTGCCCGCATTGTAAAAATGACTATCAAGCGGTAAGGACCCCATTTCTTGATGCCGACAAAATTGCCGTTTGAGACGCCTTTGGGTTTGCTAAAGTGTTAATCTATGTACTTTATTTATGAGAAGGTATCGTCCTTGACTCCAAAAATCACATGCTTGCTGTTCCTTTTAGCGAGTTATTCAGCGTCAGCGGATGAATCTTTGTTGTTATCAAACAGTGAAGCCCTGAAAGATAATCATATAAAAACTGAGACGCGTGTCGTTGAGGTAATTTCTGAAGACGAATTTGATGATGAAGTTCAAGAGCTGCCTAGTTTGATGCAAAAACTTCAAGTTGAACAAGCAGCGTCGCGTAATCCCTATGTGTTACTCCCCCATAAACCGAATTATTTTCTACCATTAACTTATCAAAGATCCCCGAGTAATCGTGAGGTTAACCGAGCGCTTAGCCAGTTTGCGGATGAGCCTTTAGAAGTGGCGGATGGTTTTGATCACCCGGAAGCTATCTTTCAACTCAGCCTAAAATATATGCTCGCCGAGAATGTGTTAGGGCCGATGAGTCGCATTGATTTGGGTTATACCAATATTTCCTATTGGCAGGTGTACAACGGGGATATATCTCGTCCATTTCGTGAAACCAATCACGAGCCAGAAATCATGCTGACGTGGGGGATTCGTGATTACTGGGTTGATATGATCCGTTTATCCTTGAATCACCAATCTAACGGGCAAAACAGCACATTATCCAGAAGCTGGAATCGGGTCATCGTTGATGTTGCTTCTGTGGTTGATTCCGGTGTCGTGTCGATGCGAGCTTGGTGGCGAATTCCTGAAGCAAATTCAGCCGATCCTGATGACCCGAGTGACGATGACAATCCAGATATTCTGGAGTACATGGGATATGGTGAATTAAGCTATCTTAAGTTAATGAAAAAACATCAATTTGAAATACGAGTGCGTAATAATCTAAATTTTGATGAAAATCGTGGCGCAGTGACACTAGGTTACACCTTCCCTCTGACATCCCGTGTTAAAGGATATGTCCAATATTTTAATGGTTATGGTGAAAGTTTAATTGACTATGACCGTTATCAGGAGCGTATCGGGGTGGGCATTAAGTTGAGTGATTGGTTCTGATAAATCTCCTCGTGGTAGAATCATCGTTTGCATAAAACATGAGAAACAGCATGCTGACGTTTGGCTTAATCATTAATCCGTATGCTGGTATTGGTGGTGCGGTCGGCCTGAAGGGGAGTGATGGTCCAGAGGTCGTTGCGGAGGCGTTTGCGCGCGGTGCTGAGCAGAAGTCACTATTGCGGGCAAAACATGCACTGGAAGTCATAGCACCTTATATTGATCAATGTCGGTTTGTAACGTGCCCCGGTGATATGGGTGAGTCCTTATTAATCGAATTAGGGCTTCACTATTCTTTGTTAGATTTTACGCCCAATACACCAAGTACCGCTGCCGACACAAAACGTGCCGCGAAGTTAATGAAACAATGCCCTTTGGATATTCTTATCTTTGCCGGTGGCGATGGTACCGCGCGCGATATCTGCGACATTGTGGGTGAGGATATTCCTGTATTGGGTATTCCTGCCGGTGTAAAAATACACTCCGGTGTTTACGGTATTACCCCGACCGCGAGTGGCGAAGTATTAGCGCAGTTACTGTCGGGCGGCTTAGTGGATATTCGAGAAGCCGAAGTACGCGATTTGGATGAAGATGCCTTTCGTAATAATGTTGTTCGTGCAAAGCATTATGGCGACATGCGAGTGCCACAAGTGGGGCACTTTGTACAAGCAGTGAAGCAGGGCGGTGTTGAATCCGAAGAGCTGGTACTTGCAGATATCGCCGCCTATATTATTAGAGAAATGGAGGACGATGTTCTCTATCTCATTGGTTCAGGTAAAACCACACAAGCGCTGATGAATGACTTAAGGTTAGAGAATACCTTACTGGGCGTAGACGCTGTTTTAAATCATCAGTTAATTGCCAGTGATATTACTGAAGCGGATATCTGGCAGCTTATTCACGAGCATGAGCGAGTTGTTCCCGTCGTTAGTATCATGGGCGGGCAAGGCCATGTGTTTGGACGTGGCAATCAGCAATTTAGTGCTCGAGTTTTGCGAAAATTAGGTAAGTCTGCTTTTGTTTTAATTTCAATGAAAAGTAAAATTTTAGCTTTAGAAGGCCGCTCTTTAATTATAGACAGCGGTGAGCCATCATTGGACAAAGAGTGGGCCGGTACTATCGAAGTAATTACCGGCTACGAGGATCGTATTGTTTATTCACTGGCTTGAATATTAGATTATAAATCGATTAATAATACCTGTTAAATTATTTGATAACGTTTTTAAGCTATTGCCTTGATTTTCAGCTTGGGCGGCTTGGTTTTGCACATGCGAGCTGAGTTCACTGATATGGCGAATATTCTTGTTTACCTCGCGCGCTACGGTACTTTGCTCTTCTGCCGCACTTGCCACGAGTGTGTTTAAATCGTTGATATTACCTATGGAAGAGAATAATTTATCAAGAATATGTGCAGATTCTTGGCTCTTTTCTATGCCTGTTTGGGCTTGATCTTGGGCACGAACTACCGTTGCAACGACACTTTCTGTCCCTTTCTGAAATCCATTGATTTTGCTCCGAATAGATTCGGTTGATTCTTGCGTGCGGCTTGCTAACGTTCGCACCTCATCGGCAACAACAGCAAACCCTCGGCCCTGTTCACCCGCTCGTGCGGCTTCAATGGCGGCGTTTAATGCGAGAAGATTGGTTTGCTCGGCAATAGCACTTATCACACTGAGTATTTCACCAATACTATCGCTGTCTTTTTGAAGTTGCAGAATGGCGTCTGCAGCATCTTGTACATCATTGTTAAGACTAAGAATGGCATCCCGAGCTTCATTGGTAATCTGTTTGCCATGATTAATCGAGTCATAAGCACTGCGTACCGCTGCGGATGCGTTGGATGCGCTATGAGCAACTTCACCGATGGTGGCGGACATTTGATCGACAGCAACCGCCGCATGATCAATTTCAATTTGCTGCTCCTTACCTGAGTTCACAACCACCGTGGTTAATTGCGACATGGTCGCAGAAGCCGTTGTGACCTCATCTGCAGAACTCTGCACTTGAATAACTGTGGAGCGGAGATTGTCGACCAACTTATCGAAGGCCATAGACAATATGCCTAATTCATTTTCAGCCTTGTAATTTACTTGGGTGCTTAAATCTAGGTCAGCTGAAATTTTGCTTATTTTATGGGTAATTAATTGGATTGGTTTGTAAATCGCGCGGGATATAAGGCTAAGTGCAATCACCATGATGGTTATGATGAAGAGAGATGACACAATAAGAATCACACTGGCTTGCTGATATGCGGACGTCGTTTCCTCTAAAATGAAGGCATCCATTGACGTCATCATTTCTTCGGCTGAATGCACTCGGGTGCGCATATTATTTCGTAAACCTAAAGTCTCCGTTAAGCCAACTTGTTTTTCGGCCTCCGCAAGCGCGTTGAAATCAGCCTTGTATTGATCGCTGTCCTTTAGCATGTTGATGAATCCACGCTGGTTCAACAAGACATTGAGTTCTTGAATACGATCATTGAAGCGTGCGATGTATTTTTCATCATGACGAAGCATAAAGTCTTTTTCATGTCGGCGTAGCATCAATATTTGATACAAGACTTCGTAGTCATTGTATTCTGAGGCGGCATCTTCGATGTTATGTACTGCGTTTCTCAGCGAGCCATATAACCCTTCTTTAGGGGAAAATCCGATGCTTTCTCTGACTGTCGCTAGACGGGAGAAGATCTCGTTATAAGCATTTAACGATTCGGTTAAAGCGGGGATCTCTGCGTTGTTCAGCCCAGCTTTTTCTAAGTTTTGAGATAACGTAATGAGGGTTGAGTTCAGTTCGTTTTGGGTATCATTGAAGCGCGCCACGTATTTTGGATCCAGACGTGACAGAAAATCTTTTTCATGACGACGCAAGGTCAGCATATCGCGTTCAATTTTGCCAACGTTCTCACGGGTATCGCTCAGTATATGGAGGTAACCTAGCTGTTTATAAACCAAGGCGCCTAGGAGCGTAAGCCCTAGGATCATCATGACGATGATGAGTTTGTGTTTGTGTCGAATACTAATATTGTTAAGCACAGCGTTTGCTCCTGATCTAACCCAGCATTTAGCCTAGCAGGCCAAATGAAGTTTTGTAGTTCAGGAAGGTAACGTGTCTCTAATTGTGTCTTAATGGACACTCAATTTGCGAATGGGCCAGTTTATAACTCCATTGGGAAGTCAGGTTTCTTTTGAATTAGCTCGATTTTGTAACCATCGGGGTCTTCAACAAAGGCGATGACTGTCGACCCACCTTTAACAGGGCCAGCTTCACGAGTGATTTTACCGCCAGCGTTGCGAATTGCGTCGCAGGTTGCTTCGGCGTCTTGCACTTCAATCGCAATATGGCCGTATGCGTCGCCTAAATCGTAATCGCTTTGATCCCAATTGTAGGTTAGCTCTAGCACTGCCCCTTCTTTTTCTGGCTGGAAACCAACGAAGGCGAGGGTGTATTTGTAATCAACGTTGTCGTTTTTACGCAGCAGCGTCATGCCCATCACGTCGGTGTAGAAGGCGATGGATCGATCAAGATTACCAACGCGCAGCATGGTATGTAATATTCTCATGACAGTTCCTAATCCAGTTAATCCGAAGTTTTTTGCTTAAACTCGCACAAATCTTCAATCATACATGAGCCACACTTTGGTTTACGCGCTACACAAGTGTAGCGCCCGTGCAAAATGAGCCAGTGGTGAGCGTCCATCAAGAACTCCTTAGGTACGAGACGAATCAATCGCGCTTCAACTTCATCCACATTCTTACCCGGCGCGATCTTGGTACGATTTGACACCCTGAATATATGCGTATCAACCGCCATGGCGATTTGTTTGAAGGCCGTATTGAGTACCACATTTGCAGTTTTACGTCCGACACCAGGAAGGGCGACAAGATCCTCACGATTATCCGGCACTTCTCCATCATGACGTTCTAGTAGCAGCTCAGCCATCTTAGCAACGTTCTTGGCTTTGCTGTTGAAGAGACCGATGGTTTTGATGTATTCCTTGAGGCCTTCTTCACCGAGTGCCTTCATCTTTTCGGGCGTATTGGCCACCGGAAAGAGTTTGCGGGTTGCTTTGTTCACGCTCACGTCTGTGGTTTGCGCTGACAGAGTAACAGCCACGAGTAGCTCATAGGGCGAGGTGAACTCTAGCTCGGTCTCGGGGTGAGGATTGGCATCCCGTAAGCGGGTGAATATCTCGGTGCGTTTGTCTTTATTCATGATATCGGCTGTTTTTTTACACAGTAGGATTCTAACAGAGAGAGAGACCAGAAAGTAAAAGACAGAAAGTAAAAAGCCCTGCCGTCCGGGGGGAGGCAGGGCTTAAGCGGGGCTTAATCCGTCTGACAGGCTTTATTTTCATCACAACAGTGTTTTATTTTTATTTTTCTGTTGTTGCCTGTTCTGTACATCTTATCGACGTGGTGTATCCCAGTGGATGTTTACTGGCGGGTATCATCTGCTGGTACTTAGAGACTAGATGCTTCTGGGTGATAGGAAAGGCGATTTCGATTAAATACACAAAATGTACGTTCAGTAATTACATAGAGGTAACACTGGTTACACGATCTTAGGAATTTAGTGAAAATTTTCTTTTAAGGGTGTTTCGATTAGGCCGCATAGCCTGATCAAATGTAGCTGCAAGAAGGCAGATGCTAAAAGATAGCGTAGAAAATAGTGGAGGAAGAGCTAACCGAGAATGGTTAGCTCTTTATTGCTAGGATCAGTTGTTGGCGTGCAGTTCAGCGTTAAGAGCGATAGCGCTCTTATTAGTCACGCATTCAACCGCACCAGAAATCGAGTTACGACGGAACAGTAAGTCAGACTTACCGGCCAAGTCGCGGCCCTTCACGGTTTCAACAATCTGCTTCTGGTCGTCTAAAACTTGAATCTTAGTGCCTGCGGTAACGTATAGACCTGACTCAACAGTACAGCGGTCACCTAGTGGGATACCGATACCGGCGTTTGCACCTAGCAGGCACTTCTCACCGACTGAGATGATGATGTTGCCGCCACCAGACAATGTGCCCATGGTTGAACAGCCACCGCCTAAGTCAGAGCCATCACCTACTACAACGCCCGCAGAGATACGGCCTTCAACCATCGATACACCTAAAGTTCCAGCATTAAAGTTCACGAAGCCTTCATGCATGATGGTCGTGCCTTCACCTATGTGTGCACCAAGGCGAACACGTGCGGTATGAGCGATACGAACGCCCGCAGGCACCACGTAGTCAGTCATGCGTGGGAATTTATCAACACTGTTGACACTAAGTAGTTCGCCTTCTAAGCGAGCTTGAAGCTGTGCATCAGCAAGTTCGTTCAGGTCGATAGCGCCTTTGTTTGTCCAAGCAACGTTTGGCAATAGGCCAAAGATACCAGCAAGATTCAAACCGTGTGGCTTAACCAGACGATGAGATAAAAGGTGCAACTTTAGATACACCTCTGGGGTGGTCGCTGACTGCTCGTCGCTTTCTAAAATCGTAACAACAACAGGGCGAGTGCTTTCTGTGCAAGCACGAGCCAGTTTTGCTTGATCAATATCTGCATCTTCAACGGCCGCAGCAAATGTACTGAGCTGATCAGCAGTCACACTGATTGCTTCGTTACCACCGCTGTATCCCAAAGCAGTTCGTGCGGCTTCAACGATGCCGGCAGATGGGGTAAGTAGTGGTTGCTGGTAATAAACTTCTAGCCATTCGCCTTTGCTGTTGTGGGTACCAACGCCAATGGCCAGTGCAAATGTTGTCATGAGTTTTCCTCAATTGTTGTCAGTTGTCGTCTGTTTATCAGACTGAAAATCGTGCGGCGTAATCGTCGGCGTTAAATCCGAGGATTCGCTCGCTGCCAGTGTCTAGCAGGGGTCGTTTGATGATAGATGGGTTGTCTAACATCACCGCTCTGGCGGCTGTTTGGTCCATTGAGTTACGGACGTCTTCATCCAGCTTGCGCCAAGTCGTTCCTCGACGGTTAATCAGCTGTTCCCAATCTAAAGCGCTTAACCAGCTGTCGACTAATTCTGGCGCAAGGCCATCTTTTTTATAGTCGTGGAAGTGATACTCCACATCCTCAGCATCTAGCCATTTCATGGCTTTTTTCATGGTGTCGCAGTTTTTAATACCGTAAATCGTAATCACACCAGATTCCTTAGCGGTTTCTCAATGTCTTTAGTTCGTATTTTGTTGGACCGTAAATGCCCGTTGAGTCGACGCCAGTTACATTGGCCCCGTATATTCCAGCGCGCAAGGATACCAGAAGCGGGCCGAGGGTTCAGCTAGGAAGGATAGTGTGTTCAATATAGTTTGCTAAGGAGTGGCCTAATTGAAATGTAAAAATATTGAAATTACTGAGCGTTTTACTAGGCTTCAGGCTCTACCGGAGGAAGTTCATGTCAGTTATAAGCCAGATGGGCCTACGCGCCAAGCTCATGTTATTAGTAGTCCCCCCGTTATTGGCTTTACTAGTGACCGACCTGTGGCTGCTTAACGAGTCTCATAATCGTATTAACGGTTTGAAGACCGTACAGACACTTGTGACCCTTACTCAGTTAAACAGCGAGTTAGCGCACGAACTACAAAAAGAGCGAGGTATGTCAGCGGGGTATTTAGGCAGCAATGGGAAGTCGTTTTCCCAAGCTATTGTAAAGCAGCGCCAGGCTGCTGATGCTCGCTTGGCTGATTGGAGAGCGTTTGTTGATTCGACTGATTTGTCGGAGTATCCACTGGTAGCAGAGGACACTAATCAAGCCTTAATATCTTTTTCAAACTTAATGAGTCGTCGGAGTGAGGTAACCTCCCTCAAGGCCGATCTTAAGTCTACTTTGGCGTATTACTCTGACACGATAGAAAATTTACTGTTGGTACCTGCAGACGCTACAAACTATACCTCCGATGCTGAGATTTCACGGGCCTTACAAGCGTATTACAGCTTTCTACAGGCGAAAGAGCGTTCAGGTATAGAGCGTGCGGTACTAAGTAATGTTTTTGCCGCCGATTATTTTGCTCCGGGTTTGTATGAGAAACATATTCGTTTAGTTTCTGAACAATATGTCTTTCTTGATACCTTTAAGCATTTCACGGATGACAATGGGCTTGCGCAGCTCAAGTCATTTTCTGAATCTAAAGAAGCGATGAAGGTAAACGAGTATCGCCGGATTGCTTTGAATGGTCGCAACAAGCAGGGATTTAATACCTTATCTACGGATTGGTTTGCTGCATCCACAGCGCGTATTGATTTACTCAAAACTTTTGAGGTTTCACTAAGCGGAACGCTAGGTGAAACTTCATCACTTCATTTGGCTCAAGCGTACAGTAAGTTTTACATCATACTTAGTATCGCCATTGTGATGGTTATTCTTATGTCGCTCTTGGTGACAATGATACTGAAAAGCGTACTTGGACAGTTGAAACAGCTAACGTTGGGTATTCAGCGGATGGCTAACGATATGAATCTTCATACCCCTATTAAAGTATTTAGTTCGGACGAACTAGGTGTAGCGGCAAAAGATTTTAATTCTATGCAGGCTGCATTAGCGAAAATGGTGCGTTCTATTGATTCGGTATCACATCAATTGAGTCTCATTGCAATACAAAATCACGTGACGATTTCATTAAGTTCTAAAGGCATGTTAAAGCAGCAAGACGAAACGGGTTCTGTTGTGGTGGCTGTCGAAGAGCTGGAAGAAGTAGCAAAAGATATTGCCAGAAATATTCAACAGATGTCTGACCAATCCGACTCTGCAGAACAAATAGTGCATAAAAGTGTGAGTGTTGTACAAGCTAGTGTTGAAAAGGTCTCAGGTTTAAACGAGAGCATGTCGACAGTCTCTGGTGTTATACGAGAACTGCATGACAGTAGCCAACTAATCGGTGGCGTACTCAATGTTATTAAAGAAATTGCAGAGCAAACTAATTTACTGGCCTTAAATGCTGCGATAGAGGCGGCCCGAGCTGGCGAGCAAGGGCGAGGTTTTGCTGTCGTTGCTGACGAAGTAAGAACGCTAGCACAACGCACACAAGACTCGACAGCAGAAATTGAACAGATCGTTCGCAAGTTTCAAAAAGAAGCGAAGAGCGCTACAGATGCGGTGAGTGCGTCGCAGATAGGTGTTGAAGAGGCTGTGAAATTATCTGATTTATTAACCAAAGAGCTGAGTTTGATTCAAGGCGCTATAGGAGACATACGCGATCGTTCTGATCAAATAGCGGCGGCTGCTGAAGAGCAAGTACAAACAAATAAAGAAGTATCACGTAATACCTCCAATATTTTTGAAATTTCAAAGCACACAGTTGCAACAGGAAATTTCATGAAGAAAACAGCCAAAGAACAGAAAGAGTTGGCGGCTAAACTTCAAGCTGAAGCCGAAAAATTTGATATTGGAGAAAGACATTAAGCCAAGCGATAAGGGCGTATTTCAGCTCCATCCAGCGTAGCAGCTTGTGTGGCGTTACCTACTTGCTGCTGCTCTTGAAAAACAGCCCACCAGTCGGTAATTTCACCATCGTCATACACGGCAATAAAACCGAACTGCTCAAACACCGATTCACTTTGTTTCGGTCGTAAGAAAATAAAATCGTCTTCTTTAATCTCAGTGTTCGCAGGGAAACCATACAGCTCTTGATTACTCGAACGCCCATGCAATTTAACCTGATGCGTGCCTGCAGGGTAGCAAGGATCAGCCAACCAGTTACCACCGTAAATAAAAGCACCTTTCTTTGGTAATACACCTGACCAGCGCAATAATGTAGAAATAAATGGTGATAATGGAATTTCAGGGCGATCAACTGTTTTTAATACTGGAGCTGCAATAAACGCTGCAGGAACATGGTGATCAAGATTTGAGTGATCAAAATTAGTTGGTTTTACAAGCGCAGCCCCTGCGGCGATTTCGGAGACATAGCTGGTATCGCCGTACATCGTATACGTTGTACTTCCGCCGGTATTTAACGTCAGGCTTTTTAGGGCTTCTTTACCTAGCTCATGCTCAACTGCAGCAATAAAATTCATATAGCGGCCACGAGTATCGGCAAACGCTCGATCAGAACCTCCCAATATATTGGGGATATGTGTGATATGAGCTTCATATCCCATCAAGCTTGTTAAGTTCAAATAATTTGATCGACTAATAAATTGTAATGCCTCAATAAAGCTTGCTGAGCTGCGAAAACCTCCACGGTGCATACCAACATCAATTTCAAGGCTGATGCGTAATGTTAAACCACGATCTTTTGCGAAATTCTCATATTGTGTTAAACGTTCAGGGCTATCAACGAGCCATTGCAGTTGTAATTCTGGAGAAAAACACATGCTGCTGGTTTGAGCATTATGCCAATCATAAAAATGCTTAACCGCACGAATAGGCATTGGCTTGCCCATTAGAATATCCGCGGATGGAATTTGATTCACAACTTGAAGCAGAAAAGGTAGATGGAAGCACATTAAACGCTGGCTACCGGTACGACGCATGATGTACTGCAAAAGAGGAATTGAAGGCAATGACTTAGTAACAAGGCGATAATCAAACCCCTTGTTGAGTACATCAATAAGATGATCAATATTACGGTCTAGACGATCTTTATCCAGAACCAATGTGGGCGTACTGACTTCTGCATTATCTAATGCGACCGCTAGGGCCTTGAAGTATTCACTGTTCATCGGATGCCTGTGTCTGCGTTTTACGCAGTTATTTTTATTTTTGTTTTTAAGGCACCTCTGATTAATGCAGAGGTGTCTTGAGGCATCACTATATCTGCGGTGGCCTAGAATAGCCAGTATTCAGACGAACGTTTGATCAGTAATCAAAAAAATAAGCCCGCCTCTAATTGAGCTTCTTCCGTCATCATCTCGCGGCTCCAAGGTGGATCAAACACCAATTCGACAGTGACTTTCGTGACATTAGGAACTTTTGCGACGCGATATTTAACGTCAGAGATCAAAACAGGCCCCATTCCACACGTCGGCGCGGTGAGCGTCATCTGGATATTCACATCAGAGTCTTGAATTTTAATGTCGTAAATTAACCCTAAATCTAAAAGATTAATGGGAATTTCTGGATCAAAGATAGTACGCAATGCTTGGCGAACCTGATCGTCATGTACTTTGCCATCGCCGTAGTCTTCAAACTCAATCAACTCAGCCTCAAGACCTAAAGCCGCAGCATCTGTACCATCGACACGCACCATATTGCCATTAAAAGTGACAGTATAGTTCCCACCCAATGCTTGATTAATGGTAACAAAGGAGCCTGCCGGAATGACCGTAGGAACCCCTGAAGGGACTTGGCGAGCGGGGCAGCTCTCGTGAGCTACAACCATGCGTTTTTCCAAAATATACTCCTGAAGCGACAGCGCTCAATCATACGAGTGAATGCATGATCATTAATGGCAGCATTTTAACAGGGTTTGTGGGCCGTGAGTAATGTCTTGATAGGCTATCGGGTCTGGGCTGTTGGGTCTGGGCTGTTGGGTTACGCGCTTCGCGCTAACACCAACCTACGGTATGGTAGTAGCTAACGCGGAATACAATTGTAAAAGTTTCTTGAAAGTAGGTTGGGTTCGAAAGTAGGTTGGGTTAGCGCGAAGCGCGTAACCCAACAATGGAATCAACAACAAACGCTTAAGGATAAGCATGCAATATCGACGGAGCGATACAAAAGGTGGTACTTATTTTTTCACAATCAATCTAGCAGACCGAACTTCAAACCTGCTGGTAAAAAACATTGAGCATTTACGGCTAGCGCTCCGTAAAACCAAGGCGGCCCATCCATTTGATATTGTCGCTATGGTTGTCATGCCAGACCATATGCATATATTAATAGAATTACCTGATGGCGATAGCGACTATCCATTGAGGGTACGTTTAATAAAAGCGTACTTCACAAAAAGCCTTCCTCAAACAGAAGCAATAAACAGTACTCGCTTATCAAAAGGAGAGCGGGGTATATGGCAGCGCCGCTATTGGGAGCATCAAATTCGAGATCAACAAGATTTAAATAATCATATTGATTACATACACATCAACCCGGTAAAGCATGGGTATGTTAAAAACCCGATTGATTGGACGTTTTCAACGATCCATAAGTTTGTGCGATTACAGGTTCTACCCGAAGGCTGGGGGTGCGACATTACGAGTTTTCAGCAAGAGGGCTTTGGCGAGTAGCGGTAATTACTTTTATTTACGTCGTGTTTAAAGGGGCTGACTATTGTGAGGGGGGGGGGGTAAATTTGGGGGTGTTGTGAATATTGTTGGGTTACGCGCTTCGCGCTAACCCAACCTACTTTCTTTAATATCACACAACTATATTCCGTAGGTTGGCGTTATCGCGAAGCGCGTAACCCAACACCGCCCGAATATCTAAATTCACACTCGTGCAAACGAATGCTTAAGATTAAACCGAGAAAGACTCACCACACCCACATAGATCTTTCGCATTGGGGTTATTAAACTTAATCGTGCTGTTCAAGCCTTCACGGGTAAAATCTATCTCGGTACCACGCACATACGCACGGGCATCCGCGGCAATGTAGAGGGTGACATCATCAGCAACAGCAATGGCGTCGTCACCTTCATCAGCGGTTTGAATAAATTCAACGTCGTATTTAAATCCAGAACAGCCGCTTTTTTTAACGCCTAAGCGTATACCCGCCATGTCTGGGTTTTTGGCTAGCTGTTTGCGTACGTGCGCAATAGCCGCGTCCGTCATACTGACTTCAGCAGGGGCTGCTGGGTCGTATGACTCGGGTTCATAGGCATTTGGTTCATGGGCATTGGGTTCGTAAGTTTCAATTGTCATCTCGTTCTCCACTTACAGTAAAAACATTTTGGCTTTTTCAAGCCCGGCGAACAGTCGCTCGACATCATCTAGCGTGTTGTAAAAGCTAAACGATGCACGCACGGTGCCCGGAATTTCAAATTGTTCCATTAATGGCATCGCGCAGTGGTGGCCAGTTCGAACGGCAATACCTTGCTGATCCAGCAGTGTGCCCACATCAGCAGGGTGCGCGCCGTCCAGCAAAAAACTAAATACGCTGGCTTTTTTATCGGCGGTGCCGATTTTACGGATACCGCCAATTTTATCGGCCAATTCATTGGCACGAGTCAGCAAGCTGTCTTCGTGTTTTGCCAAGGCGATTCGATCAACTCTGTTAAGGAAATCAATCGCAGCAGCTAAACCAATCGCACCAGCAATGTTTGGCGTACCGGCTTCAAATTTATAAGGTAAAACGTTGTACGTTGTTTTGGCAAAAGAGCAATGCTCAATCATTTCGCCGCCACCTTGATACGGAGGCATGGCATTTAATAATGCTTCTTTGCCGTATAGCACGCCAATACCGGTAGGGCCAAATAATTTGTGGCCAGAGAAGGCGTAAAAATCTGCATCCAAAGCTTGAACATCGACATCCCAGTGTGACACAGCTTGTGCGCCATCAATCATAACTTTCGCGCCAACGTTATGGGCCATCGCAATGATGTCTTTAACCGGGTTAATCGTGCCCAAAGCGTTGGAAACATGCACAACAGAAACGAACTTAACCTTGTTACTTAACATAGAGGCAAACGCTTCCATATCAAGTTCGCCGTTATCAAATACCGGAATCGGACGAAGCGTTGCGCCAGTTTGCTCGCACAACATTTGCCACGGCACGATATTCGAGTGATGTTCCATGCCAGTAACGAGTATTTCATCACCGGCGGTGAGATTCTGTCGGCCCCAGGTGGCAGCCACGGTATTGATCGATTCTGTGGTGCCACGTGTCCAGATGATCTCTTCTGGCTTTGCTGCATTTAAAAATGTTTGCACCGTGCGACGAGCGTCTTCAAATTCTTGCGTCGCGCGGTCACTCAATGTGTGAGCACCACGGTGTACGTTTGAATTGTTTTCGCTGTAGTAACGGCTGAGTGCATCAATCACACATTGTGGTTTTTGCGTTGTTGCGCCGTTATCTAAGTACACCAATGGCTTGCCATTAATATCTTGATGTAACGCAGGAAATTGCGCTCGAATCGCCAGAATCTGATCGTTGGTCATGTCAGTTAGTTACCCTGTGCCAGTTGGTCGTCTAGGTCGGAACTGCGACCAAAACGATGTGCCAGAATAGGACGCAACCAATCGCCAATAGCTTCATGCGGTAGGTTGTCGATCAGCTCATTGATAAAACCAAAACTCAACATTACTTTCGCGTCTGCTTTGCTGATACCGCGACTTTGAAGATAGAACATCGCCTTTTCTTCAAGCTGGGCAACGGTAGCACCGTGAGCACATTTAACGTCGTCGGCGTAAATTTCAAGTTCTGGTTTGGTATTAATTTCAGCGGTATTGGTCAGCAATAAATTTTTATTACTTAATTCAGCCAGTGTTTTTTGCGCATCACGATGAATCTGAATGCGACCATTAAATACGGCTTTTGATTGATCGTTCATGATGCCACGGAACACTTCATTCGAGGTACAGTGCGCTGCTTTGTGTTCGATACAAGTATGGAAGTCGATCAACTGCTTATTCTTAGGTACATAAACGCCCGCCATTTCGCTGTGCGAACCGCCAACGTTGTGATTTACAACGATGTCGTTACGGGTCAGTTTGGTGCCAAGACCTAAATGAAAGCCTTCGTAATTAGCGTCACGCTGTAGATCAATATGCGCATTGCCGATGTGAAGTGCGCCTTCCGTCATTAATTGCAGGCGGTAGTGAATCAATTTAGCGTTATCACCCACGCGAAATTCAGACACCGCGTTGGTGAAGCTGTTTTGTTCTTCGTCACCTATATAGTGCTCAATAACTGTCGCTTCAGCACTGGTTTCAAGGTTCACTAACAAACGAGTGTTGACAGTAAAACCAGTCTTTTCAGAGTTTGGTGTCGTTAGGTAGCAAATATGGATTGGCTGCTTAAGGCGCTGGTTACGTGGAATATTTAAAAATAGGCCAGCGTTGATATTCGCATCATTTAATTGAGCAAATAAATGACTGCCCTCACCCTGAATAGTGCCAAGCAATGCGTTAATCTGGTCTTGCTGCTCTTGAGTAGCATCAGCAAAGTGCACGATTAATTCGAGTGCTTTGGCGTCAGATGCCTCTATATTAAGCTCGCCATTAATCACAACTAAACGCAGGGCATCAATCCCGGCAATGTTCGGTAGTGTGACCATGCTCACATCAACACTCGGCGCTGCATGAGCAAAATCACCTTGAGTCAAAGACGCAAGCGAGGTGTACTTCCACGCTTCTGTTTTACGATTAGGAATCACAGCATCGGCAAAGCGTGCTTGGCCGCGCTCATTAAACTCGGATAACCAAGAAAGCGGGCTACGATGTTGGGCCAGAGCCAAGTGTTGAGTTACGAATTCTGCCGTCATCTCAGGCCGCTCCGTTCTCGTTTTCTAACCAGCCGTAGCCTTTTTCTTCCAGCTCAAGAGCCAGCTCTTTACCGCCAGATTTAACGATTTTTCCGTTGGCTAATACGTGAACAAAATCAGGGACAATGTAATCAAGCAAGCGCTGGTAGTGGGTCACAACGATGAAGCTGCGGTTCTCATCACGCATGGCGTTTACGCCTTCCGCGACCACTTGGAGAGCATCAATATCAAGACCTGAATCGGTTTCATCAAGGATGCATAGCGTTGGCTCAAGCATCATCATTTGCATTAATTCGTTGCGTTTTTTCTCGCCGCCAGAGAATCCTTCGTTAACGCCACGCTTTAAGAAAGAAGCATCTAGGTTAACGGCTTTGCATTTTTCGCGAGCCAGTTTCAAAAACTGCACTGAATCTAAGGCTTTTTTACCTTGCTGTTCACGAACAGAATCAACTGACGCTTTTAAGAATTCGAGGTTTGAAACACCTGGGATTTCAACAGGGTACTGAAACGCTAAGAACAAGCCTTCACGAGCGCGCTCTTCAGGGTCAAGATCGAGAATGTTTTTGCCATTCAGTGTCGCGGAGCCACCAGTGACTTCATAGTTAGGACGACCTGCCAGTACATTACCTAAGGTACTTTTACCGGCACCGTTAGGGCCCATAATCGCGTGAACTTCACCCGGGCCGATATTTAAATTAAGACCTTTGAGGATGTCTTTGTCTTCAACTTTGGCTTGAAGGTTTTTAATCTCGATCATGGTTCTCGTTACCTTTTGTCTGACGGCAGACGTTTATATTTGAATTCTGTTTTTAACTTGGATTCTTTGTTGGGTTACGCACTTCGTGCTAACCCAACCTACTTAAAATTTTCATGATTATTTCGAAGAAGCGTTATGAGCGATGGAAGGGGGAGGCAAAAATTTTTGAGGAAGCGCAGTGTATAAGTCATACATGAGCATTCCGAAAAGATTTTTAACAAAGCCCTTCCGAGCGCAATAGCTTCTTTAACCCACAGAGCCTTCTAGGGAGATCTCTAATAACTTCCCAGCTTCCACCGCAAATTCCATCGGCAGCTCTTTAAATACTTCTTTACAGAAACCGTTAACAATCATCGACACGGCTTTCTCGGTATCAATACCACGTTGCTGACACAAGAAGAGTTGGTCGTCGCTCACTGTGGAAGTTGTCGCTTCGTGCTCGATGACCGCGGTAGGGTGCTTGCTTTCAATATACGGGAATGTGTGCGCTGCACATTTATCACCCAATAATAATGAATCACACTGAGTGTAATTACGTGCGCCTTCAGCACCTGGGTTCATACGCACTAAACCACGATAAGCGTTCGAGCTTTTACCCGCTGAAATACCTTTTGAGATAATGGTCGACTTAGTATTTTTACCTAAGTGAATCATCTTTGTGCCGGTGTCGGCTTGCTGGAAATTATTGGTCAGCGCGACTGAGTAAAATTCACCGATGCTGTTATCCCCTTTAAGGATGCAGCTTGGATATTTCCAAGTCACCGCTGAGCCGGTTTCAACCTGTGTCCAGCTGACTTTTGCATTAGTGTGTGCGATAGCGCGCTTGGTAACGAAATTGTAGATACCACCTTTGCCTTCTTTATCGCCTGGGTACCAGTTTTGTACGGTGCTGTATTTGATTTCAGCATCGTCCAGAGCTACCAGTTCAACCACGGCGGCGTGAAGTTGGTTTTCATCACGCATCGGCGCGGTACAGCCTTCAAGGTAACTTACGTGAGAACCTTCGTCGGCAATAATTAGGGTGCGTTCAAACTGACCGGTTTTTGCTTCATTAATACGGAAATAAGTAGACAGTTCCATCGGGCAGCGAACGCCTTTGGGAATGTATACAAACGAACCATCAGAGAACACGGCGCAGTTCAGTGCAGCAAAGTAATTATCGCGAACAGGAACTACCGAGCCTATGTATTTTTTAATCAACTCAGGGTGTTTATGTACAGCCTCAGAGATCGGCATAAAGATCACACCGGCTTCTTCTAATTTGTCGCGGAAGGTGGTCGCAACCGACACCGAATCAAATACCGCATCCACAGCAATACCAGCCAACGCCATTTGCTCATGCAACGGGATTCCGAGTTTATCGTAAACCGCTAATAATTCAGGGTCGACTTCGTCCAAGCTTTGCGGGCCATCTTCCATACTTTTAGGTGCGGAATAGTAAGAAATTTCTTGGTAATCGATCTTAGGGAAATTGACATGGGCCCATTCAGGCGTCTCCATCTCCAACCACTGGCGGAACGCTTTTAAGCGCCACTCGGTCATCCACTCAGGCTCACCTTTCTTTGCAGAAATAAAACGCACGGTATCTTCGGTCAGGCCCGCTGCTAGAGTTTCTGACTCGATATCACTGATAAAACCAGCTTTATACTCGTTGCCTGCTATCTGCTGTTCAATTTCTGCGTTAGTGGCCATGGCTGTGTCTCTTGATCGTTAATGACGTCAATGTCATTTAAGTCGTCCGCTTCCCGGTAGACGTTGTGTATCGACGACTTTAATGGCGCTTGTTGCTGCTAAGTCGTACTGATAATTCGCTAAAACCGGGCTTGCTAATTCTGAGTATTCTACTCGGGTATTCTCTGATGTGAAAGTAAAGAATACCAACTTGGTATGCTTTATGGCAGGATTGTATCAAAGCCCGCGGGGCCTGACGAATCGACAACGATTCTCATTCGGCGGTATCAGGGATCATGCTGTTACCACCATGTAAAGTAGGTTGGCGTTAGCGCGAAGCGCGCAACCCAACAAAAAACGCAGTAACTCCATATATAGTAGGTTGGCGTTAGCGCGAAGTGCGTAACCCAACAAAAAGCGTTGTAAGTCCATACACCGTAGGTTGGCGTTAGTGCGAAGCGCGTAACCCAACAAAATGTATTAAGAGAATAAACCAGAGGAAGCAAGATGCTGAAAATCAGCAAATTAACAGACTACGGCGTCCTGGTGTTAAGCCATCTCGCGTCGCAAGGCAGCGCGCAGCAGTCTGTTGATGATCTTGCCGGGGCGACGGGTTTGGCGGCGACCACCATCCGTAAAGTCATGAAAGCATTGGCAGATGGCGGTTTAGTGATTACCCGCCGCGGAGCTAAAGGCGGATACCGTATTGCGCGCCCGCCATCGCAGATTAGCTTGCGAGATGTGGTCGAAGCCTTTGATGGGCCGATTGCACTCACCGAATGCTCTACAGAAACTAGCGTTTGCGACATAACGGACACCTGTAATCTCTCCGATAGCTGGGGTGGAATCAACCAGCTTATCTTGCAAATGATGTCGCGTATCTCGTTGGAAGAAGTTCGCAATCCGAACGTCGTAGATAAGCTCTATAAGCAAATGGTGCAGCAGTCGCCAATGATACAGCTGGTGAACTTGTAGAGAATTTCGCACATTGTATTAGACCACCTCATAACCTTGTGGCGTCCTGCCATCGTTAACAAAACTCCCTCTTTCAATATTGTGACTATCATGCCTATTGCGCCATTACTGGCAGCAAAAGAGAATGCACCATGGTGACGCTGCTAGAATTTCAGGGTTTAGGTTCATTATTTAGTAGAGGGGAGTGAACATGAAAAAAATATTGAGCTTCCTAGTTGCATTACTTTTTTATTCTCACCTGACTTACTCACAAGAGCTGACTGTTTCTATAGTTACTGACGCTGAAAAAAAAGATGGCTATCTCGTTGAGATAACGGAAGAAGCCTTTCGGCGAGTTGGCTACGACGTTCAAATAGAGTATTTGCCTTGGAAGAGAGCGCTAGTAATGGCTATGAATCAAGGACGATATGATGTGCTGCTAGGTGCGTACCACACGCAAGAACGGGCTCAAAAAATGGCTTATTCGGAACCCATTGGACGGGTAGAAATCTCAATCCTTAGCAAGAAATTCAGAGGCGTAACTTACGAGACGTTAAAAGACCTTGAGCCCTTTGTTATTGGTCATATCAATGGTGCGACTGTTAACCAATCATTTGATCAAGCGGCTCAGGAATATTTAAATGTAGAGTATGTGTCAGATGTTCAACAAAACATCGAGAAGCTAGTGCGTGGCCGTATAGATCTAGTAATCGATAAAAAGCGTAATATTCAAGAAATAATCGAAGGAGAGTATGCGGCATTTGTTGACGTACTTGAGTTTATTGAACCTCCTCTTGAGATTGACTATTTCTACAATGCTTTTCCAAAATCACGCCGGGGCTTTCAGCAAAAGTTAAAAGACTTCAACAGGGGCTTACAGATGATGAAAGAAGATGGCACCTTGGAACTTATGTCTGAAAAAACAGAATGAACGAGCTGAGCAACTAATCCTACCTCAAATCCCTTGCCGCATTGACTTAATGTAAAGCCGATATGTGATTTCCTCGAAGTGCATGAGCGGTTTGTTCGTTTTTGATACAATCAACGCAATCTTACGAACTTAGTATCAAAAGCCCCATGACCTCACCTGATAACTCTCACGTTACTGTACCAGATCCTGCTAGCGCTACAGACCCAGATATCACTACAAAAGCAGTAACTATGTCCCCATCCTACCTCGATCGCTTCGGCGGTATTGGCCGTTTGTACGGTGCCGTTGGCTTACAGCGCTTACACGATGCCCATGTGTGCGTGATTGGTATTGGCGGCGTAGGCAGTTGGGCGGCGGAGGCGTTAGCGCGTTCGGGTGTGGGTAAGATCACTCTGATCGATATGGATGATATTTGTGTCACCAACACTAATCGTCAGATTCATGCCATGACGAGTTCAGTAGGCAAGTTGAAGTGCGAAGCCGTGGCGGAGCGTTTGAGAGACATCAACCCTGAAATTGAGGTTGAAGCGCGTATGGCGTTTGTGACGGCATCCAATCTGGAAGAGCAGATCACGCCGAATATGGATTATGTAATTGATTGCATCGATAGCGTGAAGAATAAAGCCGCGCTGATCTCATTTTGTAATCGTCGCAAGATTCGCATTATCACTACCGGTGCTGCTGGTGGACAAACGGACCCAACCAAAATTCAGATTGGTGACTTGAATAAAACGTTTAATGATCCGTTGGCGCGTAAGGTGAGGTCATTATTACGACGTGATTACAACTTCTCGCGTAACCAAACGCGCACGTATTCAATTCCATGCGTATTTTCTACTGAGCAGCTTTCATACCCTAAAAGTGATGGTACTGTGTGTTACACCAAGGCGTTCGATGGCGATAGTACTCAGCTTGATTGTAATAGCGGCTTTGGTTCAGCCACTATGGTGACGGGCACGTTTGGGTTTGTGGCCGCCAGTCGCGTGATTAAGCGCATTGCTGAAGCGGCGGGAAAGAAGCCTTAAGCCTGATGTTATTTATTCGAGACTAAGTTCAACATCTGCTCGTATGGTACTTGCTCAAGTGTAATTCATAGTTCACGGGCAAACAGGCAACTTAGAAACGCCATTGTTGGGTTAGCGCGTAACCTAACGCAATTGAGAGCTATGACGTTAGCCTTAACACGGTTTCGTACGGCACGTGCTCTAAACTCCCGTAATTCGCTATTTTCTTCGCTTTGACTTTGGTTAGCCACGGGCTGGCCATGCCACATAAAAATCGTGTTTGTGTTTCCGGTTCTGGTAATTGATTGAACAGCCCCTGATACGCGTTATTAAATTCTCCCAGCATTGTTTTAATCTGCGTAATGGCTGGTGCGGCTGTTAGGCTGTTACTTGGCCACGCCTGCCATTTCTCCATGCATACCGAGCAATGCCCGCAATCTTGGGTCATGTTTTGGTCGTTAAAATACACGGCCAATTGTCGGCTTAAACATTGTTGCGATTGAAATAGATCTACCATGTTGTGCAAACGTTGAATGTCACTGTTTTGGTGCGCAATGAAGGTATCGTACAAGCGCTGCGCCATCTCAGGTTGTTGTTCAATTGGCCACGTATTGACTTGGTAGACCTCGGTCATTTGTTTGATTTCGAGCGTTAGCCAGTTCTTCTCGAAACAATATTCCAACGCTTTAACGGCACGTAAACGTGAGTCTGGCCCGGCGGCTTGTTCGAGTGCGGGTACATCTAAGCTGTACCAAGTTCGGCCTTTTTTACTGCATTGAAAGACGGTTTGTAAAAAGGCCTGAGGCTCCCCTGTGAATTGCGACAACAAGGCGCTTTCGCTATCTACTTTATAGCGGTACTCAGCGTAGTAGCTGTAAAGCGGGGTTATTTGGCCAGCCATTTCTAAATGCACGAGTAAGGTTTTGAGCGGCAGTGGGCGTATGTCGGTTTGATTCGATAGAGGCAACATCATGGTTTCCCATTTGCCTTGCCCGTTAAATCCAGCTGCGGAATCTGTGCTAATCACGTCGAGTAATCGCGTAATGGCCGCGAGTGTCGGCGTGTCGCCGTAGGTGTAGTTTTCTAATACCGTCAGGCCGCTTAAGTCGGCTAATAATACGCAGTCGGATGGCTTACCATCACGCCCCGCACGGCCAATTTCTTGGCTGTAGTTTTCGATGGATTTGGGTAAATCGTAGTGCAGCACTTGGCGAATATTGCTTTTGTCTATGCCCATGCCAAAGGCAATGGTGGCAACAATACAGGGTGTGGTGCCGTCCATAAATCGTTGTTGAATGGCTTGGCGAGTTTCACTGGGCATGCCGGCGTGATAAGCCTCCACCGGAACACTCACGCGTTGGTTTAAAGCACGCGCGACGTCATCGGCGGTGTTTTGCTGAGTGACGTAAATGATCGAGCCAAAGTCTTCACCTTTGTTTATTCGGTGTTCAAGCCACTGGGCGCATTTATTTAGGCGCTCTGAAATAGGAGTGGGCTGCACTAATAAACGTAGGTTAGGGCGGTAAAATCCAGTGCTGATGACATCGTTGTGAGCGATATCAAAATGTTTACGCATGTCTTCAACGACGGGCTTGGTGGCGGTGGCAGTGAGCAGCAATGATTGCGGAATATTAAAATCACGACGCCATTGTGGCAGCTTTAAATAATCCGGACGGAAATTGTGGCCCCATTCGGAGATACAGTGGGCTTCGTCAACGACTAATAACGAGATGGGAATATGCCGAATAAATTCTCGAAATCGTTCATTTTTTAGGCGCTCTACTGAAATAAACAGAATCTTAATTTGGCCGCTGCGTACCTCTTGTTGTACTTGCTGAAGTTCTTCACGGGAAAGGGTGGAATCCAAGCTCGCCGCTTGTACCCCTTTGCTGCGTAAAAAGCTCACCTGGTCTTGCATCAGTGCCAGTAATGGCGACACCACTAAGGTTAAGTTTGGCATTAATAGGGCGGGCAACTGGTAGCACAATGACTTGCCAGAGCCGGTAGGAAAAATCGCCGCCGCCGAACGACCTTCGAGTAAGGCCTCAACCACAGGCTGCTGGCCTTCGCGTAGTGCATTAAAACCAAAGGTCGATTGAAGTGGGCCGAGCCAAGCAGGTGGTTGAGTCATAAGAGCATCCTTGCATCCGCTGAAATATTAATGATTGTCCGTGCCAGTATTGTCGATTTACGGATGCTGTGGCAATTCTACAGAATTATCAGACACGACAGGCCATTAATTATTGGCGTAAGTGGCTCTGTCTTATTGCCATGCTTAGACGTTACCTTTAACCAATAGATTCAGGAACTCTAGCAAGCCGAGCGGTTCGTAGACAATCGGCTCGTATTATTTAAGCTCTGCTTCGTGATTCGTTTGAAAAGGACAATAACAATGCAATTTTTCTCTTATATCTCAAAAAACACATTCAAAGTAATTTCATTGGGGCTATTTGGTATTGCAGTTGGTCTACTTGCGAGTTGTGGTGCTGATGACACTAAAAAAGCTGACTCTGTTGAGGTCGTTGAGATTGTCGAAGCGCCTGAGCTAGATGCTTCCGAACCAGATATTCCAACAGATATCCCTGAAATAGATACCCATGAAATAGATACCCCTGAAACTGACACCTCAGATGTTTTAGCGGCAGCGGCATTACCAGAGATTAATACGGCTTTAGCCACCGCAACACCAGCCGGTGTTTGGATGATTTTGGCCGATGAAGCATCGACACTGCCTAATTCTGAGGATTCCATGAATCCGTTTATTTTCGAAAAACACAATCGCGAGTTGGTGGTGATCGCTGATAACGGTGACGGTATTTTTACTATGAGTCGTTGCGATACTACTTGGCGTGATGATTACTCTCTGAGGGCCACCGACACAGGGTATACCGCGACTTCGTCTGAAACGTCAGTGACAGATGGTTCTGGTGTTACTTACACCACAGCAATCAATGTCGAGGTGGTTTACGGCAGTGATAACCAAACACTGACGGCAACTGGCAGCAAAGTAACTACACCAGTCGGTGAGGATTTAACGCTCACGGTGGAAGGCGTAAAAATCAGCGACAGTACTGATTTTTCATCGGAGTCTGGGTTTATGACCCTAGCCACTCTTGAGTATATCAACTTAGGGAATGGCGATGCCGACCCTGCCGGGTCACCACAAACGACGGATGAGCTTGTGGTTGAGTGTTTGGGTATATCGAACGGTACTAAAATAACCGAATCAACGGAAGATGAGTGGCAGCTCGATCAAACCTATTACACCGCATTTATTGATGATGGTAATGCCGATACCACGGATCAAATTCAATACTATCGCCTAAACCAAAATACGAATGGCGAGGTCACTCGTTCATTGGGCGCTGTGATTGATGCCGGTGGGGTCTTTACTATGTACGTTCATGCGTGCAATGAGACGAATACAGACTGTTTAGCCGGAGCTGAGTGGACGGAAACCATCACCAGCAGTGAAACCGGCGTCGGCTTTGATATCAATTTTAAGGTTATCGAAAACACCTATGTGGTGAATCCCTTGGCGTTGACGCCCTTTACAGCCTTCTTGTGGCCACATGATGGGGACTATATGAACGCAGAAATTTCGGTACTGAAAAACTGATGATGCTCGCTTTAGTCGACAGCACTCAAGGTGCTCGTGGGTACAGTTTGTTCTATGAGGGAGTGATAAAATTTACAGATCTAAATGATAATTAGTTGCAATTAAGAATGATTCCATAAATAATGCCGCCTATCGCAGTAGAGGTGGCTTATGTTTTTACGCAAACAAAAAAAACAATTCCGTTTATCTTCTAAGCAGGCTTTTGCACTTCAATTTGGTGCATTGAGTGGTTTGTTTGTTTTTTTGTTGTATTTCCCGCAAGTAGTTAAGGCGGCTGAATCTTCAGCGGAGCTTTTATCTAAACATTCCCAAACGTCAGAGTTCGACAACTCCCCGCTTTTTCTTGATGCCATGGTGATCACCGGCAGTAGGACATTAAAACCATTGGCAGATACGCCAGTGCGAACCTTAGTGATGGATTCTGACAGCATCCAAAAATTACACAGCCGAGATATTCGTGATGCGTTACGAATGTTGCCGGGTGTTCAGCTGCGTGAAATCCATGGCAAAACTGGTGAAGAGGTCATACTGCAAGGCTTTGATGGCAATCGAGTATTGATTTTGGTGGACGGCTTACCAGTCTCTGCAACTACGGCCTCCACCGTTGATACTTCACAATTATCAGCACTGGATATTGAACAAATTGAAGTGATTCCCGGCGCGGGTTCTGCATTGTATGGCAGTGCCGCGATGGGGGGCGTAATTAACATCGTCACCAAAAAGACGCCTAACCAGGCGGGTGGCCGAGTCTCTTTTCAGGCAGGTACGTTTGGTAGTGATCGTGAAATCAGTGACGATTTTTTACCGCAACGTCATCTATTAGCGGCAGGCCATGTAAACGCAGGGGCAGTGAAATTAAGCGCCAGTGTTGATCGTCGGGAAACCTCTGAATTTGATCTCGATTTTAATTCATATGCCACCAATGGCTATGACGGCACAAAAACGCAGTGGAAGCTGGGTGTTGAATCCGCCGATGACCACTCATTAATTGAAGGTGTTCAACGCCATACTTGGCAGTTGGATACCGAGTTGTATCAAGAAGATCTCGTTAATCGTCGTATTACCACGGCAGGCTACGCGGGAAAGAAAGAAGAAGACTTAAATAGGCATCGTTTTTCGTTCACCGGACAGTTAGGAATAAATACCACGTCATGGTCTTACGCTTTATTGCACGAAGGACAAGAAGACGACACCGCACAATTAAATGACGACGCCAGTATCTTAGTAGGCAACCTATGGCGTGAAACAGATTACGCGCAACAAAAGGCTATGTTGCAAGCGAATCAGCCGTTGTACAAACAAGGGCAATACAATGTGGAGCTTACATCAGGTCTTGAGTTGTTCCACGAAGAAATTCAGCAAAATAAACGTGAAATAAAACTATCGAATGATGGTGCTGAATCAACTACAGCTACAGAACTTCCCTCCGGCGTTTTTCAAATTGACAACGGTGAATTATCGGACGCATCGCGATACAGCACCGAGGTATTTACACAGTTATTAGCATCAAAAACGAATAGCAATGGCATCGCATTTGAATTATCTCCCGGTGCACGTTTGCAAGTGGACAGTGATTTTGGCTCATACCTCGCACCAGCGTTAGCCAGTCGACAGCGTTGGCCTTTGACCTTGGATGGTTGGGAGATTCAAACACGCCAGTCCATTTCTGCGGGTTATCGCGTTCCGAATTTAAAAGATCGTTATTACTTATTCGATCACAGCGTGAACGGCTATAAAGTGGAAGGCAACCCTGATCTTACGCCAGAAGCATCAAGCAGTACGCAATTATCCATCGCCTTCACAAATAATAATGATTGGCATATTGAAGCCTCGTTATTTCATAACCGCATTTCTGATCTTATTGAAGCTGCCCACACGGGTGAATATGAAGATAACGGACGCGTTGCAATTTATCGTTACACCAACATCAGTAATGCCCTAACGCGTGGCTACGAGCTCTCTTTGCAAAACGAACTGTTTACCGGGCTACGGCAGCGTGTGTCGTACAGCTATTTAGACGCTCGTAATCTCGATACTAATAAGCCATTAGAAAAACGCGCTGGTCAGCACATTAAAGGGTTTTGGACGTGGCAAGTAACCGATCCTTGGGACATTACCTTAACCGGTGAATTTCAAGCGGACTACGTAACCAACGTCGATGAAACCGGAAATAATCATAAAGAGTCACCGGATTTTTCCCGATGGGATTTAAAAAGTGGCTATCAAATTACATCAGACGTTCTTGTGTTTGGTGGAATCAATAACCTGACAGACACCGTACGTGACCCGTCAGACAGTAACGATGGACGACCGAGCGAAGGTCGATTCCCCTACGTTGGTATGGATATTCGATTTTAATTAAGCGGAGAAAAGACAATGGCAACAACCAATACACTGAATAAAATTTCGCATTTAAGCTTACTCGCAATTACCAGCTTGAGTTTAGTCGCTTGTGGCGGCGATGACAGTAGCGACTCAACGGAGACGGTAGCTGACGATATTATCGATACTAATCCCGTTTCTAATGTGGAAGAGACAACGTATCAAACACTGCAAGTTAATGCCGCAGATTATGACGAGTGGAAGTACATTAGTTTAGTTAATGGCTCTATTCTGGAATTAACCGACGAGGCTGCTTCAGCTTCAACGGACTGGCATCTTGCTTTACGACGCACCGCCGTAAAATTAAATGGTGGCGTGTCGGGGCCGGGCGCTGTTGTTGCTGCGGTAGCCGATGCGCAAACTGAATTTTATGACAGTGAGGGGGTTGCCAACACATCTGTATTTACTAACGCCGATGCGGATATTGAAGCAGAAGCATTGGATATAGAATACGACACTTCAGCATTAACCTTTATTTCAGACAGCTACGAACCGGCAATGACAGACTGGTACGCTTACGATTTCACGACGCATAAAATTTCAGCCGACACCAGTGTGGGTTATTTAATTCGTCATGCGGACAACGCAACCTACAGTAAGTTATTTATTGATGCCGTAAGTTATACCGACATTACTGTGCGTTACACCACTCAAGCCGCAGATACCACCCAGTTTGCTGACAGCGAAAATACCTTCTCTGCGAGCTTTGCTGAAGAGTCGACAGAATTATGTCTTGATCTTGATGCTGGTGAATCAACAGCTTGCACAAATGATACGGTTTGGGATTTGCGTTACGAAGTTAACCTCAGCGCACGTGCTATTAATATCTGGACCAATGGTGGTGTTTACGGAGCAGGTAATGGCGCGGTGTTTGGGCCGACTGACATTGACACTGTAGAGGGCTACACCAGCGCCACTATTATAAATAATTACGATATTTCAACTCATTACACCGCAGATAGCAGCCTAGGTTTGTTTGCCGATAATTCATGGTACGCCTACAACTTGTTGGGTGAGCATAAGCTGTGGCCCAACTTTCGTACTTACATTATCGATTTGGACAGCAACGACGACGCATCAACAAAAATTGCATTTCAAGTCAGCAATTATTACAGCTTAGGTGCTTCAGGCAGCCCTGAAATTCGTTTCCAAGAACTCAACGCTGAATAAGGAGATTGACATGAATCAAGCATATAAAGATTTATCAGAGCGCTGGGCGAGTTTGTTAAAAGAAAACCCAACATTGCGCATTCGAAATGCCGCCGAGATTCTAGGTGTCAGCGAAGCAGAGTTAGTGACTTTAAATCAGGTAGAAGGCAAACGTGTTATTCGTTTAAATTCAAATTTTAAAGCCTTATTTCCCGCCATTGAAGGCTTAGGCCCAGTCATGGCACTGACGCGAAATAATGCCATGGTGCATGAAAAAACCGGGCAGTATAAAGGGGTATCTGTTCATGGAAATATGGGCTTGGCGTTGGGTGTTATTGATTTACGAGTATTCTTTACCCGTTTTGAAACGGGGTTTGCAGTGACGGAAGAAACCGCACATGGCGTGCGAAATAGTTTGCAGTTTTTTGATGAATTCGGTGAGGCGGTGCATAAAATTTATGCGGTCGCCGATACGAATATGGACGCTTTTACCGCGCTTGTTGAAGAGTACCGAGCGGATGCGCAAATTGCACCGGTCAGTGTGTCGCCCAAGCCGGAAAAAGATTTACTGTCTATTCCTGAAGGTTTGAACATTGAAATTTTTGAAAAAGGTTGGAGTGAATTAAAAGACGTACATCACTTTCAAACATTAATGAAGAAGCACTTACTTACCCGAGTGCCTGCGTATCGTGCGGTTAAAGACGAATATGCTCAAGCGATTGATTGCTCTGCATTTGAAGCGGCACTCGAAGTCGCTCGCCGCAGTGAATTATCTATCATGTTATTTGTTGGCAGCCCTGGCGTTATTCAAATACACACGGGGCAGATACATAATTTAAAACGTACAGGCCCTTGGTTTAATGTGCTAGATAAAGGCTTTAACTTACACGCCGACACCACACAAATTGCCCATGCTTGGGTTGTAAGAAAACCAACCACTGACGGCATCGTCACCTCGTTAGAAGTCTTTGACAAAAATGGCGAGCAGTTGGCTTTAATGTTTGGTGAGCGTCACAACGGCGAAACAGAGCAAGCGGCTTGGCGTGCATTAATTGCTGACCTAGAGGAGAAATACGCACTCGAAGAGGAAGCGGTGGTATGACCTTTATTTTTCGCTCTCTATTTAGCTCGCTTATTGTGTTATGTCTGCTCGTTAGTAAAAGCACAGTCGCGGAAATTGACGAAACTTCTCCGTCGGAACACGGCGGCATCATTAGTATTGATGGTGCCCTTACCGAGATTGTTTATGCCTTAGGTGCGCAAGATCGTTTATTGGCGGTGGATACCACCAGTCGTTATCCGCAGGCGGCTACTGAATTACCGCAAGTAGGGTACATGCGTCAGCTTTCAGCAGAAGGCATTTTGTCTTTGCATCCTGAGCTGGTCATTGCAAGTAAAGAAGCAGGCCCTGAAATGGTCTTCGAGCAATTAATGGCCGCAGGAATTAACGTGGTCCGCATTGATGCACCCAGTAGCCTTGAAGGTGTTTTGCTTAAAGTGAAGCAGGTAGCAGACGTATTAGGCCTGGAAAATAATGGTGCGATTTTGACTGAAAAAATTCAGTCGGAAACGGAGGCGATACTCAGTGATATTGCTGGTGAAAAGTCTCCTAGCACTTTGTTCCTATTGGGGGCCTCTGGCCGAGGTTTGATGGCTGCAGGCCAAGATACCAAAGCGCAAGCGCTGATGGATATGTTGAATATTCAAAATGCATTTGCGCACCAAGGCTATAAACCGGTCAGTGCTGAAGGTGCGTTACTTGCCGCACCTGAGGTAGTGCTGGTGGGGCATACCGGGCCGGCTGATACGGTGAGCGTGAAGCAAACGTTGGCGATGACTCCTGCGAGTAATAACAATCAAATACATGCAATTGATGTCGGTTTGGCTCTGGGCTTTGGTCCGCGAATCGCGGAAGCGTTAGTCATGCTAAAACCTTTGGTATATACCGAGCAAGATATGTCTCAGGTCGCGGTAGAATAAATCATGATGCCAGCGATGCAGACATCCCATACTCACAGTAATGATTCAGAAACAGTAGAGCGTGGCGAACCATCTTTTGTGAGGCTAACCAGTGCTCTTGTCGGATTGTTGATCGTGACGTTTGCTTTGGCGTTACTAACCGGCCCGATGTCTATCACTATCGGGGATGTTGTCACAGGCATAAGCCGCACACTTCAAGGGTTGGGGGTGGATGGCTCTGCTGATTGGGTTGTACAGGAATTACGATTGCCACGAGCTATATTAGCCGCCTTGGTTGGTGCTGGTCTAGCGGTGGCAGGTGCGGTGACGCAAGGAGTATTTCGCAACCCATTAGCAGACCCAGGCTTGATTGGTGTCGCCAGTGGCGCTGCGTTAGCGGCAGTAGCAGTGATTGTATTAAGTGCGAGTGTGTTGTCGGGTTGGAAAGCTCTAACCGGCCCATTTGCCTTACCGATTGCTGCTTTTTTTGGCGGTTTGCTTGTGACTTTGGTGATTTATCGTCTGGGAACGATTGGCGGTAAAACACAAGTCGCCATTCTTTTACTAGCAGGCGTTGCAATTAATGTGTTGGCCGGCGCTGCAACGGGTGTACTCACTTACCTTGCGGACGATCAACAGTTACGGGACATGACCTTTTGGTCTATGGGTAGCCTTGCTCATGGTCGTTGGCCTGAAATTACGGCGCTTTGCGTGTTTATTCTTCCTCCTCTGATTTTTATGCTGCGCTCGGCAAGAGTGCTTAATGCGTTACTTATGGGAGAACAAGTGGCGATGCACCTCGGTTTTAATGTGCAGTCATCCAAGCGGTGGTTATTAATTGGCGCGGCATTAATTGTTGGATCGAGTGTGGCCGTCACCGGCATGATTGGTTTTATTGGCTTGGTAGTACCGCATTTATTACGTTTGGTGGTGGGGGCAGATCATCGACAGCTATTGCCATTATCGGCACTGGCGGGAGCGAGTTTATTACTGGTCGCGGATACTTTAGCTCGTACTGTGATTGCCCCTGCGGATTTACCCGTAGGCTTAGTCATGGCATTAATTGGTGGACCAGTTTTTTTGACCTTGTTGTTGCAACAAACAAAGAGGTGGCAGTGATGCTAAGAGCCAATAATTTAGTGGTTAGAGCAGGAAGAAAAACTTTACTTCACCCCACGTCTATTGCGCTTAAGGCGGGCGAATGCGTTGCCATATTGGGGCCAAACGGTGCGGGTAAATCAACCTTGTTAAGTTGCCTCTCGGGTGAAAGAGGATCAGAGGTTGGGCGTGTCTTTCTTGATGATGTGGCATTAGATGAATGGCGGGGGAGCGAGCGAGCACAACGTATTGCAGTTATGCCACAAAGCGTTGTTCTCGCGTTTCCCATGACGGTTTGGCAAGTGGTGGCACTGGGGCGAAGCCCGTTAGGTGATGAAACTCAAACAAGGCATTGGCAAAAAGAGGCAATGCAAAAAACTGGGGTGTGGGCATTACGAGATCGACTGTATCCTAGCTTATCAGGCGGCGAACAACAGCGAGTTCAGCTGGCGCGAGTTTTAGTGCAAATATGGGAAGTGCTCACACATAGTGTTAACGATTCCGCGCCACGTTATTTATTGCTAGATGAGTGTACATCTGCTCTCGACCCAGCCCATCAACACGCCATTATGGGCGTTGTTAGAGACTTTGCTCAGCAGGGGGTTGGTGTGTGTGCCGTGTTGCATGATATTAGCTTGGCGGCCTCATGGGCCGATCGTGTCGCAATAATGAAAGATGGTGCAATTTCAGCGCAAGGCTCTAGCAACATTTTACGAGATGCGAGTGCCTTAGAAACGGCTTATGACCTGCCAACGCCGTTAGCGCGAGCTTATGCCCAGCAGAACAAAGTGTGGTAGCACACTCTATGAGCGCCGATGACGTTAGTGGTGGCGTATATTGTCTTGTTGTGTGGGGCCAATAAGGCCATTGTTGTGCTTAAACGATAATAGACAGGCGTTTATCATGTAGAGTGATGGTCAGAAGATATGCAAATAACAATACGGAGATTCCCATGTCAGATCTAATAAAACGTTGCCTGACTACTGGCGCAGCGGTTGCTCTTACGGTTCCACTCACTGGTTGTTTTCCTCAAGGGTTTAATGGCCTGCCATTTGTGAATAGCAGCTTAGACGAGACATCTCCGGAAGGTATTTGGATGTTGGTCACGACTGAAAACACCACAGAGCCCAATGAAAGCGACAGCATGAACCCATTCGTATACGAAGCTCAAAGTCGTGAAATGGTCGCAATCACCGCAAACGAAGAAGGTGTGTATGAAGTTACCCGTTGTGATTCGTCATGGAGAAACGATTACGTCATCGTCCCAACGGCCAATGGTTATGAGGCAACGTTAACAGAAGTCGGAAGCACAGACGAAACAGGCGTAACGCCGCAAACACTGACTGATTTGACGGTGACTTACTCTAGTGATTTCCAATCCTTAGATGCAGTGGCAAGCCGTGTGACTACACCGGTTGGTGAGTCAACTACACTGACTATTGAAGGTGTAAAAGTCAGTGATAGCGCAGACTTTAATAATTCTGACGAAGTGACATTCGGCTTTAACTTGGACTTCATCAACTTGGGGACGGCGGGTGTACAAGCGGAAGCGATCGCCGAATGTGTATCGATCGCACGTGGTGTTCAAACTACCGAACAAGAAGATGACGTTTGGGAATTTACCCAAGACGTTTACACCTTCTTTGATGATCAAAATCGTCAGGTTCAGTACTACCGTTTCAATCAGAATATCGACAATGTTGTTACCAATAGCCTAGGCGCAACCATTAGTACTGACGCTACTTTCACCCTATATGTGAACAGTTGTACTGATACAGAAGTTGCTTGTAATGATGCTGCACAGTGGATTGAAAGCAGTTCTAACTCAATTGCCGGTGTGAGCTTTGATATTGATTATCAAGTGGTTGATAACACCTACGTGATTAATCCATTGGCATTGACGCCTTGGACTGCGTTCTTGTGGCCACACGATGGTGATTTCATGCATGCGAATGTTTCAGCAACGATTGATCAGTATCAGCAGTTTGAAGATTGAGTTTAGAATAAGAGTAAGTACCTCTTAAGAGAAAAGCCCAGCAGATAGCTGGGCTTTTTTGTTTAATTGCCTATGAATCGTGAATTGTTGGGTTACGCGCTAACCGCAACCTACGAAGTCACCAATGGAGTCACTAGGGAGAAGACTCCCCCAATAAAGTAGACGTCTATCAAGCAATCAAACATTCATAAAAAGTAGGTTGGTGTTAGCGCGCTGCGCGTAACCCAACAAACCAATCTCGATGTTTATTCGTCGTCTTTTTTTCCGGTCAATTGCTTTAGCAGACTTTCCGGAATTTTGCGAATCAATAACGATTTATCTTGTTTATTGAATTCGATATCACCGCCTATTAAATTTGCCGAGAAACTTAAGCTTAAATCTTTGTTTTTTCCGCTGTAGCGGATAAAGCCTTTGAGTTTCTTACGGTCAGGAATCAACTCCGCTTTGACGGCTTCGGCAACGGCCTGCACGGGTGCGCCTTGCTCAACCATTTGCTCGGGGGATAGCCCACTGTGGTCACGTTGCTGCTGGCGGCGTTCTTTTTTCTTTTCTACAACATAATGTGAAAAGGCTTCCGCCGGTTGCGATTTTGTTTCTGAGGTGAGGTGATTTTCGAGGTCATCAAAGACCACTGGCTCACCACGCATGTCTTGTTCAATACAGTAGTCGACGACTTTAGACTTATAAGCAAAAGCATCATCGCTCGATAAGGTGCGGCTAAACTCTTCAACAATTTCCAAAAACTCTTCGGTTTCTGCAGATGTATTCAGAGTATCGGTAAAGCAGATGGCTTCTAACATCTGGTTTTGCAGAGGGCGATCGCCACGACCAAACGAGAAGGTGATGTATTTGCTGTCGTTGTCTTGTTGCCAATCGGTGAGGTTAATGCAGACACCAAAGCCGGTATTCGAGAAATCAAGATATCGGGTTTCTGATAAATTTAAGTTGTTATCAACGGTCACGCTGTCTTTGTAGCGCAGGTGGAAAATATATAGTTTGTCGTGATCAGCAAGTTCTTCATGAAAAAAAGCAAGGTAGCCTGTCATCTCAAGGTCAGTACTGTCGAGTACACCGGATAAGTGCTGTGCTGTGCGTTGTGTCCAGCTGCTGAAACTCATGCCATCGCGTAGCCAATCTTTAAGTAAGCCCTGAAATGCAGTGGACTCATGGTTGAATACACCATAGCGCTTACCACTACGCTGCATCAGTATGCCCTTTAATTGCGAGCCACAGCGCTGATAATAGCCAGATAGGGTGTCTTCACCCACCTTGCCGTCAATGTCGCTGCACACCAGCTTTGCGCCGGGGTCTTTTTCCAGTTTTGAGATGCTGTGGGTAATAAAGTGTTTCAGTGCCATGAGGTGATCGCTACAAAAGATAGACGGCCATGATACACGTAGATTTACGTGGCTCCCACCGTGAGCTGACGGTACACTGGATCCAATATTTAAATTTCTACTGGGTCCGGAGTTTTTAGCATGTCGTACGAGCTTTCTAGCAAAAATCGAGCAGGTTCACTGGCGCTGTCAGATAACAAACGTTACGAACTTTTCATCAGTAAAGTGGCAGAATTCGGAGAGATCTGGAGTCTGGCAAACGATGAAGGCTGGGTGACGGTCGTTACTGAAGAGGAAGAAAACTGTTTACCCGTATGGCCACATGCTGATTACGCTAAAGAGTGGGCAAACGGTGATTGGTCTGATTGTGAGCCTAAGATGATCGCATTAGACGTGTGGTTGGAGCGCTGGACACAGGGCCTTGATCAAGATGAAACCTTGTTGGTCGTGCTGCCAAACCTGAAAGAGCAGGCGGCGTTAGTGGATCCTTGGCAGCTAGATGAAGATCTACGTGCCGCCTTGGAACTTAAGCATTAAATCTAGTGAGTATACGTATGAAACGGACATTATCTGTATTAATGATGGGTCTTCTATCGATAGGCTTTTTGCCCATCGGCACAATGGCAGCTGAAGACGTTATTGCGACACAAGAAGTTTCCGGAAAAGAGATCGTTAAGCCGACTGAAGCAGTGTATCCCGCTAGTTGTCCTGCGATATTCCATCACACGATGAAGCAACTACATAGCAAGAAGATGCTCAACTTGTGCGACGTAACGGCTGGCAATCCTGTTGTACTGGTTAATACCGCTAGCCATTGTGGTTTCACTGATCAGTTTGGTGATCTTCAAAAACTGTATGATAAATACAAAGATCGTGGCTTAGTGGTTTTAGGGGTGTCATCTGATTCATTTAATCAAGAAGCGGCAGACGAAGCTAAAGCCGCGGATGTGTGTTTCAAAAACTTTGGTGTGACCTTTACCATGTTGGCAACGGTGCCAGTGAAAGGCGACGATGCCCATCCATTGTTTAAAGAAGTGGCTCGCCAAGATCAGTTCCCGCGATGGAACTTCTATAAATATTTGATTAACCGTGATGGTAAGGTCGTTTCGTCTAACTCGAGTTTTAAACTGCCGAGCGATAATAACATTGAGGCATTACTTGCTGAGACTAAAAGCCCTAGTCGGTAGGTGTTAGTTTAAATTCCTATTTATGTATTTATCAGCCCCGTAGGGAATGGATTGCCATTCTGCGGGGCTAATATGTAGTAACTAATGTCACGATTCACACTATGATGACGTACTTTTATTTCATCATGTTTGGTTTTCGTCAACTTTGACCTGCTGTTCACTAACCCCATCTTTGGTTGAACTATTCTCATTATTTAAACTCACATAATGGTGTTATCGTTTTGTAGCATGTGAGTGCTAACGTGATTTTTATGCAGAACCTCAAAGGAGAAATATAATGGATCTTATTCGAATTCTATTATCTGTGCTTTTACCGCCACTGGGTGTTTTCTTACAAGTCGGCATCGGTGGAGCATTTTGGTTGAATATTTTATTGACCTTGCTGGGCTACATTCCCGGAATTGTTCACGCTGTTTGGATTATTGCGCGTCGTTAAATCGTCGAGTAGAAACAAAAAAGCCCCTGAGTAATGCACATTACTCAGGGGCTTTTTTATTGCGCCGCAGCCATAACTGCATTAATCAGAGGTGCCCTAACGGTTTTCTAAACGGTTGTAATCAAGAATACCAAAGTACAAAGGGTCATGTTTTTTGAACCACCTGTGGATTTGATCACTGTGTGACCAGAAGTTAGGGTCTGTTCTGCGCACGGCAAACTTCTTCGCGAAGTTGGCGTAATCATTTTCACTGTTTAGTGATGATATGGCATCCGTAAATTCGCTCAGCTGAAAGCTTGAAAGGCGATAGAGTGCCGAGGGATGCGTTCCCATTACTCCCGGAACTAACGTCAGGTAATCTTCTTCTGGTAAGCGATTGTCCTCTTCATAAAGTAGCCCTGTAATATTGGCGTGCGCACTGGCACGAAGTAACGAATAGGTTGATTGCTGGCCATTCATGTTTTCAATAGTTACGTATGAAATTTCAGGCATTAAGGTCGCCGCGCGCCCGGTTACGTCGTTTAACTTAGTTAGATACGCCAGTGTATGTGGCGGAACGGCTTGTGCTAAATTGTACTTTTGGCTAACTGCAGGGCCGATGCGTTGGGCAAGCAGGTTATAGAGTTCCAATTTTTTGTTGTCGGTCTGATAGTTGATTGATGGATCGCTGAGTACATGCCTTTCGTAATTTATTAGGTACTCTTCAACTTCATCGGATGCGTTTCGATACCAATAATGAGCCAGTTTAACTCGTTCCTCCTGTGGAAGAAGCTGTAAGAAATTTTGCTCACCTTCCATACGTAAAAAATCCATATAGAGACGAGTCATTAATTGATGGCCAACGTTGCCATACACATCAAACTCGGCCACCAATAAATAATGAATTCGCTCCAGTAGAGTGTAGTCGACCACCCATGCAGTTTTGGTGGGTTGTCCAACTAATCCTTTCACCACGGTTGAGCTGTCGAAGTGACGAGTAATGGTTAATGCTGCATTCGGATTATGGCCATCACCATCCCAAATTAAATCCGTATTGAGATTATTGCCCGTCGGAAATAGCGCTGAGATTCTTTCATTTTTTGCGTCAAGGTATTTGCCGTGGAGCTTGGAGTAACGTAGCCAGTTTGTTAATACGCCACTATTACTCTCAGCTTCTCCGGGGAGGCGCAGATTATTGCTTTGCTCTTTTAGAAACTCACCTAAGCTGTCTGAATCCATAACGTCAGGGTCTACAAAAAATGCCCAAAAATGATCCTCAATGACATTAAGCGCGACTTGCCCTCGGCATACCGGGCCTTTAATAAAACCTCGGATAATAAATTCGGCTTCTTCAAGCATAAAACGGTAGCGCGAGACTGAGGGGATCGCTTCAAAAGCAACGAATGCATTCGCAGCGACCTTTGGGTCGTAACTAGGCAAACTGGTGACTTCGTAGTCTGGTTCATTAAAGAGTCTCTGCATCCACGCTAGTCGCTCCTGATTTAAGCGATATGGGATATGAGTTTTTGCGACAATGGTTTCAGTAACCGGCTTTATTCGGTAGTAGATTCGATCAGTTTTTGGGTCTCCATAGGGTCTACGGGTAGGCACGATTTTAATGGGTGATCCGGGCGGCGTGTATGAGCGCACCATTTTGAAGTAGAATTTGGGCGGTGATGTCGGGGTAATATTTTTGAACAAGGCTTCCGGCGAAAAGTATAAGTTTGCCAAAAATAAGTGTTCAAAAATATACCGGCTGGCAAGCTGTTGTTTCAAACTATCGTCGTTTAAATAATTTTCCCATTCGGATATTTGTGCGTGTAGGTCGCCCGGTATTTGATCCGGTTGACTCATCGTGGCCCCATTACTGATCCATTCAGTCAGCAATGTATATTCATCTTCACTAAGCGCTGGTAAACCGTAAGGCATTCCCCATTGAGGGTGATCTTCCGCGTATTGCGCGAAGTTCTCGCTGGTGGGGCAGCTCTGCTCGCGATTCAGTGACACGTCAATGTCGTCGCTTAGTAGTGGCGAGTTTGTAGCGGGGGCATTTTGTTTTAGCGCAATCATCTGGTAAAGCAGCGAGTTTGCTAAGTTAACGTCGCTGGTGCGGTTGCGTTCATTAACAACCGGATGAAAGCCTTTTTCTCGCCACCCTTCGGTTGTGGTGGCATCAATGTCCAGCCGCGTTGGCTCTGCCGCAAATAAGCGAGTTCCATCATAAACACGACTGTTGATTGCACCGCGCATAATGCCGTTAGGCGACGTGAGTTTGAGCTGACAGGGCGCGTCATAGCAGGCATGGCACACAACGCAACGCTGTTCAATAACGGGTTCAATATCCTCGCGGTAGTGTTGCGCTACGTCGCTATTTAGATCGGCTCGTCGGTCAGTGATTACGGTCTTACCGAAGAGCGCTTCGATATCGAGGCCCGATAAACCAATCGAGGCGCAGCCACTTAATATGACAATTAATACCACCCAAATACGAGTGCCTAGTTGCCAAATTCTCATGCAAACGTCCTCTTTTGGTTTATTTTTTAGTCGTCGTTCAGGCGTAGTCGTATGGACCACCTTTTTTGAGCGCAGCTTTGTAGGTATCCGTTGCGTGCACTCGTTCAACAAATTTTTGAATAGCAGGAAGTTGTTTGGCTGCTTCAGAGCGATTCAGAGCCGCTTCTAATGGGAATATCATTTGGAAGTCTGCGGCGGTCATCTTATCACCAGCAAACCACGTGTTGCGGCTTAGGTGATCATTAATGAAGGACATTGAGCTAACAACGTTGGGGGTCACGAAGCTTTTTAGCACTTGGTCAGCAATCCCTTTGGCGATTGGGCGTATAAAGAAAGGCATAGGTGCGTTTTTAACTTTGTTGAATACGAGAGTCATGACTAAATAAGGCATCAGTGAGCCTTCTGCAAAGTGCAGCCAGTAATCGGCTTGATCTTCTGCTTTGCTTCCTGCGTCTGGAATTAATCCTGAGGCTTTGCCATAGGTTCGAATAAGGTAACTAATGATGACTGCGGATTCAGCAATGGTTTTACCGCCATCAGTTATAAGTGGCGACTTGCCTAGTGGATGAATTGCTTTGAGGCTGTCTGGCGCAAGGTTCGTTTTTGGGTCGCGCTCGTAGCGCTTAATTTCGTATTCGACGCCGAGTTCTTCTAGCAACCAAAGGATACGCTGTGAACGAGAGTTTTCTAAGTGGTGTAGGGTAATCATAGATCTTTTATCCTGTGAAATAGACGTCAGATGAAGCATGAGGACGTTATAAACCACAGGGAGAGCTATTGAAAGCTCTGGTTGCCAGCAGCGGGGGTATAAATTCAGTGTTTCGAGAGTGGATCAAACCGGAACTGCTGTAGATGTTGGCGAATGTCACTTGAGATGTGTTCTAAACCGAGGCTGCTATCTTGGATGCCTTGGGTTGAATGCAGTATCTGTTTTGATAGGTCGCGCACATGACCCACATTGGTATTGATCTCTTGGCTACAAGAACTTTGTTGCTCTGCGGCACTGGCGATCTGATAGTTCATGGCTTCCAGTTCGTCGATCATCTCTGATACTTCGTTCATACACGTTGCGGTCGTTTCAACTTTATCCAAGGACTCATGGGTGCAGCTTTCAGAGTCAGAGATAGCTTTTCGTGCGTTTTCTACTTGCGATTGCAGTGATTGAATCTTATTTCGGATTTCTTCTGTGCTTTGTGCCGTGCGACTGGCTAAGGTTCTTACCTCATCAGCAACGACAGCGAATCCACGCCCTTGTTCGCCAGCTCTAGCCGCTTCAATGGCTGCGTTGAGTGCCAACAGGTTGGTTTGCTCGGCAATGGTTTGTATGACGTCCAGCACCGCGCCAATTCCATCGCTCTCTGTTTTCAAAGTTTCCATGGACGCCATTGAACGTTGCATATTACTTTGCAGCGAGTGAATGGATGTTCGGGCTTCGCTTGAGTTGGTGTGGCTGGTACGAACATGATCACGAGTTTTACGAACATAGACAGACGTTTTTTCAGCTTGGCTGGCAACTTCGGCGACAGAGTTACTGACTTGATTTGCTGTGACAGCGACAGCACTGGCTTCATCGTTCTGCTGTGATATCTGTTGCGTCGTGCTGTCAGCCGCGGCTTTAAGCTCGTCTGCACGCTTAATCAAATGTTCTGATGTGGTTGTCATCCCCATCATAAACTGTTGCAACTGGTCGGTTTGATCATTCAGAGCGCTAGCCAGATTTTTGAAGTCAGTGGCTCCAGTGCTTGGGTAGCGTACCGATAAGTCTCGATTTTTTGCGCTCTGAGCAATGGTCTTAATGAACCCTTCGAGTGGTGCCGATACTCGTCTTCCCATATACACAGCGACCAAGAGCCCTAAGCCAGCGGATAAAAGCGTAATGATAGCGGCATAGATGATCATCTCTGTTCGTGCTTGCGCTATTGGCACATAAACCTCGGCACTGTCAATTTCACTAATGAGTACCCAAGGAATATCGAAAATACGAATGGATGTGTAAGCACTGAGCACGGGTTGACCACTCAGCCCTGTGGTTTCTATGTATCCAGTGTTACCGTTTTGAGCTTGACTGACGGGCTGTGTCGGTATGCTTAGTACGCCCACACCGCTTCCGCGCTGGGTCATTTCTGTGAGTTCGTTCGGAGAGTGATTTATTGCTGTAAGTTCAGATACAAAGCCATCCATATCCTCAATTGAGCGTCGCAAGTTAGAGCGGAGTTTACTGTCTGCGCCCACGAGGTAGCTATCACCTGTTTCTCCCATGCCTGATTGCTGCCATTGATCATGATTACTCATGATCGCAGTAATGCCATCTACGGGGACTTGTACAACTAAAACGCCAATCTTCTTACCGTTTTGCATAACTGGAGTGGCTAGAAAAGCGGCTGGTGCATCATACGATGGAAGGTAAGTGTCAAAGTCAATTAAGGTGACATCGCCTTCCTTCATCTTTGATCCTTGATCAAAGGCTTTTGCTAAGCCAGTATTTTTATAGGGGCCTTCGGTGAGAGAGGTGGCAAAATCGAGCTCTTTAAACACCGTATAGACGACGTCGCCTGTCATTGAGATTAAGAAAATGTCGTAAAAACTAAACGTTTCTAGGTAGTCACGTAAAAAAGGATGAACCTTTTCGTGTTCACCGTCGTACTGTGTGTAGTTGGGGGCGCGGTTAAGCTGTTCCTTTGAACCCAAAGGATGCGGATTGTCGGCTATATACGCTGTTTGTAAAGCCACCGCATTACTGCTGAGTCCTGCCATGAGTGCGCTAAAATCTACGTTACGTTCGTTGATTACTTGGTAGCGTTGACCAAACTCATTGCGGTAATAATTGGTTAGGGAGCCTCTTGGTTGCTGTTCAACCTCGCTGACGTACTGTGTGAAAGCGCCAGTGAGCCCTGAGAGTGAGTCTCGAATCAGTGGGTTGCTCGCGAGTATGTGAATTTGCTTTTCAATATTGTGAAAATACTCTTCAATATGCGCTTTTTTCTGCTCTCTTAGGGCTGTTAGCGACTGACCAATCAAGGTTTGAGTGTTGTTTGTTGCAGAAGAAATACTGGTAGATATGGATGCCCCCGCGGTGATAATCACGGCAATGAAAATGGCCAATGTCATCGTAAATGTAATTTGAGAACGGATGGTCATATTTTTTCCAGTTGGGTGGATAGCTTAATAAGCATAGAATAGGGGCATTCAAACTGGCGGTTGTGCAAATTTTCACCACCTGTCATTGCTACCTTTATCAATTAAAACGAGAAATTTTTTATGGAACGTACAGAACGCGACTTTTATGCCCGCGATAAAGATGATCAAGAAGCGTTCTTAACGCAAACTTGGTGTAACGAGTGCATGGCTGTCGACTTAGGGATGAAAGAGCCGACCGAGTATGAGCAAAATGGTGTGGTTTATATCGAAGGTAAGTGCGTTAAGTGTGATAGCCAGGTCACCACTGAGATCGCGGATGATGACACCGATGGTGAATGGGAAGACGACGCCGAGTAAGGCTTGCTGAGTTAAATACCAGTCTTATAAAAACGCCGGATAGTCTCCGGCGTTTTTTTGTCTGCATTTTATGATGTCATTGTTAAGTGCAACGAAAATCTAGCTGGCTTGCATGTCGTTCTCTTTGCTCTTCTCGTCCGCTTTCTGCCAGCGCGTAAATAACATGCTGCTCATGAAGAGTATAAAAATAACCGACGCCTGCGCCCATAACCAATAGCCGCTACTGAACGAAATAATGATCACAAAGTACAGCATACTGGCGTAAGACAACCAAGCCGCCGCGTAATGAGAGCGTTTAATGAGGCCGGGTATAAACAATAATAGTGGCAGTGATTTTAGTCCCCAGAAGAACAACCCCCCTTGCAATAATTCACGTTGACCTTCAATCGCTTCAGGCGCGTTGATAAAAGTGCTAGCTAACATTAATGCCAGTAGACTAACGTAGCTCAGCACCATCATGCGCCATGCGTTGCTGGCATTCATCATGACGACTGACCAATATGTGCATCAGTGAGTTGTGCTGCCAGTTTGGCGATACGTGCCCCTTGTGCCTGGCATAGAGCGATTTCTTCTTTGCTTAGCTCGTTATCCCCATTAGGTCCACTATGATGGCTAGCGCCATAAGGTGTGCCACCGCTGGTTGTGGTCGTTAGGCCTGCTTCGCTGTATGGCAGCCCTGCTAACACCATGCCGTGGTGCATGAGTGGGATCATCATGCTCATTAACGTCATTTCTTGCCCTCCGTGTAGGGAGGCCGTTGAGGTGAACACGCCAGCAGGCTTGTTGATCAAGGCACCGGTTAACCAAAGGTTACTGGTACCATCAAGGAAGTACTTCAGTGCCCCAGCCATATTGCCGAAACGAGTAGGGCTGCCCATCACCAGACCAGAGCATTGCTTGAGGTCGTCTACAGTGCAGTAAACCGCTCCTTCGCTAGGAACGTCAGGTGTGCTTTGTTCGTTATTTGGGCTCACCTCAGGCACGGTACGAATACGCGCTTCCATGCCGGTAGATTCAACACCACGAGCGATAAGTTGTGCCATCTCTGCTGTTTTACCGTGGCGGCTGTAATACAGAACCAAAACATAAGGGGTCGGCATATTAAAGAATCTCCAGTACCTGCTCTGGCGGGCGGCCAATTCGGGCGTCGTTGCCATTGATCACAATCGGGCGTTCAATCAGTTTCGGAAAACTAATCATGGCGTTAATGATATCGTCATCGCTGAGGCTGTCATTTTTCAGATCTTGCTCTTTGTAGTCAGCTTCTTTGGTTCTTAGTAGTGCGCGAGGTAAGATCCCTAGCTTGCTTATCACGGCTTTAAGCTCGGAAGCGCTTGGGGTCTCTTTTAAGTATTCAACGACGGTTGGTTCAATGCCTTTATCCTGCAATAACGATAACGTCTGGCGAGACTTGGAACAGCGGGGATTGTGATAAATGATAATTTCGCTCATGTTTTTTCCAATTCCTAGCGATCTAAGTTAATTTCCGCATTGTAACTTTTTATGTTAATGCTTGATCATAATTTTTCAGTTTGATTGTGTATTTTAACAAGGACATCTATGAAGCCCAGTTTTATTCCTGATCTTTCTCACGTAGCGCGAGTACTTTGGCAAACATTGAAGCGCTTTGAAAACATGCAACGGCGTAAAGAAGCGGCGGCGATGACATACACCACTCTGTTTGCTTTGGTGCCAGTGATCACGGTGAGTTATGCCATTTTAAGCGCCATACCGGAGTTACGAGAGTGGGGCCAAGATGCCAATCAAGAGCTGCTGGGTTATGTGTTACCTCAAGGCAGTGAGGTGATTAGTGGCTATCTGCATCAATTTAGTCAGCAAGCTCAAAAGTTAACATGGGTCGGAATCGGCGCATTATTTGTGACCTGTATTTTACTGCTGCAAACCATCGAGCAGCAGTTCAACCGCATTTGGAATGTCGAAAGTACACGTTCAAAAATTCAGATGTTCTTTCGTTATTGGGCCGTGCTCAGCTTGGGGCCTTTGATGTTTGGTGCCGCGGTGGCGACGTCCTCTGTTTTGGCGTCAATGCCTTTATGGGCAGACACTCCGAACCTCGGAATCATCTCACTGGCTCGTCTTGTTCCTTGGTTGTTGACGACGGCTGGAATTACGGTGCTGTATGTCATGGTGCCAAACTGTAAAGTGCCTGCGGCACACGCCTTAACAGCAGCCGTTATTGTCTCGTTAGCGTTTGAATTGGGTAAATTTCTGTTCAGTAGTGCGTTAGGATTATTTCCAACGTACAAGCTTATTTACGGTGCATTCGCAGCGGTGCCTTTATTTCTATTATGGATTTATGTGTCTTGGATGTTGCTCTTACTGGGAGCCGAGTTGAGCTATGGCCTGAGCCACTACCGTCACCCGGATAGTGGGCGGTATCCGCTCAATGACCGACTACGCTTGGCCTCCATCTTGGTTGATGTCCAGAGTGGTAAAGCATTTTTAAGCGAAGCAAAAATTCGACGCCGTTTGAGAGATGTGGATGCCGGAAAGCTGACTTCATTATTGAATGAATTCCGTAAAAACGGCTGGATTCTTTTATCTGAAGAAGGTCATTGGGCATGGGTACGTGATCCATCGTCTCTGACCATTGGTGAGTTCTTTGCCGGACAGACGCTGGCTGAGGTGGTTCAGGCCAATGCGAATGAGCGCAAGGAACTGTTGAAATTGAAGCAATGGCAAACCAGTTATAGCGAGCTTACCAGTGATGCATTAAAAGCACCGCTTAGTTCCATCATCGTGGCACCTTAATGAGAGTGTTTTGATGGTTTTGTTCGGCATTTTGCAGTGTCCATGATATGTATGGCGCTAGATATTAGATTCAGGAAAATTTATGAAACACGCAATTCAGGATGCAGCCGTCGATGCCGGTAGTCCGGAAATTAGCGCTCCAACGGTATCACTACGTGTCCACCCACTGCGTTCTTCGCTGTATGAAGAATTGCATAATCGTCCGTCACCGGTGATTGACGGGGCCTGTCAGGTCTCACATTTCACCGTCATGCTGAATGACAATCGCGAAGCCATGTTGGAGCACGTGTTGGATTTGTGCCGTCGTTATAGCGTGCCTGGCCCAGGGGCTGACTCCAGTTGTTTGTATCAAGACTTTGGTGGTTTCGAGTTGCGCTGGGAGCGTCACTTGGAATTCGCGAATTTCACCTTTATAAGTAAAGGCGCAGCCCCATTTTCGGACGATGCGTTAGCGTTTATACCAAAAGATTGGCTGGCATCAATGCCCGGTGAACTGGTGGTTGCGGTGAATTTGGTCATGGTCGATGACGAGCCTACAGATACTGATTTAAAGCGTTGGTTTGAAGGGCAGCGTTACTCCGGATCGAATGTTGCCGAAGACAAAGCGCAAACGTGGACGGCGTTTAAGCTTCATAGCGATGGTTTTGGTCGCATCGTCACTTGGAATCGCAACTTGAGCGGATACCAAACAGGGCGAATGGTTCAGCGTTTATGCGAACTAGAGACATATCGCCTGATGTCATTATTAGCGTTACCGGTGGCTCGTTCTATGGGCGCTGAATTAACGCGTATTGAAACCTCACTGGCGGCGTTAAACCAAAGCATCTCTGAAATTGATAAAGACAAGGACGAGCGTGAGTTACTGCAAGAGTTGTCACACCTCGCAGCGGAAGTGGAACGTCACCGCTCGGATACCAACTTTCGTTTTGCCGCGGCTGTGGCCTATCACGATTTAGTGCGTGACCGCTTACGTCAATTACGTGAAAGCCCGATTGAGGGCGTACAAAGTATGCAGGAATTTCTTGAACGCCGTTTAACGCCGGGGATTAAGACCTGTAATTCGGTGCGCGATCGCCTTGAAGATCTGTCTCGTCGTATTCACCGCACAACCAGCTTGTTGCGTACCCGGGTGGATCTATCCATTCAAGAACAGAACCAGCATTTGTTGTCATCAATGAATCGTCGAAGTCAGCTGCAACTGCGCTTGCAGCAAACGGTTGAAGGATTGTCGGTAGTGGCGATTGGTTATTATCTATTGTCATTGATGGAAATAGGTTTCCTCGGGCTGAAATCAGCAGGTGTACCGATGGATGTATATTTAGCCAAAGGCATTGCATTGCCGATAGTGTTGCTGGTGGTGTGGATGGGTGTACGTGGTGTTCGCAAGCATGTCACACGTCGGAGTTACAGTAAGAAAGATGAGAAAAAGCGGCAAGAATCTGACGGCTAACGGCCATTTTTAACCGCTCGAAACTTTAAAGCCCTGATAAATCAGGGCTTTTTTGTTATTGGCTTGCATATTGCTCCTGTCCTTACATCGGCATCGTGAGTAGAGAAGTAATATGCAATCTTGGCAAAAAATATGTACTGAAACGCTTACTCCCCTGCAACTACAGTCTTTTGCAGAGTTAGAGTTAAAACAAAAGTCAAAATCTGAGTTTGATTCGACATCTAACAGAAGCCCAGCGCAATCTAAAGCGATAGTCCCTCAAACTCAGCCTCCATTCTCGGCTGTTCGTCGGGCGGTGGATTACTTGCAATTATGTATTCGTGATCAGGCAGCCTTAGGCGATAGAACCGGAGCGCTGGCGTTGGCAGGCGTACTGGAAGTGCTACACGGTATAGGTCGAGCCAGTGATCTTTTGATTCGTCGTGCTGAAGGTGACGCATATGACTATATTGCCAACTACACTGAATTAGCAGAAGAGGCCGGTGCAGGAGTTCACACCCTTCAAGGCCTTTGGTTAGTGGCCGATGTTTTAGCCGCCACCGACTTTGCCCGTAAAGAAGAAATGCACACAGGGCAGCTTTGTAGCTACGCAAGAGTGGAAGAGATATATGGGATGTATTATGCGCCAAACCGCAACTTTTAAATTGTTGGCCACGATGTCTAACAGCAGCTTTAAAAACAGACTCAAAAAATCAATATTCATTGGTTTAATCACTAGTGTGTCGATTTTTTCCTCCGCCGCGCACGCGAACGGCGTGACTTGGACCAGTGATACTTTTGGCGATTTAGACAGTGGTGCGGGGAGTCGCTTTGCCAGTTCGCAAATTGCGATTACCTTACCGCTTGAGCGTCAGCAAAGTGGTGACGAAGTTTTCAATACTGATGTGCATCTGGACCTTACCGAGTTCCGCTGGTCTGATACTACGGCAGCGACCGGAGAATATTTGTGGTTGTCTGTGCCTATTTATTATCGCCAAAAGCGAACAAGTGGTGTTGAACTGCACGTCAAAGTTGAACCCGGCTTGATGACGGATCTTGATGCGATGGGAACGGAGAACCTAACGGCTAATGTTGAATTGAGCGGACGTAGCTATACCGGCCGTACGAGCTTTTGGCAGTACGGTATTGTGGTTAATCGCTACTTTGGTGATCGCAACCCAAGGCCATTAGTTGCCTATGCTACGCGGCTAACGGACTCGACTGAAATGTGGCTGGGTTTTCCGAAAACGAACATTCAAACGCGTTGGAGTAAAGATTTTTCAACGTATTTTCGTATCTATCCCTCCGGTGGATTTTGGCGTGAAGAGGTTGATGATCTAGTACCAGTGAAAGTCACCGATGTGTCTTACAGCAACTGGCACATGGGGGTGGGGGGTGAATTCCGTTGGCGCGATAATATTTGGTTTAATGCCGAAATAGGTCAATTGCGCAATCGACAAATTAAAGCAACCGACGCTACTGGGATAGAAATCAGTGGTACCCCTGCGGATAATGGATATTGGCAGTTGGGTGGAAGTCTACGTTTCTGATACATTGAGCGAAGTTTCTTAGGAACATAGAACATGATTCTTCGCTCGTTGATTACACTGTCCGTTTTTTTTACTTCATTTGTCGCAATAACCACCGTTGCTGACAACTCAAATCTGCAGTTACCGCCTTTTCCGGGCAGTACCGTAAACAATGCACTCACCATAAACAGTCAATCCTCGGGCAGCAATGTCAGTCGATATCGATTAGTTCTATCTGAACTAGACAACAAACAAGGCCAAGTGTTTGGTGAGCGGGAACGTCGCTTGAGTGGAGACTTAAATCGCCGAGTGGATGAATTACCGGCTGGCTTGCCTTTAGAGGAAGTACTCAACCATTACTTAAGCCAAGTAGACGGCGAGCGTTTATTGTATCTATGCCGTGGCATAGATTGTGGGAGTAGCCACTTTTGGGCGAATGACGTGTTTGGGATCTCTCGCCTTGTTAGCCGTGAAAAAGATCAAGCGTACTTTGCTAGCCTCTCTGCAAAAAATGGCAAAAATGTAGTGAAGATCGTCTATATATCACTGCGTGGCGGGCGTGAGCCAAAAGCGCTTATTGATACGCTAACCACGACCGATGCCGTGATGGCACAAACTGCGACCATGTCGGATGTCAGTGCTGCTTTAGCTCATACCTCGGGGTGGCTGCCAGGCCTAGTGGTGAACGCAGGGCATGTTGATATTGACAGCAGTCAACCGTTAATTACCGTTATTAATCAATTATCCGCTGGAGTGAAATCGCGCTTGCAGTTGATCATGCATTGTTATGACGGCGTGCATATAGACGATACACTCGCGTGCTCAAATACATTAGCCTCAGAGCTGCAAAGTGCTCTGCCTGGTCTTGAGGTGCGTGCTCAAGGAGCGCTGACGCCTTCCCCTGATTCTGCAGCAACTCCGGCAGTTCGTTTTGTTATTTGGCCGGGACGATAACCGGTATTTATAAGGACTCGATTAAAATGCCTGAAGGTAAAAAAACGGTCGCACTGGCATTAGGCAGTGGTGGTGCACGAGGTTACACCCATATTGGTGTGATACAGGCCTTAGAAGAGCGTGGTTATAACATTGTTAGTATTTCCGGTTGCTCAATGGGAGCAATCGTTGGCGGTTTTTACGCGGCGGGTAAACTAGAACAATATCGCGATTGGGTGTGCAGCTTAGGTTACCTAGATATTTTACGGTTGGTTGATTTCAGCTTGTTATCAAGTGGTGCGATTAAGTTAGAAAAAGTCTACGATGCTTTGACTGAGATGTTGGGAGACTGCCAAATCGAAGATTTAAGTATTCCTTATACCTCTGTGGCAACGGACATTCGGCATAAAAAAGAAATCTGGTTCCAACGTGGGTCATTGGTGGATGCCATGCGCGCCTCGGCAGCGATTCCAACCATCTTATCCCCTGTGGTGACTGACGATATGATGCTGGTGGATGGGGCGGTATTAAATCCACTCCCGATTACGCCTTGTGTTTCTGCTCATGCGAATTTCATCATGGCGGTTGATATTAACGCAGATGTTCCCGTCCCTGAGAATCTGCTGCAAAGCATCACCGAAACTGAGAAGAATAAAAGCGCTTGGCTAGATAACGTAATCGATAAAGCATCCGATTGGTTAGGGCGTAAAAATAATGGCGAAAGCCGAGAAGAAGCAGGGATGAACCTTGGCAAGTTAGAAATGCTCAGCCGAATGTTTGAAGTCATGCAGTCGTCGTTGAGCCGCTTTAAGACCGCAGGCTATCCGCCTGATTTGATGATACGTATTCCCTCTGAATGCTGTGAAATGTACGAATTTTATCGTGCCGAAGAAATGATTCGCATGGGGTATCAAATTGCCAATGACGCATTGGATGCCTTTGAACATGGGCATAGCAGTCTGTACGGCGAGCGAATGAACTACTAGCCGCGTGCAGGGGAGTTGTAGCAGGATAGTGTGAGCGGGCGCTATCAGCTACAATAGCGCTTTTTTAGCAGGCTCACCTAATGCAGGATCATTTGATCGACGACCCATGTCCGGATACTGAGTTTTCTCATCATGCTGCTGAAGCACTTGAAGAGTTACGTACTGTTCAAGACATGATCCGCTGGGCCGTAAGCCGTATGTCTCAAGAGGGCTTGTATTATGGTCATGGTACCGACAACCCTTGGGACGAAGCACTCTATCTTGTTGCGCACGCGCTAGCGTTACCTTGGAAGTTAGCTGACGAATGGCGAGATGCTCGCATTACCCGCAGTGAGCGTGGAGATATTTTAGCGCTGCTCGAACAACGTATTGTCGGCAAAGTCCCCACCCCTTACCTGACAGGCGTTAGTTGGTTTTGTGAACGTCCTTACTTTGTTGATGAGCGGGTGCTTATTCCACGTTCGCCGATTGGCGAACTGATTGAGAGTCGATTTGCACCGTGGTGGCCAAGCGATCAAGAGCCTCAGCGCATTCTTGATCTTTGTACCGGCTCAGGCTGTATTGGAATTGCGTGTGCTTATGAATTTGAGAGTGCGCAAGTCGACTTGCTTGATATCTCATTTGACGCACTCGAAGTTGCCGAGGCAAATATTGCTGAACACGGTGTCGAAGATCGTGTTTTTGCGCTGCAATCTGATTTATTTGAGGCGGCGAGCGGGCGTTACGATTTAATTATTTCAAATCCACCGTACGTGGATGCCGATGATATGGCCTGCCTACCGGAGGAGTATCATCACGAGCCTGAATTGGCGTTAGCCGCAGGCGAGGATGGTCTTGATCTGGTTCACATTATGTTGAAGCAGGCACGAGACTACCTGACCGATAACGGCGTGTTTGTGTTGGAAGTTGGTAACAGCTACCCAGCGCTGCAAGCGGCGTATCCGCAATTGCCATTTATATGGCCAGAATTTGCCCGTGGGGGGCACGGCGTATGTGTACTGCATGCGCTCGATCTTGATATGTTAATCGGTAGCGCATAAGCGCCCGAGTATGATGCCCGAATAGGAAAGTGTATGTCTGGTAATAGCTTCGGAAAACTTTTTACAATCAGCACCTTTGGTGAAAGTCATGGCTTAGCACTGGGTGCTGTCGTGGATGGCTGCCCTCCGGGCATCCCCTTGACTGAGGAAGATCTGCAAGCGGACCTTGATCGCCGTAAGCCAGGAACTTCGCGCCATACCACACAGCGCCGTGAACCTGATCAGGTGAAAATTCTATCGGGTGTCTTTGAAGGAAAAACCACCGGTACGCCGATTGGTTTGTTGATTGAAAATACCGATCAACGCTCAAAAGACTATTCCAATATTGCCAGTACGTTTCGCCCGGCACATGCAGACTACTCATACACGCATAAATACGGGTTCCGCGATTACCGTGGTGGTGGCCGTTCATCGGCTCGTGAAACCGCGATGCGCGTTGCGGCGGGTGCGATAGCCAAAAAAGCCTTGGCTGAAAAGGGTATCCAGATTCGAGGTTACCTATCTCAGCTTGGCCCAATTAAGGCGGAAACCTTCGATTGGGACCAGGTGCATCAAAATCCATTCTTCTGTCCAGACGCCTCGAAAGTACCTGAGATGGAAGAGTACATGGACAAGCTACGCAAGGAATGCAACTCAGTAGGCGCACGTATCAGTGTCATGGCCACCGGCTTAATGCCAGGGTTAGGCGAGCCTATTTTTGATCGCTTAGACGCTGAACTTGCTCATGCCTTAATGAGTATTAACGCCGTAAAAGGCGTTGAGATTGGTGATGGCTTTGATGTCGTTGAGCAGAAAGGCACAGAGCATCGCGATGAAATGACCCCTGAGGGATTCTTAAGCAATCACGCCGGTGGCATTGTTGGTGGTATTTCAACGGGCCAAGATATTGTGGCTCATATTGCATTGAAACCCACCTCAAGCATGGCGATTCCAGGCCGTTCTATTGATATTGATGGCAATGAAATTGAAGTCATCACCAAAGGGCGTCACGATCCTTGTGTGGGCATTCGCGCGACGCCAATCGCAGAAGCGATGATGGCGATTGTGTTGTTGGATCACCTGATGCGAAATCGTGGGCAAAATGCCGATGTGCATTGCGCAACGCCCGTGATTCCGGGTCAAGCGCCTGTTTAAATCTGCATGCATACAGCCAAGGTGTTTAAAACACACTGCTGATTAACAGCGCCGGTGATCAATTCAGTCATACTTCTATGACGGTCACCGGTGCACTCTCATTGGCGGACTATCATGCAAGCTTCCTCTAGTCACTTCGCGCTCTTTTATGCGCTGTATTTTGCACTTCTTGGCTGCATCGCTCCGTTTTGGGGGCTGTACCTACAACACTTGGAATTCTCTGCCTCAGACATCGGTTTATTAATGGGGATGTTTGGTGTTGTGCGCATTCTTGCACCGAATATCTGGGCCGCTCAAGCGCGACATTTTAATAGCACCCTCCACATGATTCGCCTGGCCGGGCTGCTGACGGTTGTGTCGTTTACCTTAATCTTTGTTGCCCGAGACTTGGTGTGGGTGGCGGTCGTGATGATGGCCTACGGGTTTTTCTGGGCGGCGATGCTGCCCCAGTACGAAGCGCTATGCATGGAGAGTTTAGGTAATCAATTGGATCGATATAGCCGAGTCCGGTTATGGGGGTCGTTAGGCTTTGTTATTACCGTAGGGGTTTTGGGCGCTGTATTCGATCAGTGGGGTATCGTATTGCTCCCTGTGATTATGTGGATACTTATGGTGCTTATTACGGTAAACACTTGGCTGGTCTCTCAAGATAAGCGGCCAAAAGAACAAGTGTTAGGTCAGGCCTCTTTTCTTAGTCTCTTAACGTCGAAAGCCGTCATTGGCTTTATTGTTGTAAATATATTTCTGCAAATCTCGTTTGGACCTTATTACACCTTTTTCAGTATTTTTCTTGAAAGTGCGGGATATAGCGCAAGTTTAATCGGAGTTTTTTGGGCCATTGGCGTCATTGCGGAGGTGATTCTATTTTGGCAGTTTGGTCGCATTATGCACCTGATGAGCTGGCGTACTTGGATCGCTGTGAGTTTGATTGTGACTGGCATACGCTGGGCGTTAACGGGGTACTTATTGCATTCGTTTTGGACTTTAATACTGCTACAAACCTTACATGCGTTCAGTTTTGCTGCTATGCACGCGGTGTCAATGCGCTATATTCAGAGTCTGTTCCCCGGAAGTTTGCAAGCACGTGGTCAGGCGCTCTACAGTAGCGTCAGTTTTGGTTTAGGGGGAGCCATCGGTGCGTTCGCCAGTGGCTTGCTTTGGGAATCTTTGGGTGGCACGCTGGTCTTCTTATTGGCGGGCATCGTTTCAATGCTGGCTGCAGTCATCGCCATCTACACTCTAGACAACGAAAAGACAGCGCAGTAAAAAGAGCGAATAGGTTTGAAAATTTACAAAGATCCAAGGAACACCGCATGAAAGTTAATGTCACTCTAGATATGACGCCTGAAGAATTTCGGCGATTACTGGGGCTTCCAGATGCGCAACAGTTTCAGCAAGAAGTCTTTAACCAAATGATGGAAAAGATGAAAGCTGGAGAAGAAGGTTACGATCCAATGAGCTTGTATCAGCCCTTGATGGAAAATGGCATGAATGCAATGTCAGAGTTTCAACGGGTGATGATGTCGATGATGTCGTCGGCAGGGCAAGCAAGTGAATAGCAAGCGAGTGAAAAAATAGGACAGTTGAAGCCGCACCAAGGGCGGTCTAAGACAAAAACGGACATCCTTATCGCCAATGTTAGCTTTGCTCATACGGATTGATGGAAATAAGAGGAATTCTAGTCAGTCGCTGCTACTTTAATAAGTGACTGTCACGCAGGTGTAAAAAAGCCCTCGCACACTGTGAAGGCTTAACGTTCTGACCAACCATTGTAAGGAGCACGACCATGCAAGAGAATATTCTTAATGCATTCGCTGAACAGGCCAAGACGATGTATGCGCCTATGACCAAGTTCAACAGCCTTTTTGTAGAAAATATGGAGAAGCTGACTGAATATCAAATTGGCGCGGTTAAGAGCTACGCTGAGATGAGTCTGAGCCAAATGAAATCGGCGACTGAGGTTAAAGACCTTGAGTCGATGCGAACGTTTGCTTCTGCACAAACGGAAATGGCGACTGACTTCAATAAAAAAGTGATGGAAGATGTGAAGACTTTGTCTGACATGACGATGGAGTTCAAAACGCAGATGGAAGGTATCACCGAAGAAATGCGTAGCACGGTTGCCGAAACTGCCAAGGCTAAGCCAGCAGCGAAAGGCAAAGCAGCTTAATTTAGTTGCATGAAAAATTAGGCCACCTTTTAGGTGGCCTTTTTTGATGGTTCTCATATTTGTATTAAACCTCGTTAGCTCAAACCTCATTAGATGAATAGGGATGAATACAGTGTCTGATAAGTTATCCACCGCCGTAAGTGATTACTTTGATGCAGCAATACAAGCCGCAGAACAAACAGGAGCTGTTTGGGAAAAATTCCAAGCACAATCAACCTCTGCAGATGATCCAGCCGCTTGTGTACTTACTGATTTTTCTGAAGCATTAAAAGAACTGGGTGAGGCAATGATGTCGAAGCCAGAAAAAATCATGGAAGATCAAATGAGCCTGCTGTTAAAACAACAGGAGCTGTTTCAACACACTGTGCTGCGTTTTATGGGGAAAGAAGTTGAGCCGGTCATTGAGCCAGAAAAAAGCGACAAACGATTTAAAAACGTAGAGTGGGATGCTAATCCAGTGTTCGACTACGTGAAACAACTTTATTTACTTCAAGGTCAGACCTTGATGAAAATGGTCGATGACACTGAAGGGCTGAGTGACCAGTCGAGAAATAAAGTTGAATACCTAATACGCCAATATGTAAATGCATTAGCGCCATCAAACTTCGCCGGTTTGAATCCTGACGTGATTAATAAAACACTGCAAACCGGTGGGCAAAATTTAGCATTAGGTATTGAACAGTTAACGGAAGATCTTGAAGCCAGTGCACAGGGGGCGCTGAATGTTTCAATGACAGATAAAGCCGCGTTTCAAGTGGGTCGTAATGTAGCGACAACACCGGGAAAGGTGGTGTATCAAAATGACTTAATGCAGCTTATTCAGTATGCGCCGAGTACTCCAACTGTATTTAAACGTCCGTTGTTAGTGATCCCTCCTTTTATTAATAAATATTACATCATGGACCTGAGAGAGAATAACTCTCTATTGAAATGGTTAGTTGATCAAGGCCATACCGTATTTGTTATTTCTTGGGTGAATCCGGGACCAGCATTACGTGATAAAGGCTTCGATAATTATTTACTTGAAGGCCCTGTTGAAGCCATTGATGTGATTGAGTCCATCACGGGCGAAAAAGACATCAATGCAATTGGTTACTGCTTAGGTGGCACATTGCTTTCCGCGACTCTGTCGTACTTAAAGAAAAAGCGTAAAAACCGGATTAAATCAGCGACCTTTCTCGCGACCTTAATCGACTTTTCAATGCCGGGAGAAATTGGTGTGTTTGTGAATGAAACCACCATTGCAGGATTAGAAAAGCAAATGGATATGCTGGGTTACTACGACGGTCGCCAGATGTCATTTAGTTTTAATACCTTGCGTGAGAATGACTTGTTCTGGTCGTTTTTTGTGAACAACTATTTAAAAGGCGAACGTCCTGCGGCATTTGACTTGTTGTACTGGAATACCGATAGCACCAATCTTCCTGCAAGAATGCATTCTTACTATTTGCGAAACATGTACTTGAATAACTTGTTACGTGAAAAGGACGTTTTGGACGTCGACGGAGTGAAGATTGATTTGTCTGCAATTAAAACTCCTTCGTATTTTTTGTCGGCGTCGCAAGATCATATTGCTCTTTGGAAAGCGACGTACAAGGGCGCTAAAATACTGGGTGGAAAAAACAGATTTGTTCTTGGTGGATCTGGTCATATCGCGGGGGTGATTAATCCACCGTCAGCCGATAAATATAACTACTGGACCAACTCTGAGTTACCCGAAGACAGTGATGAGTGGTTTAAAGGTGCTGAAAGCCACCGTGGTTCATGGTGGCCAGATTGGGAGGAGTGGGTATCTACCCAAGGTGGCACCGAGCAGGTAGACGCTCGTACGCCAGGAGATGGCTTATACGCTGCTTTAGAAGACGCACCGGGCAGTTACGTGCGAATGCGCATCAGTGATGTGGTGGGTGCTTAACACTGAAGTAGTGTCTACCATATAAAGGAGCATTAGCTCACTGCTGTTCCACAGCTTGGAGTGATATATGCCACTCCAAGCTGCTTAATTTATTTAATCGCGTTTGTTTAAAGCTCAACTCTCAACTCCCAAACTAAGTTCTTAAACTCTATTACCTTTCGGGGCTCCGCCCCCGGCCCCATGCAAGGAGAGGTTTCTCCTTACGATCCTCTCTTCTCGGCGCATCCGGCTTAACCCAGCCAACTTCAGTAATTATGCGGCACGCAAAACAATCCGCCCCGGAGCGACCTCTTAAAGTATCCCCTTTTTTTGCATCGCTCCGGGGCAAGGTTTTGCTCTAAAGGCCGAAGAATTACTTTGTTGTCTGGCGCCGCACGCACGCCGATTAAAGAAAAGTCCGAGAAGCCGTATTTCAAATCAAGCGGTGCTAATTTTAAAGAAAAGGTTCTAGGGAGATGAAATAGCAAATCAGATTTTTGATTTGAAAAGCGGTATAACAGCGACCATAGTTTGGTGCCTCTGGGGCCGCCGCAGACACTGATGAGATGTCTGGTTCTGCCTGCAGGGTCGCTCCTGCCAAACCGACATTCCTGTCATCCGTGGCGGTCAGATACAAAGGCCCGCCAACAAGGAGATAAGTTCACATGGGTCTAGATATAAAAGCACTGTTTGCTGTCAGTGACAGTTCTGCTTAAAAACTGTGGGGCAGCAATGGATATTGGTTACCTTCTTGTATGGCGTGTTCAAACCTTCGAGCTGGCCTTATCTTCGCTAGTTTCATTAAGCGACACCAATAAATAAAATCAGTCTGTGATCTTCGTTAGGTGGTTTTATCAAGGATTCGACGTTCCTGTTTTCATTGCTTTTGGGTATGATCAACACACGAGTTTTTAGTAGGAATAAGTTGTGTCGCAGTTTGATCAGGAATCTATTGTATACGGCGTGATTCGTCATTTGCCGTCTACTGAAGAGTTGTCTGCCCGACGTGAACGCCGAAACAATTGGGCGGCAGTACAGGACCTACCATTAGGCTTTGATGATGAATGTTCGCTATTGAAGCGTGAAATGTTCTCTCTATCTGGCGAAGACGCGTTCAGCGGCGCTTATCAAACGCAAATCGTACATTTTGCCGGGTCGTATCGAGCGGTTGAGTATGAGTGGGAGAACTGGCTGCGTCAGTTTGAAGCGTTACTCAAAAGCATGTATTGGGTATCTGCCACGGTTCATCTTGAAACCGAGCTTTCAGGTAAGCACACGTTTAATTGGCAAGCCGATGAAGGTAAGGCACACATGCCTTCAGATGCCGACCTTCGTATGTCCTGCGAGTGGGAAAGGGAAGCGGCTTTTGTCATGTGAAGACGCCCCTGAAGAAGGGGTGATCCGTGTGCCATACGACAGATTGTCGGCGGATGCGCTTGAAGGCATTATTGAAGATTTCGTGTCTCGTGAAGGTACTGATTACGGAATGGAAGAGTATTCCTTCGACGATAAAAAATCTCAGGTCATGGCTCAAATTCGCAAAGGCAAAGTCGTTGTATTATTCGACCCGTTTGCCGAAACCTGCCATTTGGTTTTGGCCGATCAAGTTCCCAGCGGTTTATAACTTTTCGATTTCCGCCTATCTTAGTTAGACATAATAAGACGCTTCTACTCCTCGCGGCAGTAGTGAACTTAGATGATGGAAATCCACAGCTGATTGGCTTGTCTGTTGCGTTGAATCAATAGATACCGTGCTGTATATCGGTTATTGCTAGGTTAGTGAGTGCTGCTTATGGATAGTCTTTTCGGCGGACCTCGTTATTTCTAAGGAGCTGAAATATGCCAGAGCATTCGATTGAACTTCTAGGTCAAAAATTCTCATACCCTACCACATGGCAAGGATCATTCTCGGTACTTGTTGTATGCGGATGCATTACGGTCGCGACTGTCATGTTGTCGCCCGAGCAAATTGATTCACTGGGCGCGGCATTTGGTCGCGAATCCAGTGAGCGATTAGAGAGTGAGCTGTTTTCTATTAATGAAAAGCTGAGTAGTGAAAACGCTACGCTAAAAAATGATCTTCTGAAATTAACTGATACAGCCAATATTCCTGAGCGTGAAAAACGTAAAATAGTGTCTCAAGTTGAAACTTCTGAAAAAGAGTTAACTGCGGCTTATGCGAATGTGATTGAGATGCAAAGTGAGCGTAAGACGATGCTGAGTGAGGCGATACCAGCCTCTAGCTTAGAGCAGAAAAAACTATTAAGTATTGAAGAAGCGAAGGTGGCGAAGCAGATTAATCTGCTGAAGCAACAACAAGAAATTCAAAAAATAAGATATTAATCATCAATCGGCTTATTCGGTCAGGTTAGTGCACAGCGCATAACCTACCGAATGTTAATTTTTAGTCGTTGATGTTTATTGAGGTTACGTCTTCTCCACAAGCTCTTGTAATTCTTCTGGCAATTTACTTCTAATGAGCGCGCGTATAATAAATCGTGACGGTGACAGGGCATCTTTTACAATGTTGCTGACCGGTGGCGCGTCGCCACTTATTTGTGCCGCCAGTATCTCAGCACACAAAGGCGAAGACGCTAGCCCCCGTGAACCATGGCCAATATTTAGCCAGACTCGTGGCAGCCAAGGCATGGTGGTAGAGGGAATTTGTTTCGCATTACGTGTTATTTGTTTAAACCGCTCGACGAATAGTTTGCTGTCGACGACTGGGCCAATTAATGGCAAATAATCAGGGGTGGTGCAGCGAAAACTGACGCGGCCGCCAATAACTTTAACGGCCTCTGCGGCAGTCGCCCATTCAGGCCCAAATTCTTCTAGATGGTCAATGTTCGTTTGATGATCGCTATCGCGTAGTTCGGTGTTGTCATCATTGAGGTTGTATGTAGCACCTAGGCAGAGCCGACCATTTAAGGCCGGTGCTAAGTAGCTACGCGCACATAATACCGATTGAGCGTTAGGTAGGTTCGATGGATCTAAGTAGCTCATTTGCCCACGTATGCGCTTTGTTGGCAGGTGTACTTGTTCGCCGAGCAGCTCTTTAGCTTTGAATGCCGTCGCTATAATTAGGCCGTCCGCGTGCAGGTTGGTTTTGTTTACAATGGCTGTTACACCGTCGTTGTCTGCTTCAAAACGTTCAATCGCTTGAGTATAAAAAGTGATGTTTGGGTGATCAAGCAATGCATGGCAGAAATCGGCAGGCGCAACCCAACCAGCTTTGGGGAAGTATAAGCTGCTATTGCTGAGTGCATTACCACTGGCCGCTTGGTTTTGCTCAACGGTGGTTGGGTATATCAAGGATTCTGGTGGTTGTTGGCGAGCCATAAAGTTTTGCTGGCGCTGAGTTTCTTTCTCGCTCCATGATATTTGCAGCACGCCACAATCGTCCCAACTTTTGCCTTTACTGTCGTCGGTTAATATTTCAGCAACGCGTTCTACCGCATGTAAATAGGCTTGGCGGTAGAAGTCCGTATGAGTTGCAGAGTCGCCTGCCGCGAGCTTAACGTACAGTCCACCCTGAACATTTCCTGAGGCTCCATTCGCGATACCGTCGGGGTCAAATACGTGTATTTGATAACCTCGTTCGGCCAGCGCTCGGGCGGTGGTGCAACCGGCAAGGCCAGCACCTGCAATCAAAATCTTTGCGGCAGGCTTTAATGTTGGCGCTTCGGATGACCAAGGCGTTTGATAGTTAAGAGGGTTTATCTCAGGCCCGGAAAAAGCCATGTAATGGCCAGCCTGCATCTCGTATTTTTTGCCAAAACCGATGCGTCGCTCTACGTTAAATCCAGCCCCTCTCATACCGCGTCGTGCGACACCCGCGACGGTGTAGGTGGCAAAGGTGGACGTTACTCCACGATAGTGTGACTCGCGGCTAACGCGGCGTATATCTGTAAATAATTCATCCGCCCACATGTCTGGATTTTTGTAGGGGGCAAAACCATCAAGATACCAAGCATGTACTGGCGCGCTGAGTTGCTTTGCCGCGTCTTTTATATCTGCAAATATTAGGGTCAGGGTGACTTTTTCTTCGGGCCAGGACAAGGTATGAAAGCCCGGAGTGATGGGCGGGTAGCGTTTCACCAATATTTTCGCTAGGTCTGAAAGTTCCGGCCATATCGATAATGCACGGCTGAGTTGTTCTTTGCTGAGCGGATATTTTTCAATGCTGGTGAAGTGCAACCAAAGAGAATTTTGCTTTGTCGGTGGCTGCTTTGTCGATGGATGCTTGGCGTTGAATTGTTTAAACGCCTGCCAAGTTGCGAGAAAATTAAGCCCCGTACCAAAGCCTGTTTCCACAATATGAAACGGCCCTTGGTGCGTATTCCAGCGCTCTGGAATGCCGTTATTTTGTAAAAATACATGGCGAGTTTCTTCTAAACCATGGCTGGCGGAGAAGTAGGGGTCATCAAAGTCAGTAGCAACTGGCTGGCCGTCTTCATTCCAGCGTAACTCGGGTGGCGATAATGCATCACGTGAGGGCGCTGGCTTGGGGGGATGACTTGAAGAGCCTGAAGACTTGTATGCCACTGTGTTGATCCGACGTTGAGTTAATAGCGCCCATTGTAATGAAGAAGACAGCTTAGAGCGAAGGGCGTAAACTCGCGATTATGTATTTTCAGATATTTACCGTCCTCTTTCCTGTCATTTTGTGTGCTTTTCTTGGGGCGCTCTGGGCCCGCTCAGGCCAGCGTTATGATAGCGACTTTGTCTCTCGGCTGGTGCTGAACATCGGTGCGCCCGCGCTAATTTTATCGACCTTAAGTCAAGTAGCTATTGATCCATCATTATTTGCTGATATCGCCATCGCTTGCGTTCTGGTCTCATTAACCATGGCGTTATTAGGTTTTGTTATTCCTCGGTTGTTGGGAGATGACGTTCGAACCTACTTACCATCATTTGTATTTCCAAATGTTGGGAATATGGGGCTGCCCGTATGCATGTTTGCGTTTGGCGAACAGGGGTTAGCGCTTGCGTTGATTTTTTTCATGGTGCTTTCTGTGGCGCATTTTCCCGTCGGAATTCTGATGGCGGGTGGACGTGAGGCCGGTGGCTTGATGGGCATCATAAAAATGCCGATTCTCTACGCCATTGCACTGGCTGTGCTCTTGATGATGAGTGGAGCTGTACTACCCGGCTTCTTGAATAACGCGGTCTCTTTAATTGGCGCGATGACGATTCCGCTGATGTTAATTACGTTGGGGGTGTCGTTGTACAGCTTGAAAGTATCAGGCTGGGGGAAGGCGTTGCTCTATAGTTTATTTCGTATACTTGGCGGTTTAAGTGCAGGGTTGTTGGTGGTGTGGTGGCTTGATATTGAGGGGGGTGCACGAAGCGTCGTCTTAATTCAAAGCTCTATGCCAGTGGCGGTATTTAATTATTTGTTTGCGGTGAGATTTGATCGTCAGCCCGACGCTGTGGCCGGGCTGGTTGTAGTATCGACGTTACTGTCGTTTGTTTCGTTGCCGATACTACTTAGTTGGCTGATTTAGTTTGGCAGTAAGTTGCCAGATTCTTGGGCCGCTTTATCAATCACTTTGGCATCGTAAATGGTGATTGGGTTGCGCGGAATGTCACGGGCACCAGTGGGTACTTGCGAAATTCGATCAATAATCTCCATGCCTTGCACGACACGACCAAAAACAGCGTAACCGTAATCACGTACGCCATGATCAAGAAAGCTGTTGTCTTTTACGTTAACAAAAAACTGGCTAGTGGCGCTATCAACCGATGACGTACGTGCCATTGCAATACTGCCACGCTTATTTTTTAGGCCGTTTTTAGCTTCATTTTTGATCGCTGGTTGAGTAGCTCGTTGAGTCATATCAACATTGAAACCGCCACCTTGCACCATAAAGTTTTTAATAACACGGTGAAAAATCGTACCGTCGTAGTGGTCGCTTTCAACGTATGCAATAAAGTTCTCAACAGACAGTGGGGCTTTAGTCTTGTTCAGTTCAAATTCAATGTAACCTTCACTGGTGTTTAAGCCGATGTTAACGGTCTCGTCGAGAGCGTGTGTTAATGAGCTGCTCAGTGCAGTGAACATGCTCAGTAGTGCAATGGCAATAATACGCATAGTGTTGTTTCCTTATTATTAATGATGAAAGTCGATCAGCTCCAGCCACTGTTACTACGGCGGCTGCGTAAATTTGGTAATACAAGGCCAGCGAAAATACCGGCAAAAACGAGTCCACCACCATAAATTAGATATGCTTGGGTGCTGTCTTTTCGTAGCTGTTGGTTTTCAGCGGACAGAGTTTCTACTTGCAATTCCAACTCTTGATTACGAACCGTTAACTTTCGGGCTTTATCGTCTAAAGCTAATGCGTTTTCAGAGACGTTTTTAATACGTTCTAATTCACGCTCTAATTCTGTATTGCTACGGCTGGCGTCGGCACGTTCAGACTTTGTGTTCTCTAAATCAGAGCGTAATTGATCACGTTGTTCTTTTGTTGTGGTCAATTCAGCTTTTAGGTTCTCAAGTTCGCGTTTGGCAAAAATCAGATTTTCTTTGGCCACAGGCTGATTAACTAAGTATTGAGTGCGAACCCAACCTTCAATGCCTTTGCTGGTTTTTACGTGAGTGAAGTCGCCTTCTTCACCGAGAAAGATCAAGTGCTCACCACTTTGAAGCACCTTCAATATACGGTGTGCGTTCGATGCACCTGAGCGTAGTTGGATAAATAGCTGGTCGCTGACGTAGCGTTTTTCAACAGCATGAGCGGCTTCAGACATCAATACGAGTCCGATCATGAGTGTTATAAAATACTTCACTATTAGCTCCTTATTGTTATTAATGGGCGTGCTTATTAAGGAAGCACTTTCTTAAATGGTTTAACCAGGACCTTTGCGTAGACACCGGCATCAACATAAGGATCGGCGTCAGCCCAAGCTTGAGCGTCTTCAAGTGATGCGAACTCTGCAACGACTAAGCTCCCGGTAAAACCTGCTTCGCCGGGATCTTCATTATCTAATGCCGGATGAGGGCCTGCTATCAATAAACGGCCTTCATTTTTCAATTGTTCTAGGCGTTCCAGGTGCGCAGGGCGAGCTTCCTTACGCAATGGCAAGCTGTTTTGAATGTCTTCACTGATAATGGCGTACCACATTACTTAGGTTCCTCTTTGATGTAGCGCGATAAATACACACCTTGGGCAATGATGAAAATGATGGTTAAACCCAGTAAGCCAAATAGTTTGAAGTTAACCCAAAAATCTTCACTGAAGTTATAAGCCACAAATAAATTGAGCACACCACTTAACACGAAAAATAACACCCACGCATGGGAGAGCTTGGTCCAAACCGCTTTAGGCAGCTCTAAGTTGGCACTCATCATGCGCTCAAGTAGGGTGGTGCCAGTAAACATCTGATAGCCGATAAACCCTAGGGCAAAGGCCCAGTTAACGATGCTTGGTTTCCACTGGATAAAGGTTTTGTCTTGGAGAGCAACCGTTAAGCCTCCAAGCAAAACAACAATGGCCAAAGTAATTAGGTGCATTTTCTCGACTTTGCCCCAAACCATTCGAGTGACCAATATCTGAATAATGGTGGCTGGAATAAGCACTGCTGTCGCCAGAATTAATGGCTCGGTCGCACGTAAAAGATCGATATGCTCGCTGCTAAGGTAGGGTGCTAAGCCATCAATAATAGAGGCGGCCATCTTAAAAACGATAAAAAAGATGGCAATGGGGAGATAATCTAGTAGTAACTTCATTCGCTATAGGGCTTCGGTAGATTTACAATGGTTGGCATTATGTCTTAAGCCACTGGTACCGTCCAATCGCAGTACGGTTCTTGTATGCACAGTTTTCTGTATTAAATGATGGAGCGTCATTATGGAGTATTCAACGTTGGGGTCTTCAAATTGATATCCACCATTGATTTACACTGCCACACCACTGCCTCTGATGGCACTTTATCGCCAGAGATGTTGGTGGAGCGCGCAGCTGAACGCGGCATCAAAACCTTGGCTATTACTGACCACGATACTTTGGCAGGGTTCCGTAGTGCGAAAATTCGGGCTGACGAATTGGGAATCGAGTTGATATCTGGCATTGAGCTGTCTTGTGTGTGGGGGGGGATTACCATTCATATTGTGGGGTTAAATATGGATGTGAACAGTGCAGTGATGCAGGAAGCAGAAAAACGACAGGTGATTGCTCGTTCACAGCGCTCAAAACTGATTGCTGAGCGAGTGGGTAAACGCTTAAAGCAGACAATCGATCTTGATGCCGTGCGTGAATACGCCAATGGAGATGCTCTTGGGCGGCCGCATTTTGCGAAGTATATGATTGATCAAGGCTGGGTACCGAATATGGCCGTTGCCTTTAATAAGTACTTAGGTGCAGGCAAACCGGGTGATGTCAAAGCCAGCTGGCCAGAGATGGAAGAGGTGGTGAGCTGGATTGTTGATGCCGGCGGTGTCGCTGTGATGGCCCACGCACATTTATATAAAATGACACGCACTAAATTGAAAGCCTGCTTGCATGATTTTATTGATTATGGCGGCAAAGGCTTAGAAGTCGCTTACGGCAAGATGGACGCGAACCAGCGAGGCCAAATGACCGCACTAGCGAAAGAGCTTGAGCTGCTAGGTTCTTGTGGCAGTGATTTTCATGGGCCGAATCGTTTTGGCTTAGATCTAGGTGTGATGCCGACATTTCCGACAGATTTAATTCCGGTGTGGTCAGAATGGTCTGAGATGTCTACGGCGCAGGCGTAATTTTTTCAAATCCGTTATTTATCGTATTGTTATGGCCATTGGCCGAAGGACGTATCGTGAGTCAGTTTTTCCAGATCCATCCAGATAACCCTCAAGCCCGCTTGATAAAACAAGCCGCAGACATACTTCGTGATGGTGGGTTAGCGGTTATCCCTACTGATTGTGCCTATGCCTTGGCGTGTCGTTTAGGGGATAAAAAAGCGACTGAGCGTGTGCAGCGTTTACGGCAGCTTGATAACCGCCATAATTTTACATTGCTGTGTCGGGATCTGTCTGAATTGTCGACGTTTGCTAAGGTCGCAAATACGGAATACCGGTTATTAAAAGCGCACACTCCGGGAGCCTTTACTTTTATTCTTGAAGCGACTCGTGATGTGCCACGTCTACTGATGCATCCTAAGAAGCGTACGATTGGCATTCGTGTGCCGAATAATCCCATCGCGATGGCCCTGCTTGAAGAAATGGGCGAGCCATTAATGACCAGTTCATTAATTATGCCCGGTGACGATATGCCGCTATCTGATCCTTACGACATTCGTGCCACGCTTGAGCATCAGTTAGATCTTGTTATCGACGGTGGTTTTTGCGGCTTTGAAGCCACCACCGTGATTGATATGACGGGCGAGGTGCCAGAAGTTGCTCGTCAGGGCGTTGGTGATGCAAGTGCGTTTCTGTAAAGCCAATAACAATTTCGTCTTCGGCTGATTAAGGCTGTCGTCAACCTACGTAGGCACAGCCCGGTTAAAACGCTATCATTGCGCCTTTTATGATTCTACAGAAGTAACGGGTCCGCAGATGAGCAAACAGCGCGTTTTAACCGGTATTACCACCACAGGCACACCGCATCTTGGTAACTATGTGGGGGCTATTCGTCCAGCGATTGAAGCCAGCCGTGATACGAACAACGAATCCTTTTATTTTCTTGCGGACTTTCACGCCCTGATTAAATGTCAGGACCCTGCCGCTGTTCACCAATCGACCACTGAGATTGCCGCGACTTGGCTGGCGTTAGGCTTAGATACCGACAACGCCGTGTTTTATCGTCAGTCTGATATCCCGGAGATTCCTCAGCTGACTTGGCTATTAAGCTGTGTTTGCTCAAAAGGCTTAATGAACCGAGCACATGCCTATAAAGGCGCGGTGGATGCGAACATTGCCGAAGGCGAAGATGCTGATAAAGCCATCACCATGGGATTGTTCAGTTACCCAGTATTGATGGCTGCGGACATATTAATGTTTGGTGCGCATCAAGTGCCGGTGGGTAAAGATCAAATTCAGCACGTTGAAATGGCTCGTGATATGGCACAGCGTTTTAACCATATTTACTGCAAAAAGACGCCGTTGATGACGCTGCCAAACTATCAAGTAGACGACAACGTAGCGGTACTACAGGGGCTTGATGGTCGTAAAATGAGTAAGAGCTACGGCAATACCATTCCGTTGTTTTTGCCTGAGAAAAAACTGCAAAAACACATAAATAAAATCAAAACTAACCTGCTTGAGCCGGGTGAAGCGAAAGATCCCGATACTTCTACGGTATTTCAATTGTGGAAAGCTTTTGCTAACGAACAGCAAACCGCAGAGATGCGTCAAGCCTTTGCTGATGGCATAGGTTGGGGTGATGCTAAGAAACAGCTGTGTGCACTTGTTAACGAAGAAATCGCTGAAGCACGTGAGCGTTATGAAGATTTGATGTCTCGCCCAGCTGATATTGAAGCCATTTTGCAACAAGGGGCCGAGAAGGCTCGCGCAGTCAGCGTACCAATGCTGGCTGAGGCGCGAAAGGCGGTAGGTATTTACGGCCTTGGCTGATATACATTTAAGTGATCTGGAGTACACTGCCAGTATGATGGACAGACTTATATGATCGATAGAAGAGGACGTCGGCTTGAGCACAGTTGATCCGCAGAGGCGGGTAGTATCAGGAATGAGACCTACCGGCCCAGTACATTTAGGGCACTATCACGGTGTGTTAAAAAACTGGGTAAAGCTGCAGCATGAGTACGAGTGCTTCTTCTTTGTTGCTGATTGGCATGCACTGACGACCAAATACCAATCGCCGGATAAAATTCTTCCTGCGACGTGGGATCTGGTCATCGATTGGTTGGCTGCAGGGGTGAACCCCGGCTCAGCTAACTTATTTATTCAAAGCCGAGTACCGGAACAAGCAGAACTACATTTACTGCTTTCAATGATCACGCCACTGAGCTGGCTTGAACGCGCACCGGCCTATAAAGAGTATCTTGATCAGCACCGTGATGGCGATAATGCGAGTTTTGGTGTGCTTGGTTATCCCTTATTGCAAACCGCCGATGTATTGGCTTATCGAGCAGGCTTAGTCCCGGTCGGAGCCGATCAAGCACCACATGTTGAGCTGGCTCGTGAAATATCCCGACGCTTTAACCATCTTTACGGCACCGAGCAAGATTTTGCCAGCAACGCCGAAGCCGCGGTGCGTAAGCTAGGTAAGAAAACCGGCAAGTTATACAGTGAACTACGATTGGCGTTTACTCGTTATGGTGACGCTGACGCCCTGGCTACTGCACAGGCTTTGATCAGAGAACAAGGTAGTTTAACCCTTGCGGATAAAGAGCGTTTACTGGGGTATCTTGAAGGCGATAGCGTGGCCATCTTACCCGAGCCTCATGCTGTGTTGTCAGCAAGCGCGGCCAAAATGCCGGGCCTTGATGGTCGTAAAATGTCGAATGCTTATGGCAATATTATTCCGCTGCGAGCTGAGCCGGATGACGTAGCGCGCAGTTTACGCAACATGCCGACCGATCCAAAACGTGTACGCTTGTCTGATCCAGGAAACCCTGATGACTGCCCGGTGTGGCAGTTTCATCTCGTGTTTACCCCTGAAAACGAGCAAGTTGCAGTAAGTGAGAAATGCCGCTCGGCGGGGTGGGGCTGTATTGAGTGTAAGCAGTGTGTGGTTGACCGCATTGTGACTGAGCAAGCGCCAGTGCGCGAACGCGCTAAGCATTTTGAAGAGAATCAAGATTTGGTTCATAGCATCGTTGCCGAAGGCACTGAAAAAGCGCGTGACGCGGCGAGAGCAACATTAGAAGAAGTTCGTGATGCCATGGGCCTCGCGTATCGTTGATTGAACGTTTGACTTGAGAAGCAACGATGGCAGTGGAAACCAGCAATAAGCACTCTACAAACAATCAAGTTGCTGACGCTAAAAGCGGTGACCAAAAAGGTCACGCTCGGCAAAATGAAATGCCGTTTGCGTTAGTGCAAGGGCTGCCAATGACGCAGCTGCCACTTGATTTGTACATTCCACCCGATGCCCTTGAAGTAATACTTGAGCAATTTGAAGGGCCGTTGGATTTATTGCTGTACCTGATTCGTAAGCAGAACCTCGATATTCTTGAAGTGCATGTTTCTGAGATTGTTGATCAATACATTCAATACATTGATTTGATGCAAGCGCTGCATTTAGAACTCGCCGCCGAATATATGGTCATGGCGGCGATGTTAGCGGAAATTAAAAGTCGCATGTTATTGCCGCGTAATACGGTAGAAGGTGAAGACGGGGAAGAAGACCCTCGGGCGGAGTTGATCCGCCGGTTGCAAGAATATGAACGCTTTCGCAATGCGGCGGAGCAACTTGATGAGTTGCCGCGTTTAGAACGAGATATTCACGTTGCACAAATTGATGCGCCAGATCGCATTCAGGAGCGTATTCATCCGGATGTCGATATGCGAGAGCTGATGATTGCAATGGCGATGGTGATGCGCCGAACTGAGCGTTTTGAACATCACGAAGTCGCCCGCGAGCAGCTCTCAACGCGAGAAAGAATGAGCGCTATTTTGGAACAACTGAAAGGTGGTCACTTTGTGCCTTTCCGCAACTTGTTTGAGCCAGAAGAGGGTCGTTTGGGTGTTGTGGTGAGCTTCTTGGCGATACTTGAACTGATTAAAGAATCATTGATTGATATTGTGCAGCACGAACCACTGCAGGCGATTCACGTAAAATTGAGAGGGGCAGATGACGCAGCCAGCGCTGAAGCACATTCTTGAAGCTGCCATGATGGCAGCAGGAACGCCGTTATCGGTTGAACGTATTAAAACCTTATTTGACGAAGACAATGCACCCTCGTCGACGGCGATATATGATGCGATTGTTGAATTGCGCAAGGATTTATTAGGCCGTGGTGTAGAAGTCAGCGAAGTTGCTTCGGGGTTTCGTTTGCAGGTGCGCGCTGACGCCGCCCCCTACGTGGCACGCTTGTGGGAAGAAAAACCGCAGCGCTATTCGCGTGCCTTACTGGAGACATTGTCGCTCATCGCGTATCGTCAGCCCATTACTCGTGGCGACATCGAAGATGTACGTGGTGTGGTGGTCAGTTCTAGTACCATGAAAACCCTGCTAGAGCGAGAGTGGGTGCGAGTTGTCGGTTATCGAGATGTCCCTGGTCGCCCAGCTATGTATGCCACCACAAAAGAGTTTCTCGATTATTTTGGGTTGGCCTCCCTCGAAGATTTACCGTCCTTGATGGAAATTCGTGAGATGGACGATGCCAACCGACGGTTAGCTTTGGGCGATGATGCTGACGCGCGTCAGGCAACGCCGGAGCGTTATGACTTTGTCAGTGATGATGAGCGCGAAGAGCGTGGTGCAGAAGTATTGAGCGACACCGCCGACGATATAGCCAATGCGGAGGCCCTGATTGATCAGGTTGAAGATAACGTATTTGAGCCGGCGGACGGTAAAAATAAAGGCGAAGGCCGACGAGTGCGCGATTTAAGTCAGATACTCGAGCGCTTGGAAGAAAAACACGGACAGCAGGCGGAATCTGCTGCTGCAGAACAATCAGATCCTCAGGACGCAGATGCGCTCCCCGAGGACACTATGGATAAAGAACAGAACAATGAATGAACGCATTCAAAAACTACTAGCCATCGCCGGTGTGGCGTCTCGTCGTGAAGCGGAGCGTTGGATTGCCGATGGCCGTGTCACGGTCAATGGTGTGATTGCTACCTTGGGTGATCGTGCTGGTCGTCATGATGAGGTTCGGGTTGATGGTCGCTCGATTGATGTATCGGATGCCGGTAAATCTTGCCGCGTTATCGCCTACAACAAACCGATCGGTGAAGTATGTACGCGTAATGACCCTGAAGGTCGCGCAACGGTGTTTGATCACTTACCAAAAACAAAAAATGAACGTTGGATCAACGTCGGTCGTCTGGATATCAATACCAGTGGTTTGTTGTTATTCACCACGGACGGTGAAATGGCGAATAAGCTGATGCACCCGTCGAGCGAAATTGACCGTGAATACGCGGTGCGTGTTCGTGGTGACGTTGATGAAGAAATGATCAAACGCTTAAAAGAAGGCGTTATGTTGGAAGACGGCATTGCGCGTTTTACTGACGTACGTTTCTTTGATGGTGATGGCCAGAATAAGTGGTATCACGTGGTGGTGATGGAAGGACGTAACCGCGAAGTTCGTCGTCTTTGGGAGAGCCAAGGTATTACTGTGAGCCGTCTTAAACGTGTTCGTTATGGCTGTATTTTCTTACCGGGTAATGTGCCGGTAGGAACTTGGGTTGAGATGGGACAAAAAGACGTGAATGAGCTTTACGACTTAGTGGGTGTTCGACCTAAGCAAGCGAAGCGCTTTATCGGTAAAGAAAAAGAACAGATGGATCGTCAGGCGGGCAAGCAAAAGATCCGTCAAACGGTGGGACGTCGCCGCCCGAAGGCTTAAGGTCATTTCAGGCGTTTAGCTCGTTCCTCTATGAGAGACAGCTCATCCCATAAGCCAGCGGCGCAAGAGTTATTCTTGCGTATGCTGGCTTTCTTCTTTCTCGATAAATGGCATGTCGAGATCACAAATTACTCGGTTTCTTCCTTGATCTTTGGCGACATACAAGGCTGCATCTGCGCGAGACACAATGTCTTCGAGTGAGTCCGACATTTGCAAAGTCGCACAGCCTACACTGGTAGTTACTTGTAGAGAGCCTTTGCTATTACTGAACAGCATTTGCCCAATTCCCATGCGAACGCGTTCTGCGATTCGTAATGCGCCAGCTTGATCTGCGCTACTTAGCATAATTAAAAACTCTTCACCGCCGTAGCGAAAGCACATGTCGGTTTGACGAATGCATCCGGCCATTGCATTGACGGCCTCTTTTAAAACCTTGTCACCCATGCTGTGACCAAATTCATCGTTCACGCGTTTGAAGTGATCAAGGTCGAGCATGAGTATCGATAGGGCTTGATCATGACGTTTCGCTAGTTCGATTTCTCGGTTTAACGTTTTGTCTAACGCGACCCGATTGCCTGCCCCTGTCAGTGGATCTCTGAATGCGGCGGCAAGTGCTTCGTGGTAGCGCAGGGCATTGCGCATCGGGTAGACCAAGGCGGTCATTAAGCCTTCGATATTTGCCAGTTCGTGCTCGCGAAAACGGGTGGAGCGATGAAAGGCAATATCACCCATGTAGTCTTGCTGGGTTTGCAGGCGATAATTTGCGGTGTGCAAGCTATTACGTCCAACTGCAATGCTGGTATTGCTTGGCTCGTGATGGAAAGATAACCCATCGATTAATACTGCTTGTTGAATTTCTTCCAAGAAAATTTCAAGCAACTGGCTCAGCTCGAGTGTTGTTTGTAGTTTTCCGGATAAACGCAAGAGTACTTCAGGGCGTATGTCTGGGCGGGGCGCAAGGTCGCCAAAAGGCGTAATTACTTTGTCGTCTCGCAGTTCTGCTCTGCCATTCATCGGGCTGACCATGAGCTACCTCATCAGTTGGTTTATTCACTGATTAGGAATAAGCGATTTCTGTGCCAAGCTGTTAAATACCTAAAAACTCTAATAAAAACAAAGGGTTGAGAGTTTTAGGCCTGTGGGGAATATAAAATGAACAATAGTTTGACGGAAAAATTAAGATTTTCTTGCCAATTTCCTGACTTCATTTTTATTAAAGCGGAACAGGAAATTGGCAGTCGGTTGTTTATTTAGATGGGCTTTCTGATTTTACTTGAGCATCTCTTTTAGGTTGGGCATCTAGGCTCTGCCCGTGAGTACCGAGGGAAGCCGGACTCATAAGATGAAGGTAGAGAGGCATGATGTCCTCGACATCCACGACGGTCATTGGATTTTCAGCAGGGTACGCGGCTGCTCGCATGCTCGTACGAGTCGCTCCGGGGTTAATGCAGTTCACACGAATATCACTGGTGTTTTCAAGCTCGTCGGCGAGCAACTGCATCAGGCCTTCTGTTGCAAATTTGGAGACGGAATAGGCCCCCCAATATGCTCGGCTTTTTCGACCAACGCTGCTGGTAGTGAGGATTACAGAAGCGTCAGCAGGGGCTGATTTCAGCAGCGGCAGCAGGTGTTTCATCAGCAAAAACTGAGCATTAACGTTGATTTGCATGACCTTTTGCCAGGTGTCCCAGTGGTAGTTCTCAATCATGGTACGTTGCCCTAAAACACCGGCATTAAGCAGCGCGCCGTCTAGGTGCCCAAAGTGCTGAGACACCAGTTCGGCTAATTCTATGTAGAGGTCTTCGTCAGTACGTTCTAGATCGAAGGGCAGAACTGCCGCTTGAGGCAAGCCTTCTGCTTCAATCATGTCGTAGGTGTCGTTGAGAGCTTGCTCTGTGCGTCCGAGTAACAACACGGTGGCGCCTTGACGTGCGTAAGTGAGTGCGGCTTCGCGACCAATTCCATATCCGCCACCTGTCACTAATATGACGCGATTTTGCAAAGAATTGGTGTTTTGTTCAGTCATTGAGTCGATCTCTCTCGTTATCTTTGTGTCGCCCGGCATGTTTGCCGCTCTGTTGTTGGGCCTTTGCCGTATGTTAGCGGCAAGGGTGGCAATGGCGGCAGTCAAGAGTTGCCGGGTTGCCGTTGTTCTTGTGTGTTCGTTATTCGTGCATTACCGACTTAATGTTGTATTAAGTAGTGGTATCAATTCACTGGCGTGATGTATGACTTGGTGTGCATTCCAGTGGATCGGGTCGTCGGTGGGTTCAATGTAACCAAAGGTGGCGGCAATGCTTAACATGCGCGCGTTGTGTGCGGCTTCAATATCACGACGGTGGTCTCCGACATACCAGCACTCATTGGGATCGACATTAAGTTGTTTTGCCGCGAGCAATAAACCATCCGGCGCAGGCTTTGAAACGTTGACGTCTTCAGGGCAAACCACACAGGCTGCGTTGAGGGTCATACGATCCAGTAATAGTTGGGTGTATTTGGCGGGCTTGTTGGTGACAATCCCCCAAGGAATATTCAGCTGCTCTAAAGCGTCTAGTACCTCTGAAAAACCAGTAAAGAGCTCTGCTTGTCTGCCAATCTCTGTTTCGTAGCGATCAAGCACGCGCTGGCGAAATGTTTGTATCTCGGGATGCTCTCGTTCTACTTCAAACGTAATGCACGCCAAGGCGACACCGCCATTGCTGACTTGCTCGCGAATACGTTCGTGCGGAAGTGGCGTTTTCCCTTCATCGGCGCGCAGAGTGTTAACTACATCGTAAAAATCCGGTGCGGTATCCACTAGCGTACCATCGAGATCAAACAACACCGCTTGGGGGCGGGTAATCTGATTACTCATAGTGCTTCTTTGACTGTGGCGACTAAGTAGTTCACATCAACGTCTTGATCTTTTAGGCGGTAATCTTTGGTTAGCGGGTTGTAGACCATTCCGGTCATGTCGATCACCTGCAGTTCGGCTGCACGACACCAGCGTGTTAGTTCGCTTGGCTTTATAAATTTGTCATAGTCGTGGGTGCCAGCTGGCAACATACGTAATAAGTATTCAGCTCCTAAGATCGCCATGGCATAGGCTTTAGGGTTGCGGTTGATGGTCGAGAAAAACACCATGCCGCCGGGTTTTACTAGAGTGTGGCAGGCCTTAATGATAGAGGCCGGGTCAGGAACGTGTTCCAGCATCTCAAGACAGGTCACTACGTCGAATTCACCGGGCATTTGAGCAGCGAGTTGTTCAACGGGGATTTGTTTGTAATCGACACTTACTCCGCTTTCTAAGGCGTGTAACCGCGCGATGTTCAGTGGTGCTTCACCCATGTCTATGCCGGTGACATTAGCACCACGTTGCGCCATGGCTTCACTGAGAATGCCGCCACCACAACCTACGTCTAGCACCTTTTTACCGGCTAACGTCGCGTGGCTGTCGATGTAGTTCGTGCGCAAAGGGTTGATGTCGTGCAGTGGTTTGAACTCACTGTGCAGGTCCCACCAACGGGATGCTAAAGCTTCAAATTTGGCGATTTCGGCGCGATCAACATTCAGGCTGGGGATGGAGTCTGTCATGGTGCTTCCGTTTATGTGTATTAAAAGTCGTTGTCAGGCGTTATGAGTGGCAAAGTTATAAAGTGCTAGCGATGTTGTCTTGCCATTTCCTGGCAGCCGTTTTTAGTTGCTCTTCATCTAATGTCGTTAGTTTACCTTTTGCGAGCAGTGCCTTACCAGCCACCCAGGTATATTCCGTGTGACGACTGCTGTCTGTGTATACCAATTGAGAAGCGGGATCATACATTGGAGTTTGTGCTAGGTTGTCTAAGCGCACAGCTTGAATATCGGCTGATTTTCCTACTTCTAGTGAGCCTGTGATATGGTCAATACCAAGGGCTTTGGCACCTTCGATAGTGGCCATTTTGAGCGCAGAGATAGCTGGAAGAGCTGCGGCGTCTGCAGCGACGGCTTTGGCTAACATCGCCGCGGTTTTCATTTCACCTTGGATGTTTAGGTCGTTGTTGCTCGCTGCGCCGTCAGTGCCGAGTGCTACTCTAATCCCGGCTTTCTGTAGAGTGTTTACTGGGCAAAAGCCGCTGGCGAGTTTTAGGTTTGATTCCGGGCAATGAACAATGCTCGCGCCGGTTTGTTTTAATACGTCGATGTCGCTGTTATCAATTTGTGTCATGTGAACACAGCTCACTCGCTCATTAAGGAAGCCGATGTTTGCCAGTCGCTGAATGGGGCGAACGCCATGTAGCTCAATACTTTGCTGCACTTCGAAAGCGGTTTCATGTAGGTGTATTTGCACTGGCATATCAACTTGATCAGCCAGCATGGCGATTTCTTGCAGTGGTTCATCCGACACGGTGTAAGGTGCATGAGGGCCGATACCTATGTGAGCCAGTGGCTGATGACGATAACGCTCATGAGCGGCCATGGCTTTGCGAATGTACTCGTCTGCGCTTTGGGCAAAATTGGTAGGGAAGTCGAGGACTGGTGTGAAGGCCACGGTACGCATTCCAGCATCAATGGCCGCTTGCACGCTGTCGCCGGAATAAAAATACATATCGGCGAAGGTAGTGGTGCCACATTTCAACATTTCAGCCATCGCCAGCTGTGTGCCTTGGTAGACAAATTCTGAGGATACCCATTGGCCTTCGGCTGGCCAGATGTGCTCTTCCAGCCAAGTCATGAGGGGGAGGTCGTCGGCCAATCCACGAAATAAAGACATAGCAGCATGGCCGTGCGCGTTGATGAAGCCTGGCAAGATGGCGTGTTGATCAAGTATGAGGTGCTCGACAGCCTCTGGGCATGTGGCTTCGGTTGGTATGAGTGCAGTGATCACACCGTCTTTTATATATATGCTGTGGTTTTCCAAAATGTCACTGGTATCGCTTATTGGAAGTATCCAGCGAGCATCGATTCTTAGGTCGGCTTTCATTTCTTGTCCTCATCTTTACTGGGCGGAGTATACCGGAATGTGTGCTGGGATGTGTCGAATGGCAATGGTGGCATTGCATATTAAGAGTGGTTAGTAATTAACCAATGGGGAACATCCGTTCAAATACGAAAACGCCTTATACGGCCATTCAGGGCGTCTCATTAGGTATCTGCTTGTTTTGTGGTATGATTCGGGCCTCGATTGGCGTTGTACGTTTTTTAGTGGCGGCGCCTTTTAAATAATAAGGAATACCGCGTTAAGCGGATAACAACACGGGCCAGAGTTTTATGGGTGAGTTAGCCAAAGAAGTTCTTCCGATCAATATTGAAGACGAGCTTCAGCAGTCGTATCTCGATTATGCGATGAGTGTGATCGTTGGGCGTGCGTTGCCAGATGTGCGGGACGGTTTGAAACCGGTTCACCGACGCGTTTTGCACGCCATGAATGTCCTGAGTAACGATTGGAACAAACCATACAAAAAATCGGCTCGTGTTGTTGGTGATGTGATCGGTAAATATCACCCTCACGGTGATTCTGCGGTATATGACACGATCGTTCGTATGGCGCAGGACTTCTCTATGCGTTATATGCTGGTGGATGGTCAGGGTAACTTTGGTTCGGTGGATGGTGATTCCGCTGCGGCCATGCGTTATACCGAAATCCGTATGGAAAAAATCAGCCATGACATGCTGGCTGATATCGACAAAGAAACCGTCGACTGGGTGCCTAACTACGATGGTACTGAGCAAATTCCTGAAGTCTTGCCTACTCGTGTTCCCAACTTATTGATTAACGGCTCTTCGGGTATTGCGGTTGGTATGGCGACGAATATAGCGCCACATAATCTTACCGAAGTGTTAACCGGGTGTTTGGCTCTCATCGATGATCCGAATTTAACCATCGATGATTTGATGGAATATATTCCGGGCCCAGACTTCCCAACCGCTGCGTTTATTAATGGCCGTGATGGGATTGTAGAGGCTTACCGCACCGGCCGTGGTCGTATCTATTTACGTGCCCGTCATCATTTTGAGGAAGATGACAAAAACGGAAAAGTTAGCATTATCTTTACCGAAATCCCTTACATGGTGAACAAAGCTCGTTTGATCGAAAAGATCGCAGAGCTGGTGAAAGATAAAAAAATTGAAGGCATTACCGAACTGCGTGATGAGTCTGATAAAGACGGTATGCGTATTGTGGTTGAGCTGCGTCGCGGAGAAATGCCAGAAGTCGTACTGAATAATTTATTTGCTCAAACTCAGTTGCAGGGCGTGTTTGGTATTAACACGGTTGCTCTTGTTGATGGGCAACCAAGAATTTTGAATCTCAAGCAACTTCTCGAAGCGTTTGTTAAACACCGTCGTGAAGTTGTTACCCGTCGTACTATTTATGATCTGCGTAAAGCGCGTGAGCGTGGGCATATCCTTGAAGGTCTGGCGTTAGCGTTAGCTAATATTGATCCGGTTATTGAACTGATTAAAAAGTCGCCAACGGCAGCGGAAGCGAAAGAAAGTTTAATCGCAGCCTCGTGGGAGCCAGGCGATGTGCTTGATATGCTTGAGCGAGCGGGTGAGGATGCGTGTCGTCCGGATGACTTGCCAGAAGAGTTTGGTTTCCGCGATGGCTTATATCACTTGTCGCCTGTTCAAGCGCAAGCGATTTTGGATTTGCGTTTACAGAAGCTAACTGGTCTTGAGCACGAAAAACTGATTTCTGAATATCAAGTGAAGCTGGAAGAAATTGCCGAGTACCTAGAGATATTAGGCAGCCCAGAGCGCTTGATGCAGGTGATCCGTGAAGAATTAGAAGCCATTCGTGAAGAATACGGTGACGAGCGACGTACTGAAATTATTGCTCAGAAACGTGATTTGACCATGGCAGATTTGATTCCAGAAGAGACCTTAGTGCTTACTTTGTCTCATACCGGTTATGCCAAAACGCAACCGATGGATACCTACCAAGCCCAGCGTCGTGGCGGTAAAGGCAAGTCGGCGACTTCAATGAAGGACGAAGACTTCATTGAGCATCTGTTAGTGGTCAATAGTCATGACACGGTGCTCTGTTTTACTGATGCGGGTAAAGTGTATTGGTTGACGGTGTACGACATTCCGCAAGCCAGTCGGGGAGCTAAAGGTCGCCCGATTGTTAACGTTCTGAATTTATCATCTGAGGGTGAGCGCATTACTGCGATTCTTCCTGTAGATGAATACAAAGAAGATTTGTACGTCTTTATGGCTACTGCTCGTGGCACAGTTAAAAAGACAACGCTTGATCAATTCAGCCGTCCTCGTTCAAGCGGTTTGATTGCCTGTGAGCTAGATGAGGGTGATCACTTGGTTGGTGTGACAATTACCGATGGCACGCAAGATATCTTGATGCTGAGTGACGCAGGTAAAGCCGTTCGCTTTAAAGAGGAAGACGTACGCGCAATGGGCCGAACCGCTCGTGGTGTTCGCGGTATCAAGTTACAAGATAATCAAAAAGTTATCTCTCTGATTGTTCCGGAAGAGGGCGGTACGATTTTGACGGCGTCTCAACGTGGCTATGGAAAGCGTACTTTGGTCAGCGAATTCCCAACCAAAGGTCGTGGAACGCAAGGTGTGATTGCTATGGTGACCAGTGAGCGTAATGGTGCGTTAGTTGGTGCGGTGCAAGTGTTTGATGGTGACGAAGTGATGCTTGTCAGTGACCAGGGCACGTTAGTACGTACTCGTGTTGATGAGGTTTCTATCCTTGGTCGTAATACTCAAGGCGTTACCTTGATCCGCGTCTCTGACAAAGAAAAACTGGTCGGTGTCGAGCGTATTTGTGATGCAGAAGAAGCCGTTGCTTTAGTTGAGGGGTTGGAAGGTGAAGCGCCTGACCCTTCTTTGGTTACAAATACATCCACGAGCACCGATAGCGATGAAAACAGTACCTTAGATGACAATCAAAATGATAATGGGGATGAGGAATAATCATGACGGAAAAAGTTATTGAAAGCCGTCAAGACGATGAGATTGATTTGTTCGATCTTGTCGATGATATTCGTGATAAATGGTACTTAGTACTTGGGTACTTCTTGGTTGGTGTAGTGTTGGCGGTCGTGTATGCGCTCAATGCGTCGCCGCTATACAAAACCGAACTTGTATTGCGTGATGCACCAGCATCAGATCTATTGACATTTAATCAACCTGCCTTGCGTACCACGCTGCAACTGGTGTCATCTGAAAAGAAAGATGAATCAGGCGATCCTGTTGAATTGAGTAACGTGCCTGTTTTTGAATTAAGCAGTGATGCCGCGTTCATGGGAGTGCGAGCGGTTGTACGCTCGGCGACGGCGCGTAAAGCCTTCTATCAAACAATATTGAGTGCAGAAAACCCTGACATAAAAGAACTTTTGTATAACGATGAATTAACAGAAGAACAAAATCTTGCTGAATTTTTAGAGCTGTTTTCGTTTTCTGACTCAAACAGTAAAACTGATCAGGATATCTATCTAGAAGTGAATTTTGAGTTAGAAGATGCAGAGTTGGCTCGGGATTTATTGAATGATTATGTCGATTTCGCTCTGTTACGTTATGAAAACCAAATTCGTCAAGAGTTAGGTCGTAAAGTTCAGTCGCAGCTGCAACTAAATCAGTCGTGGGCGTCTAGCTTTCGAGATGCTTATGAATCGGAAAAAGCGAGACGCATCGCTCTCTTAGATGAAGCAGCGGCGGTGGCTGTGAGTATTGGCCAGGCGAAGCCTTTTTATAATACCAATGACGTTGTGGTAAGCAGTGAGCCGCCACTTTATATGATGGGTGAGCTTGCGTTAAAACGCGAAGCTGAACAGTTAAAGCAGCGCACGAATAAAGCGTCAGAAGATGTATTTATTGAGGGGATGTCTGCAATTCGAGGCAGTATATCGACGTTAGAAAATATGAAAGTAGATTGGGACTCGGTTAACTTTGCATTAATTGATCAGCCTGCTTTATTGCCACTTAAACCCATTAAGCCAAGAAAGGTGTTGATTGTGGCACTGGGTGGCGTTGGTGGCTTTATGTTTGGTTTGTTGGCCGCTCTGCTAGCCGCCGCATCAAGTCGCCATTTGCGTCGTGATCGCAAAGAAACTGGTCACTGGTAGTGCTACTGGGTCGACTGTGACTGTGATGCATTGCAATAGACTAATGCAGTTGTGTGTTAGCGGTTGCATAATGCAATTTCCCGAGTGGTGTGATGAAGCTGTGTTATACAGAATATTTAAGAGAGTGATTCATGAGTCGAGTATTTAATTTCTGTGCGGGCCCTGCGGCATTACCAACCGCTGTGATGGATCGAGCCAGTAAAGAGCTGGCCGACTGGCACGGCAAAGGCCTTTCCATTATGGAAATGAGCCATCGCAGCAAAGAGTTTGTGGGTGTAGCAGAGAAGGCAGAGCAAGATTTACGTGATCTTTTAGATATCCCGGCCAACTATAAAGTCCTATTTATGCAAGGCGGGGCTAGCAGTCAGTTCACTATGATCCCAATGAACCTACTGCGTGGTGGTCAATCAGCGGACTACATCAATACCGGACAGTGGTCTAAAAAGGCGATTGCCGAAGCTAAGCGTTTTTGTAATGTGAATGTGGTTGCCAGTACGGAAGAAAATAACTTCACGTCAGCACCAAGTCAGGGTCAACTTAATTTAAGCGCTGACGCCGCGTATGTGCATTACACCCCGAATGAAACCATTGGTGGTGTGGAGTTTAATTATATCCCTGACGTGGGTGATAAAGTCCTCGTCGCTGATTATTCATCTTCGATTTTATCTGAACCTGTGGATGTCAGTAAATTTGGATTGATTTATGCGGGTGCTCAAAAGAACATTGGCCCGGCAGGTTTGTGTGTTGTGATTGTGCGTGAAGATCTGCTTGGGGATGTACTACCTTCAACGCCTACCATGTTTGATTACAAGGTAGCGGCGGATAACGCGTCTATGTACAACACGCCTCCTACTTACAGCTGGTATTTGGCGGGCTTGGTATTTGAGTGGATTAAAGATCAGGGCGGCCTAAAAGCAATGGCTGACTTGAATCGCCGAAAAGCTGAAAAATTATATGCATTTATTGATCAGAATGACTTTTATGCCAACCCTGTGGCAATTGAAAATCGCTCGCGTATGAATGTGCCGTTTACCTTGGCGGATGCATCTTTGGATAAAACCTTCTTGGCAGAAAGTGAAGCCGCAGGGTTGTTGAATCTTGCGGGTCATCGTAGTGTCGGCGGAATGCGCGCGAGTATTTATAACGCCGTACCAGAGGAAGCGGTCGATGCCTTGATCGATTTTATGGCCAACTTTGCTAATCAGCATGGTCAGTAAGTTGCAACTACAAAGAATAATAGGTAATAAATAATGAGCGAAGCACAAGAGCTGGAGTCACTGCGCCAGCAGATTGATAGTCTTGATCAAAATATACAGGACTTAATTAATCAGCGTGCAAATTGTGCTCAGCAGGTTGCCGAGGTGAAGCAGCGTTACGTATCGCCCGGAGAATCGGTTGTTTTTTACCGCCCTGAGCGCGAAGCGCAAGTCTTACGCAAAGTAATGGAACGTAATAAAGGTCCATTACCTAATGAGTCTATGGCACGTTTATTCCGTGAAATAATGTCTCAGTGTTTGGCCTTGGAGGAACCTTTGCAGGTTGCGTACCTTGGTCCTGAGGGAACTTTCACCCAGCAAGCTGCGATAAAGCACTTTGGTCACGCTGTGCACTGTAACGGTCAGGTTTCTATTGCGGATGTCTTTCGTGAAGTCGCGAGTGGGGCGGCGGCCTACGGTGTTGTGCCGGTAGAAAACTCCACCGAAGGTGTGGTAACCCACACACTAGACAGCTTTTATGATTCAACTCTGCATATTTGTGGCGAAGTGACATTACGTATTCATCATCATTTTCTAACGCCTGGTATTGAAGAAAAAATTACGCGAGTATATTCACATGCCCAGTCTCTAGGGCAGTGTCGCCGTTGGCTGGATCAAAATTTTGCTGGAAATATCGAACGTATCGCCGTCAGTTCGAACGCGGAAGCTGCGCGTCGAGCGTCTCAAGAAGTAGGCGCTGCTGCTATTGCTAGTGAAGCCGCTGCGGAGTTGTACGATCTGGATATACGACATTCGAACATCGAAGATCGTCCAGATAATACCACGCGCTTTATCATTATCGGCCGTCAAGAAACGGGCCCAAGTGGTGATGATAAAACCTCGATTATGGTATCGAGCCGGAATCAACCTGGGGCGCTATATCATGTCTTAGCGCCATTTGATGAGGCTGGGGTCAGTCTTACTCGTATCGAAACACGCCCTGATCCATCGGGTACATGGAACTACATCTTCTTTATTGATTTTGAAGGACACAGTGAAGATGCAGCGATTGCTCCTTTAATGGAAAAGCTTCGAAATGTGGCGGTGGATTATAAATTGTTGGGTTCATACCCAAGAGCCGTACTTTAATAGTGTCAGTGTGCTGGGTTGATGATGCTTTTATGCATGCGTCCTCAGCTAAAAGGTGAGGTATACAGTGTCTTTAAATTATTCAGAATTGGCGGTTGAAGGCGTTCGTAGCTTAAAACCCTATCAGCCAGGAAAACCCATTGATGAGCTGGCTCGTGAGTTGGGTCTTAATGAAGAAGACATCGTTAAACTCGCCAGTAATGAAAATCCGCTTGGCCCTAGCCCTAAAGCACTTGATGCAATTCGCAAAGAATTTGATGAGCTAACTCGATACCCTGATGGGGCTGGGTTCGAGTTGAAGAAAAGCTTATGTGAAAAATTAGGTACTTCACCCGAGCAGTTAACTTTAGGTAATGGCTCCAGCGATATTCTTGATTTCATCGTTCGTGTGTTTGTGAATGATGGTGACGATGTTGTATTCTCTGAGCACGCGTTTGCGATTTACGGTCTAGTTGCAAAAATGGTGGGTGCTAACTGCGTTGTGACGCCTGCAAAAAATTACGGCCACGATCTTGAGGCCATGGCGGCATCAATTACTGATCGAACCAAAATTGTTTTTGTTACCAATCCAAATAATCCAACGGGTACTTGGAATACAAAAAATGAACTGATCTCTTTCTTAAAGTCAGTGCCTACTCATGTGATTGTGTTATTAGACGAAGCGTATTTTGAATATGTGCATGAAGCTGATTATCCCAATGGAATTGAACTGCTAAATAGTTATCCAAACTTGGTAATCACTCGCACTTTCTCGAAGGCCTATGGGTTAGCATCTTTACGAGTTGGTTATGGTATTTCCAGTGCTGAATTGGCCGATTTAATGAATCGAGTTCGTCCTCCTTTTAATGTTGATTCTTTTGCACTTGCCGCAGCGAACGCCACCTTGCAAGATGAGGCGTACGTTAAAGCCAGTATTGCTCTAAATGATGAAGGCATGGCGTATTTAACATCTGAGTTTGATCGTTTGAACTTAGATTATATTCCTTCTGTGGGTAATTTTATTAGTTTTAAAGTGCCGAATGGTTCAGATTCAATGAAGGTGTACGCTGATTTGCTAGGCAAGGGGGTGATCGTTCGCCCTGTTGCAAATTATGGCATGCCGGAATATTTGCGCGTATCCATCGGTACGATGGCTGAAAACCGAGTGTTTATTGCTGCGTTAGAGGCTGTGCTCTTTGAGTAACGCATTTCGTATTCCACATATTGCCGTCGTCGGGCTTGGGCTTATTGGCTGCTCACTGGTCAAAGCCTTGCGTGTGCGTGGCTGTGTAGAAAAAATCAGTGGTTATGATCGCAATCTTGATTCGATGGAATTAGCGTTGCGTGAAAACCTGATTGATAGTTACAGTGAGGATTTGGCTGAGGTTGTTTCTGATGCCGATTTAATTATTGTTTCAGTGCCTATATTGGCCGTACGGCCCGTACTTGAAAGTATTGCTCCGTATATTTCAGAGACCGCTGTTATAACGGATGTTGGTTCGGTGAAAGGTTCAGTCGCGATGGATGTGGCGCATGCCTTTGGTGCGGGCTTCCCTCGATTTGTTCTTGGTCACCCTATTGCTGGTTCGGAACGCAGTGGTGTATTGGCGGCGGATGAAAACCTTTATGTTCATCATAAAGTCATACTGACCCCCGAAGCTCATACCAGTGGTGAAGCATTAGCACTCGTGCATGATACTTGGTGTGCTGTGGGTGCGGATATTGAGCAGATGACGGTCAATCATCATGATGAAGTCTTAGCTGCTACGAGTCATTTGCCACATTTGTTGGCATACTCGCTCGTTGATACCTTAGCTAATAATCACGAAAATAAAGAAATTTTTAATTACGCTGCAGGCGGATTCCGTGATTTCACACGAATCGCTGCAAGCAGCCCAATTATGTGGCGAGATATTTTTGCCGCCAATAAAGACCATATTCTCAAAACGCTGGATTTGTTTAGTCACGATTTAGCGTTTTTACGTACCGCGATAGAGCAGGGCGATAGCACCACAGTAATGGGTGTGTTGACTCGAGCGAAAGTCGCGCGTGATCACTTCTCTAAAATACTCGCCCGTCGGGCTTATGTTGAACCTATGAAAACAGCGTCTATTTCTTATATTGCAAATCCTGGTAAAGCACTGAGCGGCAGCTTTCGTGTACCGGGTGATAAATCTATTTCGCACCGTTCTATTATGTTGGGCTCGTTGGCCGAAGGTACAACGGAAGTTAGTGGTTTCTTAGAAGGAGAAGACAGTCTTGCGACCCTGCAAGCGTTCCGTGATATGGGGGTGGTGATTGAAGGTCCACATCGCGGACGTGTCACCATTCACGGTGTCGGTTTACATGGATTGCAAGCGCCGCCAAACGCTTTGTATCTGGGTAATTCAGGCACTTCAATGCGCTTGCTCGCAGGTTTGATGGCGGGTCAAGCCTTTGATGTTGAAATGACAGGTGATGAATCTTTATCTAAGCGTCCAATGGGGCGAGTTGCTGATCCTTTAGCGTTAATGGGCGCGGGTGTTGAAACTGCAGAGGCCGGTCGTCCACCGATTAAAGTGAAAGGTGGAAGTCAGTTAAAAGGTATTCATTATGATTTACCGATGGCCAGTGCTCAGGTGAAAAGTTGTGTGCTTTTGGCTGGCTTGTACGCTGAGGGTGAAACCTCTGTTACCGAACCGGCGCCAACACGTGATCATACCGAGCGTATGCTAAAGGGGTTTGGTTACGACGTAGATGTTAACGGCAGCACGGTGACTGTTCGCTCAGGTGGAAAATTAACGGCAACAGAAATTGACGTGCCATCTGATATTTCTTCTGCCGCTTTCTTCATGGTAGGAGCGAGCATTATGCCCGGTTCTGACATTACTCTTGAGCACGTGGGTATTAACCCAACACGAGTTGGTGTCATTAATATTCTGAAGGCCATGGGCGGTAATATTGAAGTGCTCAATGAGCGCGAAGTGGGCGGTGAGCCAGTGGCGGATATTCGAATTCGAAGTGCTCAACTCAAAGGTATTCATATTCCTGAAGATCAGGTGCCGTTAGCGATTGATGAATTTCCATCGATCTTTATAGCTGCAGCTTGTGCCGAAGGCGAGACTGTTTTAACCGGCGCTGAAGAATTACGTGTAAAAGAAAGTGATCGAATTCAGGCCATGGTTGATGGTTTGGTGACAATTGGGGTTGATGCCAAAGGCACGGAAGACGGTGCGATTATTCAAGGGTTTGGTGCAAACGGTAGCTTTGGTGGTGGTGAAATTGATAGCCAGCACGATCATCGTATTGCCATGAGTTTTGCAATGGCATCATTGCGTGGTTCAGCTCCAATTATTATTCGTGATTGTGCCAACGTAGCCACATCCTTCCCTGGATTTGTTGAGTTAGCATCCAATGCGGGTGCTGCTATTGGCATTGAAGGTGGAGATGCTTGATATGACCGAAGCAACAGTGATTACGGTTGATGGCCCATCAGGTGCTGGAAAAGGCACCGTCTGTGCAATTTTAGCGGACACTCTTAAATGGCACTTATTGGACAGTGGGGCTTTATATCGTATTACTGGCTTAGCGTCGGAGCGCAAAGGCATTGATCTGGATGATGAAGCTGGCGTTGCGGACGTAGCTGCAAATCTTGATGTGCGTTTTAAGCCGGGCAGAGAAGGTGTGACTGTTTTACTCGAAGGGGATGACGTGACAACGACGATCAGAACCGAAGAGGTCGGCAGTTTGGCGTCACAAGTCGCTGCGCTTCCTGCTGTGCGAGCTGCGTTATTACAGCGTCAGCGAGACTTCCGTCAAGCGCCAGGTCTCGTGGCTGATGGCCGAGATATGGGAACGGTCGTGTTTACCGATGCGCCGGTTAAAATTTTCTTAACCGCTAGTGCTGAAGAAAGAGGGCGCAGACGTTATGAACAGTTGCGTCAAAAGGGATTTGATGCTAGTTTACCCGCCCTTATTGAAGACATCCGGACACGAGATGAGCGAGACAGTAACCGATCTGTCGCTCCTTTACGCCCTTCCAGCGATGCGAAAGTGATTGATAGTACGACGTTAAGCATTGACGAAGTACGTGATGAAATCCTCTCAATTATACGTAACGCTGGGTTGATCTGAGATTTTAATTAAGTGCTTGGCGTCAGCCAGCTCCCGATGATTAGCGGGAGACAGCGTTGAGTACTTTAATTTGACTAACCCCTGATGACTGGCCAACAGGGCGCGCTGATCCGAATTAATTCCCCCGGGTCGTGCTTAACGAGACAGGTGTATATCCATGAGCGAAAGCTTTGCTGAGTTATTTGAAGAATCCCTAAAAGAACTGGACATGAAGCCAGGTTCGATAGTTACCGGTACTGTTGTCGATATTGACAGCGATTGGGTAACAGTGAACTCAGGTCTTAAGTCTGAAGCCGTTATTCCACGCGTACAATTCCTAAATGAAAAAGGCGAGTTGGAAGTTGCAATCGGCGATGAAACCTATGTATCACTTGAAGCAGTAGAAGATGGCTTCGGTGAAACTAAACTGTCTCGTGAGAAAGCTAAGCGCGCTGAAAGCTGGAAAGAGCTTGAGAAAGCTTTCGATGCTGATGAAATGGTTATCGGTGTTATCAACGGTAAAGTGAAAGGTGGCTTCACTGTTGAACTTAAGAATATCCGTGCATTCCTACCGGGTTCTTTGGTTGATGTTCGTCCAGTACGCGATACCGCGCACTTGGAAGGCAAAGAATTAGAATTTAAAGTTATCAAGCTTGATGCGAAGCGCAACAACGTTGTTGTTTCTCGTCGTGCTGTTCTTGAAGCTGCTAACAGCCAAGAACGTGAAGAGCTATTGGCTAACCTGCAAGAAGGTCAGTCTGTTAAAGGTATCGTTAAGAACCTAACTGACTACGGCGCGTTCGTAGATCTAGGTGGTGTTGACGGTCTTCTTCACATTACTGACATGGCTTGGAAGCGTATCAAGCACCCAAGCGAAATCGTTGCTGTTGGTGACGAGATTGACGTTAAAGTATTGAAATTTGATCGTGAGCGTAATCGCGTATCACTGGGTCTGAAGCAATTGGGTGATGATCCGTGGGTTAGCATCAATGATCGCTACCCAGAGAACGCACGCGTCAAGGCTCGTGTAACTAACCTAACTGACTACGGCTGCTTTGCAGAGCTGGAAGAAGGCGTTGAAGGTCTAGTTCACGTTTCTGAAATGGATTGGACTAACAAAAACATCCACCCGAGCAAAGTTGTTCAGGTAGGTGATGAAGTTGAAGTAATGATCCTTGATATTGACGAAGAGCGTCGTCGTATTTCTCTAGGTATCAAGCAGTGCACCATGAACCCATGGGAAGCATTCGGTACTCAGTCTAATAAAGGCGATAAGATCTCTGGTAAGATCAAGTCAATCACTGACTTCGGTATCTTTATTGGTCTTGATGGCGGTATCGACGGTTTGGTTCACTTGTCTGATATTTCTTGGAACGACACTGGCGAAGAAGCCGTTCGTAACTACAAGAAAGGCGATGAGCTAGAAACGGTTATCCTGTCTATCGACCCTGAGCGTGAGCGCATTTCTCTAGGTGTTAAGCAGCTAGAAAGCGATCCATTCTCTGAGTACGTTTCTGAAAACGACAAAGGCACTCTGGTTACTGGTAAAGTAATCGCTGTTGACGCGAAAGGCGCAACAATTGAGATTGCTGAAGGCGTTGAAGCATCACTACGTGCTTCTGACATCAGTCAGGATAAAGTAGAAGATGCTCGTAACGTGCTTAAAGAAGGCGATACGGTTGAAGCGGCTATCACTGCTGTAGATCGTAAGAACCGTACAATCACTCTGTCTGTAAAAGCGAAAGATCAGGTTGCTGATAAAGAAGCTCTTAAAGAACAGCGTGCTAAGTCTGAAGCCGAGGTTACTGGTCCTACCACTATTGGTGACCTAATCAAGGAACAGCTGGGCAACAAGGACTAATTAGCCTTGAGCCTAAAAAACCCGCTTCGGCGGGTTTTTTTGTGCCTGAATTCTCATCAATGGAGATAATTGTTCAAATCTTGTCCTCTATCACTTGCAAAAGCTTTGAGCTAACTGCATGATTTAGCTAGAAATATTGCTGAGCTTTGTTCTCATGGAGGGAAGAGGCGTGACCAAATCCGAGTTAATCGAGAGAATTGTCAGTCGACAGCCGCAATTATCAGCGAAAGATGTCGAATTGGCCGTAAAAACTTTACTTGACCACATGTCGATCACATTATCGTCAGGTGAGCGTATAGAGATCCGAGGTTTCGGGAGTTTCTCGCTGCATTATCGTGCGCCGCGTACGGGTAGAAATCCAAAAACAGGCGAAACTGTCGACTTGCTCGGTAAGTTTGTACCGCATTTTAAGCCCGGAAAAGAGCTCAGGGATCAGGTGAACGAAAGTATGCCTGCGTAGTCAGAAACAATAGCGATATAATCGCAAGACGATGTCACTGATCTTTCACTAACACGGCTTAAAGTATCTATGCCCTCCGCAGAAATGTTCGACATGGCGCTCCTCTATATATTGTTGCTTGCAGCAATCGCCTTAGGTTGGACACTCGGCTATCGCTTCGCAAATCAAGCCAAAAAAACAGATTATCCAGATTGGATTCCTAGCATTGATTACATTCTTGCAGAACGTAATGATGCCTCCCTCGAAAAACTATTAAACGTCGATCAACTTGATGACGACTCTGTTGACCTGTTTCTTAAACTCGGCAAAAGCCTGCGAGATAAGGGGGAAATAGACCGAGCAATGCATCTGCATCAACGACTATTTGCTCGAGCAGATTTAGATCGTAGTGTTATTCATTCAATTCAGTTAGAACTCGCTTACGACTATTCGGCTGCCGGATTATTGGATAGGGCGGAACGTATACTTCGTGAGCTGCTTGAAGCCAAAGGTCACAATACGGAGCACGTTGCAGCTCTGCTTATTGAACTACTGGAGGAAGAAGCTGAGTGGCGAGATATTCTCGATTTATACACGGCTAAGAAGTTGCCAGGAGGGGCAGACCTTAGTCGCCGTGTTGCTCATGCCGCATGTGAGTTAGCAGAGCGATCATTGAAAAAAGGTGAATATCTAGAAGTACAACAGCTATGCCGACAGTCGCTTAAAATTGATAGTCGTTGCGCTAGAGCGTATGTGGTGTCTGGTGACTTAGCCTATGGGCAACAAGAGTTCCGGGAGGCTGTCCGTTGCTACTTAAAAGCCGCCGAAGTTGATCAACAAGCAGTCGTCAGAATACTCGATAAAATGATTGATGCCTTTGCTAAATTAGGTGATACCGAAGGCTTACTTAATCAGCTGCAACGGCATTGGTCGAATAGCCATTACATACCAACGCTGACCGCATATATAGAAACACTAGCTTCAGAAAAAAACTCCGATGAAGCCACCGTTCGCCTACTCAAAGAACTTGAAAATAGCCCCTCAAATCAAGGATTTTTGACCTTAGCCGAGCTGGTTGTAAAACATCGCCAGCAGCTCGACAAGTCGCAGTTGTTACAGGTCTATGATATTCTTCGCCGCATTGTCGCGGCCGAACCAAAATTCGTCTGTTCGAGTTGTGGATTTAAGGCAAAAGAACCGCATTGGCGCTGTCCCACCTGCAAAGATTGGGCAACAGTTAAAGCTTTTGTTCCGCAGCCACCGCTCACTAAATAAAAGCTTACACAGAAATCGAAGCTAAATTAAAAAGAAAAGCCGAAACTGATTTATGACAACTACATCACCTATTGTCGTCGCTCTAGATTTTCCTACGCAAGAACAAGCGTTAGCGATGGCCGATCAGCTAGATCCTAAGCTTTGCAGAGTTAAAGTTGGTAAAGAGCTATATACGGCAACAGGCCCGGTGATTCTTGAACAGCTACACAAACGTGGCTACGACGTATTCCTTGATTTGAAATTCCATGACATACCAAACACCTGTGCAAAAGCGGTGGGCGTTGCCGCAGATTTAGGTGTGTGGATGGTGAATGTTCACGCCTCTGGCGGCCAGAAAATGATGGAAGCCGCCCGTAACGAATTGGAAAAGAAAACACATAAGCCGCTACTTATTGGTGTAACTGTATTAACCTCGATGGAACGAAGCGATCTTGCCGGTATCGGTTTAGATATAGAACCTATGGAACAGGTCGAGCGCTTGGCAAAATTAACGCAATTATCAGGGTTGGATGGTGTTGTCTGCTCCGCTCGTGAAGTCGCGTTGATACGTGAAATTTGTGGGGAAGACTTTTTAACGGTAACGCCAGGGATTCGACCTGAGGGTAGTGATATTGGTGATCAAAAGCGCGTGATGACACCGACGCAAGCGGTGGAGGCTGGGGTGAATTATATGGTGATAGGAAGACCGATTACTAGATTAAAGGTGCCTTCCCAAGCTTGTTTACAAATAATCAGTTCACTATAAGATTCAAACGGACTATAGGGATACAATATTTCTTTATGCAAAGACCTCTGGGGATTAATATATGTTAAGTTCCTACTGAAATTTGGATAATGAATATTCGACGATCATTTTTATCTGACCGATAGATAACCAAAGAATTTCTTGGTTTTAGGAGTAATGACCCCTATAGCCAGTGACCAATAAAGTTTGATAAAACGAAAAAGGATTAGAATGAAATTTGCGATAGTTGGTTCCGGCTTTACAGGGGCTGTTTTAGCAAGAGAGTTAGCAGAGAGTGGGCATCAATTGGATGTTTTTGAGTCGCGCGGTCACGTGGCAGGAAATTGTTATTCTGAAAGAGATAGCAGAACAGAAATAATGGTTCACAAATATGGTCCTCATATCTTTCATACAGACAATGAGCTTGTTTGGAAATACATAAATAAATATTGTGAATTTATGCCTTACGTAAACAGGGTGAAAACTACATCTGGAGATCAGGTTTACTCTCTGCCTATAAACTTACATACGATTAATCAGTTTTTCGGAAAAACCTTTCGTCCGGATGAGGCAAAAGAATTTATAGCGTCGATTGGAAATCAGTCAATTGAGGAGCCTGCATCATTTAAACAACAGGCTGAGAAATTCGTCGGGAGGGAATTGTATGAGGCGTTCTTTAAAGGATATACCTTGAAACAGTGGGGCTGTGATCCTGATGCTCTACCTGCAAGTATCCTTAAAAGGCTTCCTGTCAGGTTTAATTATGATGACAACTATTTTAATCATAAATACCAAGGTATGCCAAGGGATGGATATACTCCCATAGTAGAAAAAATGCTCAGTCATAAGGCTATAAATATATTTCTAAATACTGATTTTTCAGCATCTATGGCAACTGGTTATGATCATGTATTTTATACTGGTCCTATTGATGCTTGGTTTGAACATTCAGAAGGCCGACTGGGTTACAGAACTTTGGATTTTGTTCGTGAGGACCATGAGGGGGACTATCAGGGGTGTGCGGTAATGAACTATGGGGATGAGGAGGTACCGTACACCAGAGTTTCGGAGCATAAACACTTTGCTCCTTGGGAAGAGCATATGAATACAGTAATTTTTAAGGAATATAGCAGGGAATGTGGTGAAGGTGATATACCTTACTACCCAATTAGGCTGGTGAATGAAAAAGAACTTTTAAATGTGTATATAAATAAGGCAAAGTGCGAAAGCAAGGTGAGTTTTATGGGACGCTTGGGTACTTACAGATATCTCGATATGGATGTCACCATTTATGAGGCACTTGAGGCATCACGTAAAATTGTTGAATGTATTGAAGACAAATCTGCTATTCCTGTATTTTTTACAGACCCGTTGTGAGTGAATATGTGAATTTCAAGGAGCAGCCTACAGGGAGAGCTAGATTTCTATCTAATATAGTTTCCCTTTTAGTGCTTCAGGGAGCTAACTATTTACTTCCATTGCTCACGATACCTTATCTGGTCAGGGTGCTTGGGCCGGAATACTATGGCCTTGTTGCTTTTGCAGCAGCTACAACTACATACTTTACGTTAATAACGGATTATGGGTTTAATTTGTCTGCCACTAAACAGGTTTCTATTCATCGGTTGGACAGGGAAAAAATAAAAAAAATATATAGTTCAGTGATGATGGTGCGCTTTATTCTCCTTGTTGCTAGTTTCTTTCTCTTTCTATCAATGGTATTTATATTCGATAAGTTTAGAACAGATTATGATATATATTTAGTCAGCTTTTTAGTAGTTATAGGCCAGTTTCTATTTCCAGTCTGGTTGTTTCAGGGATTGGAAGTCATGAAATTTATAGCTATTCTAAATATTCTAGCTAAAAGTATATTTACAGCTTTTGTATTTCTTCTGGTAACAGATGATGGTGATTATTTGTTGGTACCATTTCTCACCGCTGCAGGTTCAATAATGGCAGGGATCATTGCCCAATTATTAGTTATTTACCATTTGAAAGTGAGGTTTAGTTTTCCTGTTTGGGGGGATGTAAAAGAACAGTTTGTAGATGGTTGGCATATTTTTTCTTCTAGTATCTCTATTAGCATGTATACAGCATCGACTACTTTTGTATTGGGCATCTTTACAAATAATCAAGTTGTTGGATTTTATTCTGCTGCGGAAAAGATAACTCAGGCATTAAAAGGTCTGTATCAACCGGTTTCTCAAGCTATGTATCCAATAGTCAGCTCTCGAATGGCTGTTAGCCAGAAATCCGGAATAGCTTTCGTACAGAAGCTGTCCAATATTCTTGCGGCTTTTATGTTTATTATATGCTCTATGCTTTTTATTTTCTCAGAAGAAGTGGTGATTATAATACTTGGTGATATGTATATTGAGTCAGTTCCGATTTTGAGGATTATGGCATACTTACCGTTTGTCATTGTACTTAGTAACATGTATGGAGTGCAGGTTATGGTGAATGTTGGTATGAAAGTTCAATTTAGTCGGATACTAATGACAGCTGCAGTTCTTGGATTATCGCTTAGTATAATCACTGTCCCTACTTATGGTGCAACCGCTTCTGCCTCTGTAAGTTTATTAACAGAAATTTTTGTGACGCTATGTATGGCGTTATATTTATGGAGAAAGCTCTGAATGTCGGATAGAAGCTATGAGGCTGATGTATGTGCCGTTGTTGTTACGTTTAATCGTAAAGACTTACTACCACGATGCTTAGAAGCACTGAATAGTCAGTCTAGAAAACCAGAACTTATCATTGTCGTTGACAATGCCTCTACTGATGGAACGCCTGCGGTTCTCAAAGATCGGGGTTATATAGCATCATTGCCTCCTATAGGTATTGATGAAAGTGTTGCTCTCGTTGATTCCGAATATGTGGTGGTCGAGGATGGGTTTATAGAGAACTACAGCCAGAAAATTCGAAACTTAAACCGAGAACATTGCGGTATTCTTTATGTACGCATGAATAGCAATACCGGTGGGGCTGGAGGTTTTCATGAAGGACAAAAACTTGCCCATCAACTGGGATTTAGTTGGTTATGGCTTATGGATGATGATGGTTATCCTTCAGAAACATGCCTAGAGAATCTTCTCATAAGTACTCAAGAACATCCATTCTCGGCAATTAATCCGCTGGTCATAAACTGCGATGAACCCGAGTTTCTTTCATTTGGTCTTGGACCGAAGCTAAAAACAGTATCTGGGGCAATTACAGCTGGCGGAATCAAAAGCGTTATCTATGGTGTCGCTAACCCCTTCAATGGAACCCTGATTAGTCATAAGCTTATTTCAGATATTGGATACATCAAGAAAGAAATGTTTATTTGGGGGGATGAAACAGAATATTTTCTAAGGGCTAAAAAATATGGATTTAAAATAGCAACTATAGTTTCAGCATCTTTCTTTCATCCTGATTCAAAAACAGTATACAAAACAGGCTGTTGGGGGCTGCTTTCAATAGCTGGAAAGCCCAAGAGGCTGGAAATGAATTACTATCGTAATCTTTCGTATCTTACCAGGGTGTATTTTCTTAAAGGCGCTGCATTCAATATATTGAAAAGTGTTTTATATTATCTCTCACAAGGCGACTTGAAAAAAGTTTGTCGGATTTTAGCTTATGTGAAAGATGGATGGTTCGACCACTATAAATTGAAAAATCTTCAGGATTAGCATGGAAAGGAATATTCGATGGTTGGTGTCCTGGCCTAGTTTTGTGTTGGCAACATCTTGGTTATTAGCTTTTCTTGTATACGGCCTAATATTTACTCCACCTAGGTCTGAAGTTTTTATCATATTTCTTATATATTTATCAATTTTTTTCGCTGGAGATCTGTGTGGTAGAAGTATGAAATTAAAATTACGATTTTCGATTTTACCCCACGAGATATTTATTAGAATCGCTTCAGGTGTTTTGATAGCAATAGTTTTTCTATATTTTTCTCAAATGTTTAAAATAATCTCTAGCTATCCATCGATAGGGGCTGGACTGCTTGATATAAGGTATGAGAACCTCGCCGGTGAACCTGTTATACCTCTCTATAGTATTTATATCAACGCTATTCAAGTATTATTTGCATTTGGAGTGCTTGGCGTTTGCATTAGTACGGTTAACAGATTGTCTTGTAGAGTATTTTTGTATTACATGTTTTGTGTTGGTCTAGCAGCTTTCGCTTCATTGTTAGATGGATCCCGGTCTTTTTTTGTAATGGGTATCCTTTGGATCGTTGCTGCTTTATATTGGCAAAGGGTTATATCTATTAAGCTATTGCTTAGCTTGGTATTAGTGCTTATTTTCATATTTTCGATAACCTTTAGCATGTTTCGTCCTGTAGCTGGGGGACTTTCAACAGGCTTGATGTATGCGTCTTTATACTTTTCTGGTGGTGTAGGCGCATTCGGTGTTGTTTTTGATTTTTCTCCAGATGACTTGGGTATATATTGGCAAAGTCTTGAGTTGTTAACTAACAAGTTATCGCTATTGGGATTTCCTATAGAGGAACACAAGATATATAATTTACGTAATGATTTTGTATATATCTCGGATGACTTGAAAACGAACGTATTTACATCCCTTGGTCTATATTATTGGTACCTTGGTTATTACATGTTTGTTATGGCGTTGATTACTGGTTTTATTGGGGGCTGGTTGATGAAGCTCTCCAAGTCTACATATTTCGGTATGTGGATGTACCCATTATTTCTTTGTGCATTGGTGATGTCACTTTTTCATGATTACTATCTTCCCTATGGTTACTATATTCTAAAGGTCATATTGTGTTTGGTAGTTATAAAAATTTTAAGTTTACCGTTGCAATTGGCAATGAATCTAACGACTAGGAAGTTATAATGAAACGGGTTGTTTACGCTCATGATTTTGTGTTTTTACACAAAAGTAACAATTCCTACACCGCAGTGGGGATGCCTGAGGAGTACTTTACGAGATTTTTTGATGCAGGATTTCAGGAGGTTTCAATAGTATCGCGAGGTTCTTTCTATCAAGGCCAAAAAGGCTATGAACTTATAAGATCTTCAACGATTAATTTTCCAGTGAAGTTGAATAGTAGCTATATCAGTCTATTTAGTCCTAGCTGCTTGGGTCGTATTTATAAGATTCTAAAAGATTCAGACTTTGTCGTAGTAAATTTACCTTCTATTGTAGGAACTATCGTAGTATTAATGTGTTTCATTATGGGTAAACCTTATGCAGTTGAACTTGCGGCTGACCTTAACGCTTTTTCAACTAAAAAATTCGGTAAGTTGGTTAGTCTATTTCATTCGATCACGCTTCCTTTCTTTATCAAGAGGGCGAAGGGTGTAGCTTATGTAGGAGAGCATTTACAACGTCGTTATCCAACTCAGGGTTCTTCTCTTGTTGCAAGTAATGTGAATCTTAAGTTTTTAAGACCCTGTGCCAGAGTGAAAATTGTTGATCCCGAGCGTGTTCGAGTAGGTTTTGCTGGTGCTTTGAACAGGCGAAAAGGTATTCAAACTATTATCAAGGCTTGTGAAACATTAGTGAATAACGGAGTTGATAATGTTGAATTTCACTTATTAGGTGGCCATGAAGACCGCGACTGGTCAAAGATTATTTATAAGGCTGGCCTTTCCAATTATTTCGTCTTTCATGGGGTCGTGCCTCATGAAAAAGTAGCGGTGATGATGGACCAATTTGATATTTATATACAGCCAAGTTACAACGAAGGTATCCCTAGAGCGACCATTGAAGCGATGGGGTGTGCTCTACCTGTAGTTGCGACTGACTTACCTGGATTTCGAGTGTTACTAGACAATGATATGCTTGTTCCCGTTGGGGACTTTCTGCTTTTAGCGAAGAAAATAGAACACCTTATTGAGTCATGCAGTAGTTATAGAAAGTATTCAAGTGACAACCTTAATAGAGCGACTTCATTTTCGTACGATAAACTCTCTATCACTCGAGCTGAATTTTTCCGTCAATTGTTCAAGGAGCACGCTTGATGAGGGGATACGGAATCTTCTCGGTATTATATCTTATGGCTTGTGTTGTCTTTACTAAGATCTTCTTCAGGCCTGCTCGTATTATCCGTCTTCCTGTAAGTATACGGTTTCGGAACAGAATTAAATTTGGCCATGGTTTCACAACCGGAGTGGGCTGCAGAATTGATGCGCTCGTTGTTGAGGGGCATCCCAGTAAAACTAAGATATATTTTGGCACAAGTGTTCAAATTAATGATTATGTACACATCGCAGCAGTTGATTCTATCGTGATAGGTAACGATGTCTTGATCGCTAGTAAGGTATTTATTACTGATCATAATCATGGAAGCTATTCGTCTCCTAACGGGAGTGATCCAATGAGTAAACCTGCTTCGAGACCTTTGGTTGTATCGCCAGTAGTTATTAGGGATAACGTTTGGATTGGCGAGTTTGTAAGTATTCTGCCTGGTGTGACAATTGGGAAGGGCTCCGTTATTGGAAGTAACACTATAGTGACGTCCGATATTCCTGAATATTCAATAGCTGTAGGCTCTCCGGCACGAGTAGTAAAACGTTATGATTTCGAACTAGAAGAGTGGGTGAGAGTTTAATTTGATTATCATCATTTAATTTACTGCTTCATATTTATATTTTTATACGTCTTCATGATCTGCAAATCGAAAGACCGATTTTATGGAATTTTTGTATTATGATTATTAAAGAGCCGCAGATTGCAGTTCTATTGGCAGCTTATAACGGGAAACGCTGGCTAGAGGAACAGATTGATTCCATTCTTAGGCAAAATGGAGTTGTTGTTACTCTCTATATTAGTGTAGATCTTTCAACTGATGGTACAGAAGAAATGGTCTTTGAAAAATTCGGGGGCTATTCGAATGTTGTGATTCTTAATTATGGCAAACGTTATGGATCAGCCGCTTCGAACTTCTTTAGGCTAATTCGAGAGGTCGAGTATATAAAATACGATTATGTAGCCCTAGCTGATCAAGATGATATTTGGTTTGAAGCTAAATTGATTAAGGCTGTTGAGGCGATGATTTTTAATAAGTGCTCCGCATACTCCTCCGACGTTATTGCAATGTGGTCTGGTGAACATAAACGTCTATTGAAGAAATCTTACCCGCAAACTGAATTTGATTATTATTTTGAGTCACCGGGTCCTGGTTGTACTTTTGTGTTAGAGTCAACATTATTATCAGAATTCCACTCTGATTTTGAAAGCTTTGAAGAGTATGCAAGGCAGATAACTACAAATCATGATTGGTTTATTTATGCTTATGTAAGGTCTATTGGGGAGAGTTGGTACATAGATAATCATGTTTATATGTATTATAGACAGCATGTAGATAATGAAGTAGGTATGAATAGCGGGTTTGGGGCATACCTTCATAGATTGAAGCTAATTCGATCACGTTGGTATCGAAAGCAGGTTAAGCTGATGTTTCGATCCTTCTCTCCAGATTTAGAATCTAAAGTATTAAATTGGTCGTCGTTACTTTCTAATTTTTATCAGCTTAGAAGAAGGCCAAGAGATAAGTTTATTTTAGGTATAATGATCTTGCTGGGGATCTTCTGATGGAAGTTTTAGTTACTGGTGATAGGGGATTTATCGGTTCTCATCTTGTTAGTCGGTGTGATAAGTACTTTCTAAAAACTTTACCCGAATACATTCGATTGGGACCAGAAAGCGAGCATGACTCTCGAATAGGCTACTTAATGGAAAGTGGATCGGTTGTGATCCACTTGGCTGGTTTAGCACATGAGCATTATTCTGATGATCAACTTTTTAGCATCAATCATGAAGGTACCTTAGCGTTAGCGAGACTATCCGCTTCGCGGAGGGTCTCCCGATTCATCTATTTAAGTACTGTAAGTGTATATGGCGACGGTCCTCATGCTGAACGATATACAGAAAATTCTGCTTTACCAGAAAATACAGGATGTTACTCTCGTTTCGAAACGGAAGTGGCTTTGATTCAATTGAGTATTGCTACTGATATGGAGCTCGTGATTATTCGGAGTCCTCTCGTATATGGCCCAGGTGTTAAGGCTAACTTTTTTAGCTTGCTAACGATTGCCTGTAAGTCATTCCCCTTACCGTTTGGCTCTGTCAATAATCGTCGGAGCATGATTTATGTTGGTAATTTAGTAGATTTTATATTTAAGTGCATTGATCATCCTGCTGCTATAAATCAAATATTTCTTGTATCTGATGGTGAGGATGTTTCGTTACGTTCTTTAATTACCTTAATACGCTCGGAATTTGGAAATTCTTCAAGGTTACTCCCGATCCCTATTGCTTTATTTAAACTGGTAGGCATATGTAGTGGTAAAAAGCATGTTATAGATCGCTTGGTTGGGGATTTGCAGGTTGATTCTTCTAAATCTCGAAATCTATTAGGTTGGGTACCTCCTTATTCAGTGGAAGAGGGTATTGCTGCTACAGTCCAAGATTTTAAAAATAGGAATAAATAAAGTGTTGCGCATTTTTGATTTTATATTTTCTTTACTGGGTTTAATTTTTGGTTTTCCAATACTGATGATTATTTATGTCATCGGCTTTTTTGATACCGGATCTCCACTATTCTTGCAGCAGAGGGTGGGTAGAAATAAAAAGCCTTTTACCTTAGTTAAATTCCGTACGATGAGTGTTGATACAGCTTCAGTTGCTAGTCATCTTGCTTCTTCTGCATCTATTACTAAATTGGGCGGCTTTTTACGCAGAACAAAATTGGATGAGTTGCCTCAGTTGTGGAATGTCCTGAAAGGAGAAATGAGTTTGGTGGGGCCGCGTCCTAATCTTTTTAATCAAGAAGAATTGATAATAGAACGTGAATCTCACGGCGTTTATGCTGCTCGTCCAGGTATTACAGGTTTGGCACAGGTAAGTGATATAGATATGTCCACTCCCACTTTACTTGCTCAAACTGATGCGAAAATGCTTAAAGAAATGTCAGTTGCTAATTATTTTAAATACATTTCTCAAACGGTAGCAGGCAAAGGAGCTGGAGATCGAGTTAAAGACTAGATCTCCATTTATCTTTCAAACACTGCGAGAAGCATTTAGCACCCAATCGGGACAACCTTCTTGCTTGTTGTACGCAGCTGGAGCTTCGAGTAGGAGGCTAATAACCTCTTCTACCTTGAAGTCATGGCAGGCTTTATCCAGTCGGTTTAAAAAATTGTGTGTTTCGGACCACGATAGATGAACTTCATTTGCCGTCATAATTCTTGGGTGGTCAGTCCCTTCTACGTTATCTCCAATAAGTAGTTCTTCGTAGAGCTTTTCACCAGGCCGTAGCCCTGTAAATTGAATCTCTATATCACCATCTGGATTGTCAGTTGTTTTTTCTGTTAATCCGGATAGACGAATCATTTTTTTCGCTAGGCTAGTAATTTTTACCGGTTCCCCCATATCGAGTACAAAAACATCACCACCTCTACCCATAGCACCCGCTTGGATAACTAATTGTGATGCCTCTGGGATGGTCATGAAGTAACGAATAATATCAGGATGAGTAACTGTAATTGGTCCGCCCTCATTAATCTGTCGACGAAATAATGGGACTACGGAGCCTGATGAGCCTAGTACATTTCCAAATCTGACCATGCAAAACAAAGTGGTGTCTTGGCGAGTGTTCAAGGCTTGGAGTACTAGCTCCGCAACGCGCTTTGATGCTCCCATAACGTTTGTTGGGCGAACTGCTTTGTCGGTGGAGATTAATACAAAGCGTTCTACGCCAGCAGCTATGGCAGCTTCCGCGCAGTACCAAGTACCGAAGACATTATTTCGAACACCTTCGACGACATTGCATTCAACCATTGGAACATGTTTGTAGGCCGCTGCATGGTAAATAGTTTGAACATTGAAAGCTTTGAAGATGGTTTCTAAGCGATTTTGTTTTTGTACGGAGCCTAAAATCGAAACAATTTCTGTATCAATTCCTATGCTTTTCGCCGTGTTTTGAAGTTCTTGTTCTATGGCGTATAGGCTGTATTCATTTAGCTCTACGAGGATTATTTTTCTCGGGTGTTGTGTGAGTACTTGCCGGCATAGTTCAGAACCAATAGACCCGCCGGAACCGGTAATCAAAACCACTTTATTCGTGATGTTGTTACTTAGAAGTTCGCCACTGGGACTGACGCAGTCGCGACCAAGTAGGTCGTCTATTTCTACTTCTCGCACTTCTTCTATTCTTGCTTTGCCACTAACTATGTCGTTAACTGCAGGTGCAGTTAATATCTCTAAGTTATTGCTTGATAGGCTTTCAATGAGTGCTCTTCGTTGCCCAAAGCTTGTGTTTCCAAGTGCAAGCAGGATTTTTGAAATTTCATACTGATTTGTGAGACCTACAACTTGATCTTTTGATATGACACGAAGTCCATGGATTGTAGTTCCTTGTTTTCTTCGATCGTCATCAATAAAGGCGCATGGCCGATATAGATCACTTCCGGCAAGCGCGTGCGCAAGTGCGATCCCTTGGTTTCCGGCACCATAAATTAATACAGGTTCGCACTGTGCTTTACCTAACTGGCTGACAATACTTCTAATGAATAATCTTGGTGTGCCAAGAAGAGCGAAGGCTGTAAAGAAATAAATAATGGTACTTGAACGTGGTAAGTTCGCGTTTAGTAAAAATGAGCTGGTTGTGAGTATCAAGGCAGAAATTGAAATACCGATGGCGAGTGTTGAAAAGGCTTTGCCCGTCATAAAGCGCACAACTGCGCGATAAAGACCGAGCCTAATAAAAATAGCTAGCGTGATACTTGTCGTGATGGCTACAGCGAATAAAACCTCGGAAGTTAGAGTCGGATTCCATACTCCATAGCGTAGCGCTAAGGCTAAATACACCGCGACGGGTATCGCCAATATGTCATAGGCGACAGTCATTAAGCGCTTAGTTGGGCGTGAGGCATTCAGTAAATAACGAATCATACGATCCTGTATTTTCGATAGTTAATTTACTGGCATTTTAGCAAATTAACAAAAAATTGCTTGTTAAAACGAGTAAGGTCTTTGAAAAAAACAGAGAGATTTTGGAGTGAATTTCTTTAAATTAACATCCGAGCGGATGATAAAAAGTTGGCTCCCCGAGCTGGACTTGAACCAGCGACCAATAGATTAACAGTCTACTGCTCTACCAACTGAGCTATCGGGGAACATCAGCAAGTGGTGCGTATTATGCCAGCGGTTTTATTACTGTCAACACCAACTTGCTCAAAAGTGTTTGATTTTGCTGAATATTTTCAACTCGGCAAACATTATTGCCCATAACCTTTGGGGTTGGTTTTCTGCCAGTGCCACGAGTCTTTGACCATAGCATCAACATCCAGTTCAGTTGACCAGTCGAGGAGTTCAGAGGCTTTATCTGCATTGGCGTAACAAGCCGCAACGTCGCCAGGGCGTCGTGCAACGAGTTCATGTGGCACCGGCACATCATTGATGGTGCTAAAGGCGTTAACTAATTCTAGTACACTGATGCCGTTACCTGTTCCCAGGTTAATGGCTTCTACACCTGTGATTGGGCTCTTACCCGACAAGTTGCCTAATATGTTGTTTACGGCGCAGACGTGGCCTTTGGCAAGGTCAACTACATGGATGTAGTCACGTACGCCAGTACCATCAACGGTGTCGTAGTCGCTGCCAAATACAGACAGTTTTTCACGACGGCCTACCGCCACTTGTGTGATGTAAGGCATTAGGTTATTGGGCGTGTCTTTGGGGTCTTCACCAATAGTGCCTGATTCATGCGCGCCGACTGGATTAAAGTAGCGCAGTAGTATGATCGCCCATGGCTTTTCAGCTTTATTAAGTGTGTCTGCTTCCGGTAGATCTCGCAGCATCTCTTCAATAATTAACTTAGAACGTCCGTAAGGGTTGGTCGCTGAAAGTGGTAAGTCTTCTGTCAGGGGGAGCGTTTCTGGGTCGCCATATACAGTTGCTGAAGAACTGAATACGAGATTTTTAACACCGGCAGCTTCCATTTCTTGGCACAGTGCTAGGGTGCTATTTAGGTTGTTGTCGTAATAGGCGAGCGGCATTTGGCAAGATTCACCCACGGCCTTTAAGCCAGCAAAGTGAATCGCAGCAGCGATGCTGTGCTCTGCGAATACTTTTTTAAGTAGTTTTCGATTACGAACATCCCCTTCAATGAAGGTCACATTTTTATTGGTAATGGCTTCAACGCGTTTTAGTGCTTCTGGTGAGCTGTTCGAGAGGTTGTCGATAACCACCACGTCATAACCTGCATTGAGTAATTCCACGCACGTATGTGAGCCAATGTAGCCGGCGCCGCCAGTTACTAAAATCGTTGAGGTCATGCTTTAATCCTTTGAGATTCTCGAAGATGCCGCACCGGTTTGGCCACGGTATTTTGCGGATTCGCGTGTGTTGTAAGGGCGTGTGGCTGGGCTGCTTAATGTCTCAAAAGACAGGGCGCAGATCACCATCCCCGGTCGCAGTGCCAGTGGGAGTTTGCCATTGTTGTAAAACTCCAGAACGATTTGACCTTCCCAGCCGGGATCAATACGGCCTGCGGTCACGTGTACCATTAAGCCTAAGCGGGCGAGAGAACTACGTCCGTCTAACCAGCCAACCAACGTATCCGGTATCTTTACCGACTCATAGGTAGCGCCTAACACCAGCTCGCCCGGATGGATGTATAAAGCTTCACTTTCGCTGATTTCGATTTCTTTGCTCATGATTCGATCAATGTCGCGCTCAAGCTGATCGCGATCGCCGGAAAGATCTAAGTGAGTCACCGAGTTGTTGTTAAATACTCGGAAGCGATGATCAAGGCGGAGATCCACACTGATACCTGCAATGGCGTCATCACCCGGAGGCGGAGTGATAGCAATATCACCCTCGGCCAGTCGTTGCTCGATATCTCCGTCGCTGAGTCTCATCTTTATGCCTTTGCTAGTGATGCTGCCGTATTAGGGCAGGGATCATAAATTTATTTTAGTTGCTTGGATTTGGTAGCGTAATTTTCCGTCTTTTTTATCACGGAGTTTGAGCAGTGGGTAGCCTTCAGACTTACCAAACCAAGCATAAATCTCACGTTTTTTACTGCTACGCACTTGCTGAACTTTAATTGCTAGAAAAGAACCCGCCGGGGTTTTTACGGTTTCTTCACCGATGACTTTAAATTTGAATGTCTTTGATTTCTTTTTTTCAAACACTGGGAATTCAAATTCAGTCTTTCCTCTGGCTAATTCAATGCTTGCCTGCAACATAAAGGTAAGGTTGTCTTGAATACCATCCTGCCATTGATCACTGATGGTTTTCTTTGACTCACTGTCTTCTACAACCTTTTGATCGGACACAAAATGCAGAGTGCGGTCATCTTCATCAATTAAGCCGGTTGAACGATATTTGTAATTGACGGGAATAATTTGCTCGCCAACTAAAATGAAGTCGGAAGATTCTTTGAGTGTTGCGATACTGGCTTCGGCATCAAAAGCCATACGCCAATGCGAAGCGTCTACTTTGCGGAGGGAGCGTGTTGCATCGATGTCAAAACTAAACCAGCCCACTTTGTATTCGCTGCGATAATCGATAGAAAAGGGCGTAAGAGCGTCTTTTACCGACATCTCTTCAGCTTGAGCAGATACAGCCAAGCAGACCGTAAATATCAGTGTCAATGTGCGCTTGATCATGAACCTCTCCTTATTAAGAGTCTTCCTTGAAACTTATTATCAGACCCAAATTCAGGTGTCGAGTTTCAATCCGGTGGGGGGGAGTGGCTTGTTATCTAGGCAAGATTGGCCTTTCTGCATAGAAAGACGCCCTTCGATAAACCACTTGACGGCAATAGGATAAATCACATGTTCTTGCAGTTGAACGCGTTTTTGTAATGACTGCGGGTCATCGCCGTCTAACACAGGCACTACCGCTTGTATGACGTTTGGGCCGTCGTCCAGCACTTCGGTAACAAAGTGCACTGTTACGCCGTGCTCACTATCACCAGCTTCCAGTGCTCGTTTATGGGTGTGCAGCCCTTGGTACTTTGGCAGCAGCGAAGGGTGGATGTTAAGCATCCTGCCTTCGTAGCGACGTACAAAGTCCGGTGTCAAAATACGCATAAAGCCAGCAAGAACGATTAGAGCAGGATCGTAAGCATCAATAGTACGCATCAAGCCGACATCAAACTCTTCACGCGAGGTAAACCCTCGATGATCTATGATATCGGTATGAATCCCAAGGCTACGAGCTTTTTGGATGCCAGCCGCTTCGGGTTCATTGCAGATAACGGCGGATACTTCCGCTTCAGGTAGCTCATCGCGGATCAACTCCGCAATGGTCACCATGTTGCTGCCAGTTCCCGAGATTAGAATAACGACACGGGATTTCTCAGCATCTTCTAACGGATAGGGAGCTGGCGTATCGTTCATGCACGGTTACCCAAAAATTCAACGGCTTCTTCATCGCCATTGCGTTCTTGAACTTCACCAATGATCCAAGACTGCTCGCCTTCAGCATTCAATAAAGCAACCGCCGAGTCCGCTTTATCTTCAGGCAGGGCGATGATCATACCTACGCCACAGTTGAAGGTACGGAACATCTCGTGGGTTTCAACGTTGCCGTTTTCTTGCAGCCAAGTGAACACGTCAGGCCACTGCCAGCTGTTGGTATCAACAACGGCTTTGCAACCTTCAGGCAGAACACGAGGGATATTCTCTTGGAAGCCACCGCCGGTAATGTGAGACAAGGCATGAATATCAGAGGCATTGATCAGCTTTAATACCGATTTAACGTAAATCTTCGTCGGTGCCATCAAGGCATCTTTGACTGGCTGACCATCAAGGTCGGCGTCTAAGTCAGCGCCAGACACTTCAATGATCTTACGAATCAAAGAGTACCCGTTTGAGTGCGGGCCGCTTGATGCTAAGGCAATCAACTTGTCGCCTGCTTTTACCTTGGTGCCATCGATGAGGTCTTCTTTTTCAGCAATGCCGACACAGAAGCCAGCAAGATCGTAATCTTCGCCTTCGTACATGCCAGGCATTTCTGCCGTCTCGCCACCCACCAGAGAGGCGCCCGCTTGTAAGCAGCCTTCGCCGATGCCTGTCACTACATCCGCAGCAACGTCAACGTTTAGCTTGCCAGTGGCGTAGTAATCAAGGAAAAACAGAGGCTCAGCACCGGCAACCACTAAGTCGTTGACGCACATAGCGACCAAATCAATACCAATGGTGTCGTGTTTGTTCAGGTCCATTGCTAAACGCAATTTTGTACCTACGCCATCAGTACCAGAGACCAGTACAGGCTGGCGGTAGCCTTGTGGTAGTTCAAATAGCGCGCCGAAACCGCCAAGGCCAGCCATGACCTCTGGGCGGCGAGTGCGTTTTGCAACGCCCTTAATTCGCTCTACAAGTGCATTGCCAGCGTCGATGTCGACGCCTGCGTCTTTATAACTCAGAGATTTTTGTTCGCTCATGCCGTCAGTCACAGATTGGTGGCTTATGAAAGGCGCGTATTCTAACGATTTGTGGTCCATCCTGCATCAAACAAATAAAAACTCCTTCGATCAAATAAATAAAAGCCCCCGTTCGCTGGTTATCTTTGGCGTTCATGGCACAATACGCGGATCGTCACTATTGCAGGTTGCGGCCAAGCTAATGCGCCCTCTTAATGCCTTGCCGGTTATAAATTAAGAGAAGGTTGCTAGAACGCTGATACTTAATTAACACCTAAATTAAGCGTTCTGGTTTGCCGCAATCTAAAGATTCATAGTTCCTGAGGAAGTATTGGGTGCGTCTTTTACTATTATTCACGCTATTTTGTTGTTCTGTTTATACGTCAGCGGCCACGGTTCGTGATCTTCATAATGTTCGTGTGCCTGTGTTGGATCAATCTGATGCCAGCCGTACAGATGCTATCGGAGGCGCATTTCAACAAGTTTTGATCAAGGTATCAGGCACAAGAGATGTTCTGGATAACGCAGTTCTTATGGGCGAACAAGCTAAGGCAAAAAGCTACATTAGCAGTTTACGTTACGAACGTGATGCCACTAACCAGCTGCAGTTAAGCGTGACCTTTATGTCAGCTCCGCTACAAGTGCTGCTTGAAAGTGCTGACGCGCCTATCTGGGGAGCGTCACGGCCTTTGACTCAACTATGGATTGCCGAGAACACGGGCGAAGAGAGAGCGGTTGTCGGTGTTGATAACAAGCTCTGGTATCACGAGTTGCAAATGGCAATGGATGCCAGAGGCCTTCCTGTCATTTTTCCAACGTGGGACCTCGAAGACGAAATGGCACTTCCAGTGGCCAGCTTGTGGGGATTGTTCGAACAGGATATTGAGCGTGCGGTAGATCGTTACGCCAGTGATGGATACGCCGCTGGTCGTATTATTCAAATAGGGAACGAATTCAACTTCAGTGGCTACTTAACTTACAGCAAGAGCCGAGAAATCATCGATGTTTCGGCCGCCTCAATTCCTTTACTTGCTAATCAGATTGCTGGAAGTATCGCAGAGAGTTTATCTGATCGGTATGCCGTAGTGGCGCTAAAGGGTGTTGATAGCGGCTATGTATTGCGCGTTAGTGGTGTACAGGGGTTTTCATCTTACAGAGCACTGATGGACTACCTTAGTGCTCATGTGGGAGTACGTGAAGCTCGTTTGGTTAAAGCTGAAGGCGATACACTGACACTTGCTCTAGAGCTGACAGGGAGCTGGGAACAAGTGTGGGATGTGCTTGCACTTGATCAAAAGCTTATCCGATCGGACATCCCAGGCCTTTACGCCTGGCAGCCATAGTGGCTACAGAAAGTGGCTATAAAAAGCGGCGATAGAATAGTGGCGATAGAATAGTGGCGATAGAATAGTGGCGATAGATATGAATACACCTCTTCAAATGACGCTGCCGGTATCCATCCGGGACGACGCACGTTTTGCCAACTATTACGCTGGCCCTAATCAGCAAGTGATCGATGCCCTGCAAGGTCAGTGGACTGTCAAAGGCGAGCCGTACATTTATCTTTGCGGTACCCGGGGTGTTGGGACGAGCCACTTATTGCAAGCGGCCTGTCACTACGCTGAAGGCTTAGGGCACCAAAGTATTTATCTACCGTTGAACGAACTAAAAGACTATGGTCCAGACGTTCTGGAGGGGGTTGAAAAGCTCCCGCTGGTTGCCATTGATGGTGTCAATGCAGTGGTCGGGGATGATGCTTGGGAAATAGCCTTATTCCACCTGTTTAATCGAGTTCGTGATCGTCAAGGGCATCTTCTGCTTGGAGCAAACGACAGCCCAAAGCAGTTAGGTATTGAGCTGAATGATCTGGAGTCACGATTAACCTGGGGGGTGGTGTTTCACCTGTCCCACTTAAGTGACGATGAAAAAATAGAGGCGCTTATTCTTAGAGCGCGTCAGCGTGGCTTTGATCTGTTGGATGAGGTTGCTAGCTTTATCTTAACCAGAGGGCCGCGTGATATGGCCGGCCTGAGTGGCGTGTTGGATCGCCTAGATCAAGCGTCACTGACGGCAAAGCGTAAATTAACCATTCCGTTCGTTAAAGCTGAGATGGGTTGGTAGCGAGTTCAGTGGTTCGGTAATTGGTCGTTAATTTAATATCACAGATAAGAGGTCGGTCGACCGCTTACCTGTGATGTGACAATTTAGCGCAATGCTGTCATTCCCGGAGCAGGGGATGACAACTTCATATAATCGAGCAAGATATGGCCTGCCTCCTGAAGCATCGCGTCAGGCTCTTTTTCATCGTCAGCGTTCTTAGTATCTGCATCCGCAACGCCTTCAATCTCATCGTCTGAAGACTCACTTTTTTTGCTTGAATTCTGCTTGTCGTCTGCCTTGTCAGTATCGTCATCAATGGAATCGAGTACCGGCATGCCTTTGGCTAAACGGCGTTTATTCTCAAGTGCCAAGCGGCGTTCATCATTGACTTCACGTTCAGAACGACGCACTTTTTCATTTAAAGACACCTCTGTCTTACCACGCATCTCAGTGACTAAATCCTTTTGCTCGCGCATAAATATGAAGTCAGGGTTGTCCTCAATACGAACGTTGTGGAGGTCGCGTAGTTGCGGAATTTTGCTCGTGATCGGGTTATTTTTCATATCGCGTGCTGGCTTAATGGTGTCCCACGGTAGGGCTAAGGTCAGTGCGCTTTCACCAATCTTTTCTTTATCAAATAATGAGGGGAACATAATGTCTGGAATCACGCCTTGGTGCTGGGTACTTTCACCAGATACGCGATAGAACTTGGCTTGGGTGATTTTCAGTTGACCTTCGGTCAGTGGACGCAGTGACTGCACTGTGCCCTTACCGAACGTTTGTCCGCCAATGACTAAGCCACGGCCATAGTCTTGAATTGCACCGGCAAATATCTCCGAAGCAGACGCGCTCAATCGATTTACCACCACGGTCATTGGGCCGCTGTAAAGCACTTCAGGGTCAAGGTCTTGCAACACTTCAACGTTGCCTCGGGCGCCGCGTACTTGTACGACAGGGCCAGTCGGAATAAACAAACCTGTGAGATTAATTGCTTCCTCTAGCGAGCCGCCGCCATTACTACGAAGATCAATCATTAAACCGTCAATATTCTCTTCTTGCAGCTCGGTAATTAACCGACGTACATCACGGGTGGTGCTGCGGTAGTCTGGACGATTCTCCATGCGACCTTGGAAATCAATGTAGAAGGTCGGAATATCAATTACACCGATACGGCGAGTTTCGCCGTTATCAATGACTTCAATAACTTCTTTTTGGGCCGACTGCTCTTCCAGCTTTACTTCATCACGAGTAATAGCAATGATTTTGCTGTCACCACTGGTGCTGTCATTGCCTTGAATAATTTCTAGGCGCACGGTTGAGTTTTTAGGGCCACGAATTAAATCAACGACCTCGTCTAAGCGCCAGCCAACGACATCAATAATCTCACCGTCTTTATCTTGGCCAACGCCGATGATTTTATCTTCAGGTTCGATATTGTCTGCTTTTGCCGCAGGGCCACCAGGTACAAGGCGCACCACTTTAGTATGCTCGTCTTCTGTCTGTAAAACGGCACCAATGCCTTGAAGTTTAAGGCTCATGTTGATGTTGAAATTTTCAGAATTACGTGGCGAAAAGTACTGAGTGTGCGGGTCAAAAGAGCGAGTCACCGCGTTCATAAAGGTTTGATACGCGTCCACAGGTTTGGATTGATGTACGCGATTCAATTGATTCTGATAACGCTTGGTCAGTAGTTCTATGATGGCATCATCTTCTTTGCCGGCTAGGCGCAGATTAAGAATCGAATTTTTTAAACGTTTGCGCCATAGATCGTTTAATTCACGAGGACTGGTCGCCCATGGCTGCTCTTCTCGGTCGAGGTTAAGTGTTTCGTCTGAGTCGAACGTGTACTTTCCGGCGTTTTCTTTTAGTTCGGACAGTAAAAAGGATAAACGCTCATTAACGCGTTGTTGAAAACGGTTATAGATGTAAAACGCAGGCTTCATGTTGCCACGACTTAAGGCTTCATCCAGTGTTTTACGAAACTGCTCAAAATCTTTGACGTCTGACTGAAGCAAATAGCTGTGAGTGCTATCTATATCGTCAAGAAGAGTGTCGAGCACCTGTGATGAAAGATCGTCATTCAAGCGTTTTCGCTCATAATGACCACGTAACAGATTACTCATCACCTGTTGTGTCGTAATGGATTCTTCCCGAGTGGGTTCCAGCGGGGTAAACGGAGTACCGGGTTTAATCTCCGGAATGCTTGCATTCACCGCGATGGTGGCGAATGTTATCAAACCAATGAAGAGTGAGCGCGTAAGGCTCAGTCCGAGAATTCTCATAGTTTTACCAGATCCTTTATGTATTCCGTTTGTATTGCTTGTTCTGCGTCGTTATCATGCCGCCGCCTGAACGCAGACGACTTACCTTTCTTAGTTTCGCTGTAGCGATATGATCGAATCTATCGTAGTTACAGGGCTACTAACAGGACTTATGCAAGTTCACTACAGGGTCCGCTGTAGGATGACTACAGCTGGTCTTAAAGTGAGGGGCATCATTGAATCGGCCATGACTAATAGTAGAACGTACTATAGTAGAACGTATTGGAAGCCCGATACCAATGTAAATTCCCCTGCTTTTTGTGAAGAAGCGTCGGTTTCAGGCAGTTAATGTAGCAACAGGAGCCTATTGTGGCGCGAGTTCAGCTAGATCTGCCCGATGTATTCAACTTTTCCACTCATTTAACGATACGTGTCTCAGACATCAATTACGGTAATCACCTAGGTAACGATCGTATGGTGTCTTTACTGCATGAAGCTCGTCTGCGGTATTTGCACAGTCATGACTTCAGCGAGTTTAATATTGGCGGTGTTGGCCTCATGGTCACTGATATCGTCGTGAGCTTTGTTGCCGAATCGTTTGTCGCTGACCGGCTAACCTTTAAAGTCGGTGTGGCTGACTTTAATAAATACGGGTGTGATTTTGTTTACCTTATTGTCAACGAAAGCCAAGACAAAGTGGTCGCAAAAGCAAAAACCGGCATCGTCTTTTTTGATTACGATGAACGCCGAGTTTCACATGTGCCCCCCGTATTTTTTGAACGTTGCGCCCCAAATCAGGCGCCCGTCACCGACTGCCCCTTACAGTCTAGCTGCTAACGCGCTAATGGGTATTATTAAAATACGCCGTGATGAAATCTAAAAAAGCACGGCTCTTGTTGGCTAAATAACGATTCTGTGGGAATACCACCTTGATGGTTCTCACAGGAATGTCCATATCGCTGAATAAACGCACTAATTCACCGTTTTTAAGATGCTTTTCAGCAATGTAGGTAGGCAGGGCAGTGATGCCCATGCCCGCGATGCAGGCTTCGTAGATCAAATCAATGTCATTGACGGTGAGCTTGCGCTCAATGTTCGCGAGGCTAAAGCGGTGTTCTTTCTCAAATTGGCGCAGCCAGTTCAATCTTGCATATTCAGCGTTTGCCACGATTAAAATACGGTGCGTGAGCATTTCTTCGAGAGTTTGAGGTGTTCCCCATTCTTTTAAATACTTTGGTGATGCACAGATAACGATGCGTTGTTCTGCAACCGGCTTGGCGATCAAACGAGAATCTTCTAGCGAGCCAATTCGTAGAGCGAAATCGTAACCTTCTTTCACAATATCTAATGGGCGATCCGAAATGTGCAGATCAAAGCTGATGTCTGGGTACTCGTCCGAGAAATCGCTGAACATTCGTGCTAATTCTTTGCGTCCAAAGTTAGACATTGCCGTAATGCGGAGTCGTCCGCGCGGGGTATCATCAAAATCAGTGACCAGTTTTTCGGCCTCAGATATCGAATCAAGAATATTCTCGCAATGTTGATAGAACATTTGCCCAGCTTCAGTGGGGCTAACGGAACGTGTTGTGCGATTAAGTAAACGAACACCTAGGCGCTCTTCTAAGCCGCTAATCTGCTTACTAACGGCAGAAGGCGTTACGCCTAACGATTCAGCGGCAGTAGAGAAATTACGCGCTCTAACGACAGAGACAAACGTCTGTAATGGATCTATTCGGGACATAATAGTGACTCTAACTACTTAAAATAGATGTTTATTGCACTTGAGGTCAGAATAGATGAAAAAAAGGAAATAATAAACGCCAGGTAATGGAATAGTCTGGTACAGGGAGTGAGTCTCATTCATGCGGGGGGGTAAAAAAGGCCTGATAGAAACAATCAAGAGGGAATTTACACGCCCGAGGCCCATGAACACTGAGCCTTCAGCGTTTGGCCGGTTTGTAGAGGTTCAATAACCCAGCAGCGACAATTAAAGCAGCACCGAGCCAGGTGGTCCATAAGGGGATCTCATCCCAGATCAGCCATCCCATTAATGCGCCATACAATACCGCGCTATAAGCATAAACCCCGACCTTGCCTGTAGGAGCAATGCGGTAAGCATGGGTTAAGGCCAGCTGCCCAAGTGTCGCCACCAAGCCGAGCAGTAAAATCCAACCCCAAAGAGGCGCGGCGACAGGCTGCCAGTGTAAGGCGGCGCCCGGAGCACTAATAAGTGCTGCAATCATGGCAAAGTAAAATACGATGGTTTGGCTAGACTCTGTTCCAGACATGCGACGAATAGTCACCTTCGCGAGTGCCGCAAGAAAGGCTCCTAACAAAGCGATCATGGCAATAAAGGTAAACGTTGAGTCATCCGGGCGTAAGATGCAGGCAACGCCAGTAAAGCCAACAAAAACCGCTGCAATGCTAAACTTGCCAGCTCGTTCACCTAACCAAAGTAGACCGATTAAGGGCATAAAAAAGGGACTTGATAATTTAACCAAAAAAGCTTCGGTAAGCGGCATATGACCTAAAGCCCAAAAGTAACAATACATCGCGCTAACACCCACCACGCCACGCATGAGGTGCCAGTGCCACGCTTTGGTTTTTAATAATTTCGAACCCTGACTCACAATCAAAGGCAACAGAATCAAAAGACCGGCGGCGTTGCGAAAAAAGACAATCTGCTCGGTCGATAGCGTTTCAGATAAAAACTTGATTAGGCCACCCATGACAGCCAGAAGTGCTTCGCCAAGAAGAAGAAATAGTGCGCCTTGGCGGATGTTGGACTGCATAAACCGGATTCCTAGGGCAACCAACTATAAATAGGGGTTGAGACCAATTGAATAAGCACCATATTTAAAGCCGAGAACACACAGCCAAATGAGGCGGCAGCTCCATAGGGAGTAGGAAAGGCAATAGGATGGGCAAAAGTGAAGCATTATACGCATTGCAGCCTCGGCGGGTTAGAGCGATACCGTGATTAACATGAAATCATCAGTGCTCGGGAACAGAATGAACCCTGAGATAGATCAAATCTCAAAGACATGAAATATATTAATCTTTTGGTGGTGTAGGTTGAAATTTTCTAAAGCGGCCGCACATAAAGAAACATCAGATAGTTAGCGCAGGAGAAAGCACATGCGTATGGATCGACTCACCACAAGTTTACAAAATGCACTGGCCGAAAGTCAGAGTATTGCGTTAGGCCATGACCACAACCAAATAGACAGTGTTCATGTGTTGTTGGCATTGTTTGAGCAAACCGACAGTTCCGCCAAAGACGTCTTGCGTCGTTCTAATGTCAAAGTAACGGAGTTGGAAAAACGTCTGCGAGATATTCTTGCGAATCAGCCGACGGTCAGTACGCCAGATGGCAACGTGCAAATGGCCCCCGAGTTAGGGCGTTTATTAAACCTAGCGGATAAAGAAGCGCAAAAGCGCGGTGATCAATTTGTCTCAAGCGAACTATTTGTCTTTGTCGTCCTTGGTGATAAGGGTGAAGTAGGTAAGGCGTTGAAAGAATCCGGTGCGACACCGGAGTTATTAAACCAAGCCATTACGGACATGCGAGGAGGGGAATCAGTGAGCGATGCCAACGCGGAAGATAATCGACAGTCATTGAGTAAGTACTGTATTGATCTCACTGAGCGTGCTGAGGCGGGTAAGTTAGACCCCGTGATTGGTCGTGATGAAGAAATCCGCCGCACCATCCAAGTGCTTCAGCGCCGTACCAAAAACAATCCCGTATTAATCGGCCCGCCAGGGGTGGGTAAAACCGCCGTAGTAGAAGGCCTGGCCCAGCGTATCGTTAATGGTGAGGTGCCAGAGAATCTAAAAGGTAAACGTATCCTCTCTTTGGATATGGGTTCTCTCTTGGCTGGGGCGAAATACCGTGGCGAGTTTGAAGAGCGCCTGAAGTCCGTGCTTAAAGACGTCGCCAAGGAAGAAGGCCGAATCGTCCTTTTTATTGATGAAATGCACACTATGGTCGGTGCTGGTAAAAGCGATGGCGCAATGGACGCCGGTAATATGCTGAAGCCTGCACTTGCGCGTGGTGAATTACACTGTGTTGGCGCGACGACTCTGGATGAATATCGCCAGTTTGTTGAAAAAGATGCCGCCCTGGAGCGTCGTTTTCAAAAAGTGATTGTTGATGAGCCGACCGTCGAAGACTCCATCGCTATTTTACGTGGTTTAAAAGAGCGCTATGAAGTACACCACGGTGTGCAGATTACCGACAGTGCGATTATTGCGGCAGCAAAACTCTCTCAGCGTTATATCGCCGACCGACGCTTGCCTGATAAAGCAATTGATTTGGTGGATGAGGCAGCTTCATTGATTCGTATGGAGATTGATTCCAAGCCGCAAGAAATGGATCGTCTTGAACGCCGCTTAATTCAGTTGAAAATTGAACGCGAAGCACTGCGCAAGGAAAAAGACGATGCGGCGCGTAAACGCCTAAGTGATCTTAATGAAGAGATTAATAAAGCCGGTGCGGCTTACGTCGAGCTTGAAGATGTATGGAAGCAAGAAAAGTCCGTACTTGAGGGGGCAAGCAAAGCAAAAGAGTTATTAGAGCAAGCACGTATTGAATTAGAAGCCGCGCGCCGAAGTGGTGATCTACAAAAAATGTCAGAGCTTCAGTATGGTCGAATTCCTGAGTTGGAGAAGCTGCTGGCCTCAGAGGCCGAAGCTGAATCGACCGGCGCGCAAGAATTTACCTTACTGCGCAATAAGGTAACAGAAGAAGAAATCGCTGAAATCGTCTCTAAATGGACGGGGGTTCCCGTCAGTAAAATGCTCGAAGGAGAGCGTGAAAAATTATTGCGTATGGAATCCGTGTTGCATGACTCGGTGATTGGCCAAGAGCAAGCCATTGCGGCTGTCTCCAATGCCGTTCGTCGCTCTCGTGCGGGGTTGTCTGACCCGAATCGCCCGAACGGTTCTTTCCTATTTCTAGGCCCAACTGGCGTGGGTAAAACGGAACTGTGTAAGGCGTTGGCGAATTTCTTGTTTGACAGTCGTGACGCCATGATCCGCATTGATATGTCTGAGTACATGGAGAAGCACTCAGTGGCTCGCTTGATCGGTGCGCCGCCGGGGTATGTGGGTTATGAAGAGGGCGGCTACTTAACAGAAGCTGTGCGTCGTAAGCCGTATTCTGTGATCTTGCTAGACGAGGTTGAAAAAGCGCACCCGGATGTCTTCAATATACTGTTGCAGGTATTGGATGATGGGCAGCTTACCGATGGCCAGGGTCGTCGTGTGGATTTCAAAAATACCGTCTTAGTGATGACCTCGAACTTAGGGTCGGATGTGATTCAAACCCTAGCAGGTGAGAATGGCATTGGTGATGGCACCTATGAAGAAATGCGCGACGCCGTTATGGAGGTTGTTGGTGGACATTTCCGTCCAGAGTTTATCAACCGGATTGATGAAGCAGTGGTCTTCCATCCGCTCGCAAAAGATCAGTTGCGAGGCATTGCTGATATTCAGCTGGATATGTTGCGCGAGCGTTTGCAAGAGCGTGATTTGCAGCTGGAGCTCAGTGACGAGGCGGCGACTAAGCTGGTGGATGTGGGTTATGACCCCATCTATGGCGCACGACCATTGAAGCGTGCTATTCAGCGTTGGATTGAAAATCCATTAGCGCAAGATATTCTGTCAGGCCGCTTTATGCCGGGCAGTACGATTGTTGCCAAGGTTGAAGGTGATGAGTTTGTCTTCACACCTCGCGACGCCTGAGTGACTGGCCATCCTCATTGAGATAGCAAGTCACTGACACTCAAATCAGCGACCTGTATACTCGCCAGTATTCATCATGGATACTGGCTTTTTTGTGCTCGATATAAAAATAGCCCACAGTTTAATGAACGGAGAATAGGATGCGTCTGACGAAAATAGTAGGTGTGGTGACAGGTACTTTGGCTATCGCAGCCTGTGCAGGCAAGCCTGCGGCGCTTGATTTATCAACGTCAGCAAACCCTCAATGTAAGGCAAACGCCGGTGTTAGCCTGATGGATTCCACCCTCACTATTGGCGCGGGATCAAAGCCCACACCGGGCTATAACGTTCGGCTTGAAGAGCAAATAGACGATGATGGACATATTAAGTTGACCTACGATGTCTCATCGCCACGTGCCGGCGTGATCCTCCCTCAAATGATCACTACGCCGTGTCTGTATGTCACCCTACCAGACGATTGGGAGCGCTTGAGTGTGATGAATAAAGAATCGGGTCAAAGTTGGGTGTTCGATCGCCCATAATGGCCATTATCTTAGGCATTGACCCGGGCTCTCGAATCACAGGCTTTGGTGTAATTAACACCTTGGCGGGTAATAAAATGGAATACATTACTAGCGGGTGTATTCGTACCGGTAAAGGTGAGCTGCCTGAGCGCTTACAGTGCATTTTTGAAAGCATCACCCAATTGATCGAGCAGTATTGCCCGCAAGAATTTGCTATTGAACAAGTGTTTATGGGTAAAAATGCAGACTCAGCATTAAAGCTAGGGCAGGCGCGAGGCGTCTCTATTGTTGCCGCGCAATTGCAGAGCTTACCGATTCATGAATACGCCCCGCGATCTATTAAGCAAGCGGTAGTCGGCAATGGTGGTGCCGACAAAGAGCAAGTGCAGTACATGGTTCAGCGTTTACTGAAACTGCCGGGGTTGCCCCAAGCGGATGCGGCGGATGCTTTAGCCATTGCCATCTGTCACGCCCACACCAATGCCAGTCTTATTAGTCGAGCCGGACTAAAAACGTATCGTCGAGGGCGTGCTTCTTAACGAATAACAGTAACTCTGATTGGTGATAGGCGTTTTTGCTGTTAGGCTACTACTGTTTATAACCTCAGTGTAATAGAGACATGATTGGGCGACTGCAAGGCTTTATCCTCGAAAAACAAGCTCCAGAATTACTGATTGACGTGCAAGGTGTTGGCTACGAAGTGCAGGCACCCATGTCGACCTTCGTTGTGTTGGGCGGTATCGGCGAGCCGGTAACCGTCTATACGCACCTCGCGATTCGTGAAGATGCGCATCAACTGTATGCGTTTAGCGACAAAAATCAGCGCACATTATTCCGTACGTTAATTAAAGTCAGTGGCGTGGGGCCAAAGCTCGCGTTGGCGATTTTATCCGGAATGGACGTCAATTCGTTTGCGCACTGCGTACACAGCGAAGACATCACCTCATTGACTCGTTTGCCGGGGGTAGGTAAAAAAACTGCTGAACGTTTAATTGTTGAAATGCGTGATCGCTTAAAAGAATGGCAAGCCCCTGCGCCGCTTTGGGCACAAGCCGATGCGGTAGAAAAGAACTCGCAAGAACAAATTATTCTCGAAGCCGAAAGTGCGCTGGTGGCCTTAGGCTACAAGCCGCAAGAAGCGAGTAAAATGTTGATAAAAGTCGCTGATCAATGTTCAACACCGGAAGAAATGATTCGCCTAGCGCTGCGTAATACCATGGGTGGAAAATGATGGTGGGCAAATGATAGAAACGGATCGTTTTATTACTCCAACGCCACAGCTGGGTGAAGAAAAACAAGACAGAGCAATTCGCCCTAAACGTTTGGCTGACTACATTGGCCAGCCAAGTGTTCGTGAGCAAATGGAAATCTTTATCGGCGCGGCTAAAGGTCGTGACGAAGCGCTTGATCACACCTTGGTGTTCGGGCCGCCGGGATTAGGTAAAACCACCCTAGCGAATATCATTGCCGAAGAAATGGGCGTACAGATCAAATCAACGTCTGGCCCCGTGTTAGAGCGTGCCGGAGATCTGGCTGCCATTCTTACCAGTTTAGAAGAGGGTGATGTTCTCTTTATCGATGAAATACATCGTATGAGTCCAGCGGTAGAAGAAGTGCTTTATCCGGCGATGGAAGATTACCAGCTCGATATTATGGTCGGTGAAGGCCCATCCGCGCGCTCAATGAAGATTGAATTACCCCCCTTTACCTTAGTTGGAGCGACGACGCGTGCAGGTTTGTTAACCTCACCTTTGCGAGACCGTTTTGGTATTGTGCAACGGCTAGAGTTCTACAATATAGAAGACCTGAGTCATATTGTTGGGCGCTCGGGTCGCATGATGGAACTTGAATTAGACGATAAAGGCGCGCAAGAAATTGCACGCCGCGCTCGTGGAACTCCACGTATAGCCAACCGATTGTTACGTCGAGTACGCGATTACGCACAAGTGAAAGCCGATGGACGCGTTACCAAAGACATCGCCGACCTTGCGTTAAATATGTTGAATGTTGATGCTCAAGGTTTCGATCACATGGATCGACGTTTACTGCTTACGTTGATGGAAAAATACGATGGCGGCCCCGCTGGGGTTGAAAGCTTAGCGGCGTCCATCGGCGAAGAGCGTGACACCATTGAAGACGTGCTTGAGCCGTATCTGATGCAACAAGGGTACATTACTCGTACACCAAGAGGCCGTGTTGCTACAAAAATGGCGTATCTGCATTTTGGGTTAGACCTTCCCGCACGATTTAATAAGGACGCCAGTGATGTTTGAGTGGCCTTTACGGGTCTATATCGAAGATACTGACGCCGGTGGCATCGTATATTACGCCAACTATTTGAAGTTTTTTGAGCGCGCACGCAGCGAATGGTTGCGCACGCTTGGATTTAATCAGCAGGTACTGATGCAGCAGGGCGTACGATTTGTCGTTCGTGACCTCAGTATTCGCTACCGTAAGCCCGCCATGCTGGACGAAGAAATTATTACCACGGTTGAAGTAACAGCCCGAACAAAAGCCGGGATGACATTGAACCAGCGTGTAATTCGTCGGTCAGATAGCGACATAAATAATGAACCATCCTTTATAGAAGTACTTGCAGAAGCGGAAGTCCGCGTCGCTTGTATCGACGAAACGGGAAAGCCAATGGCCATTCCAGGACAAGTAGCAGAACAAATACAACCCGTACCGCAGGAGCAATCGTGAACGAATCTCTCTCTATTTTACATTTGATTTTAAATGCCAGTTTTGTCGTGCAACTGGTGATGTTGATGTTGATCGCAGCATCAATAGGCAGCTGGATTGTGATCGTCCAGCGCGGACGTTTATTATCCGCGACACAAAAAGACCTGCTTCATTTTGAAGAGCGCTTTTGGTCAGGCATAGATCTCAATGATTTATACCGTGAATGTCAGCAACAGAGTTACACCAGCGCGGGCGAAAATGTCTTTATGGCAGGCCTCAAAGAATTTGGAAAAATGCGTCAGCAAAACACGTTAGATCCTGATGCTGTTATGGCAGGTGTTCAGCGCGCGATGCGTGTGGCAATTACGCGTGAAACCGAATCGCTTGATAACCACCTGCCTTTGCTGGCAACGATTGGATCAACCAGCCCATACGTCGGTTTGTTTGGAACCGTGTGGGGCATCATGCACTCGTTTCATGGTTTAGCCAGTGTAAAACAAGCGACGATTGCAACGGTTGCTCCGGGTATTTCTGAAGCCTTAGTTGCCACCGCAATGGGCTTATTAGCGGCCATTCCCGCCGTTATTTTTTATAACCGATATGTTGAAAAAACAGATAAATTGCATTCTGGTTTAGTGACCTTTGCCGATGAGTTTAGCTCACTGCTGTACCGACAAGCGCACAAAATGCATCAAACCTCTATTCGTACTACCGCTGGTGCGGAGGTTAAGTAATGGAACCACTGCAGCAGCAAATGCCAAAACGCCGTGCGATGGCTGAAATTAATGTCGTGCCTTATATCGACGTTATGCTGGTGTTGCTGATCATCTTTATGGTGACGGCACCCATGTTGGTGCAAACCGTGCCGGTGAATCTTCCTAATGTTGATTCCACACCAACTGAAATAGATCCGGACGACACCACACTTATGCTGTCGGTGAATTCTGATGGTTTGTACTTTGTCGAGCGCGATGAAGAAGATCCTAAACCAATGAGCTTACGTGAAGTGACCGAATACGCCGGGAAGCTATTTAAAGCCGAGCCTAAAAGTCGTTTTATGATTCGCGGTGATGAATCTGTACCGTACGGTAAAGTTGTATTATTGATGGGGAGTCTGCAAGGCGCAGGTATTACCAATGTTGGGCTTGTCACGGAAGCGCCTGATCCGGAGGCTCGCCCATAATATGAATTGGCGAGAACCGGGCAGTTATTTTTTGCCAACCCTCGTAGCGATCCTTATTCACGTGGGAGCGTTTGCGTTGTTGATATTTGAATGGCGTCGCGATATTCAAGTGATGCCTGAGCCTCTGCCGCCGCATATGGTGGCGAATGTGATTCAAGAAGAAAATAAAGCGGTCAAAGATCGAGATATAAAAAAGAAACAACAAGAAGCTGAACGGTTGCGTCAGCAACGCTTAGCTCGGGAAAAACAGGCTCGTGAAAAATTAGCTCGTGAAAAAGCCGCTAAAGAAAAATTAGCCAAAGCTAAGGCGGATAAAGAGAAAGCGGCGGCAGAAAAGTTAGCTCAAGAAAAAGCAGCAAAGGCTAAAGCTGAAAAAGAAAAGGCAGCTAAAGAAAAGGCAGCCAAAGAGAAAGCCATTGCAGAAGAAGCTGCACGTGAAGCCGCAGAGCAGTCATTGATGGAGCAGTTAGCACTGGAGGAGGCGAACTCTGAAATTCGTCGTCAAGAAGAAGCGGCCGCAAAAGCCGCTCAGGCAGAGCGAGCAACGCAGCTGACTGCTGAGCATCAAGATATTATTCGCGCTCAAGTGGCAGCGGCTTGGCGTTACCCGCCAAATGTAACGCCAGAAATGGAAGTGGAAGTGCGCCTTACAATGGTGCCGACCGGTGAAGTTATATCAGCCACCGTCACTAAAAGTAGCGGGCATCAAGCATTAGATCGCTCGGTTGAGCAGGCCATTATGAAAGCGTCACCGCTGTCAGTGCCTGATGATATTCGAGTGTTTGAGAAAAATTTCCGTACCTTAACTATGAAATTCAGACCGGAGAACGCAACGTGGTAAACCGAGTTGTTCTGATATTAACGATATTTATTGCACAGTTAGCGCAAGCCGAACTCGTGATTGAAGTCACTCAGGGGCGTCAAAGTGCGATTCCTGTCAGTGTGGTTCCATTCGAGTGGACAGGGGCGACGGAATTACCCGTCGACATAAGCGCCGTTGTTAATAATGACCTGGCCAGTTCCGGATACTTTCGTACGCTTGAGCAAAGTTCAATGCTGAGTAAACCAAGCCGAACGGAGGATATCGCTTACGCTGACTGGCGTTTGATGAAGCAGGACTTTATCGTTGTCGGCCATATCACCGCTGAGGATGGCGGTTATGCCATCGAATTTCACGTAGTGGATGTGCATCAGCAGATTGAATTAGTCCATCACCGAGTTCGTGGCGAAGGCACTCAGTTACGTGATCTTGCACATTACATCAGTGATTTTATTTTTAAACGACTCACCGGCATTCCAGGGGTGTTTTCCACCAAAATGGTGTACGTCACAACAAACAAAGAGCGTAGCCGTTTCAACCTGAATTTTGCCGACGCCGATGGCGCGCGTGAGCAATTGATTTTCCGCTCAAAAGAACCCATTTTATCGCCAGCGTGGTCGCCGGATGGCAAGCGTGTGGCGTATGTGTCCTTTGAAAATGGCCGTAGTGAAATCTTTTTCCAGGAGCTAGCGACGGGCAATCGTGAGAAGGTTGTGTCTTTTGATGGATCGAATAGTGCGCCTTCTTTTTCGCCGGACGGAACTCAGTTGGCTTTTGTACACTCGAAGATGGGAAATCCAGATATTTATATTATGGACTTAGCGACACGGAAGGTTCAGCGTCATACCAAACACTACGGGATTGATACCGAGCCGCAGTGGATGACCGATGGTCGGCATATTCTGTTTACCTCCAGTCGAGCCGGTGGGCCTCAGATTTACAAACTGGACACTAAGGATGATTCGGTTGAGCGTGTAACCTTTGAGGGACGATACAATGCCAGAGCGCGTATGACTGCCGATGGCCGTAAAATGGTCTTTGTGCACGGGCAAGGGGATAGTTTTCACATCGCCTCGCAAGATATGGCGAGTGGCCGCGTTAGGTTGTTGACTCGTGACACGAATTTGGATGAATCGCCTAGTGTTGCGCCTAACGGAAGTATGGTAATTTATGCAGCAACTGAAAATGACCGAAGTATTCTGGCGGCAGTTTCGGTCGATGGGGAAGTCAAATTTCGATTACCGTCCAGGTTCGGCGATGTTAGAGAGCCAGCTTGGTCGCCGATTTTGAATTAATGCAGAAAATTTAATTAACTGAAATGTGGGAAGAACTGATTATGCAAAAGACAGCTCTATATAAAGCACTGGGCCTTGGTTTTGGCGCACTATTGTTAACTGCTTGTGCAAATAACGATATTGATGAAGGTGCAGGTGCTGTAGAAACTGCTACTTCACAGCAAGTTAGCGAAACCGCTGATAGCGCAACGACAGGTGTAAATAGCGCCTCTTTGCAGGGTCAGAACCTAGCTTCAGACGCTGAGAAAGCGGCTAAGCAAGCACTACTAGACATGACGACTTTTTACTTTGAGTTCGATCAGTCTACTATCCAAAACAAGAGCAAAGCAGCATTGTCAGCTCACGCTGAATACCTAGATTCAAACCCAGGTGCTCGTGTTGTTCTTGAAGGTCACGCTGATGAGCGCGGTACGCCTGAGTACAACTTGGCACTAGGCGAGCGTCGTGCAATCTCTGTTCGTCGTTACTTGATGGCGAATGGCGCTGATGCAGACCAAATCAAAGTAGTAAGCTTTGGTGAAGAACGTCCTGCAGCGACTAGCCACACTGAGTCTAGCTGGGCGAAGAACCGTCGCGTAGAAATCAAATACCAGAGCCGTTAATGAAACGGCTAGTCGTCACGATAGCGCTGGCTAGCTTTGCTGCTAGTGCTTCTTCTCAAGACGGCTGGGTATCTGTAGGGGCAACGCGTGTCGTTGCTCCTGCTTCTTCCTCTACGGATACCAGTCAGCCATCAACTCCTGCTACCTTTACTTCATCTCCCAGCACGTCCTCCTCGGATAATCTCGTTAGCGAGTTATTAACCCAGGTCGAACAAATGCAGGGCGAGATTGCGAATCTTCGTGGTCAGCTTGAGCAGCAGCAAGCCGTAATTCAGCGAATGGAACGTTCGCAGCAAGATCGTTACCTTGATTTAGATCGTCGTATTTCCATGTTGGCAACTCAGCCACAAGATGCGCCCACTACGGCAGCACCAACTTCTTCCGAAAACACCGAAGCCGCTATTCCATCCGGAGATGCTTATCGAGCTGCGATGGAGCTTGTACGTGCGAAAAAGTTTCCTGAAGCTAGGGCAGCGTTCGACAGCTTTATTGAAAGTTACCCTGAAGATCCTCTGACCGTTAATGCCATTTACTGGGCGGGTGAGGTGAGTTTAGTGACAGGGGATACAGAAATCGCGGAAGCGCGTTTCCGCCGTATTTTGGATAACTACCCGGAACACACTAAGGCTCCTGATGCGACGTATAAATTAGGTGTGGCACTGCATCGTAAAGGAGATGATGCTGGGGCAACTCAGTATTTAAATCAGGTAATAACGCAATACTCAGGTAAAGCTGACAGTACAGTGTCTTTAGCTAAGGCTTACCTGAAAAAAGTAACGCCTAAGGCGCCGTGATGTCTTGGTTCTCGGGGCGGGGAGCGACTCTCCGCCACGGCTAAGTCTATGAATCAGAAACTTTTTTTCCTTAAAAGGTTGTCTCTTAAAAAAAAATCAGTATTATATGCGCCTCCTTCGGGTCGTTAGCTCAGTTGGTAGAGCAGTTGGCTTTTAACCAATTGGTCGCGCGTTCGAGTCGCGCACGACCCACCACTCCTCCCGTTAGTGGTAAGAAGGAATATAAGTTGCTGATTTCGTTGAAATTTTTAAAGTATCTGTTAAGATGCGCAGCAACTGGGGGTCGTTAGCTCAGTTGGTAGAGCAGTTGGCTTTTAACCAATTGGTCGCGCGTTCGAGTCGCGCACGACCCACCA